>ENA-UOUL01002626-UOUL01002626.1-bioreactor-metagenome-genome-assembly--contig:-NODE-2626-length-20515-cov-5.205255_pt1 | contig 20515 bp, 19 predicted proteins | sample MGYA00249838_ERZ747220 | MGnify/ENA primary metagenome ERZ747220 (study PRJEB28778, sample SAMN05720191) | bioreactor metagenome | isolation source: Anaerobic biogas reactor | place: USA:Washington...
CCTGGTGCAGAAGGAATGGGAGGACCTGAACCGGGAAATGGTGGGTACCCTGACCCTGGTGTATGACCATCACCATTCGGACCTGGCCCAGAAAATGATCGAGATCCAGCACTCGAGCCTGGATGTCATCATCACCTCCCTGCATATCCACCTGGACCATCACAACTGCATGGAGGTGCTCGTCCTGCGCGGTCCTGGCCAGGACATCAAGGCCACGGCCGAGCGGCTGATCTCCACCAAGGGCGTCAAGCACGGCAAACTCAGTCTGGCCACCACCGGACAGGACCTGGTCTGATGCGCGACGTACAAAGCGGGCCGGCGGAGGTGGCCCTGCGCATCGACCGGGTTGGAGTCAAGGAGCTTTCCATCCCGCTGACAGTCAGGGACAGGGCCAGGGGGCGGCAGCACACAGTGGCCAGGGTGGACTTGAGCGTGGACCTTCCGGCAGAGTTCAAGGGCACGCACATGAGCCGTTTCCTGGAGGCGCTGCGGAACATGAACACGGTCCTGGATGCGGCCAGCTGCGGCAATCTGCTTCTGGATCTGCGGGACCGGCTGCAGGCCCGCAGCTCCCACCTGTGTTTCCAGTTCACCTATTTCCTGGAGCACGAGGCGCCGGTCACGGGCAGCCCCGCGCTCATGGATTACCCCTGCTTCCTGCGGGGAAACCTGCTGGACGACAAGGTCAGGCTGGTCCTGGGCGTGGAGGTGCCGGTCATGACCGTCTGCCCCTGCTCCAAGGCCATTTCCGACGAGGGAGCCCACAGCCAGCGGGCTCTGGTCCGCATTGAGGCTGAATGTTCGGGTATGCTCTGGCTGGAAGACCTCATCGCCATTGGCCAGCAGTCGGGCTCGTCACCGGTCTATGCGCTCCTCAAGCGCGAGGATGAAAAATTCGTGACCGAAACGGCCTTTGCCTCCCCCGCCTTTGTGGAAGACGTGGTCCGCAACGCCGCGGCCCGCCTGTCCGCACATCCCCGGGTGCGCGGATTCCGGGTGGAGGTGGAGTCCTTCGAGTCCATCCACAACCACAGCGCCTACGCCTGCATCGAACAGATGGGGGAATGACGAAACGTCCGGCCGGGATATTGTGAACCCCTGAGGAGACGCCCCCATGATGGAGAACGTGCAGCCCTGCACACGCATTTCGACATGATGGTCTGATTTTTTGAAGACGAAAAGCAACAAGGCCGTTTTTCGGAAGGAGGGCGGCCTTTTTCACGCCCATTGATCGGAATTCCCGAAAGGCGGGGATCCATGCCTTTGGGAACAAGAGAAACCGACCTTTTGAACGGAGTGCAGGGGCGAGCCTCCGTGGATCTCGTCAGCCCGCCGGAGGCTTCTTCACTCCCACTAGTGCCGCTCGTCCGCCAGCCGACGCAGGTCATCGGGGGTGAAGGTGTAGGGCTCGCGGCAGAATTCGCAGGTCACGGTCGTGTCCTCGGCTCGCTCGGCCAGAGACCGGATTTCGGCAGGGCCCAGGGTGACGAGGGCCTGCTCCACACGGTCCCGGGAGCAGGGGCAGTGGAAGGCCACGCCCTGGTGGCCGAGGATCTGGACGCCTTTGGCGCGCTCGTCGCCCGGCACTGGGAGATCAACAAGCGCATGGATCCCGGCTGCTCGAACCCCTTTATCGACGACCTCCTGGCCCTCTGCGCGCCCTACCTGTCGGGCGCCAAACTGGCCGGCGCGGGCGGGGGCGGGTTCGCCCTGATGGTGGCCCGCGATGCGGCGGCAGCCCAGGAACTGGGCGAGGTCCTCGGCCGGCGCTTTCGGGGCGCCGAGGCCGGCCTATGGGGCTGCGCCATCGCCTCGCCGGGCTTGGCGGGCGACGAGGGGGTGTGACGGGCATGACCGAGGCGCCCATGCGCGTGGCAATGATCGGGCCGTTCGGCCTGGGCCCCAAGGCCACGGTGCGCGCGCGCGCGCTGCCCCTGGCCCGGGCGCTCGCTGCGCGCGGACACCGGGTGGCCATCATCATGCCCCCCTGGCACACCCCCGCCGAGGCCGGCCGCGCCTGGGAGGAGGGGGGCGTGCGCCTCGAGTACGTCTCCCTGGGGCCGGGAGTCCCCGGCCTGCGCCACGCGGCGATCGCCCGCCGGCTCGCGGCGCGGGCGCTCGGGTGGCGGCCGGACGTCGTCCACGTCTTCAAGCCCAAGGCGCACGCCGGGCTGGCCGGTGCGCTCCTCTGGGCCGCGCGTCGGGTCGGGCGGGGCGTGCCCGTGGTGATGGACGAGGACGACTGGGAGGGCCCCGGCGGCTGGAACGACCTGGAACCCTACCCCCGCGCCGCGCGGGCACTGTTCGCCCACCAGGAGCGCTGGGGGCTACGCCACGCCGACGGGGTCACCGTGGCCAGCCGGGCCCTCGAGACCCTGGCCTGGGGCCTGGGGGTGCCACCGGGGCGCGTCCACTACCTGCCGAACGGCGCCGCCTCGCCCGCGCCGGGCGACGGCGAGGGGGTGCGCCAGCGCCTGGGGCTGGGCCGGGCGCCGGTCATCCTCCTGTACACCCGCTTTTTCGAGTACGACGTCGCCCGGGTGGTCGAGGCGCTGGAGCGCGTGGTGGGCCAGGCGCCAGAGGCGCGGCTCCTGGTGGTGGGCGAGGGACTCTACCCCGCCGACGAGGAGCGCTTTTACCGGCTGGTGGCCGAGGCGGGGCTCTCGGGGGCGGTGTGCAAGGCCGGCTGGGTGCCCCTCGCGGAACTGCCCGACCATTTCGCCGCCGCGGACCTGGCCATCTACCCCTACGACGACACGCTGGTGAACCGAACCAAGTGCTCGGTGAAGCTGGCGAGTCTTCTCGCCGCGGGGGTGCCGGTGGTGGCCGAGGCGGTGGGGCAGAACGCCGCGTACATTCGCGACGGGCAGACGGGGCTCCTGACGCCGCCCGGCGACCCGGCCGCCCTGGCCGGCGCGTGCTTGGCGCTCCTGGGGGATCGGGAACGGCGCGAGCGCCTGGGCCGCGCCGCGGCGGAGGAGATGGCCACCACGTACTCCTGGGACCACCTTGCCGAGGGACTCGTCGCGGTCTACGCCGCGGCGCGGGGGGAGCGGTCGGGCTGACGCCCCTGGCCCTCCGCTCGCCCCCTGCCCTGCGTCCGGGCCGCTACTGCGGGCGGTGGCGCTGGATGTCCTTCTTCCCCGCGGGGATGTACTCGCCCAGCTTGCGCTCGGTGCCCTGCCGGAGGCGCGCGATGTTCGGGCGCAGCTCCCAGAGGGCCATGGCGCTGGTGCCCACGGCAAAGAGGACGCGGTCCATCGGCGTGGCGCCCGCCGCGCCGGAGACGATGCTCGCCAGGGTGAGCACCAGGGCAAAGGTGATCGAGCCCAGCGACGTGTGCCGCCAGATGAGCACCACGAGCGCCCCCGTGGCCAGGGCCACCCCGGCGGGGAGGGGCAGGAGGGCCAGGGCGGCGCCCAAGGTGGTCGCCGTGCCCACCCCGCCGTCAAAGCCGAGGAATACCGACCAGTTGTGCCCCCCCACCGCGGCGATGCCGGCCAGGACGGGGGCCAGGGGGACGCCCGGGGCGATGAGGCCGGCGAGGGCCACCGCGCCGTACCCCTTGCCCAGGTCGCCGAGGATGGTGAGGATGGCGGGCACGACGCCGGCCGCCCGGAGGACGTTGCTCCCCCCGATGCGCCCGCTGCCGACTTGAGTGACGTCCACCCCCTTGATCAGTTTCGCTGACAGGTAACCACTCGGAATCGCGCCCAACAGGTACGAGGCGATGATGGTGAGCAGGGTGCGGAAGAGTATCAACAGGACCTCCGTCTCGATATTCCACGCTGACGGTGAAAACACGGCGGCGGGCAGCGCGTTACGGGCGCGGCGGACCTCACTCTCCGTCCGCGATGGTCGCGTCAGTCCGGACCGTAGGGTTTGACGGCCCCGGAGAACGCAGGTACGATGCGGCGCATTAGGACGCTCCCCGGCATTCTACAGTCTCAGGAGGCGGCGACGATGGCGGAATACGTGGCCGCGATCGACCAGGGCACCACCGGCACGCGCTGCATGGTCTTTGACCGCGGCGGGCGGGTGGCCGGGGCCCACTACCTGGAGCACCGGCAGATCTTCCCCCGCCCCGGGTGGGTGGAGCACGATCCCCTCGAGATCCTGGCGAACGCGCGTCGGGTGCTCGAGGCGGCGCTCGACGCCGCCGGCGTGTCGCAGCGCGCCGTCGCCGCCCTGGGGATCGCCAACCAGCGGGAGACCGCCGTGGTCTGGAACCGCCACACGGGGCTGCCCTATCACCCGGCGGTCGTCTGGCAGTGTACACGCAGTGAGGAGATCTGTAAAAGACTGATCGCCGAGGGTCTCGAACCGACAATCCGCGAGCGGACGGGGCTCGTCGTGGCGACGTACTTTTCCGGGCCCAAGGTCGCATGGCTCCTCGAGCACGTGCCGGGGCTGCGCGAGGACGCCGAGCGCGGCGACGCGCTCTTTGGCACGATCGACTCCTGGCTGGTCTGGAACCTGACGGGCGGCCCCCGCGGCGGCGTGCACGTCACCGACGTGACGAACGCCTCGCGGACGATGCTCATGGACCTCGGCCGCCGCACGTGGGACGAGGACCTGCTCAATATCCTCAGTATACCCCGCGCGATGCTGCCCGCGGTTCGCCCGTCGAGCGAGCCCCGCGCGTACGGCGCGGTGGTGGGCGACGCCGGGGCCGGGCTCCCCCTCTGCGGGGTCCTCGGCGACCAGCAGGCGGCGCTCGTGGGGCAGTGCTGCTTTCGCCCGGGGGAGGCCAAGAACACGTACGGGACGGGCTCGTTCCTCCTGATGCACACCGGCGCGGCGCCGGTCCCCTCGGGGGCGGGGCTCCTCTCCACGGTCGCGTACCAGTTGGGGGCGGAGGGGGAGTGCCAGTACGCGCTCGAGGGCTCCATCGCCATCACCGGCGCGGCGGTGCAGTGGCTGCGCGACAACCTGGGGCTGATCCGCACCGCCGCCGAGACGGAAGAGATCGCCCAGTCGGTGGAGGATGCCGGCGGCATCTATTTCGTGCCCGCTTTTTCGGGGCTCTTTGCCCCCCATTGGGACATGTACGCGCGCGGGGCCATCGTGGGGCTCACCCGTTACGTCACCCGCGCCCACATCGTTCGCGCCACGCTGGAGGCGATCTGCTACCAGAGCCGCGAGGTGCTGGAAGCGATGGAGGCCGACGCGGGGATCCCCCTCTCCACGCTCAAGGTGGACGGAGGCGCGGTCAAGAACAGCTTTTTGATGCAGCTCCAGGCCGACATCCTGGGCAAGCCGGTGATCCGCCCGCAGGTGCAAGAGACCACCGCCCTGGGCTCGGCCTATATGGCGGGCCTGGCCACGGGCCTGTGGGATAACCTGGACGATCTGCGCGCCAACTGGAACGTGGACCGCGTCTTTCAGCCAGCTTGGGAAGAGTCCCGGCGAGACGCCGGATATCGCGGCTGGGAGCGCGCGGTCCAGCGCGCCGCCAAATGGATCGAGAGCGACGCCGCTTGACCCGCGCGGCGCCGTATCACGCCTCAAAGGAGAGGACTGTGCCATGCCACCACCCCAGGTTCGCTGGGATCCGCCCGGCGCCCTCAAGGTTGACGAACAGCGATACACGCAGTCGGTGATCGTCCATCCCAAGGGTGTCGATCTGAGCTGGCCCAAACACCAGGGGCGCTCCTTGACTGGCAAGACCATCAAGGCCTGGCTGGAGCGCTACAAGCCCGAGGTCTTGATCATCGGGCTGGGAGCTGGCGGGGCCAAGCTGGCGCTGACCCGCAAAGCCATCGCCCGTCTGGAAGCGGCCAAGGTCGAGTGGCACGCCTTGCCTACCCGGCGCGCCTGCGAGCGATATCAGGAGTTGGGCCAGGAAAAGCGCATCGTGGCGGCCTTGCACCTCGGAGAATAGGACGCTGGCGCGGCTCAGGCCTGAAAAGACGAGCGTTGATGACCACACTGTCCGTTGACCTGATTGTCCGCCACCCGGAAGGGCTGCACGCCCGTCCGGCGGCGGCCTTTGTGCGGCAGGCCTCCGCTTTCCAAGCCGAGCTCCGCATCCAGAACCTGAGCCGCAATACGGCAGCGCAGAACGCCAAGAGCCTGGTCGCCGTGCTGAGCGCGGCGGCCAATTGCGGCCACCGCGTGCGGCTGACCGCCGGCGGCCCCGATGCGGCCGAGGCCGTGGCCGCCTTGTCGGCCCTGCTTGGCGATCCCGCGGGCCCCGTGGTGGAGGCTGACGATGACTCCCCGCCGCAATAAGGCGGGGCGTATCTGATTTGGTCCGCGGCAACCGCGGGAGGCGGATCGGCCTCTCGGCTAGCAAGCGGTTGCCTGCCTTTCGAGCGCGTTGGGAGGTCAAGATGACCCGCAAGCACCTGGCGATTTGTCTGCTCGCGATGATGGTCTGGCTGTTGATCGGCTGCGAGGTTCCCGCGCCGGGAACCCCCCTGCCGACCATCACCCCCTTGCCCACGGCCACCCCTACCGTGACGTCGACCGCGACGGCCACGGTGCCGCCCACCGCGACGCTGGAGCCGCGCAAGCCCTCGCCCGAGCCGACCGCCACGCCCCTGCCGCCCACGGACACGCCCGCGCCCACCGCCACGGCCACGCCCGACTATACCAAGTTGTGGCCTGCTCCGCCGGCCGCTTTTTCCGACTATGCGGAGGCGATCCTGGCCTATCTGAACGAATCGCCGGTGCATATCGTCCGCTTGCGGGCCATGCTCGGCGACTGGCGAGCCATCACCGACCGGCTGGGCGGGATACAAGAGGCAGACGTGGATAGCGACGGCGCGCCGGAATGGATCGTCACCATCGCCGACCCCGCCCCACTCACCCTCACGGTGCCGGGCGAGATGCTCATCCTGGACCGGACGGGCAACACCTACCAGATCATCTATCGCGTCTCCGCCGAGATGGCGAGCCTGCCGGAGAACCTGGCCGTCATTGCTACCCAGGACGTGAATGCCGACGGGCGCATCGAGCTGGCCTATACCACCACCACCTGCGGGGCGCATACCTGCCTCACCGCGGCGCGCGTCCTGGCCTGGGACGGCGCCGCCTTCCAGCCGCTGACCGTCGATCAGATCGAGCTGGCCTATGGCGAGGTCTCGTTCGAGAATCGCGATGGCGACCCCGCGCTGGAGCTCCTGATGCACGGCGGCGTGGTTGGCTCCGTGGGCGCCGGCCCGCAGCGCGCCCGCACCGACGTCTATGACTGGAACGGCAGCCGCTACGAGCTCGAGGAAACCCTGTACGATGCGTCCGATTTCCTCTACTTCAAGGTCCTGGACGCCAACGCCGCCTTCACCATCGGCGACTATACGCGAGCCATCGCCCTCTATCAGGAGGCCATCGACAATCAGGAATTGCGCGCCTGGCGGGATTGGGACAGCGAGGGTCAAAAGGAAAAGGACGACCTGCGCGCGTTCGCCCGCTACCGGCTAATGGTCGTCTATGTGCTGGTGAACGACCTGCCCAACGCCGAGGCCGTGGCCATCCAGATGCAGGATGAGCAGCCGGACCACGTCTATACCCAGGTGTCGCAGATCTTTCTCGACTATTACGTCAAGATGGGCACGGTGCCCGCCGCCTGTCGCGCGGTGACCGCCTTTGCCTTCGAGAACCCCGAGGCGGCCGCCGTCCTGGCCGATTACGGCTATGCCAACCCATCCTTCACCCCGGAAGAGGTCTGCCCCATCGGGCTGAATCGCTGACGTTGCCTTGCGCCAATCCAGGCCCTAGAGATCCGAGAGGTCTTTAGGGCCTTTCATCACAAGGAGAACCCATGTTTACCACCATCGCCTTTATCGGCAGCGGCGCCATGGCCGAGGCTATCATCCACGGCATCCTCGACAAGCGGTTGGTCCAGCCGGGCCAGATCATCGCCAGCGACGTCCGGGCGGAGCGCCTGCGCGAGCTGGAGGGGCGCTACGGCCTGCGCGGCGTGGCCGACAACCGCGAGGCGGTGCGCGCCGCCGATCTCGTCGTGCTCTCGGTCAAGCCCCAGGTCCTGGGGCAAATCCTGGGCGAGACGGGCGGGCTGCTGCGCGAGGGACAGCTCGTTCTCTCTATCGTCGCCGGGGCCAGCGTCCAGACCATCGCCGAGGCGCTGGGGCACGACGCCATCGTGCGCGTCATGCCCAACACCCCCGCCCAGGTGGGCGCCGGCATGTCCGTCTGGACCGCCACCGCCGCCGTGAGCGAGGCGCAGCGGGCGCAGGTCCAGGCCATCCTGGCCGCGCTGGGCGAGGAGATCTATGTGCCGGACGAGCATTACCTGGACATGGCCACCGCCGTCAACGGCTCCGGGCCGGGCTTTTTCTTCCTGATCCTGGAGGGCATGGTGGATGCCGCCGTGCACCTGGGCTTTGCGCGCCCCGTGGCAGAAAAGCTGGTGATCCAAACCGCCCTCGGCTCGGCGCTCTATGCCAAACAATCGGGCAAGCACCTGGCCGAGTTGCGCAACATGGTCACCTCGCCCGGAGGGACCACCGCCGAGGGCCTCTATCAGCTCGAAGAGCGCGGCGTGCGCGCCGCCCTGGATCGGGCCATCTGGGCCGCCTATGAGCGGTCGGTGCGGCTCGGCGAGCTGAGCAAGAGAAAGCCCTGATCCTCACGCTCCGGCTGGCCCCGGTCCCTGACCGCAAGGCGCCAGCGCACACGAAACACCCCCCAGCGCCGGTGACTACCCTATGGGTCCACCGGCGCTTGCGTGCTTGCCGCTCCCCAGTGTCCGCACCCCCTGAGCGCCGCGGGGGCGGCCGTATTGCGCCGGAGCGCAACCTTGGTGGCGCGGGCGCGTATATATAGCACGAACGAGGGACGAGCATGGACGACGAAAAGACCTGGATACAACAAGCCCTGCAGGGCAACAAGGCCGCTTTCGCCCGCCTGATCGAGGCTTATCAGGCGCCGGTGTTCAACTTGGCCTATCGCATCCTCGGCGATCCGGCGGAGGCGGAGGATGCCGCGCAGGAGACTTTTGTCCGGGTCTACACCAGGCTGCGCACCTACGAGCCAGAGCGCAAGTTCTCTTCGTGGATCCTGTCCATCACCTCACACTATTGCATCGACTGCCTTCGCCGGCGCCACGGGAGCCACGTCTCGCTGGATGACGTCTTGGCGCAGCAGGCCTTTGCCGATCCCGGCGCCGGGCCGGAGCGACATGCCTTGCAGCGCGAAAGCCAAGAGAGCGTGCATGCCATGATCGCCCAATTGCCGGCGCCCTACCGCGTGGTCCTGGCGCTGCGCTACTGGCAGGACCTATCCTACGACGAGATGGCCGAGATGCTGGGGACGACGGCCAGCGCCGTCAAGTCCCGGCTACATCGGGCGCGCTGTCTGCTGGCCGAGCAGATGAACGCTCTGGACGCTCCCGCGGGCGCGCAGGCCGCCGAGCCCGAGCCACCAACGATGTCGATTCGTGCCCTGAAACCCGAGAAGGAGGCGGTGCAACATGCGCTGTCTGCAAGCCACTGAGCTCATGTCGCTACAACTCGATCATCTACTGGATGACGCCGCGCGCCGCGAGCTGGACGCGCACCTGAGCGAGTGCGGGTCCTGCCAGCAGACCTGGGCGGCCATGAAGCGCATCTCGTCGCTGCTGGACGCCACGCCGATGGTGGCGCCTGCGCCTGGCTTTGCCGAGCGGGTCAACGCGCGCATCGCCACGCGGCTCGCCAGCCGCCAGGCCCGCAAGCAGCTCGTGACCGGCTATGTCATCCTGGCGGCGGGGGTTCTGCTGCTCTTGGCCTTGCCTCTGACCTTCCTGGCTGGCCCGCTGTCCACCTTGGGCCGCGCCGTGGCCGATCAGCCGGGCATCGTCGGGCAGGGCGTGGGGCTGCTGTCGCGCCTCGGCGCCATCGTGGGCACCTTCCTGGAGGCCTGCTGGCTGCTGCTGCGAACCGTGGTGAACGCGCTGCCCCAGGCCTTCCTGGCAGGGCTGGCCGTGCTAATGGCGGCGCTGGTAGCCGTCTGGGTTCAACTGGTCTGCGGCCGTCCACTGGCCCTCAAGAAGACAGTCGTGGAGTCCTAGTGATCCACAAGGAGAGCAAGATGAAAAGAACCTGGTTAGCTTATCTGTTGGCGTTGTTGGTCGTGTTGGCGATGCCCGCCGTGGCTCTGGCCGATGACGGGAGCGCCGATGGACACTTTGTCTTTGGCGGCAACTATGTGCTCCGCGCGGGCGAGAGCCTCCGCGGCGACCTGGTGATCTTGGGCGGCAACGCCCGACTCGAAGCGGGCAGCACCGTCAACGGCAACATCGTGACCATGGGCGGCTCGGTGGACGTGGCGGGCCAGGTCAGCGGCGACGTCACCATCCTGGGCGGCTCGGTGGACCTGAAGGCCACCGCGGTGGTCAGCGGGCAGGTGATGTCCATCGGGGGCTCCGTGCAGCGCGACCCCGGGGCGCAGGTGCAGGGCGACGTGGTGGAAGGCGATCAGGTGGTGCCGTGGTCCTGGCACGGCCCCATGATGACGCGCAACACGGACAACTGGATGCCCGATGCCCTCGGGTGGATTTTGGGCTCCATCCTGGCGGTGCTGGGCATCATGGCGCTGGCGCTGCTGGCCACCCTGCTGCTGCCGACCCAGACGGAGCAGGTGGTGCGCGTGATCAGCGACGAGCCGGTGCTGAGCCTGGCCGCCGGGCTTCTGACCATCATCATCCTGCCTATCCTGCTGGTGATACTGGTCATCACCTGCATCGGCCCGGTGCTTCTGGGGCTGGCCTTCGCCGTGGCCATGCTCTTCGGCTGGATCGCCGTGGGGCTGACGCTGGGCCGGGCCATCCTGAAAGCCTTCAAGGTCCAGGAGGTCAACGCCCTGGTGGCGGTGCTCATCGGCGTGGTGATCCTCACGCTGCTCTCTCGGGTGCCGTGCATCGGCTGGCTGCTGGGGCTCTTGGCCGCCTCCCTGGGCCTGGGCGCGGTGATCCTGACCCGCTTTGGCACCTCCACCTACCCTTGGCCGCGCATGGACCAGGTGAGCGCCACGGCGGCGGGCGGCCTGCCCACGGCGGTGGACTATACGCCTCCCAGCGTGGCCCGAGCGGTCCCTGAGGCCCAAGAGGCCGCGGAAGCGTCGCTGCCGGACCAAGACAAATCCGGCGAGGATGACGAGCCTGCCGCTCCGGCGGAGTGAGGGTAAATGACCGAACAGCACACGTCTAGCGTGGATATCAACCTCGTGCGACAGTGGGCTATGGAAGCGGGCGAGATCGCTCTCGCCCGCTTCCAGCATGTCCAGCCCTGGCTCAAATCCGGCGACGAGTGGGTCACCGTCGCCGACGGCGAACTCGAGCGGCTCCTGGTGGAACGCATCCGCGCCGCCTACCCAAGCCACCGCATCCTTGGCGAAGAGATGGGCGCGCAGGCGGGGGATGCCGACCAACTCTGGGCCATCGACCCCATCGATGGCACGCGAGCCTTTGTGCAGGGCCTGCCGGTCTGGGGCATCTCCATCGGGCTGCTGGCGCGGCGCCGTCCCGCGCAAGCCGTCTTTTATATGCCCTTCGTGCGCGAGATGTACCATGCCGCCGAGACCGGCCCCGCCTATTGGAACGATCATCACCTGCCCGCCCTTCAACCGCGCGCGTGGACCAGCAACGACCTGCTCTGCGTCCCCGCCGATGCCCACCGGCGCTTCGAGATCGCCTTCTCCGGCGTGACGCGAGCCATGGGGAGCACGGCGGCCAACATGATCTATGTGGCGCGCGGTTCGGCCGTGGGGGCGTTGATCGGGCGGGTGCACGTGTGGGACATCGCCGCGGCGCTGGCCATCCTGGAACGCGTGGGGGGAGCGCTCTATTACCTCTCCGGCCGGCCCGTGGAGGTCGAGGAGTTGCTGGATGGGCGCGCCGCCCCGGAGCCGATGCTGGCGGCCCATCCCGACTTGGCGCCGAAGCTATTGAGGGAGATCAGGGTCAGGTCAGCGCCGCTTTGAGCAGCCCCCGCGCCAGGCCCCAGCCCAGCGCCAGCGCCCGCAAGAAAAGCATCGGCAGGGCGGTCAGCGCCACCTGGGCGTCGCGACGCGCGGCAAAGGCCAGGAAAGGCAGCGCGGTCAGCGCGAACGCCGCCAGCGCTCCCAGCCCCAGCCAGAGGAAAGCGGGGCGCAGCGGCGCCAGCGCCAGGCCCAGGCCAGTCAGCGCCGCGAGGCCCAGTTGCGCCTTGAGCGATTGCGGGGTGTGCGAGTCGCCCTTCGCCTTGTCCGGGTGCCGGTGCAGCACCAGCGCCTTCCAATAGCCGATATGGTACTTGCGGCGCAGGTAACGACCCAGGGTGGCCGGATGCTGGTGATAAACCAGCGCCGCGGGGTTAAAGACCATCTTGTGCCCCGCCGCGGCCAGCCGGAAGCTCAGCTCCTGGTCCTCATCGATGCGAAAGCTCGGGTCGAACCCGCCATGCCGCTCCAGCACAGCCCGCCGGTAGCCCGCCGAATAGGTGTCGATGAAATCGATGGCGCTTTGCCGGCGCATGATCTCGTAACGCGTCTCGTACTCGAGCTGCGCAAAGCGCGCCACTAAGCTCGTCTGCCGCGTGCCATAGATCCCCTTGGCCCCGTCCACCGCGGCATCGGCGAAGGGCTTGAGCATGGCCTCGATCCAATCCCGCGCGGGCACGCAATCGGCGTCGGTAAAAAGGATGATCTCGCCCCTGGCTTGCGCCAGGCCGACATTGCGCGCGTTGGCCTGGCCCCGGTTCGCCTCCAGGCGGATCAGCGCCACCTCGGGATAGCGCTGCGCCACCTCCACCGAGCCATCGGTGGACGCATCATCCACATAGATGATCTCGTAGCGGTCGCGGGGCATGGTCTGATCCAGCAGGGCCTCCAGGCAAGCGTCAAGGGTCCTCTGCACATTGTAGCCCGGCACGATCACCGAGATCATGGCTCCCCTCCCTGAGCGCGCTGCAGCGCATAGTTCTCACGCCACAAGCAGATAGCGCCGGCGAGCCCCGGCAACACATAGACCACCAGGTGCAGCACGATGGCAAAGCCCAGCGCGGGCTCGCGTGCCACGCCGAAAAAGGCCAGGCTTTGCACCGTCAGGTAGTGAAAGACCCCCAGGCGCCCCGGCGAAGCCGGGACCACGGCGCCGATGGAGAACACCACCAGCAAAAAGAGCGGCGCATACCACGGCAGATGGATGCCCACCGCCCGCAAGGCGAACAGGTTGGTCAGCGCCGCAATGACCCAGGCCAGCAGCGACCAGCCCAGCAGCCCCGCATCCACATCCAGCCGGCCCAGGCCCTCCAGGCCGCGCGACACGGCGATCAGCCGCTCCGAGATGCGCCAGCGGTTCAGCCAGGGCGCTCGGCGCGCCAGCGCCTCCCCCCAGGCGATGGTCCGCTCGCGCTGGTAGGCGGCCAGAAGCAAGGCCGCCAGCACCACCGCCAGCAAGCCGCTGAGCAAGAGGCTGGAGGTCTGCAGCCAGCCGGGCAGTGGCATGAACAGCCCCAACAGGCCCAGCGACGCCAGGAGCACCACGCTCTCAAAGGCCCGCTCCAGCACCAGCGTGCCCAAGGCGCCTGCGGTGTTGGTCCGCTCGATGCGGCCCACCAGATAAGCGCGGGCCAGCTCGCCCGCGTGGGAGAGGAGCCAGACGTTGGCCATGCTGCCGATGAGATAAATGGAGGCCAGCTTGCCCAGCCGCATCTGCCGGTGGCGCGGATAGAAGAGCAGCCGCCAGCGCTCGGCCTTGGCCCAGACGGAGGCCGCATAGGAGAGGATGGCCAGCGCGACATGGAGCGGTGAGGTCCGCGCCAGGGTCCGGGCCACCTCGCCCCAGGCGACGCCGCGCACGACCAGCGCCAGCGAGAGCAAGCTCAGCGCCGTGCCCGCGATCAGCCCTATGGTGCGCCTGGCTTGGCGCTTGTCCCTTACCTGGCTCGCCGACAAGGGCGCATCCTCTCTTGGGGAATCAGCCAGCCTATCATATAATCCTTTCCACACGCGGCAAATGGTGAACACACGAAAAGAGACAAGGCCGCATCGCGGACGAGATGGTACGCAGATGAACACAGATCAACACGGATTTTCCGATATAGGTTCCCCGATCCGTGCGACCCGAGAAACCCGTGTCCCACTTGCATAGCCGCCGGGACCGCAGAGGGTCGTCTCCGCGCCTCCGTGACGCAGGGCTTCCGCTTGCCGTCCTGGCGGCGGCGCTGGGCGCGTACCTGGCGACGCTGGCCCCGGGGCTGACCTGGGCGCACAGCGGCGCGGACGGCGGCGACCTGATTGCGGCGGCCCGGACGCTCGGCGTCGCGCACCCGCCCGGCTACCCCCTCTATCTGCTGCTGGGCAAGCTCTTCACCTGGCTCCCCGTCGGCAACGTCGCTTACCGGCTCAACCTCCTGTCCGCTGTGTGCGCTGCGGGGGCGGCGAGCCTGCTCGCCTGGTGGGTGCGCGCCGCGCTGCGCGACGGGCAGCCAAGGTTCGGGGCCGCCGCGGCCTGGGTAGCGGCGGGGCTGCTGGCCTTCTCGCGGCTGTACTGGTCGCAGGCGGTGATCGTCGAGGTCTATGCCTTGAACGCCCTGCTGGCCATGGCCTGCCTGTGGCTCTGGTGGCGCTGGACCCGCCGGCCCGAGCGCGCCGCGCCGCTGATCGAGGGCGCCTTGCTGCTGGGGCTGGGGCTGGGCAACCACCTCACCCTGATTCTGCTGGCGCTCCCCTGCGCGGTGGACGTCCTGGCGCGGCGCGAGCGCCGTCCCGGCTGGCGGCAGATCGGCGCGGCGCTGTTGGCTTTCTTGCTGGGCGCGGCCATCTACCTCTACCTGCCGCTCCGAGCGCGGGGGCACCCGCCGATCAACTGGGGCGATCCCTCCACCTGGCGAGGCTTCTGGTGGATGGTCTCGGGCGCGCTCTATCGGCACTATGTGTTCGCGCTTCCGCTGTCCCATTTGCCCATTCGCCTGGCGACGCTGGCTGGCGATCTGGCGCGCCAGTTCGGGCCGTGGGGCGTGGCGCTGGGGCTGCTGGGCGTTTGGGGCTTGGCCCGCCGCGACCGGCGCGCCCTGCTGGTCTTGGGCAGCATCGTCGCCCTCTATGCCGCCTACGCCGTGGGCTACAATACCGCCGATTCCTTCGTCTATCTCCTCCCTGCCTATGCCATCTGGGCCTTTTGGGCGGGGCTGGGCGTGGCCCAGGCGGGGGAGTGGCTGGAGATCGAGGCGGGCAAGATAGCAAGGCGGCCGCGCTACGCCCTGGCGGCGCTGGTGTGCGCCCTGCCTCTGGTCTCGCTGGGGTGGAACTGGCGCAGCGTGGACCTCCGCCGCGATCGAGAGGCCACCGATTATCTCGCGGCGGCCCTGGAGGAGGCGCCTCCGGGAGCCATCGTCATCAGCGCCTCCGATGCGCATACCTTTGCCCTCTGGTACGCGCAATATGGGGAGGGGCGACGGCAGGACCTGCTGGTGCTGGATCGCGACCTGCTGCCTTACGCCTGGTACCGGGAGAACACGCTGCCGCGCTATCCCGACGTCGTCGCTCCCGCCGAATTCGCGGACCTCCAGGCGTGGCTGGCGGGCCTCGTCGCCGCCAACCTGCCCACGCGGGCGGTGCTGCTGGCCGACCCCGATGAGCGGCTGCTGGCGCAATACGCTGTGAAGCCAGCGGGCCCGTTCTATCGCCTGATCGGGGAAAAAGCGCCGTAGCGCGGCGCAACCAGAGCGGCGAGGGTTTGCGGCTCGCCGCGCCTACTGCTCGTCCCCGCCATCCTCGGCGCGCATGGAGCGCATCCACAGGAAGACGGCCGCGCCCGCCACGCCCAGGGCTGCCAGCGCGCCCAGCGCATAGGTCATGGTACGATCGCGTTCGGGCTCGGGCTCCGGCGCCGGGGTGGCCGCAGGCGACTGGGCCGCCGCAACCGCGGTATCGGTGGCAACGGGCGCTGGCTGCGTGGGGGCGGCGGTACCGGTTGGCCCGCTGGTCGCCGTCGCCGACGCCGTGGGCGGCAATGGGGTAGCGGACGATGGCGCGGTGGGCGAGATCGCGGGCGGCTCGGTGGCCGTGGCCGAATTGGTGGGCGGGACGACCGTAGCCGTCGGCGCGAGCGTCAACGTCTGGCTGGAGGCCACGCGCGTATTCGTCGGAACGCGCGTGCTGGTGGGCGGCGCTGGCGTATTCGTGGGCGCCGCCGCCGTGTTCGTCGGTGGGACCGGCGTGTTGGTCGGCGGCACCGCCGTATTTGTCGGCGGGACCGGCGTGTCGGTTGGCGGCACCGGTGTATTCGTCGGTGGCACCGCCGTATCCGTCGGTGGCACCGCCGTATCCGTCGGCGGCACTGGCGTGTCCCCCACCAGTTGGGTCGGCGTCGGGGTAAAGGTGTAGGTGGGGATCGTCTGGCGCGCGGGGCTGGAGGCCGGCGCCGCCCAGGCGGTGAGGTTCAGCAACAACAACGAGGCGCCAAACAGCAACATGGCGCTCAAGATGAGCAGGCGATGGCCCCTGTCCCGCGAGGCAGGACCGTTGGGGGACGACGGCATGGATGACCCTCCTACTGGCCTTGATACGCGCTACGGCTCGAACACGACTTGGAGCTTGCGATCCTCCCGCAGGTCGGTCCGAAAGCGAATCAGGTTGCCCTCCACCCCGCTGGGGGCTGGCTGGGCGCTCACCAGCCGCGCGCCAGGGGGCAGTTGCACCTCGATCAGCAAAGGCACCGCATCGGTGCCGGGCTGCTTCTGCACCAGTAGATTATACACCCGGCTCTTGTCTTGCCGCAAGACCTGGGCAGGGAGCCGATAGGTGAAAGACAAGGCCGCCTCCTCCCTGGGCGCGAGGACAAGGGAGGTATCCCAAATGGCGTGAGGGACCTCCTCAACCAACGCGCCCACGGCCGCGACGCTCTGGCTGGAAACCAGTTGGCTCCCCGCCGGAGCATAGACCCGCACATAGTCCCAATAGCAGCGCTGGGTCATAAGCTCATAGGTGGGGTCGTAGCTCATGTCCTTGACGCACCCCTCCGGCAGGTCGCGCGTCGCCGTGTTCTTGTAGGCCAGGTCCACCCGTCCCTGCGCGGTCCCGTCGTCCGCGATCTCGACGCGGTAGGCGATCCGCTGGGCGATCTTGCCGTTCACCTTGGTATAGCCGACGTTGGTGTCCACCACCATCAGATAGTCGTGGTCGGGATGCCGCACCGCGCCATCCCAGCCCAGCGCCGTGACCATGCCCTGCGCCGTGGGATCGTAGAAAAAGATGAGGGCGTGCTTTTCATCCAGGATTCGCTTGATGGTGGCGGCCAGCTTGGGCGCATCCAGCGCGCCAGGGTCGGACATCACCCGCTCCATGATAGCATCCACCAGGTCGGGCATAAAGTCCTTGCGCTCGTCGAACCACTCCCGCTTGCGGATCTCCCACGGGGTCGCCTCCCACTCTTCCCAGGTCTGGCCTGGCCTGAGCTTGGGTGCCCAGTAGCTCTGGATCTCGGCCAGCACGTTGGAGCCGTCGATCTCGTCCGCATAGTCCTCCAGGCGCAGCGGCCCGACCGCCTCCACCAGCATCTGCAACGCCACCAGATCAGCGGCCACGACGCCGTCCACGGCGGTCTCTTGGTCCAGGTAATAGAGGTCGGCGCAGGCCCTGGCCGAGGCGGGGAAATCGGGGAACCAGTTAGCATCCTTGGTCAGCCAGAGGTCGATCCCCATGTGTTCGCGCATGGCGGCGGGCGGATCGGGATGGTCAGCGGTGAGATCGTCCACGGCATAGCTGTCCGCAAAGGAGAGCCCCGCGATGCGGCCCTGCTCCAGGGTCAGCAGGCCGATGCCGCTGATATAGCCGCCGGTGGGACGCAACTCGTCGCTGTTCTGCGCCAAGACCAGGTAACGGCGCGGGCCGGAAGCGCCCAACAGCTCCGGCGCGACCACCGCTCCGGTCATGCCGGCGCGCAGCCAGGGAAGCAGGGCGTCCAATTGAACCAGCGGCCCGGCGAGGCGCGGATGCAGTCCCTCGGCGCTGAAGCGCTCGCGGGCAGCGATGGCGCGCTCGGCGGCCTGTTGGGCGCGGGCCCAGTCGGCCTGCTGCGCCGCCAGTTGCTCAGACACGCGCTCCAAGAGACTGGCCTCGGAGGGCGCGGATTTCCCCAGAAAATCGTCGAGGATGGGCTGCGCGGCCAGACAGGCGCGCTCCCCGGCATAGGAGAGCTCGATGCCCATCTGCAACAGGTGAGGAGCCGCGCCGAGGTTGGGGCCAAGGGCGGGCAGCCAGTCAAGATACGCCAGCGCCTTGAGCACGCCTCCCGTATAGCGTTGCAAGCCGGTCAGCTCGCCGTACAAGCCCGCGAGCTCGCGCTGCACGGGCGCCAGACCCTCGCGGAACACGAGGCCGATGGGATCGCCGCGGGCCATCTCTTCCAGGCGCTGCAGGCGGTCGAGCGCCGCCAGGCCATAGCGAGCGGCCTGGACCCCCCGAAACAGCACATAGCCCAGAACCAGCAGGAGGGGCAAGATGAGCAGGAGGCGGTAGGGCCTCCTGCTCACGGGTTGTTTTGCCATGGGTCGTGCGCCCTTTCGTAGGCCCGCCAGATCGGGCTCGCTCGCACGAGCCCTGACGGTCCGGTTCTACCGAAAGCTCTTCATCCCCAGCGGAAGGTAGGTCTTGGACCCATAGAGGCCCATCACGTAATCCCGAAACGCCCGGCCAAAGACCGTCAGCTCGTTCGGGCGGTTATAGACGAACAGCGAACCGTTGAAGCCCTGGCCGGTATCGTTGTTATACGGCTCTTCGTTCAGGCTGTACCAGAGCCACGTCTGCACCAGGCGATTGCCATCTCCCGGAAAGCCGATCTCGGGATCCACGGTGCGGAGCATATAGTCAAAGCTGCCGGTCATAAAGTCGATGACCATCTTGTCGCCGCGGTTCGTGTCGCCATCGCCCAGGATGCTGGAGGGCATGAGCACGCCATACTCGGAGATCATCAGCGGCGTGTCCTGATAGCCGTTGTCCTTCATCCACTGGCGAAAATCGCGGACGTGTTTCTTGAACAGGTCGAGGCTGGCGTTCTCTTTCAGGGTGATGTGCAGCGCTTCGCCCGCGGTGTCGGTGATGCCCGCGGGAATGCCCGCGCCCCAGTCCACGCCCTGTTGCCCCTCGTAGAGGATCTGGTTGTGGATGCTCCACCCATCGACGGGCATGGTCTCGCCATAGGTCTGTTGATAGATGCGCAGTACCTCGCTCAGCCATTTGAGGCGCAAGGGCGAGGGCTGCACCACGCCGCCGACCACCACCACCGACATGGGATCATACGACTTGAGCCGGTACCAGACCTCGTGATAGATCTCGGCATACTGCTGCGGGGTGCGGTTGCCCTGGTACCAGCACTCGGGCTCGTTCCCCACCAGCCAGGTGGAGCCAGGGTTGTTTTGCGCCGCCTGCTGGATGACAGTCCAATTGGGCGGATAGTGGGTGCTGCCCACTCGCAAAAGCTGCGTGAAGGACATGCCCTGGGCCAGGTCCGGGTTGCTCTGAATGCCCCAGTCGGCGTACCAGCTAAAGGGAAAAACCTCGCCCACCTTGAGCTGATCCAGGTCGTAATCGGACAAACGGTATGGATACCGCCCGCTGAAGCCGATGCCGAAGCGGCTCACGATGTCGGCGGCGTTGCCCGCCTTTGGCTCGGCGGATGTGCTGCTCACCAGGGACATGCTGAGGACCACAGCTACCGCCAGAACCCCCACCACCTTGCTGATCTGTCGCATAGGTACACCCCCTATCGTAATATCGGCACTGCATACCGCATGGGGCAAACCGCGCCTGCCTCTAGTGGCCAGATGAGCCGGGATGGTCGCCAATGGAAAGCATAGCGCGGCGATTGGCAGGCACAAAGATGCTAAAGTATCTAATCTCAGAAGTATAGCCCGGCGGATCGTCCTCGCGGACGTAATAGTTCCCCGCGGTCAGCCCGCTCACGCAGAAGGGCGCGCTGCCATCGGTGGTATGGCGGCGCAGGACCTGAAACTGCTCGTCGTACACGGTGAGCTGCGCCCCAGGGAGCAACTCCTCGGTGCCCGGCTTGTAGCTCAGGTCCGCGTTGCGATCGTGAAAGACGCGCACGCAGAGCTCACCCACCGTCGGCGTCGGCGATGGCGTGAGCGTCGGCGTCAAGGTAAGGGTCGGCGTCCAGGTCGCGGTGTGGGTGGCCGTCCTGGTGTGCGTGGGCGTATGCGTCCCGGTGGGCGAGACATACCCTGTCGGCGTCACGGTCGGCGTGGAGGTGACGGTCGGTGTCTGCGTGTCGGTCGGGGTGGGCGTTGCCGTCGGGATGTGCAAATCGTAGCGCACGGTGGCCAGGTACATCCGCGACCACGTGCCGTTCTTGTACTTGAGCCGGGCATAGATGCTCTTGCTCCCCTCCGCCGCGCTGCCCCCATACCGCGCGTCCGTCACATCCCACGCGATGGTCACCCGGTCCCCCGCCGGCGGCGTCACCAGCCGCGCCTGCGTCAGCACCAGCGGCGGGTTGCTCAGGCTCGGCACCGGCTCACTGGGCGTGGCCTTGGTCTGCCGCAGGTGAAACGCCCCCGGATTGCCCGACAAG
>ENA-UOUL01002629-UOUL01002629.1-bioreactor-metagenome-genome-assembly--contig:-NODE-2629-length-20494-cov-6.061517_pt1 | contig 20494 bp, 22 predicted proteins | sample MGYA00249838_ERZ747220 | MGnify/ENA primary metagenome ERZ747220 (study PRJEB28778, sample SAMN05720191) | bioreactor metagenome | isolation source: Anaerobic biogas reactor | place: USA:Washington...
AGGGGTGCGACTTGGACAGCATGGCTATAAAGCCATGACTAAAAAGTTTCAATCCACGCACCCGCGAGGGGTGCGACAATAATAATGATGATAGTATATGATCAGATATACTAAGTTTCAATCCACGCACCCGCGAGGGGTGCGACAACTTCAAAAAAATAACTTGCAGGACAAGGAGAAGTTTCAATCCACGCACCCGCGAGGGGTGCGACGCTTAAGCTGCAGAAAAAGGTCTACCCGCTGGGTTTCAATCCACGCACCCGCGAGGGGTGCGACTCAAAGGGACGCAAAAGTCGGATCCGGTGTAACCGAGTTTCAATCCACGCACCCGCGAGGGGTGCGACGTAGACGTAGGTTCCTATGTATTTCTCATTCCTCAGTTTCAATCCACGCACCCGCGAGGGGTGCGACACGGCTATTCTGCGGCAGCTGGAGAGCACCGCAGTTTCAATCCACGCACCCGCGAGGGGTGCGACAGGCGGCTGAAGTAGCTGGACTGGCGGACCTGCGGGTTTCAATCCACGCACCCGCGAGGGGTGCGACACGAGGCGACGAAAACGGTAATCGTAGAATAGGAGGTTTCAATCCACGCACCCGCGAGGGGTGCGACGCTTCTGGACTGACTTTTATTCTATTTAAAGGAGGTTTCAATCCACGCACCCGCGAGGGGTGCGACATTACCGGAGTAGTCCACTCTGTGGATGAGGTTAAGTTTCAATCCACGCACCCGCGAGGGGTGCGACTGATTCGATGCCCCACGTCCTGTTCTCTAGGAGTGTTTCAATCCACGCACCCGCGAGGGGTGCGACAAGATGAACCAATCGATAGTATGGCGCCTTGGCATGTTTCAATCCACGCACCCGCGAGGGGTGCGACTTTCAGTTCTCACCAAACGGGTACCCATACAGCGGTTTCAATCCACGCACCCGCGAGGGGTGCGACGGTTGACGGAGGTACAGCTATGATGTCATATGATGTTTCAATCCACGCACCCGCGAGGGGTGCGACAACCGAGGTTGCCGTAGAGAATGACGTGCCTGCCGTGTTTCAATCCACGCACCCGCGAGGGGTGCGACGCAGTTACTTACTGACGATTGCATCGAGGCACTAGTTTCAATCCACGCACCCGCGAGGGGTGCGACACATTTGGAGCCGATCGGTTTTGACTTGGCTGACAGTTTCAATCCACGCACCCGCGAGGGGTGCGACGGGAGCGAGTAGCGGAGATATGGCTAAAGACTGGGCGTTTCAATCCACGCACCCGCGAGGGGTGCGACGGCCTGTGTTTTACGAAGCATTGGAGGCCATGGCGGTTTCAATCCACGCACCCGCGAGGGGTGCGACCTATGAGGGAAGCGGACGAGTGGTGCACATTTTTCGTTTCAATCCACGCACCCGCGAGGGGTGCGACTGATATCACCTCCATCCATCGGTTCCCTGGCGTTGTTTCAATCCACGCACCCGCGAGGGGTGCGACTGTAGGGGAGTCTAGGGTTTTCGCACCAGGCCAAAAGTTTCAATCCACGCACCCGCGAGGGGTGCGACGGGAGCAGGTCCTTGTTGCACCCCTCCTGTTCGCTGTTTCAATCCACGCACCCGCGAGGGGTGCGACCCGAGGAGCTGACAATGGAGCGTCTTTTTTTTGCCGTTTCAATCCACGCACCCGCGAGGGGTGCGACCAGCCCCCTTTCGATTTCATTTTACACTATAGTGATGTTTCAATCCACGCACCCGCGAGGGGTGCGACGTGCCGTAGAGCTGGAATTGAATGTCTATAGAACTAGTTTCAATCCACGCACCCGCGAGGGGTGCGACGAATCTTCTCGTCCACCGTCCCTTGGACAGTCAGGTTTCAATCCACGCACCCGCGAGGGGTGCGACGCGGTGTATTATATAGCGGTAGCAGCCGTATCCGTTGTTTCAATCCACGCACCCGCGAGGGGTGCGACCTTCCTCCGGGTTGGTCCCTTGGATTGTAATGTGGGTTTCAATCCACGCACCCGCGAGGGGTGCGACCCTGGGGGCCACATGAAGTGTCTTTGGCCGTGGGTGTTTCAATCCACGCACCCGCGAGGGGTGCGACCCTGGCGGATCGACGGCACCCTGCGTGAGTTCCCGTTTCAATCCACGCACCCGCGAGGGGTGCGACAGTTTTTGGTGGAGCATGAGGCCAAGTTGCGGCGGTTTCAATCCACGCACCCGCGAGGGGTGCGACGTTTAAAGCTAATGCCGAATTTATCGCCGCCGCCCGTGTTTCAATCCACGCACCCGCGAGGGGTGCGACAATCTTCGACGAGCTCCACGCCCAGCCTAACCGGGTTTCAATCCACGCACCCGCGAGGGGTGCGACTTAATGCGGCGGGTGCATTAGTTGAAGCGCCCAGTGTTTCAATCCACGCACCCGCGAGGGGTGCGACGGAGTACGCCAATATGATGGGCTCGATGTTGCAGTTTCAATCCACGCACCCGCGAGGGGTGCGACTGCTTGAGCTTGAAATGGCTTAGGCGATAAAAAAGTTTCAATCCACGCACCCGCGAGGGGTGCGACAATGGTGTTTCCCTATCACTGGTAAGCATAAAGACGGGGTTTCAATCCACGCACCCGCGAGGGGTGCGACCGCCAATATGCTCAGCGCTTTCGCTGAGGGCATGGATGTTTCAATCCACGCACCCGCGAGGGGTGCGACTGTAATGGGTTTGACAGAGATTTATACCGTCATAAGTTTCAATCCACGCACCCGCGAGGGGTGCGACAGATAAAGTCCGGGACCAGTACGTATCATCGCGAGGGTTTCAATCCACGCACCCGCGAGGGGTGCGACCATGGGAGTGGATAGCATCAGAGATGCACTACAGTTGGTTTCAATCCACGCACCCGCGAGGGGTGCGACCTGTCAATGCGGTTGCAGTCACCGTAGGGATTGAGTTTCAATCCACGCACCCGCGAGGGGTGCGACGACTTCGCCTTTTATGTTCTTAACCTTCTGGACATGTTTCAATCCACGCACCCGCGAGGGGTGCGACTTCAAATATCCCGGACGACATGACGCCATTCTGGTGTTTCAATCCACGCACCCGCGAGGGGTGCGACTACTGCCAGTGATCACTCCCTTTTTGGCCAGGATGTTTCAATCCACGCACCCGCGAGGGGTGCGACTCATGTACACGATGCTGCCATGGTTTAAGTCATGGGTTTCAATCCACGCACCCGCGAGGGGTGCGACTAACGCTGGAGGATCGAATTGATGCTTTCTTCAGTTTCAATCCACGCACCCGCGAGGGGTGCGACCAAAATGGTAGATGAGATCTACGCAATGATCAAAGTTTCAATCCACGCACCCGCGAGGGGTGCGACGACCGTGCCGCCGGAGTCATGCCGAACTCGGTTAGTTTCAATCCACGCACCCGCGAGGGGTGCGACTTAGAGACTTTTTAGGCTTCAGCTCACCTACCAAGTTTCAATCCACGCACCCGCGAGGGGTGCGACGCGGGGCATGCAAAGATATCTATTTTCAGCAGAGTTTCAATCCACGCACCCGCGAGGGGTGCGACTTTAATGGCAAGTGCGCTATATCCGAGTTTCAAGTTTCAATCCACGCACCCGCGAGGGGTGCGACGCAAAACCTCGACTTTGCAAAAAAACGGACGCACGCGTTTCAATCCACGCACCCGCGAGGGGTGCGACGGCCGAGGCCGAGGTTGAGCGGTTGAAACCAATAGTTTCAATCCACGCACCCGCGAGGGGTGCGACCAAAGCTGATGGCCCACCTGGGGCAGCACGTTCCAGTTTCAATCCACGCACCCGCGAGGGGTGCGACCTTCCAAGTCCGGCAGTTTGATTGCCAACAACGGCGTTTCAATCCACGCACCCGCGAGGGGTGCGACAGGTTTTCAGTTAGGTCCAATTCGATGAGGTCCAGTTTCAATCCACGCACCCGCGAGGGGTGCGACAGCCCCTGGGTATCTATGCTGTGCTTGCCGAAACGTTTCAATCCACGCACCCGCGAGGGGTGCGACTGCCGAGCAAGGACGTGGAGGGGAAATGATGAAACTCGTTTCAATCCACGCACCCGCGAGGGGTGCGACCTGCTGCCCAGTATGCCTGTACGCCGCCCCATCTGGTTTCAATCCACGCACCCGCGAGGGGTGCGACATATAATCACCCCTAACCGAACACCGCAAAGTCGTTTCAATCCACGCACCCGCGAGGGGTGCGACTGGACTGCAGGCTATTGCCGCCATATTGATAGACGTTTCAATCCACGCACCCGCGAGGGGTGCGACCAATTAGGTAATTTCACAAATGGCGATAGAGACTGGTTTCAATCCACGCACCCGCGAGGGGTGCGACCGGTCGTGATGAGACGCCCTTGTCGCGGTGACCGTAGTTTCAATCCACGCACCCGCGAGGGGTGCGACTTGGTCGGAGAGACCGGCGAGGTTGTAGACCATGTGTTTCAATCCACGCACCCGCGAGGGGTGCGACAGTCCATAGCTGAGGTCGACCCAGATACATCCATGTTTCAATCCACGCACCCGCGAGGGGTGCGACGACCATGCTGATCACTGGGATATCGTACTGGTAGGTAGTTTCAATCCACGCACCCGCGAGGGGTGCGACGCCCCGTTGATATAGCACTTATGCGTAGTACCATCGTTTCAATCCACGCACCCGCGAGGGGTGCGACACTATCGAGCGGGGACGTCTGGAGCCTGGTCATTGTTTCAATCCACGCACCCGCGAGGGGTGCGACAGACGGTATGGGAGTTTTTCAGGCAACGTTTGGGCGTTTCAATCCACGCACCCGCGAGGGGTGCGACTCGATGAGGTCCAGAAGCACGTCCGGGTCCCGAGCGTTTCAATCCACGCACCCGCGAGGGGTGCGACGAGGAGGTCGGCGCTTTACCTGAGGAGCTCAGTGTTTCAATCCACGCACCCGCGAGGGGTGCGACAGCATCAAGGGTGAACAGCCTGCTGAAGGGGAGGGTTTCAATCCACGCACCCGCGAGGGGTGCGACGAGTTTGATTTTAAATTGGACACCCAGATAGGCGTTTCAATCCACGCACCCGCGAGGGGTGCGACATGATCACCTATAAGAATCAGGGATGGTACAAAGTTTCAATCCACGCACCCGCGAGGGGTGCGACTGGTGGGGCGATGAAGTCACGCCGAAACAATTCAAGGTTTCAATCCACGCACCCGCGAGGGGTGCGACAAAAGGACTCTTTATAACCGGCCGGTAATCGCGCATGTTTCAATCCACGCACCCGCGAGGGGTGCGACTCTTTTCGATGAGCCAGTTCAGTTGATCCACGACTGTTTCAATCCACGCACCCGCGAGGGGTGCGACCCCATGTCCATTTAGCATCGATAGATGCATCGTTGTTTCAATCCACGCACCCGCGAGGGGTGCGACCCGAATTAGAGGCCTTGAAAGCTGAAAGGGAAGCCCGTTTCAATCCACGCACCCGCGAGGGGTGCGACTTCCAACGGATATAGTCAAGACTACCGAAGGGATCCGTTTCAATCCACGCACCCGCGAGGGGTGCGACATTAGAGCCGCAATAAGCGCATTCTAGACCGTCCCGTTTCAATCCACGCACCCGCGAGGGGTGCGACATCCGGCCAGACATTGTTCTTGCTCATATTCTCGTTTCAATCCACGCACCCGCGAGGGGTGCGACTTGCCCTGGTCAAGTCTATTCCTTCAGACCCCGCAGTTTCAATCCACGCACCCGCGAGGGGTGCGACGGCGGTGGCCCGCCAGGTAGCAACCCTACTGCAGTTTCAATCCACGCACCCGCGAGGGGTGCGACTTAGTAATCTCAGATTTGTTCAAGGCAGTGCCTGTTTCAATCCACGCACCCGCGAGGGGTGCGACGCTCCACGAGTTACGTTAGGCCTTACATCAGGAGTTTCAATCCACGCACCCGCGAGGGGTGCGACCATGCCTTTAAACTGGCAATTAGCAGATTCTTTCGAGTTTCAATCCACGCACCCGCGAGGGGTGCGACCGCAAGTCATAGACCACCCCCTTACCGATAACCTCCGTTTCAATCCACGCACCCGCGAGGGGTGCGACCAATTCAAATTTATTTTTACGATATTCGGTTCTTGTAGTTTCAATCCACGCACCCGCGAGGGGTGCGACGCTTTTGAGGGCATTCTAAGTAACAACTCGCCCTAGTTTCAATCCACGCACCCGCGAGGGGTGCGACCATTAGGACACAAAGTAACGTGGGACGAGGCGACGTTTCAATCCACGCACCCGCGAGGGGTGCGACTACCGGGGCAGGACTAGCCAATGTATTAGGATCAAAGTTTCAATCCACGCACCCGCGAGGGGTGCGACAGTAGGCCGAATCTAGCTTATCTTTTCTCTCGTAGTTTCAATCCACGCACCCGCGAGGGGTGCGACATACGCAGGCCGCTCTAATTTCAAGAGGTGCAGACGTTTCAATCCACGCACCCGCGAGGGGTGCGACCCGGATACCTGAAAGCAAAAAAGCGAAAATTGTTAAGTTTCAATCCACGCACCCGCGAGGGGTGCGACATTACCATTTTTCCTATACTTTGCAGACAAGGCAGTTTCAATCCACGCACCCGCGAGGGGTGCGACTCTTTTCCCCTGACATTTTCCCTTTAAGACTTAAAGTTTCAATCCACGCACCCGCGAGGGGTGCGACCCGATACGGCGGTTACTATATAGACCGGGTACAGGACGTTTCAATCCACGCACCCGCGAGGGGTGCGACTAAAAAAACGGCTTTTTTTATGGAGCAGTAAATAGTTTCAATCCACGCACCCGCGAGGGGTGCGACTATACTCGCTGTCCATGTGCAGCATTTGATTAGAGTGTTTCAATCCACGCACCCGCGAGGGGTGCGACGCTCTCCACCTCTTACCTTTTTCAATTCGCTCGGTGTTTCAATCCACGCACCCGCGAGGGGTGCGACTTTATTTTGAGGTATACGGCTGCCAGGATCAACCAGTTTCAATCCACGCACCCGCGAGGGGTGCGACACTATCTTTGTGGCGCTGTGCCGTTTGAGCATTGTTTCAATCCACGCACCCGCGAGGGGTGCGACTTAAGCTGTCCAAGGTAACAGCCCGCGCGGTCATGTTTCAATCCACGCACCCGCGAGGGGTGCGACGGCCCACGCTACCGACGCAAACAATAAACCGCCTGCTAGTTTCAATCCACGCACCCGCGAGGGGTGCGACGCTGTGTATCTCAAGCGGCGGACCGCGATTACAAGTTTCAATCCACGCACCCGCGAGGGGTGCGACATCCACGGCCAGTAGCCTACTGCTGGTTACAGGGGTTTCAATCCACGCACCCGCGAGGGGTGCGACTACACGGAGGCATCTTTATATAGCCGGAGTGGGTAGTTTCAATCCACGCACCCGCGAGGGGTGCGACCTACGATGACTCGCCCTTACACTAGCTGCCATCATTGTTTCAATCCACGCACCCGCGAGGGGTGCGACTTGGTATAACAGAATAATATGGAGGGATAATTGATGGTTTCAATCCACGCACCCGCGAGGGGTGCGACGAGGAGGCACTAGCGAAACAGCTCCGCGAAATGAGTTTCAATCCACGCACCCGCGAGGGGTGCGACTCCGGTTCAACCCGCTGGATGGTACCGGGGTCAAGTTTCAATCCACGCACCCGCGAGGGGTGCGACTAGTTCTCTGCCGAGTTCGTCCGCCATATTAAATGTTTCAATCCACGCACCCGCGAGGGGTGCGACCTATCTGCATCTACAGCACCCCCGGTATCACGCTGTTTCAATCCACGCACCCGCGAGGGGTGCGACAGTTCTATTTTGAAGTAATTTCCACAGGGTTCCTGTTTCAATCCACGCACCCGCGAGGGGTGCGACTTGGAGTATTGATCGTGGACCTAGAGGCCCAGTATGTTTCAATCCACGCACCCGCGAGGGGTGCGACGGTAGATCCTTCTGTATCAATAAAGATTGGATTGGGGTTTCAATCCACGCACCCGCGAGGGGTGCGACACGGTTGTCATAGTACATGGCAGCCAGGGCCATGATGTTTCAATCCACGCACCCGCGAGGGGTGCGACAGGGTGTTGGCCTTATCTTTGTTGTTGGACTGCATGTTTCAATCCACGCACCCGCGAGGGGTGCGACGTGTAAAGGATTGTCGTTTACACAGACGAAGAGTGTTTCAATCCACGCACCCGCGAGGGGTGCGACTCGAAAACGGGTTTGTATCCGGGACCATATCAATGTTTCAATCCACGCACCCGCGAGGGGTGCGACGCCGACGTGGAGGCGGATATGTAAATCTCTATTGCGTTTCAATCCACGCACCCGCGAGGGGTGCGACTGTAACGCGTCAGCCAGCCCCCGCACCCAGTTGCGGTTTCAATCCACGCACCCGCGAGGGGTGCGACGCCAATCCTGGTTTAGTTGGCCATGTGCTAAGGGGTTTCAATCCACGCACCCGCGAGGGGTGCGACGCAAAAGCTTTGGCAAAGGCATTGAAAGTATCAACCGTTTCAATCCACGCACCCGCGAGGGGTGCGACAAAAAAGCGGCAAGGTTCTTTGATTATTCAAGGGCGTTTCAATCCACGCACCCGCGAGGGGTGCGACATTGGATGGGCAGCAAAGACTATCTACGCTGATTGTTTCAATCCACGCACCCGCGAGGGGTGCGACAGGCAAAGCAGAGCTTTATGGCAAAAATAAATGCGTTTCAATCCACGCACCCGCGAGGGGTGCGACTATTATTTGTCTATCACTTTTTTATATTAATTCAAGTTTCAATCCACGCACCCGCGAGGGTAAGCGTCAAATAAAGCATGACATAGGATAGCAGGGATGAAGGTAGTACAATCACGATGAATAAGTTGAAAAAGTTTAAAAAGATGAAGAAGTAAGCAAACTTTTTCAACCAAGGGTGGAGTGGTTGTATGGATACGCGAAAAGTTGCAGCAGAGTACCGGTTATCCCAGTGGACACAAATAATACAGGCACAGAGGTGCAGCGGGCTAAACATTAAGGAATTCTGCCAGGAAAAAGGAATAAGCAGACATGCATACTTCTACTGGCGGCGGAAACTGCGAAAGGCAGCCTGTGAAGAGCTCTCCAAGGCAGGAGGGCCCTCGAATATAGTGCCAAGCGGATGGATGCAGCTTGAAACAAAGCAAGCAACGAAAACAACGCTGGATATTGAAATTGGCGGTTGTCGTGTCACCGTGGATGAACAGACCGATCACGAACTATTAAAAAAAGTCTGCCGCATATTAAGGGTACTGTAATGAGGTGGAGTGAAAAACCTGTATACATATGCTGCGGGCATACAGATATGAGGAAATCCATCAATGGTCTGATGGTGCTGGTCAAAGACAGCTTTGCCCTTGATCCATTTGCTCAAGCACTGTTTGTATTCTGCAACCGGAATCGAAACAGAATAAAAATCCTGGAATGGGACGGCGATGGATTCTGGTTGTATTTCAAGCGCTTGGAGCGCGGCCATTTTCGCTGGCCGGCCAAAGGAGATACCGCCACTATGCTGCTTGAGACCAGGGAATTATCTTACATAATCGAAGGTGCCAAACTGGAGAAAAAACTCAAACGGGAAGAAGTTAGCGAGCGGCAAATTTCATAAACGCAATTAAGTCGCAAAAGGTCACTAAATCTCCATATATCTTTCCCTTACGCTGATTTTCTGGTATAATCACCTTATGCAAACACAGGAAATTCCAGCCGAAAAACTACTTGTCATAATAGAAGAAAAGGACCGCAGGATTGCTGAACTGGAGCAACAGGTACAGTGGTTCATGGCCCAGATCCGCCTTGCCAAGCATAAACAATTTGGCGTATCAAGTGAAAAGACAGACGATATTCAATTATCCATATTCAATGAGGCCGAATCAAGTGCTGATATACCCAGGCCGGAACCCGAGCTTACTGAGGTAAAGGCCCATTACCGCCAACGGACCCGCCTTACAACTGACAAATTACCCCAAGACTTACCGGTTGAGATAATTGAACACGAATTGCCGGCGGAAGAATGTATCTGTCCGGAATGCGGTCGCGATATGCATAAGTTGGGGAAGGAAACCCGGGAAGAGCTCAAGCTCATTCCGGCCAGGGCCGTAATTGTGCGTCATGTGCAGCACGTTTATGCCTGCCGGAATTGTGAGATGACTTCCGATCATGTTCCTATCGTAAAGGCAGATATGCCAGAGCCCGTCATAAAAGGCGGATTCGCCGCACCTGAAACCATTGCCCATATAGCAGTGCAGAAATTCATGATGGCATCGCCACTGTACCGTCAAGAGCAGGAGTTAAAGCTAAACGGCATCCTGCTTTCCCGGCAGACTATGTCCAACTGGCTGCTCAAAGCCTGTAATGACTGGCTTGTGCCGATATATGAAGAGATGAAAGAACGATTATGTGAACATGAAGTGCTGCACGGGGACGAAACCACCCTGCAGGTGCTTAAGGAACCGGGGAAGGCGGCCCAGTCCAAGAGTTACATGTGGCTGTACCGCACCAGCGGGGAGGCAAAGCACCAGATTGTACTTTACGACTATCAACCGGATAGAAGACATATACATCCCCAAGCCTTTTTAAAGAATTTCAAAGGCTATCTGCATTGCGACGGATACGAAGGCTATCACAAGCTTCCGCAAGACATAATCATTGTGGGCTGCCTGGCACATCTCAGGCGGAAGTTTTTCGATGCCTTAAAAACCTTGCCCAAAGAGAAACAACCGGAATCCAATGCAGCCAAGGGAGTAGCTTACTTGGATAAGCTGTTCCATCTTGAAAAACAGTTTGCCTCGTTGACCCCGGATAACCGCCATAAGGAGCGGGAACGGCTATCAAGGCCGATGTTTGATGAATTTTACCATTGGATTGGGGGTATGACTGCCTTGCCCAATACCCTTCTGGGCAGAGCCCTGCATTACGCCAAATCCCAGCGGGGATATTTGGAGAGATATCTGCTTGACGGCCGGCTTGAGATTTCCAACAACCGTGCGGAACGCAGCATTAAGCCATTTGTAATCGGAAGGAAAAACTGGCTTTTTGCCAATACGCCGAAAGGTGCCAGGGCCAGTGCAATTTATTACAGTCTGATTGTGAGTGCCCGAGAAAATGGCTTGAATCCATTCGCATACTTAACATGGATTTTTACCAATGCCCCTAACTTAGGCAGAGCAGGTTATACCTCCTCGGTTAAAGACTTCCTGCCCAGCAGTGCTGCTTTACCGGAAAAGGTTTTTGCTCCACAGCCGGGTAATGCCAAAACAGAAAAGCCTGCATGGGAGTAAGACTGATATGGGAAAGAATATTGATTACATGATGGAATTGGTAAATAAATACCTGTCAGGCAAGACTCCCCGGTACATATTCGAACTGGACTTTCAGACCGAGATCCTGGACCGCTACAAGAAAATGGTGCGGGAAGATAGGCACTATGCCGAATATTTTTACGATATGCTTTCGGAAGACGGCATGGATGCGGGCGATGGATTATCGGATACCGAATTTAAACGGCTCATCCGAAGACAGTACAACAAGTTAAAACGCGTCGCCGATGATGGCTTCTGGTGATTTCAACGTTTAGACCCCGCGGGCCCTGTTTGACGCTTACGTTTATGTGTAACTGAGTTTTAAGTAATACTTGTGTTTCAATCCACGCACCCGCGAGGGGTGCGACCCGTATCGCTCGGCGAAGTCGTGGCCTTGTCTGCGGGGTTTCAATCCACGCACCCGCGAGGGGTGCGACATCAACCTGGCACTCGAAGATTGCATACTTGACCTGGTTTCAATCCACGCACCCGCGAGGGGTGCGACTTTTGTAGTGTGACATAATGATCATAATTCCTAGTGTTTCAATCCACGCACCCGCGAGGGGTGCGACGTGGAGCCACCAGTACACAAGCATTAGGATATTGGTTTCAATCCACGCACCCGCGAGGGGTGCGACTGGAGGACACCTTCGTCCTCGGTGATGACTATCTCGTTTCAATCCACGCACCCGCGAGGGGTGCGACTCGATGTAGTGAAGTATGTAGTATCAGCTGACCAGTTTCAATCCACGCACCCGCGAGGGGTGCGACATGAGGGATTTAGGGCAGTATTTACCGTCTTTTAAGTTTCAATCCACGCACCCGCGAGGGGTGCGACCCTATACCTCGTACTGATAAAACATAACCTTCAGGTTTCAATCCACGCACCCGCGAGGGGTGCGACGGAAGGGATCCAGGATAAATATAAGGGCAAGTCAGTTTCAATCCACGCACCCGCGAGGGGTGCGACAAGCAAGGCAAGACGATTCCAACGGATGATATTAGTTTCAATCCACGCACCCGCGAGGGGTGCGACAATATTTATACCAATATACTATAGCCATGTATGTGTTTCAATCCACGCACCCGCGAGGGGTGCGACGCTGAACCGCGATATCCTCGCTGGATCTTTGACAACAGTTTCAATCCACGCACCCGCGAGGGGTGCGACCCGAGGCTTGTGGTACCTACCTGGCATCTAATGACGTTTCAATCCACGCACCCGCGAGGGGTGCGACTTGTACTCCCCGTCCCTGTGATTACCTGTCATCGGTTTCAATCCACGCACCCGCGAGGGGTGCGACAGCTAAGGGATAATCATGTTCCTGGTCGGTATAGAAGTTTCAATCCACGCACCCGCGAGGGGTGCGACAGATGATGATAGTTACTTCATCCCACAGGAAGTTGTTTCAATCCACGCACCCGCGAGGGGTGCGACGACAGCGAATATAGAGATAATTACCGAACCATAATGTTTCAATCCACGCACCCGCGAGGGGTGCGACCTGGCGCAGCGAGCAATCCCACTCAAAAGACTTTGGTTTCAATCCACGCACCCGCGAGGGGTGCGACCCGCAGCGGTGCGATCACCAGCACCTTTACTATTTCGTTTCAATCCACGCACCCGCGAGGGGTGCGACATTTCAGTACGTCCATCTCCCGGTCCAAGCTGCCGTTTCAATCCACGCACCCGCGAGGGGTGCGACTTGATAAACGAGGCTCTACTAAAGTTAAAAGAGGAGTTTCAATCCACGCACCCGCGAGGGGTGCGACGGGGCACGATTGATGTTGAGAGCATCACCAGAGCCGTTTCAATCCACGCACCCGCGAGGGGTGCGACGACATATTAATCCGCAAATATATGCTAATTTAGCAGTTTCAATCCACGCACCCGCGAGGGGTGCGACGGAAATGCCCACTGGTACGGTACTGAATCTTTTGAAGTTTCAATCCACGCACCCGCGAGGGGTGCGACCTCGAGGAGGATGGGCGGTAGGAGATAATCTGGGAGTTTCAATCCACGCACCCGCGAGGGGTGCGACGATAAATCCCCGGTCTACCAGACGACTGAAAAGGAGGGTTTCAATCCACGCACCCGCGAGGGGTGCGACGGACAGGTGAATGTAAAGATTTTCAGCCTATGCTGGTTTCAATCCACGCACCCGCGAGGGGTGCGACGCACACCAGCAGCCCGTTCAAGATCGGATTCTGCTGGTTTCAATCCACGCACCCGCGAGGGGTGCGACACGATAACTTATTGAATTGGGATTTACACGAAGAGTTTCAATCCACGCACCCGCGAGGGGTGCGACGGGGTATGTCGTCCCGGCGGCAGTAGTCTTTGAAGTTTCAATCCACGCACCCGCGAGGGGTGCGACGATATGCTGGTTGGAGTATTTGAAGTTGTTAGAGGAGTTTCAATCCACGCACCCGCGAGGGGTGCGACGGTTTTCCCATGCTTAATAAGAGCAACCCCTACAAGTTTCAATCCACGCACCCGCGAGGGGTGCGACCCGCCTGATATAAACTCGATGCCGTTGTTGTGAAGTTTCAATCCACGCACCCGCGAGGGGTGCGACTCAATGGGATGTTAATTTTGAAGCACGTACAATGGTTTCAATCCACGCACCCGCGAGGGGTGCGACGCAAACAATTTGCAGAAGAAGCACTACAATGGATAAGTTTCAATCCACGCACCCGCGAGGGGTGCGACAGGAGGGACGGTAGATGTCCTCCTGGCGCGAGACGTTTCAATCCACGCACCCGCGAGGGGTGCGACAACTTGCGACATAATTTAACCTCCCTTTATTTAGTGTTTCAATCCACGCACCCGCGAGGGGTGCGACCCGCTTCTTGATCCGGGCCAGGTCATGCTTGTAGGTTTCAATCCACGCACCCGCGAGGGGTGCGACGTTTAGGGGATTTGCTTTTGTTTATATAATAGCTGAGTTTCAATCCACGCACCCGCGAGGGGTGCGACTAATGGCGAATAAGCAAGTGAGGTTAAGCGATCAGGTTTCAATCCACGCACCCGCGAGGGGTGCGACAAACACTGTCTTTCACCACCTTCCATGTAGTTTTGTTTCAATCCACGCACCCGCGAGGGGTGCGACGCGATCCCCGCCATGAGTAAATAATAGGAGGTAAGGTTTCAATCCACGCACCCGCGAGGGGTGCGACTTGAGGGCCTTGAAACGCTGGGCGTTGTTAGATTTGTTTCAATCCACGCACCCGCGAGGGGTGCGACCCGGCTGCAAATGATCATAGACCTACCAATAGCATTGTTTCAATCCACGCACCCGCGAGGGGTGCGACTCAAAATGTCTGCCCCGGCGTCGGTGTTACCGGTGTTTCAATCCACGCACCCGCGAGGGGTGCGACATACTCTTGTCGTAATACTTCTGTATATTTTTACTGTTTCAATCCACGCACCCGCGAGGGGTGCGACTTGCACATTGTATGTGCATAAACAATACTAACTAGTTTCAATCCACGCACCCGCGAGGGGTGCGACCTGTCCCTGGTGTCAGCGCGGCAGGGCGTATAAGGTTTCAATCCACGCACCCGCGAGGGGTGCGACGCTACCGTGCAGTCCAATGCTGGCACCGGCGCATTGTTTCAATCCACGCACCCGCGAGGGGTGCGACCCAAATTGAACTGCTGACAGAGGGCGAGATCGGCGTTTCAATCCACGCACCCGCGAGGGGTGCGACAGTCAAGCCCTGCCCGCTGGCTGCAAACGGTATCGTTTCAATCCACGCACCCGCGAGGGGTGCGACGTTCTGAGATGTCTCCCAGTGCGTCCAGATCTTCCTTGTTTCAATCCACGCACCCGCGAGGGGTGCGACCCTGATCAGTTACTGTAGGCGGCATCATAGGTATGGTTTCAATCCACGCACCCGCGAGGGGTGCGACTTGGCTGTGTCAAATTGCCATGTGCCAACATGCTGGTTTCAATCCACGCACCCGCGAGGGGTGCGACCAGCTTGGCTATCTTGACCATCTCAAACCTCCCGTTTCAATCCACGCACCCGCGAGGGGTGCGACCCTGAGGGCAGTCCCAGCCTTCGGTAAGTAACATGGTTTCAATCCACGCACCCGCGAGGGGTGCGACAGGGTGTTGGCCTTGTCTTTGTTGTTGGACTGCATGTTTCAATCCACGCACCCGCGAGGGGTGCGACTAAACTTTGGCAGGTCCAGGGCCAGCACTTCGACGTTTCAATCCACGCACCCGCGAGGGGTGCGACTAACCAGGGTGTCACACGCCGCCGGGTTAGCCTTGTTTCAATCCACGCACCCGCGAGGGGTGCGACTGCCGGGATATAATGGGTATTTTGATATGGTTGAGTTTCAATCCACGCACCCGCGAGGGGTGCGACTCCAGACCCATGTGGAAGCCGGGATATTAATTCCTGTTTCAATCCACGCACCCGCGAGGGGTGCGACCTCACCGTCGCGGACACAATCCTCCGCCAGTTTGGTTTCAATCCACGCACCCGCGAGGGGTGCGACGCGAATCGAGGCGAGCATCCATAACTCGCCGGTGGTGTTTCAATCCACGCACCCGCGAGGGGTGCGACGGGGCTGGGCGGGAGGCTGATATTCGTAGAATTTCTGTTTCAATCCACGCACCCGCGAGGGGTGCGACCAATGTCCATCTGTTCTAACTTATCGACGAGCACGTTTCAATCCACGCACCCGCGAGGGGTGCGACGACAAGCTCAAAGAGTTTATCAGGAGGTTATAGAGTTTCAATCCACGCACCCGCGAGGGGTGCGACGCGCATATCCGCCACCCGCACCAAGTCCCCCAAGTTTCAATCCACGCACCCGCGAGGGGTGCGACGATGTTTTATTCGCTTCAAGCTTCAAACTGCTCTTGTTTCAATCCACGCACCCGCGAGGGGTGCGACCTGACCCCAAACAGTACATCGGCATTGATAAGGAGTTTCAATCCACGCACCCGCGAGGGGTGCGACACTAAAAGAGATAATTAAGCGATTAAGATTAGATGTTTCAATCCACGCACCCGCGAGGGGTGCGACTACCATGCGGTTCCACATCTTCTGGATGTTTTCATGTTTCAATCCACGCACCCGCGAGGGGTGCGACTAGGAGCCCGCTAGAAATAGCGGCTCCCCTAATTGTTTCAATCCACGCACCCGCGAGGGGTGCGACGGTGCTGACTCCCAAGACTGCTGATGATGCTACCGGTTTCAATCCACGCACCCGCGAGGGGTGCGACGTCTACCTTGACTTTGACCCGGCTCCACTGGATCGGTCGTTTCAATCCACGCACCCGCGAGGGGTGCGACTACCCGATCCCGCTGCACGGTCCCAACTTCATCTGTTTCAATCCACGCACCCGCGAGGGGTGCGACCCTTGTCCAGTTCGGCAAGGGCTTGCTGTAATGCGTTTCAATCCACGCACCCGCGAGGGGTGCGACCACTTGCTACGATAACGGCAGCGATGTGTGGGAGTTTCAATCCACGCACCCGCGAGGGGTGCGACGGGCAAGACGATCATCACCTTGACCGCCATTGAAGTTTCAATCCACGCACCCGCGAGGGGTGCGACGACCCTGCCCAGCCAGGTAAAAAAATTATTTGAAGTTTCAATCCACGCACCCGCGAGGGGTGCGACCTGCTGGCCCATCCGGGCAGCGCCGGGCACGGGTTGTTTCAATCCACGCACCCGCGAGGGGTGCGACCAGGAGTAATTGCTGATCAGGTATTGGCAGCTGTTGTTTCAATCCACGCACCCGCGAGGGGTGCGACTCGGTAACGACCGGAGTGACGATCGGTGCGGCAGGGTTTCAATCCACGCACCCGCGAGGGGTGCGACCGTATATCCATATGTGCTGCAGGTCGGGGATCATGTTTCAATCCACGCACCCGCGAGGGGTGCGACCCAGATCGAGGGTGAGCGGCAGCGAGGGATCAACGTTTCAATCCACGCACCCGCGAGGGGTGCGACCCAACAAAGGCAGCGTGTATCAGGGCATCATTGATGTTTCAATCCACGCACCCGCGAGGGGTGCGACTGCCGGTAGGTTGTGGGTTTTGAATATGGACACCCTGTTTCAATCCACGCACCCGCGAGGGGTGCGACGATCGTTGCGTATTATGAGCACCAGGTTGGAGAGGGTTTCAATCCACGCACCCGCGAGGGGTGCGACAAAAAAAGGAGGGTGATAAAATGACACAGAACAGCGTTTCAATCCACGCACCCGCGAGGGGTGCGACCGCTGCTGCTGGGTGTTTACGTCTGCCATTAATAAGTTTCAATCCACGCACCCGCGAGGGGTGCGACGGGGAGGGCTGTCGCGATCGAGCCGATAACTAACAGTTTCAATCCACGCACCCGCGAGGGGTGCGACGCGTAACCAAGACTGCATAGGGGGATTAATTAATGTTTCAATCCACGCACCCGCGAGGGGTGCGACTGACTGGCAACATCCTCGCGATAACTAATTACCGGTTTCAATCCACGCACCCGCGAGGGGTGCGACGCTGGGGACACCAAACTTGGCGCGGAATCCAGTCGTTTCAATCCACGCACCCGCGAGGGGTGCGACACCAGATGTATTAAAGGGCAAAGCGTTTGATAATGTTTCAATCCACGCACCCGCGAGGGGTGCGACATTATACCAAATGCCCCTAGTATTGGACTTTATGGTTTCAATCCACGCACCCGCGAGGGGTGCGACCACTATCCCCCTCTCGATAATTACATCATTGGGGTTTCAATCCACGCACCCGCGAGGGGTGCGACGCCATTGAGCCGAGGCAAGCAGGGAGAGATAAGTTGTTTCAATCCACGCACCCGCGAGGGGTGCGACGTAGATGTACCCGACTAAATCATAAGTGGTTGCTGTTTCAATCCACGCACCCGCGAGGGGTGCGACCCCTGGTACAAGAGGATAGCCCGGTTTTATGACGAGTTTCAATCCACGCACCCGCGAGGGGTGCGACAGCCCCGGTATCACCCCGAACACAATCCAGTCCAGTTTCAATCCACGCACCCGCGAGGGGTGCGACCCGAGGCACGTTTTGAGATAGCCGGATCATCGTCAAGTTTCAATCCACGCACCCGCGAGGGGTGCGACGACTAGAACAACAACTAAGAAAAAAAGTAGTATGATGTTTCAATCCACGCACCCGCGAGGGGTGCGACGCGGCCCAGCCCGGCGCCGAAGCCGAAGCCGGAGTTTCAATCCACGCACCCGCGAGGGGTGCGACTGCTTCCGGCTGCTCTATGATCTTGTCTATCGCGTTTCAATCCACGCACCCGCGAGGGGTGCGACTATTACTGTATTAAAATGCCGTCGGGCAAGTTTTTGTTTCAATCCACGCACCCGCGAGGGGTGCGACTCGTGGTGTCGATCATGGGGTCAGAGTCGAAGATGTTTCAATCCACGCACCCGCGAGGGGTGCGACACGTAATACCAGATACCTATAATCCACCCTGGGCCGTTTCAATCCACGCACCCGCGAGGGGTGCGACGCCTGGACTGCATAGCCCTTGAGTGTGTGAGGACTGTTTCAATCCACGCACCCGCGAGGGGTGCGACTACTTCTTTAGTCACCCCTGCCCCCCTCTGGGCAGGTTTCAATCCACGCACCCGCGAGGGGTGCGACATTACTCGCCTTAATCCTTCTATTCCCCCAATAGCGTTTCAATCCACGCACCCGCGAGGGGTGCGACGCGGTACAGTTTATTACTTTGACATTGTTACTGGCGTTTCAATCCACGCACCCGCGAGGGGTGCGACAGCGTCAGCTCGCCCTGCCGGACTTCGTTCAGCACGTTTCAATCCACGCACCCGCGAGGGGTGCGACCATCACCTGCAAGGTGCGCCCCTGCCCCTGCCCCGTTTCAATCCACGCACCCGCGAGGGGTGCGACTATAGTCTAGCCGGGTTTGAAAGCCAAGTAAAAGGTTTCAATCCACGCACCCGCGAGGGGTGCGACGCCAATATCGGGGAGGTAGTGGACGTTGATCAGGTGTTTCAATCCACGCACCCGCGAGGGGTGCGACTGTTTAGGACCAGCATGGATAGCAGGACTAGAATCGTTTCAATCCACGCACCCGCGAGGGGTGCGACAAAAAACCGATATGCTGCGATCGATGCCGCGAACTAGTTTCAATCCACGCACCCGCGAGGGGTGCGACTGCAAGGTGATATACCGGCCCGCGCTGGATGAGATGTTTCAATCCACGCACCCGCGAGGGGTGCGACCACCAAACAACCGGATATTTGGGCGGTCCGGCCAGTTTCAATCCACGCACCCGCGAGGGGTGCGACATTTTCCCGGTTGGCCAGTACACCACGGCTTTAACGTTTCAATCCACGCACCCGCGAGGGGTGCGACGGTTTTTTTATGTACCTACAGAATCATTGACGGTAGTTTCAATCCACGCACCCGCGAGGGGTGCGACATGATCGGTGCCATTTCTTTGACTTCCTGGGACGGTTTCAATCCACGCACCCGCGAGGGGTGCGACTCATTGATATCACCGATGCCGTCACCATCGTCGAGTTTCAATCCACGCACCCGCGAGGGGTGCGACGGCCAGGATTATATTTGATGAGTGCAACGCCCAGGTGTTTCAATCCACGCACCCGCGAGGGGTGCGACGAGCCAGGGCCAGTTTCTCTTTTGGAGCCTTTTTGTTTCAATCCACGCACCCGCGAGGGGTGCGACTACATTTCCTGTGAGCTAATTTAACATTGTCCCATGTTTCAATCCACGCACCCGCGAGGGGTGCGACTTGCGGCGTTGCTCGATGCTCATACCGAGTGGATGAGTTTCAATCCACGCACCCGCGAGGGGTGCGACTTGACTAACTGGCTCTCCGCCGTCCAGTCGGGCTGTTTCAATCCACGCACCCGCGAGGGGTGCGACATTTCGGTATCAGCTCTAAGTCCCGCTCGCTCTTTGTTTCAATCCACGCACCCGCGAGGGGTGCGACTTGATGAGTACGCCAGTAAGTCGGTAATCGTAAAGTTTCAATCCACGCACCCGCGAGGGGTGCGACATGTCCCTGCAACCGAAAAACTGCGAACATTAACACGTTTCAATCCACGCACCCGCGAGGGGTGCGACAGTATGACTTAAAAACAAAGGTATTTCGGTGCATTATATCTGCTG
>ENA-UOUL01002633-UOUL01002633.1-bioreactor-metagenome-genome-assembly--contig:-NODE-2633-length-20476-cov-3.504878_pt1 | contig 20476 bp, 18 predicted proteins | sample MGYA00249838_ERZ747220 | MGnify/ENA primary metagenome ERZ747220 (study PRJEB28778, sample SAMN05720191) | bioreactor metagenome | isolation source: Anaerobic biogas reactor | place: USA:Washington...
GGTCGATCTCCTCGAGCATGTCGAGCCCGTTCTGCGACTTCAGCTTGAAGCTGACCGTCTTGACGACGCCGCCCGCGACGTTCAATACCATCATCCGGATGCGCGAGCGCCCCATGTCCATCGATACGACGTATCCCCAGTCCGCGTTGTAGCCGAAAAGGATCGGCTTCCGACCGGCGGCGGTATCCAAGGCGTCCGGCGCGTCGATGACGGCGATCAGCTCGTTTTCCAAGAGCGCCTCGACGTTCGTCGAGACCGTCGGAAAGCTCATGCCGAGGTTGCGGCTCAGGTCGGCGCGCGACTGCGGCCCGCACTTGCGCAGGTGGTCGAGGATCAGCTTCTTGTTCATCTCGCCGAGTATCTCCGGCTTTCCGACCATCACGGGACCGCGCCTCCCCTCATTCCTAAGCCTTCCTTAATAAACATACTATAGCACCCGGCCGCCCCGCTGTCAAGAAACGCGGCAAAATTGTCCGATTTGTCGTGCGGTTCATCGGTTTTTTGAATATATGCGCAGAATTTCGCGGGAGAGGCGTCAAGGGTTCCTAAGGATTGCCGCGCGCGCCGGAAAACACCGGAACCGGCGGGCAAGTGTGTTCGTCTCATAGGGGAAAACACAGAAACGGAGGCGAAAACCGTGAAGAAACTCGCATTGTTGATCGCATTTTTGCTGCTTGCGGCCGTTGCGTCGCACGCGGAAGTCGCGCCCGGGAGCTTTTCGCTGGAGGGCGTCGTCGCAAACGTCGAGGAAGGGCGGCTGCTCGTCGAGACGGCCGAGTTCGGCGACGTCGCCGTGCTGACCGACGAGAACACGGTCTGGGACGTCGACTTCGAGCTCCATCCGGGAGCGTATGTGTACATTGACTACGACGGGCAGATGACCCGCTCGATGCCGCCGCAGGTGATGGCGGTCACAGTCCGCTCGCACCTCCTCGCGGGCGCGGTCGCCGAGGTCTACGCGCGCGACAACGCGCTGTTGATCGATACGAAGGAGCACGGGCAGGTCTACGTGCGGCTGCCGGAGAATTGGGACGGCGGGGCCGAGCCCGGACAGGACATCCGGGTGTATTTCAACGGAATCATGGCGCTCTCGCTGCCGCCGCAGGTCGGCGCGGGGCTCGTCGTGGTGGGATATACGGTCGAGGGCGAGGTGGCCGGGATCGGCAGCGATTTCCTGATCGTCGGCGAGGGCGAAAAGGCGATCCGGGTGAACTTCGCGCCCGGCGCGGCTCCGGAGGGGCTCGCGGTCGGCGACTTCGTCCGCGCGTTCCACGACGGCCGGATGGCGTACTCGATGCCGCCGCAGGTGACGGCCTCCGAGATCGTCCGGCTCAACCGGTGATATTCCCAAAAACAAAAAAACCGGCGGGTTTTCGCCCGTCGGTTTACTGTTTCGCGAGGTTCTCCAATCCCTTCCGGTCGACGATCGCGATGCCGCCCCGCGAGAGCCGCACGAGCCCCTCGCTCGAGAAATACTTGAGCATGCGCGTGACGACCTCGCGCGCGGTGCCCATATGCCGGGCGATCTTCTCGTGCGTGATTGAGAGGCCGTCGCTCTCCTCGAGCGCGCTCTCCTCCAAGAGGAACGCGGCCAGCCGCGCGTCGATGCTCTTAAACACGATCTGCTCCATGACCCACATCACCTCGGAAAAGCGCGTGGCCATCAGCTTCGTCGTGTAGTTCGCGACCGCGAGCGACGACTTCATCAGCCGGTCGTAGGCCGAAAACGGGATCATCCAGAGGTTTGTCTCCTTCTCGCTCTCGATCGTCACGTCGAACTGTATCTCCCGGACGACGCAGGACGACGAAAACAGGCAGATGTCCCCGTCCAGCAGCCGAAACAGCGTGACCTCCTTGCCCTCGGCGGACAGGAGGAAGCCGCGGAGCTGGCCCGACTCGATCAGAAAGAGCCCGACGCACTCCTTGCCCTGCTGCAGTATCCTGCCCTTCGGAACGGTGCGGTAGACCGCGGACTGCGTGAGGTACGCGCGCTCGTCGGGGGCCAGCGTGTCCCAGACCGGGAAAATCTCGGAGACGGGTCGCGGCATGCGCATCCCCTCTTTTCTTCGATCGTTCCCTTCTATGATAGCAGGCGCATGCCCCCGTGTCAACCTAGACGAACAGGTTGAGGTCCGCCTCCTCCGCGTCGCCTAAGTAGCTCCCGACGCCGGCGTACTCAATTCCGTCCAGCAGTTCCTCGCGCTGAATGCCCATCACGTCCATGCTCATCGTGCAGGCGACGAGCCGCACCCCGGCCGCGCGCGCCTTTTGGAGCATCTCTCCGACGGAGAAGACGTTCTTTTTCCGCATCACATGCTTCATCATAGAGGTTCCCATGCCTAGCATGTGCATCTTCGAGAGCTTCATGCGCCCGACGCCCTTGGGCATCATCGCGCCGAACATGCGGTCGATCAGGCCCTTTTTGACGCGGGCCCCCTCGGGCTTGCGGAGCGCGTTCAGGCCCCAGAAGGTGAAGAACATCGTGACCTTCCTGCCCATCGCCGCCGCGCCGTTCGCGATGATCAGCGAGGCCAGCACGCGGTCGAGGTCGCCGCTGAACACGATGATCGTCTTGCCGCGCTCGCCCTCCGGCGCTTGAACCGCGGCCTCCCGGTTTCCCTTGCGCAGCAGCGCGACCGTGTCCGGCCCCTCGCGCCGGACGGACAGCAGCCCGTTTCCGGTGCGCCGCGTCCACGCCTCGATGTCGCGCTGAAACCCCGGGTCGGACGCGGACACCTCGACGACGTCGCCGTCCTTCAATTTTTCGAGCTCCTCGAACACGCGCATCAGCGGCCCCGGGCACTGCATGCCGCGGCAGTCGACGCGCAGCGAGAGCACCGGCTCGGCCTCCTCGACGTCCCCGCTGTCGGCGATGCGCCCGTGCTCGATCGCGTCGATTTCGTCCAGATAGTGCGTCGAGCGGTAGTGCATCGCGCCGCCGGGGTAGATCGACACGCCCTTAAACCCGTTCTGCATCAGAATCCGCGCGGCGTTGTACGCGCGCACGCCCGCGGCGCACAGCACGATCACCGGCAGTTCCGGGTTCAGCTCGCTGAGGCGGTTGCGGAGCTGCCCGAGCGGTATGTCCTTGGAACGCGGGAGCCGCCACGCCTCGCGCTCGACGTCCTCGCGCACGTCGAGCACTTGCGCCTCCGGCGCGGTCTCTATCGCGTCCCACCGGCTAAAAACCGCGCGTCCCCGAAGCGCGTTCTGGGCGACGAAGCCCGCCATGTTGACCGGGTCCTTCGCCGAGGAATAGGGCGGCGCGTAGGCGAGCTCGAGCTCGGTCAGCGTTTTGACCGTGCCGCCCAGGCGGATGACCGTCGCGAGCACGTCGATGCGCTTGTCGACGCCGTTCCTGCCGACGATCTGCGCGCCGAGCACGCGGCCGTCGGGCTTCCCGAACAGCAGCTTGATCGTCATCGGCACCGCGCCGGGGTAGTAGCCCGCATGGTCGTTCTGCACGATCGTCACGCTGTCGAAGTGCTCGCCGCGGACCTTTCCGGATTTTACGAGCGCCTTTTCGCTGAGCCCGGCCGACGCCGCGGTCAGGTCGAACAGCTTCAACACCGACGTCCCGAGCGAGCCCGCGTACGCGCTGTCGCCGCCGGCCATGTTGTCCGCCGCGATGCGGCCCTGCTTGTTCGCCGGGCCCGCGAGCGGGATCATCGCGCGGCTGCCGTCGACGATATTCCTGACCTCGATGACGTCGCCCGCGGCGTAGATGTCCGGGTCGTCGGTCTGCAAACGCGCATTGACGACGATGCCGCCGCGCGCGTTGAGGGTCAGCCCCGCCGCGGCCGCGATCTGGCTGTTCGGCTTCACGCCGATCGCGAGCACGGCCATGTCGGCCTTCAATGTCTCGCCGCCCAGGCGGACGATGATGCCGTCGTCCGCGTCCTCAAACGCCGTGACGCCCTTCTCGAGGCGGAGCGCGATGCCCTGCTTCTCCATCTCCTCGTGCAGAAGCTGCGCCATCTCGAAGTCGAGCGGCGGCATGACCTGTCTGTCCATCTCGACGACCGAGACGGAAAGCCCCGCGCGCTTCAAATTCTCCGCCGCCTCGAGGCCGATGAACCCGCCGCCCACGACGACGGCGGACTTCGCGCCCTTTTCGCGTATCCAGCCGCGCAGCCGGTCCGCGTCCGGCACCGTCCACAGCGTCAGCACGCGGTCGGAGTCGATGCCGGGAATCCCGGGCCGCATCGGGGACGAGCCGGTCGCGAGCAGAAGCTTTCCGTAGCTCTCGTCGTATTCGCTGCCGTCGGCCCTCCGGACGCGCACGGTCTTGTTCTCGCGGTCGATCGAGACGACCTCCTGCTTCACGCGAACGTCGATGTTGTAGCGCGCCTTCAGGCTCTCCGGCGTGTGCAGAAGCAGCGCGCTGCGCGCCGGGATCACGCCGCCCACGTGGTAGGGCAGCCCGCAGTTTGCGTAGGAGATGTACTCGCCCCGCTCGAAGACGACGATCTCCGCCGACTCGTCGAGCCGCCGGAGCCTCGTCGCCGCCGTCGCGCCGCCGGCGACGCCGCCGACGATCAGATATTTGTCACCCATTCGCGTCATCCTCCCTGCGATTCGGCTCCGAAAAGCCCGCTCCCAGAAGCGCGCCGATCAAGGCGCCGAACAATACCGACAGATACGGGCTGGACGTGATCGGGCACGCGCCCGTCGAACAGCCGATGAACCGATAGATCAAATACCCCGCGGCGCCGCCGACCAATCCGACGGCCGCCGGGATCGCGATTTTTCTCGTCTTCAATTTCATTGTGTGTCACCGCCTTTCCCTTCATTATAGCCGCGCGCAAGATTTCACTTCCGTGACAATATCACGGTTGCAAAGCTCTGTCAAGGGGTAGTATTATGGTAGCAGGTTTCCGACAAGGGAGGAAAACGCTCATGGCAACGGCGGTCATCATCGGCGGCGGGCCCGCCGGCATCTCGGCGGCGGTGTACATCGCCCGCGCGGGGATCGAGGCGACGCTTCTCTACAGGGACGGCGGCGCGCTTCTGAAGGCCCACGACATACGCAACTACTACGGCTTCCCGGACGGCGTCTCGGGCGAGCAGCTGCACGAGCTCGGGCTCCGGCAGGCGCGCGCGCTGGGCGTGAACGTCATCAAGGACGAGGTGCAGTCGATCGACTTCGAGGATACGCTCGTCGTCAAGTCGTCCTCGGGCACCTTCCCGGCGGACGCGGTCGTGCTCGCGACCGGCGCGGTGCGAAAGGCGCCGTCTTTGCCGGGCGTGCGCGAGCTCGAGGGCCGCGGCGTCAGCTACTGCGCCGTCTGCGACGGGGCGTTCTTCCGCGGCAAGCGCGTGGCGGTGCTCGGAAGCGGCGACTTCGCGCTGCACGAGGCGAGGGACTTGCTGCCGCTCGCGTCGTCGGTGACGCTCCTGACCAACGGTCTGCCCGCGCCGGAAAACCTGCCCGGGGGAATCGCGGTCGATATGCGGAAGGTCGAGCGCATCGAGGGCGAGGAGGGCGTCACGGGCGTCGGGTTCGCCGGCGGGGAGCGGCTCCCCCTCGAGGCGGTGTTCATCGCGCAGGGCGTCGCGGGCGCACAGGACTTCGCGCGGCGCACCGGCATTCTGATGGACGGCGCGCGCATCGCGACCGACCGCGACATGGCGACGAACGTCCCCGGGCTGTTCGCCGCGGGCGACTGCGCGGGCGCGCCGTACCAGGTCGCGAAGGCGGTCGAGGAGGGAAGGCGCGCCGGCACGGCCGCGGTCGCTTACATCCGCGCGAACACCGCGCAAAAAACGGAGGCATGACCCGATGGAAAAGGACCTCAGCCACCTCACCGACCTGCAGTACCGCGTCACGCAGCAGAGCGCGACGGAGCCGCCGTTTGCGAACGAGTATTGGAATTCGTTCGAGAAGGGCCTGTACGTCGACATCGTCTCCGGAGAGCCGCTGTTCACGTCGATGGAGAAGTTCGAGAGCTCCTGCGGCTGGCCTGCGTTTTCCGCGCCGATCGAGGACGCCGCCGTCGTCGAGCACGCGGATTGCGGCTTCGGCATGCGGCGCACCGAGATCCGAAGCCGCGCGGGGAATTCGCACCTCGGCCACGCGTTCGCGCGCGATCCGGAGTCCCCGAGCGGCACGCGGTACTGCATCAACAGCGCGTCCCTGCGCTTCGTCCCCTACGACAGCATGGAGGAACAGGGCTACGGCGAACTCAGGTCCCTGTTCGAATGAAGAGAGGAGAACCCCCATGATCAAGGCAATTTCCTGGGTGCTCGCGCTATTGATGTGCCTGTTTGCCGGCGGCTGCGCGGTGCGCGATGCGGCAAAACCCGCGGAGGAAGGCAGCCCGTCCACCCCCGAATACCATCGCATCACGCCCGAGGAGGCGAAGGAGCGCATCGACAGCGGGCGCCAGGTCGTGATCCTCGACGTGCGGACGAAGGAGGAATTCGACGCGGGCCACATCCCCGGCGCGGTGCTGCTTCCCAACGAGACCATCGGAAACTCGATGCCCGAGCAGCTCCCGGATTTGAACGCCGAGATCCTCGTCTACTGCCGCTCCGGAAACCGCAGCCGACAGGCGGCGGAGAAGCTCGTCAAAATGGGCTACGCCGGCGTGTACGATTTCGGCGGCATCGGAAGCTGGCCGTACGAGGTCGTAAAGGAACCGTGATATCCGGCATGGCCCCGTCGCCCGGCGGGGCTCTCTCCCGTATTTTGCACGTTAAAAATTCCTGAAAAACCTTTACAAAGCGCCGCGTTTCTGCTATAATGCCGAGTGTTCGCAAGAGCATGGGGCATTAGCGAAGTTGGCTATCGCGCTACAATGGCATTGTAGAGATCATCGGTTCGAATCCGATATGCTCCACCAAAAAACCCGCGCAATTTCGCGCGGGTTTTTGCCTGTTCGAAAATCCCCTTCCCTACATCCCTTCCGCCCACTTCTCCGCCTTCACGCGGACCAATATCCACATCGTCGCGCTCGCGACGGCCAGCGCGCCTGCGAACAGCAGCGGCACGAGCATGTGATCCATCGCGCCGATGCGGGCGGTCAGGTAGCCGCCGCCGAACACGAGCCCCATCACCACGAACACGGGCAGCGACGCGCCCCAGCTCTGCTTGACGACCTTCGTCTCGCTCGTCCAGTCGAAGCGGTGGATTTTGCAGTTGACGACGAGCCCGAACAGCGCCGAGAACGTGCCCATCAGCGCCGGGAGAAAGAGCATCGCGACGAGCGCCGGGCCCCGGATTTCGAGCGCGAGGATCAGCGCCACGGCGTCGATCAGCGCGACCGGCAGCACCATCTGCAGATTGAGCTTCAGCTTCGCCATCAGCCACCAGCGGGCGGGGATCGGCATGCCGCGGATGATCCAGAGGCTCTTGCCCTCCAGCGAGACCGAGCTTCCGGTCGTCGGCGCGAGCGCGACCATCCACGCGAGCACGAACGGCAGCATCGCGAACATCGGGCCCTCGAGCCCCGCCTCGCGCAGCACCGTATCGAGCATGTCGCGCGGCACGAACGCCGCAAGCGCGACGACGGCGACGATCGAGAGCAAGAGGCCGAACGCGGTGTTCAGGACATAGATGTTGCTCGCGAGGTAGCGCCGCCACTCGCGCGCGACGAGCGCGCGGCCGACGCTCCGGCTCCTTTGCGCGCGCAGCACGAACTTCCCGCGCGCGCGCCTCGCGTTGATGAACGAGTTGAGCCGGACGAACACCGCGCCGAACAGCCACGAGGCCAGCAAAAGCGCGAGGAGCGCAAGCCCCACGAACAGCAACAGCTGCGAGATGTCCCCGCCGACGACCGCGGCCGCGTAGATATCGGAGAGCGGATAGACCCTCGAAAGCATCGAGCCCAGCGTGCGCGCGATGTTCACGAGCACCTCGACGTCCGAGCCCGGCGCGGAGCCCAGGTAAAACGAGCCGCCGACGAGCCCGAGCATCACGAGGAACGAGAGGATCAGCCCCGCGTAGCGCACGCGGCGCAGAGACGCGCCGGCGAACGCCGTCAGCACGCCGATCAACGAGGCGACGACCATCGGGATCACCGGGATCGCGAGCGCGGTCAGCAGATACGATGCGTAGAACACGGCGCCCGGCCTCGCGAACCACGCGTAGACCCCGCCCGCGGGCACGAGCACGATCAGCGCGAACGCGAGCTCGATCGAGTAGAGCTTCAGCATGCGCGCCGCGGCGACCGTGCGCGCGGGGATCGGCAGCGACAGGACCAGGTCGAAGTCGCGCGACTGAAACAGCGCGTCCGACGCCTTGAAGACCGTCGTCATCAACACCGTCACCGACGAGACCGCCGCCATCATCACCGGGAACACGTCGAGCGCGCCCATCCAGTTGAGGCCGTAGCAGATGCCGAAGCAGTAAGTGCCGACGACGCCGAGTATCCCGAGCACGCCCAGCACCATCAGCGGCACGAGCAGCCGCGCCCGCCTGCGGCGCTTCGGGTCGTTCAGGAACCTGTTGACGCCGAAAAGCTCGAGCCGGTTGAGCCGGAGCAGCGGAAGCAGCTTTCTCATCGCTCGATCAACTCCAAAAACAGCTCCTCGAGCGAGCCGTCGCCGCGCACCTTGTCGGTGTCCCCGAATGCGGCGAGCCTGCCGTCCCTGATGATCGCGACCCTGTCGCACAGCTTTTCGGCGACGTCCAATACGTGCGTCGAGAAGAACACCGCGCCGCCGCGCGCGCAGATTTTGCGCAGCAGCTCCTTGAACACGTGCGCGGCGACCGGGTCGAGCCCGACGAACGGCTCGTCGAGCACGAGCAGCTTCGGGTCGCGCATCAGGGCGCCGATCAGGGTCAATTTCTGCTTCATGCCGTGCGAGTACGAGCCGATCGAGTCGCCGAGGTTTCCCGTCAGCGAGAAGAGCCCCGCGTACTCGCGCGTGCGCTCCTCGCGGTCGCCGGATGGAATCTCGAACACGTCGGCGATGAAGTTCAGGTGCTGTATGCCCGTCAGGTACTCGTACAGGTCCGGGTTGTCCGGGACGTAGGCGAGCATCTTCTTGCAGGCGATCGGCTCGCGCTTGATCGAGTGCCCGCCGACGAAGATGTCCCCCTCCTCAAAATCGAGCACGCCCGCGATCGCGCGGATGGTCGTCGTCTTTCCCGCGCCGTTGTGGCCGATGAAGCCGACGATGGAGCCCGGCTCCACCGCGAGCGTCAGGCCGCTGACCGCGCGCTTCCCGCCCCTGTAGGTCTTTGAAAAATTCCGTATGTCGAGCATTGCGCTTCCCTCCCCCTCGCCGCATATTGTAGCCGATTCCCCAGCCGTTGGCAAGCCGTGCCGCTCAAAAACCGCGTTCTGACCGCCAAAATGACGAACCCCGGGGCTTTCGCCCCGGGGCCGGGTGCGCTCGATCGGCTTAGCGGCCGAACTGCGCGTCGTTGTTGCCGGACTCGGTCGTCCACATCTCGAGCATGTTGATCGGGTCGTTGAAGTCCGCGATCCAGCCGTTGCGCGCGACGTCGTAGTGGCCGTCCTTGCGCTCGTTGAGGAACACGTCCCACTCGGAGGTCTTGATCGTCATCTCGATGCCGACGGCGGCGAGGTCCTGCTGCATGCACTGCGCGATGCCCTCGTGGCCGGTGCTCGGGTTGGTCAGGTATTCGAACGACAGCGGGGTCTCCGCGGAGAGCATGCCGTTCTCGAACTTATAGCCCGCGGTCTCGAGCAGCGCGATCGCGCCCTCGACGTCCGGCTCCAGGCCGTAGTAGCCCTCGGCCTCCGGCACGGGGTAGGTGTACTTCTCGTCGTTGACCTTGAACACGCCGCCGTTGCCGTCGAGCATGCCCGCCGGGATGAAGGAGCTGGCGAGCTGCTGGCCGGCCTGCGCGACCGTGTCGACGATGTACTGGCGGTCGAGCAGCAGGCCGATGGCCTTGCGGACGTTCGCGGCCTGCTCGACGTTCAGTCCCGCAAACAGCGGGCTCTTGACGTTGAAGATCATATAGTAGGTGCCCAGCTGGTCGACGACGTTGAACTCGGGGTTCTGCTCCGCGAGCAGCGTCTGGATGGCGTCGGTCGGCACGGTGTCGATGAAGTCGAGGTTGCCGGCGTTGTAGGCGGCGTAGATGACGGCGTCGTCGGCGGAGAGCATGAACTCCAGCCGATCCATCGTCACGTTCTCGGCGTCAAAGTAGTTCGGGTTCTTGACGTAGACCATGCTCTCGTTGTGCTTCCACTCCTGGAGCACGTACGCGCCGCAGGAGACGAAGCCCGCGTCGGTGGCCCAGGCGCCCGCGTCGAGCACCTTGCCGTCGGCGTCCTTGAAGCCCGGCGCGGCCTCGACCGTCGCCTGGTGGACCGGGTAGAACGTCGGGAACGCGGCGAGATCGAGGAAGTACGCGCAGGGCGCGGCCAGCTCGACCGTCAGCTTCAGGCCGTCCTCGGAGGCGGAGACCTTCAGCGTGCCGTCGTCGTTCGTGGCGATGCCGCCGAGCATGTAGGCGTAGTCGGCGGCCGTGTCCGGGTTGACCGCGCGGTTCCAGGAGTAGACGAAGTCCTTCGCGGTCAGCGGATCGCCGTTGGACCACTTGAGGCCCTCTTTCAGCGTGAACGTCCAGGTCAGGCCGTCCTCGGAGGTCTCATAGCTCTGCGCGAAGTTCGGCGCGAGCTGGCCGTTGGCGTCATAGGTGTAGAGGCCGCCGAAGCTGTTCGCCGCGAGGCAAGCGCCGTCCACGGAGGAGTTCAGCGCCGGGTCGAGGCGGTCCGGCTCGCTGGCGAGCTGTATGCGCAGCGTGTCCTTGTCGCCGAAGGTCGTGTGCATGAAGAACTTCGTGCCGTACAGGTTGGCGTAGAAGCCCTCGATGCCGTCCTTCTTCATGTACAGGTCGTTGTAGTAGAAGATCGGAACGAGCGCGCCGGTTCCCATCAGGATGTCCTCGGCCTTGTGCATCAGTTCCTCGCGGAGGGCGAAGTCCGTCTCGGCCTTGATCTGGGCGATCAGGGCGTTGTACTCCGTCCAGTCGGGTTCCGATCCGGCGTCGGCCAGCGCGTTCGCGCCGGCTGCGAGCATCAGAACGGCGAGCAGCAGGGCAAGCAGTTTCTTCATGAAATTACCCCTCCTCAAGATATTTATATCCAGCCGATTGATGTCAATCCGGCCCAGATACCTTCGTTATTCCCGGATGTTCCAGCAGGCGGCCATGTGGCCGTTTCCGTAGTCCCTGAGCTCCGGGCGCTCGAGCGCGCATTTCTCGGTCGCGTAGCGGCAGCGGAGCCGGAACGAGCAGCCGCTGGGCATGTTGAGCGGGCTGGGCACGTCGCCCTCGAGCGGAATCCTATGCCGGGTGCGCGCGAGCTTCGGGTCCGGGACCGGGATCGCGGACAAGAGCGACTGCGTGTACGGGTGCAGCGGGTGGTCGTTCAATTCGTCCGACTCGGCGGTCTCGACGATGCGGCCCAGGTACATGACCGCGATCCTGCGGCTCATGTGGTTTACGACGAGCAGGTCGTGCGCGATGAACAGGTACGCGATGCCGAGCTTCTGCTGCAATTCCTCGAACGTGTTGATGATCTGCGCCTGGATCGACACGTCCAGCGCCGAGACCGGCTCGTCGCAGACGATGAACTTCGGGTTGACCGCGAGCGCGCGCGCGATGCCGATGCGCTGGCGCTGGCCGCCGGAGAACTCGTGCGCGTAGCGGCGCGCGTGGTCGGCGTTGAGGCCGACGAGCAGCATCAATTCCTCGACGCGCTCGCGGCGCTCGGCCTTCGTGCGGAACAGCCTGTGGATGTCGAGCGCCTCGCCGATGATGTCGGAGACGGTCATGCGCGGGTTCAGGGACGAATACGGGTCCTGGAACACCATCTGCATGTTGCGCCGGTACAGGTGGACGTTCTGACGGTTGACCGGGTGCCCGTCGAAGAGCACCTCGCCGGCGGTCGGCGTGTACAGGTGGATCAGCGAGCGGCCGACGGTCGTCTTTCCGCAGCCGGACTCGCCGACGAGGCCGAGCGTCTCGCCCTCGTCGATCTGGAAGCTCACGCCGTCGACGGCCTTGAGCATCGTCTTTGAAAGCCAGCCCGTCTTGATCGGGAAGTGCTGCTTCAGGTCCCGGACCTCGATCAGATGCTTGCTCACTCGACGTCACCGCCCTTCGAAGCCTCTTCGTACACCTGCCAGACGTTCATCCAGCAGGCCGCGCGGTGGAAGTCGTTGATCGGAATCTCCTCCGGGCGCTCGGTCAGGCACACCTTCATCGCCCTGTCGCAGCGCGCGGCGAACGGGCAGCCCTTCGGGAGGTTCAATAGGTCGACCGGCGAGCCGGCGATCGGGATCAGCTTCTCGCTCTTTTTGCCGATCGTCGGGATCGAGCGCATGAGCCCCTTCGTATACTCGTGCCGGGGGTTGTAGAATATCTCGTCGGCGGTGCCGCGCTCGCAGACGCAGCCCGCGTACATGACGATGATCTCGTCGCACATGTCGGCGATCACGCCCAGGTCGTGCGTGATCATGATGATCGCCATGCCGAGCTTCCTCTGCAAATCCTGCATGAGCTCGAGTATCTGCGCCTGAATCGTGACGTCGAGCGCCGTCGTCGGCTCGTCCGCGATCAGGATGTCGGGCTCGCAAGCGAGCGCCATCGCGATCATGACCCTTTGGCGCATGCCGCCGGACAGCTCGTGCGGATACTGCTTGAGCCGCTTTGCCGGCTCGTTGACGCCGACCAGGGTCAGCATCTCCTTCGCACGCGCGCGCGCCTCCCTGCGGTTGCGGTCGGTGTGCAGAAGGATCGCCTCGGTCAACTGGTTCCCGATCGTGTACGTCGGGTTCAAAGACGTCATCGGGTCCTGAAAGATGATCGAGACCTTGTTGCCGCGGAACTGGCGCATCTTCTTCGGCGGGTATTTTACGATGTCCTCGCCCTCGAAGAGCACCTCGCCCTCGGTGATTTTGCCGGGATCGACGAGTATGCGAAGGATCGAGTACGCGGTCACGGACTTGCCGGAGCCGGACTCGCCGACGATCCCGAGCACCTTGCCGCGCTCGAGGTTGAACGACACGCCGTTGACGGCGCGCACCTCGCCGGAGTCGATCGAAAAGGACGTATGCAGGTTCCTGACCTGCAGAAGCGGTGTGGACATGGAACTACCTCCTCAGCTTCGGGTCGAACGCGTCGCGCAGTCCGTCGCCGAGCAGGTTCAGCGACAGTACGATCAGGCAGATGCCCACCGCCGGAAACACGAGCTTCGAGGGGTAGGTCTGCAGCGCGCCGCGCGCGGCGTTGGCGAGCGAGCCGAGGCTGGGCATCGGCGTCTGCACGCCTAAGCCTATGAAGCTCAGGAAGCTCTCGGTGAATATCGCGGACGGTATCTGCAGCGCCGTCGAGATGAAGATGACGCCCATGCAGTTGGGCAGAATGTGCTTTTTGATGATGCGGCCGGGCTTCGCGCCGAGCGCGCGCGCCGCGAGCACGTACTCGTTGTTCTTGATCGAGAGGATCTGGCCGCGCACGAGCCGCGCCATGCCCACCCAATAGAGCAGCGCGAACACGATGAACAGCGAGAGCATGTTGCTGCCGACCCTCGCAAGCGCGGTGCCCTTGAGCGCGAGGCCGAGCACCTGATCGAGCACGACCGAGAGCAAAATGACCATCAGCGTGTCCGGCAGCGAGTAGATGATGTCGACGAAGCGCATCATCACCATGTCGACCCTGCCGCCGACGTAGCCGGAGATCGAGCCGTAGACGAGGCCGATCAAAAGCACGATGAGGCTCGCGAACAGGCCGATCATCAGGGACACGCGGGCGCCGTAGACGACGCGCACGAAGTAGTCCCGGCTCAGTTCGTCGGTTCCGAAGATGTGCGGGAAGATCTTCTGCCCCTCGTTGATCGCGTCCTGCTCGAGCTTCGAATATTGGAACGGGCCCATGTTGCGGGCGCCCTTGTCGCGCTTTCCATTGACGGTGATCATCTCGGAATAGCCGTAGGGCACGACGAGGGGCGCGAGCACGATGACCGCGATCAGCGCGAGCAATATGCACAGGCTCAACACCGCCAGCGGGTTTTTGAACAGCTTTCGCATGCCGTCGCGGAAGAACGTCGTCGACGCTCGCATCTGCTCGTGCTGCAGCTTTTCCTCGCCGGTCGCGGGCTCGAACTTCGAAAGGTCGAGCTGCATGCTCAGGAGTCTCTTTTTCGGTATCTTGTCTGCGGAATACATGGGCAGCCCTCCTTTCCTACGAGAAATCGATCTTGGGGTCGACGGCCTTGTAGAGCAAATCGCTCAGGAGCGTCATCACGACCATGAGCGCCGCCAGGAAGATCGTCGTCGCCATGATCATCGGGTAATCGCGGTTGTTGATGCCGGTGACGAACTTCGCGCCGAGGCCGCCGATCGTAAACACGGTCTCGACGACCATCGAGCCGGTCAGCGTGTAGGCGGTCATGGGACCCACGTACGTGATGACCGGGATCAGCGCGTTTCGCAGCGCGTGCTTTGCGATGACCTTCGCCTCGTTGACGCCCTTCGCGCGCGCGGTGCGGATGTAGTCCTGCCCGAGCACCTCGAGCATGCTGGACTTCGTGAGGCGCGTGATGTAGCTCATCGGGTACATCGCGAGCGACACGATCGGCAGCGCATAGCTCGCCCCGCCCGCGGTCCAGACGTCGAACCACCCGAGCTTCAGGCAGAAGATCAACAGCAACAGCGTCGCGAGTATGAAGCTCGGCACCGCGACGAACAGCGTCGTAAAGAAGATGATCAGCCGGTCGGCGATCTTGTTTCGCTTGAGCGCGGCCAGGCAGCCGAAGCCCAGCCCGAAGAAGATCGCGAGGCCCACCGCGCTTCCGCCCAGCGTCGCGGAGACGCCGAAGGACTCCATAATCGTCGTGGTGATGTCCCGCCCGTTTTTCAGGGATATGCCGAAATCGCCCCGGAGAGCGTTGCGCATGTAGAGCACAAACTGCTCCGGAAGCGGCTTGTCGAGGTTGAACCGCCTCTCGAGCGTCGCCTTTGTCGTCGGGTCGGTCGCCTTCTCGGAGTCGAACGGGCCGCCCGGGATCGCGTTCATTGCAAAGAACGTAATCGCCGCGATGATCAGCACCGTCAGCATCGCGAGCAGGATTCTCTTTACCGCGTATTTCAGCATCGAACCGTATCCCTCACTTTTTCGCCCTTACACGTGTGTTATAATATTGGTATTCTACCCTCCCGAATTAACAGAAGTCAAGCCCATTTCCAGAAAATCGCACGGCATTCGTATCATTTAACATCCCTTTTGAAGGATTTCATTCCCATGAATCCCATTTTTTTCCAACGATCGCCGCGGTTTCCGCAGATACTGAATAATTATACTGTATTTCCCGCCAATTTCGACATAATTTTGCATAAAAATCCGCACCCTCGCGCGTATTTGGGCTGCGCGGGATTTTACGATCCGGCCGTTGCAAGGTTTCCGATTTCATGCTATTCTATATGAATCCTCGGGATTATACATTACATGATGGAGCGTGATGGCCATGATCTTCAACCCGCAGGCGGAAACAATGCCTCGCAGACAGCTCGACCAACTCAAACTCGAGCGGCTCCGGTACATCACGCGATATTGCTACGAAAACGTACCTTTCTACCGCAGCCGCTTCGACGGAATCGGCCTGAAGCCCGAGGACATCCGGGCGCTTGAGGACATCCGCAAAATCCCGCCGACGATGAAGGAGGACCTGCGCGACAACTACCCGTTCGGGATGTTCGCGGTGCCCTCGTCGAAGATCGTGCGCATACACGCGTCGTCGGGGACGACCGGCAAGCCGACCGTCGTCGGGTATACGAAAAACGACCTGGACATGTGGTCGGAGATCATGGCGCGCATCATCACCGCGGCCGGCGTCGGCGAGGACGACATGGCGCAGATCTGCTTCGGATACGGGCTGTTCACGGGGGCGCTCGGGCTCCACTACGGGCTCGAGAAGGTCGGCGCGTCGGTCATCCCGGCGTCGTCGGGCAACTCCGAAAAGCAGCTGATGATGATGAAGGACTTCGGGACGACCGCCCTGATCGCGACGCCGACCTACGCGATGTACCTGGGCGAGTTCGCGGGCGAGCTGGGCTACAGGCCGTCCGACTTCAAGCTGCGCGTCGGGCTGTTCGGCTCCGAGGGCTGCACGACCGAGCTGCGCTCGAAGATCGAGGAAAAGCTCGGCCTGTTCGCGACCGACAACTACGGCATGAGCGAGTTGATCGGCCCCGGGGTGTCCGGCGAGTGCGAGTACCGCGAGGGCCTCCACTTCGCCGAGGACCACTTCCTGCCGGAGATCGTCGACCCGGTGACGCTCGAGCCGAAGGCCGAGGGCGAGGCGGGCGAATTGATCGTGACGACGCTGACGAAGGAGGGCATGCCGCTCCTTCGCTACCGCACGCGCGACCTGACGAAGCTCACGAGCGAGCCCTGCCGCTGCGGCAGGACGTCCGTGCGCATGGAGAAGGTCATGGGCCGCTCCGACGACATGCTCAAGATCCGCGGCGTCAACGTGTTCCCGAGCCAGATCGAGTCCGTGATCATGCAGATCGCGCAGATCAGCCCGCACTACATGCTCGTGATCCGGCGCGAGGGCTATCAGGACACGCTCGAGGTGCAGGTGGAGCTGGTCGACGGCTCCCTTTTGACGAGCTTCGGGGAGCTCGAGGAGCTCGCCCAGACGATCCGCGCGAAGCTGCGCGTGGTGCTCGGCCTCGACGCGAAGGTCAAGCTCGTCGGCCCCAAGACCATCGAGCGGTTCGCGGGCGGCAAGGCCAAGCGGATCGTCGATTTGCGACAAGGAGAACCCGCAAAATGAAGGAACTGATGCTCGGAAACGCGGCGGTCGCCCGGGGCCTGTTCGAGGCCGGATGCCGCTTCGTCTCCTCCTATCCCGGCACACCCTCGACCGAAATCACCGAATGCGCGGCCGACTACGAGGAAGTCTACGCGGAATGGGCGCCGAACGAGAAGGTGGCGCTCGAGGCGGCGCTCGGCGCGTGCTTCGCGGGCGCGCGCAGCTTCGCGGCGATGAAGCACGTCGGGCTGAATGTCGCGGCCGACCCGCTGTTCACGGCGTCCTACACGGGCGTGAACGGAGGCCTCGTCGTCGCCGTCGCGGACGACCCGGCGATGCACTCGTCGCAGAACGAACAGGATTCCCGGCACTACGCCAGGGCCGCGAAGCTGCCGATGCTCGAGCCCTCGGACTCGTCCGAATGCCTCGAATTCACAAAGCTCGCGTTCGAGCTCTCGGAGCGATTCGACACGCCGGTTGTTCTCAGGACGGCGACGCGCATCGCGCACGCGCAGAGCCTCGTCGAATTGTCTCCGCGCGCCCGGATCGAGCTGAAGCCCTACGGAAAGAACCCGGAAAAGTACGTGATGTCGCCGGCAAACGCCGTTCGCAGCCACGCGGAGGTCGAGAAGCGCGTCGCGGCGCTCCGGGAATACGCCGAATCCTCCGAACTGAACCGCGAGGAGCTCCGCGGCCGCGAGGTCGGCTTCGTGACCTCCGGCGCGTGCTACCAGTACGTGCGCGAGGCGTTCCCCGACGCGAGCGTGTTCAAGCTCGGCATCGTCCACCCGCTGCCGATCGAGCGCATCCGGGCGTTCTCGGAGAAGGTCGGGCGGCTGATCGTCGTCGAGGAGCTCGACCCGTTCCTCGAGACCGAGCTGCGCGCGGCGCGCGTGCCGGTCGCGGGCGGCAAGGACCTGTTCGGCCTGCTCGGGGAGCTCTCGCCGGTTGGAATCCGCAAGGCGCTCGGCGCGCCCGTCCCGGAGACGAAGGCGTTCGGCGAGCCGATCCCGCCGCGCCCGCCGGTCATGTGCGCGGGCTGCCCGCACAGGGGGCTATTCCGCGTGCTCTCGAAGCTGAAGCTGACCGTGCTCGGCGACATCGGCTGCTACACGCTCGGCTCCGCCGCGCCGCTCAACGCGATCGACGCGGTCGTGTGCATGGGCGCGTCGGTCTCGATGCTGCACGGGTTTACGAAGGTCCGGCCGGATATGGCGAAGCGGACCGTCGGCGTCATCGGCGACTCGACGTTCATCCACTCGGGCATCACGGGGCTGATCAACATCGCGTACAACCGCGGCGTCTCGACGCTGCTCGTGCTCGACAACGCGATCACCGGCATGACCGGCCACCAGCAGAACCCGACGACCGGGCTGACGCTCAAGAACGAGCCGTCGCCGGCCACCTCGATCGAGAAAATCTGCGAGGCGTCGGGCGTCCAAAGCGTCCGCGTCGTCGATCCGCACGACATGGCGCGGATGGAGAGGGTGCTCAAGGAGGAGCTTGAAAAGGACGAGCCCTCGGTCATCGTGTCCCGCCGCCCGTGCGCGCTTTTGAAGTGCGTGCCGCACAGGTCTCCGGTCCGGATCGACCCGGAGAAGTGCCGCGGCTGCGCCTCCTGCATGAAGATCGGCTGCCCGGCGATACGCTTTGCGGACAAAAAGGCGATCGTCGACGAGGCCCAGTGCGTCGGCTGCGGGCTGTGCATACAGACCTGCGGCTTCCAGGCGATCGGGGAGGTGGACGCATGACGACCACATCGGTGATGATCGCCGGCGTCGGCGGGCAGGGGACGCTGCTCGCGTCGAAGGTGCTCGGCGCGGCGCTTTTGTCGCTCGACTACGACGTCAAGGTCAGCGAGGTGCACGGCATGTCGCAGCGCGGCGGCAGCGTCGTGACCTATGTGCGCTTCGGGGACGAGGTGCACGCGCCGATCGTAGACCTCGGCGATGCGGATTTCCTGCTCGCGTTCGAGCCGCTCGAGGCCGCGCGCTACGTCTCCCGATTGAAGCCGGACGGACTCCTGATCGTCAACACCGCGCCGACGCTTCCGATGCCGGTCATCACCGGTCAGATGGCTTACCCGGACGGCGTGATCGAGAAGCTCCGCGCGCGCCTGAACACCGTCGCGATCGACGCGCTGGCGCCGGCTAAGGAGGCCGGGAGCGCGAAGGCGGTCAACATGGTGCTGATGGGCGCGCTCGCCGCGCGCATGCGCATCCCCGCCTCCGCCTGGAAGGACGCCCTCGAAAGACAGGTTCCCGCGCGGTTTCTGGAGCTCAACCGCCGCGCGTTTGAGCTGGGCAACGCATATTAAGGAGGGATCTGGATGGTCATTCGGCAGCTTTCCGTCTTCATCGAGAACCGGGTCGGCAAGCTCTGCGAGGTCACCGGCGCGCTCGCCGCAAACGGCATCGACATCCGCGCGATCACGCTGGCGGACACGGTCGAGTTCGGCATCCTCAGGCTCATCGTCAGCGATCCCGAGCGCGCGGAGGCGGTGCTTCGGGAGCAGAACTTCGCGGTGTCGATCACCGAGGTGCTGGGCGTGCTCGTCGACGACGTTCCCGGCGGTCTCAACAAGGTGCTGACGGTGCTCGAGCGCGAGGCCATCTCCGTCGAGTACGCGTACGCCTACATCAGCAAGTCCGAGAACGCGAGCGTCATACTGTACCTGAAGGACCACCGCCGCGCGGCGCAGGTGCTGCAGGCGAACGGCGTGAGGCTCCTCAAGGAAGCATACTAGGCCGCAAAAACAGCGCCCGGCACGCGCCGGGCGCTATTTTTGCGGGAATCACCACCACCAACCCTCCGACTCCGAATCATCCTCCCAGCTTCCGGACGACGACTCGGTCCGGTAGACCTCGCAGACGAGCGTGTCGCCGTTCAGGTACGCGTAGATCGTGAGCGTGCCGTCGCCGGTGAAGCGGAACGAGAAGTCGGTGCCGGCGTCGTAGTCGACCAGTATCGCGTCGGAGGCGCTGCCGACGTAGTCCTGGTTGTACTTGCTGCCGTAGGTGGACTTTTCGACGATCGACACGTCGTCCAGATACTTGACCGCCAGCCAGACCGCGCTCGCGACCTGCCCGACGCCGCCGCCCGTGACCTTCGAGCCGCGGCCGTTGACCGCCGACTGATAGCCGCGCGCCTTCGTGCGCGCGCCGACGGAGTCGTTGAACGAGAACGTGTCGTTGCTCCCGAGCTGTATGCCGTTGACCGCCTGCGCGGCGAGATCGACGTTGTTGAACAGCGCCTGCGTGCCGCTTACATAGATCGCGGCGCTGCCGACGAGCGTGCCGGCCGCGCCGTTCGACCCGGAGGACGCGTCGAAGTTCAGCGTCACATACAGCGAGTCGCCGGAGGTATAGGCCTCGATCGTCATGTCGTCCCGATAGTTCGTGAACGCGAAGTCGATCCCGGACTCCTCATCGACCAATACCGCGTCCGCCGCGTCGTCGACGTACGACTGGTTGTAGCGGCTTCCGTAGGTCTTGAACTCGTCGTAGGAAATGCCGTCGAGCTGCTGAAGCGCCAGGTACAGGGTGCTCGCGACCTGCGCGACGCCGCCGCCGACGACCTTGACGCCGCGGCCGTTGAGGGCGGACTGGTAGCCGCGCTTCGCCGTCCTCGCGCCGACGACGTCGTTGAACGAGAAGGTCTCGCCGTAGGGCAGGAAATATCCGTTGATCGCGTCCGCCGCCAGCCGGATGTTGGAAATGCGCGCGCTCGAG
>ENA-UOUL01002636-UOUL01002636.1-bioreactor-metagenome-genome-assembly--contig:-NODE-2636-length-20448-cov-3.521771_pt1 | contig 20448 bp, 18 predicted proteins | sample MGYA00249838_ERZ747220 | MGnify/ENA primary metagenome ERZ747220 (study PRJEB28778, sample SAMN05720191) | bioreactor metagenome | isolation source: Anaerobic biogas reactor | place: USA:Washington...
TCAGACTTCTTCTTTCCGCGTTCGCCGAGGCTCACTGAAAGATGGGCTCGAACAGGATGCTCCCGCTACTCTGGACAACACGCCGGGCCCATAAACACCGCACCCGCGGATCACGTCATCCAAGAGGACAACGCAAACCGCGGGCGGGTAAGCCAAGCCGCAGGGATGAAGCGGACTTCATCCCTGGCGCTGCGAGACTCAAGGTTTCGTGGCGGAATACTGCAACACATCCCCGGCATCCTCATCATCCGCGATGACCTCGAAGGTGATCGTTTCTCCGGCCTTTATGGTCTTGTTGTTGCCGATGATGCGGAATCGCGGGGCACGGTTGGGTATCATTTCGAGGTCTATTCCCTGCCATTCAGAAGCATCGAAACCCTCTTTCCCCTGATGGAAGTATACCTTGAAGTTGTCAGCCATCCAGGCAAACGGACCCGTCACGCCCAGCTCAGGGGCGTTCCCCTTGAAGGTGACCGAAGCTAGCCCTGTGCAACTGCTGAACACATCACCTGCCATGGAAACCACACTCATGGGAATATCCACATTCCCCGTCAACCCGGAGCAATCGTAGAAAACGTTTTCACCCATCGTTTCCAAGGTGGAGGGAAGGACCAATGAACCCGTAAATCCGCTTCCAAAGCAAAAAGCGTAACTACCAATCGAAGTCACACCCTCAGGGATCATCAGGTTCCCAGTGAACCCACTGCAACCTTCAAAAATACCCATTTCAATGGCGGTTAAGCCTTCAGGAAGCACCAAAGAACCGGTCAAGCCAGTGCAACCGGCAAAGGCAGAACGCCCAATGGAAGTCACACCCTCGGGAAACACCAAAGAACCAGTCAAGCCAGTGCAGGCAAAAAAGGCCTGAGCCTCAATGGAAGTCACTCCCTCAGGAAACACCAAGCTACCGGTGAACCCGGAGCAACTGGCAAAGGCACCATCCAAGATCGAAGTCACGCCCTCGGGAATCACCAGATCGCCAGTAAAGCCTGAACAACCCCTAAAGGCACCTCCACCGATTGAAGTCACTCCTTCGGGAATCACCAGATCGCCAGTCAGCGTCAGTGTTCCCGTGATGTCCTGTCTTTCAAAAAATGCGCGATTCCCGATCGTGGTCACTGGCAGGCCTCCAATCGTGTCTGGGATCACTGGGTTCGCAATCGCGCCCGTGTATCCGGTGATGGTCACCTCATCATTGGCGACCGTATACTGCCATTTCGGATCGACCCAAACCTCACAGATCACCCCCTGCCAGGTCGGAGTAGTGAAACCCTTCGCACCTCGCTGATAGTATGTTATCAGACCGGATGGCAGAGGGTATCCGAACACATCATCCCCCATCGTGGGGGCATTCCCCATGAACGTGATGGAGGACAAATCCGAGCAACCGGCAAAGGCATTTGCACCGATCGATGTCACTCCTTCGGGAATTACCAAGCTACCGGTGAACCCATGGCATGTGGAAAAGACCCAATTCCCAATAGTTTCCAACGTGCCCGGCAGCGTCAACGTTCAACCAATGAATTGAGGTATCGCACCCATCCCAAATCTGAGTAAATCTGCGCCATCTGCGGATGAAATTCTTCTTTCCTCTGTGCTCTACTGCATGGTCTTTTGCTTGCAGATGCTCTAACCCATTGACAGAGGCAATTCGCGGGAACATGATCGAGACCCGTGTATATGAATCCTGCATTCCTCTGTATTGCGGTCGTATGCGGCATTGGGCTGAGTTTAATCAGCGCCCGCAGTTCCCCGAAGGGATGGATTATCGGCACTTTTCTGAGTGCAATCGCTGGTATCTGGCTCGCCACGATAGCCCTGCTGACTGAACATCCCCTCGAGTGGAAAAGCGCTTTCAAGGTTGGCGGCCAGACCCTTCATTTCGTGCTCGATCCGCTGGCCGCATGGTTTCTCGTATTGCTTTGCACAGTCGGCAGCGCAGGCGCTCTCTACTCTCTTTCCTACTGGAGCGAACACAAGCACCCGCGTTCGGCGATATCCTCCCGGCGTTGGTGGACCCTGCTCACTGCAAGCATGGGCTTATTGTTGATCAGCGCAAACGGGCTCCAGTTCCTGTTCGCATGGGAGGTTTTCGCGTTGGCCGCCTATTTCCTGGTCACCACCGAACGCCAGAAGCGCGATGTCCGCCAAGCCGGCTACCTCTACCTGGGGGCATCCCATGCCGCGACCCTGATCCTGTTTGCTTTCTTCGCCGGCATCGCAGTTCAAACGGGAACGTGGGACCTGAGTCACCTCGCTGATCACAGTGAACTGGCCCCCTTGTTCTGGTTGGCGCTGGTGGGCTTCGGGATCAAGGCCGGGATCTTCCCACTGCATATCTGGTTGCCATCCGCACACGCGAACGCACCAAGCCATGTTTCGGCAATCATGTCCGGAGTCTGCATCAAGATGGGAATCTTCGGATTGCTTCGCTTCAGCCAATGGATGCCGACGCCTCCCGAAGCTGGCTGGGTCATCGTGACCCTCGGAGTAGTCAGTTCCATCTTCGGAGTCGCATTTGCGCTCGGTCAACATGACCTGAAGCGTCTTTTGGCCTACCACAGCGTCGAGAATATTGGTATTATCCTTATTGGCATTGGTTTCGCTTTCATTGCGAAAGCGAATGGCCATGCGGAATGGGGTCAGCTCGCGATGGCAGGCGCGCTTCTCCATGTGTGGAACCACGGGCTTTTCAAGTCTCTCCTCTTCCTTGGGGCAGGATCCGTGATCCATGCCTGCAAAACCCGGATAATGAGCCGGATGGGCGGGCTATGGAAGAAAATGCCACTGACCACCGTTTTTTTCGCTATCGGAGCTGCCGCTATTTCCGGACTCCCCCCACTGAACGGATTTGTCAGCGAATGGTTGGTTTATCTCGGCATGTTGGAGGCCCTCACGGGGCATGGAATCGTGGCCGGAACCGCCGTGATCCCCATCGTCGCACTGGCCATCACGGGAGCCTTGGCCCTCGCCTGTTTCGCAAAGGTCTGCGGTATCGTTTTCCTGGGAGCCGCGCGATCTGAAGCTGCATCAAACGCCGGCGAAGCTCCCCGCTCCATGCTCACTGCCATGGCAATACCGGCCATGCTCTGCGCTATCATTGGCGCATGTCCCGCTGTTTTCTGGCCGCTGATAGCTCCGACCCTATCGTCATTTAATCCGGCATGGAAAACACCCATCCAACCCGAATCCCTCAGCACATTGGGGTCCATACACCTCGGATTTTGGGTGGCTGCGGCATGCCTCGGTTTTATCATGCTGTTCAGCCTGATCCGATCCAGGCGTATCCGGCGATCCATCACCTGGGATTGCGGATACGCCCGGCCCTCGGTCCGCATGCAGTATACCGCAGCATCGTTCGCTTCCATCCTCACCTCATGGTTCTTCTGGCTGCTGCGCCCCATCCGGCACGAGATTCCACCACACGGTCCATTTCCGGCCCAAGCCACAATAGAGGAGCATACCCCCGAAACCGTTCTCGAGCACATTGTTCAACCCGTTGCCAATGGGATTCTCCGGCTATCGAGCGCGACCCGCAAACTGCAACATGGCAGGGTGCAAAGCTACATTCTGTATCTGATCAGCGGCATCATCGGGATTGCCCTGGTGGTCGGGTGGGCCAACCACAACCGGGAACAACCGGAAAGCCGTTCACCCTCCCTTCAGCAGACCGTTTCCCCTCATCAAACCGATTCCTCAATTTCCTCCCAACCGTGTACCTGAACATCATACAAATCGCGGAGTCCTTCGGCGTATCCGAAAAGGTCATTATGGACTGGATACGCAAGGATGGGCTGCCTTGCATCCACGACCGCAACCGCCTCTTGTTCGACCGTGCCCGTGTGGCAGAATGGGCGGCCGAACATGGACTCGGAAAACAGGCCGGCTTTCTTTCCCCCCAAACCTCACTTCCTGCCGGCAGTCTCAACCTTCAGGATCTGTTGCGGTGTGGTGGAATCTGGCGAAACCTCCCTGCCTCCGATGTCATGCCGACCTTTGAACGTGCCCTCGCCTCCATGCATGGCGTTAATCCCACGATTCTCTCCTACATGAGGCAGCGGATACAGGCCCCCGGAGGCATCACCTATGCGCCCGTCGGGGATGGAATCGCGCTTCCACATCCCAGCGCCAGAACCGCCCTCGGCAAAGACAGTGGCGTTATTGCTCTGCTGCTGCTTCGGGAGCCATTTCCGTACGCCGACCCGACCCCGGATGATCAGCCCATCCGCCGCATGCTTTTTTTCATCGCCCCCTCCCCTAGAGCCCATCTGGACATGCTCGCCGGGTTGAGCCGAAGACTGGCTTCGGGACTCCTCAAGAAACGGATCGTGGACGAGGCTCCCGATGAAGAGATCCTCGACTGCTTAAAGGATCCCAACCAAAGCTGAACTCTGTCTTGGTTCGAATCAAAGGTGATCATGCAAACGATCGTTCACTCCATCCTGCACATAGGATTCTGGCTACTCGTGCCACCCTTGCTTCCGGGTGTCATCAACAAGGTAAAAGCCTGGGTGGCCGGCCGCCGCGGACCTCCCTTGTTTTTGCTGTATTACGATCTCGCCCGCCTGCTGCGAAAACATGTGGTGATGAGTGAAACCGCATCCCCCGGTTTTATTTTGGCTCCGGTCATCGGATGGACTGCGCTGGGACTCGCCACCGCATTCATCCCTTTTGGATCGGCAGGTGCACTGATCTGTTTCAAAGGAGACTTTATCCTCTTCATCTATCTGCTCGCGCTTTCCCGTTTTTGCACCGTGTGGGCTGCGATGGAAACCGGTTCGGCTTTTGAGGGCATGGGATCCGCCCGCGAAGTGGGTTTTGCGGTGCTGGCGGAGGCAGCTCTGATCACAGCGCTCCTCTCGCTTTGTGTTCAATCCGGAAGCCTTTCCATGGAAGCGATTCTGAGCCCATCCGCCGGAACGGGCACCCTTCTGCTCGCCGCCGGACTATTCACCATCCTGCTATCTGAAAACTGCCGGGTTCCGTTCGACGATCCCAACACTCACCTCGAATTGACCATGATTCACGAAGTGATGGTGCTGGACCACAGCGGACCTCCACTCGCGATCATCCTGCATGGGGCATCGGTGAAGCTCATGCTTTTCTCTGTCCTGTTGGTGCAGGCGGTGCTGCCGGTCGGAACCCAAAGCCCAGCGGTATCGACGTCACTACTCCTTGGGGGAACTGCAGTGGTAACGTTAGCGATCGGAATCACCGAATCCCTCATCGCCCGCTTTGCCTTCAACCGGGTGCCCCTTTTGCTCACCACTGCATTTCTCCTGTGTCTCTTCGCGTTACTCGCCGCCTGGAGAGGAGGTGTCGCATGAACTCAATGCTGAACAACTTGATCGCTTTGGCCATCGGACTGAACCTCATCGCCCTTGGGACCAGCCGGATTCCATCGCTGATCCGGGCAATGTCGGTTCAGGGCGTGATTCTGGGTATCATGCCGGTGATCATGGACCATCACCTCGACTGGAGGGTGATCGCGATCGCGATCGCCACAGTGGGGGTCAAGGGAGTGGCCATTCCGCATATGCTCAACCGCGCCATGCGTTCGGCGAATATCGACCGGGACATGGAACCCCTCATCGGCTACGTGCCTTCCCTCTTGCTGGGCGCTGCGGGCACCATCGCTGTCATGGTTCTCTCGCGATACCTTCCATTGCTTCCACACCACTCCGGATCTCTGCTCGTTCCTGGAGCGCTCGCCTCAGTGTTAACGGGATTCATTTTGCTGATTGGGAGAACCAAAGCCATATCCCAAGTTTGCGGATACCTGATTCTGGAAAACGGAATCTACCTTTTCGGACTGCTCTTGCTCGAATCCACCCCCCTGATGGTCGAAGCGGGGATTCTGCTCGACCTGACTGTAGCCGTTTTTGTCATCGGGATCATCGTCGATCGCATCCAGCGCGAATTTGATTCATTGGACACCCGCAAACTCACCGCTCTCCGGGAATGAAACACATCAGCCTAATCCTTTTGCCCCTCGCCGGGGCCCTTATTTCCGTGCTGTGGCCGGGAAACCGGAGCCGTCCGTGGATCATGGTGGCAACCAGCGCAGTCCACACGATCCTGTGTTTGTGGATGCTGATCGATCCGCCCGTGGTGCAGGTTCAGCAATATCTCGGATTCGATCCGGTCGCCAGAGCCATCCTGCCCTGCGTGTCCCTTCTCTTCCTGCTGGTATCGTTCTACGGGGTATCGTATCTGAACCTCCATCCAGACCGCCCGAACCGCGTATTTGTGGGCCCGATGCTCTGCATTCTCGGACTCCTGAGCGCGGGCCATCAGGCACGGCATCTCGGAGTGCTCTGGATCGCCACCGAAGGAGTGACCCTTGCGGCCATCCCGCTGCTGCATTTCGCAAAGACGGCCCGGGCCTATGAGGCAACATGGAAATACCTGCTGGTGGGGGGGTCCGGCATTGCCCTTTCCCTTTTAGGATCTTTCTGCATGGGCTATGCTTCGTTGCACAGTGGTGGGCATGGGGATTTGTTCTTCGCATCGCTGATTCAGGACGGACCCACACTGACCCGCCCGTGGTTGCTCACCTCGTGGGTCTTGCTACTGGCAGGATACGGCACAAAAATGGGGCTCGCCCCCATGCATACATGGAAGCCCGACACCTACGGCGAAGCACCTGGAATCGTGGGTGCGGTGCTTGCGGGCGGCGTGACCACCGTCGCCTTCACCGCGCTGCTACGCGTGCGTGCGGTGGTAGTCGCCTCCGGAGCTGGCGGCGCAGCCGATCTCTCACTCATGGCAATCGGACTCTTCTCGATGCTGGTGGCCGCGCTTTTTCTCCTCGGCACACGCGATTACAAGCGCATGCTCGCGTACTCCAGTGTCGAACACATGGGCATTCTCAGTTTTGCAGTGTCGCTCGGACCAATCGGAATGTGGGCCTCCCTCTTTCACGTGTGGAGCAATGCCCTGACCAAAGGAACCCTTTTTCTGAGCGCCAGCACGATCCGGCGGAATGCCGGAACCCGCACCGTTGACGACACCGCCGGAATGGCACTCATGGCCCCGCGTTCATCCATGCTTTTCGTCACAGGCCTCTTCGCGATCACCGCATGTCCTCCGTTTGCGCCGTTTTTCAGTGAGATCACGGTCCTTCGAAGTGCACTCGAATACGGGCATCCATGGGCTGCTGCCGGATTTCTGGGGTGTTTGTTTCTCGCATTCCTTGGAATGAGCCGGGTGGTCTTCGCGATCATCGACGCGCGCCCGAAACGGTCCGCCCGGAAAACAGTGCGCCGGAAACCCGAAGGCATCGGAGTGCTGCTGCCCCCGCTCATCTTGATTCTCATGTCGCTCTGGCTCGGACTTTTCACACCTGAGATCCTCCAAACGGCTTGGACGGATGCCGTCTCCCATCTCAACCCCACCCTGAGCAAACCATGACTCCGTTCGCCACCCTTTCCAATGCATCCAGCGTTTCGTGGGACGCCATCCCACAGAAAACACCGGAGAACATGTGTTCCTCGATCGCAGAGGCAATGGCCAACGGCGCGCGGATCTGTTCTTTTTTCGGGCTCCCTTCGGACAACTCCATTTCCTTGAATTCCGGGTCGAAAACAATCGAGCTTGTGGCCGTGCTCGCGCACGACACCGAAGACGCGCTCTCGGTGATCCGGAGCATGCCTTTTTCGGGATCCTTCCCATCCCTCACACCGGATCATCCCCAAGCCCATCTTTTCGAACGCCTGATCTTTGAGGAGCACGGACTCACACCCACCGGACATCCCTGGCTGAAGACGGTTCGGAAAACGGATACAAACGCGCCCTGGAACAGCCCGTTTTTTGAAGTCGCAGGCTCCGAAATCCATGAGGTCGCTGTTGGGCCGGTCCACGCGGGAATCATCGAACCCGGACACTTCCGTTTCCAGTGCACGGGAGAAATAGTCCATCACCTCGAGATCGCATTGGGATACCAGCACCGCGGGATTGAAGCTGCGCTGACCGGTGGACCATTTCCCTCGGGCATCAAGCAGATCGAGGCATTGGCAGGCGATACATCGATCGCGCACACCACGGCATATGCCACCAATCTGGAAGTGCTCTCGGGAACGGAGGCTCCGCTTCAGGCTCAATGGGTCCGGGCAATCGCGTTGGAGCTCGAACGCCTCGCGAACCACACCGGAGACATCGGCGCATTGGCCAATGATGTGGCTTTTCTCCCGACATCGTCGGCTTGCGGCCGGATTCGGGGCGATTTCCTCAACCTGACGGCCTTGATATGCGGCAACCGCTTCGGACGATCCCTTGTGACCCCAGGGGGCTGCCGATACGACCTTGAAACCGAACGCGCATGTCGCCTGCGCGAGCGGCTCCTGGTTTCCCTCTCCGAAGTCGAGCAAGCCGCCCGTTGGCTATGGGAATCCTCCAGCTCACGGGCCCGTTTTGAACGCATCGGCACACTCACCCCCGATGATGCAGCGAGAATGGGCATGGTCGGCCCGGCTGCGCGGGCTTGCGGGCTCGTCAGAGACGTACGGTTTGACCATCCGGCCGGTTGGCATCGTTTCGCTCAGATCCCCGTGTCCGTGTGGCCCGACGGAGATGTCCAGGCCAGAGCACGGGTGCGCTGGCTCGAGATACGCCAATCCGGAGAATTCCTCAAGGAACAGCTGGCTGCCGCTCCGGGCGGTCCGCTTATCACTCCCATGCCTCCCCTCATGCCCGACACCCTCGCCGTTACGCTGGTCGAAGGCTGGAGGGGCGAAGTCTGTCACGTCGCGATAACAGACCATCAAGGGCGTTTGAGAACCTGCAAGGTAACCGATCCCTCCTTTCACAATTGGACCGGATTGGCCCTTGCCATGCGCAACCAGGCCATTTCGGATTTTCCGATCTGCAACAAGAGCTTCAACCTGTCCTACTGCGGATTCGACCTGTAGCCAAACCCTTCTTGCCATGTCCACCTTCGATGTTCTGTTCCATCGTATCCAAACGGGTTGCGAAACCATCGCCTATCCCGACGGGCCGGCTCCCGCCCTCCCCGACCGGCACGGAGGAGCCCTGCTAATGGATTCCACACGCTGCCTGGACACATGCCACGCCTGCATGGATATCTGTCCGACCCAGGCAATCCGCCGCACACAGGAGGATGGGATCGAACTCGACCTCGGACGATGCCTGTTCTGCGGATCCTGTGTTGAGGTATGCCCGACACAGGCCATTACGCACACCAACAATCACCGGATGGCGGTTCGGAAAAAGGACGATCTCATCCTCGGGACCGGCGCCCGCAGCCAGCTCCGTCTTGCGGAGGACCTCGGGTCCAGGCTGATTGCGCTGCTGGGTCGTTCCATCCGTCTGCGTCAGGTCAGCGCCGGAGGATGCAACGCATGCGAAGCGGATGTCAACGTCCTCGGAACCATCGGATGGGATCTCGGACGCTTCGGAATCCAATTTGTTGCATCGCCCCGGCATGCCGACGGAATCCTGATCACCGGGCCCGTATCAAAGGCAATGGAGCTCGCCCTTCGGAAAACATGGGATGCGATTCCCGAACCCAAGATTGCCATCGCAGTCGGGTCATGCGCCATATCCGGCGGGCCATTCCATGCCAACTCCGAAACCCACGCAGGCGCCGACGGCATCATCCCCATCGACCTCTACATTCCGGGATGTCCGCCCCATCCCCTCACCATTCTGGATGGGCTGCTGCGCATGCTCGGGAAACTCAAAGGCCGACGCTCCGAAGCCGGATAGCCTTTACCATCACTGGAAACATCTGGAACAATTGTGCACGACTCCTCTCAGAGTATTTGCATCCCAATTCTACCGATTATGCGCACAACAACTATCGATACTGACTTATAGATCCGTCTCGTTCTTCGTTCACGGCCGTAGATAACCCTTTTCAAGCGAGTCCTCAATCAAGGTCCTGGCGTATTCCCAAAGAGAAGCTGAAGCGTCCCGTATGGTGCTATTGATCCGGATCACATCGGCACTCTGGACCCCATTTTCCTCCCAACTGTGTCCTTTCGCCCAATAGTTATGGAGCAAGGGAATCAAGCGGTCACAGGCATTGGCGTAGCGGGACTCCGGGGTGGCCTTCGATTCAAATTCATCCCAAAGCGCCCGAAACTCCACACACTGCTCCGGCGGGAGCATTCCGAACAAGCGGTCCGCTGCCTGCATTTCGCGCTCCCTTTTGCCCTCATTTCCGGCAGTGTCGTAAATGTAGGTATCCCCCGCATCGATCTCCACGATGTCGTGCACCAGCAGCATCCGGACTACACGGTTGATGTCCACCGGTTCATCCGAATACGTGACCAGCGTCATCGCCACCATCGCGACGTGCCAACTGTGCTCCGCCGAATTCTCACGCCTTGACTCATGCGAAAGGATCGAGCGCCGGGCCACCGACTTCAAACGATCCAGCTCCCGCAAAAAGCCGATCTGCTTCTCAAGGGCTTCTTTCATTGAACCCAGCATTTCCCTCCAGACCACAGGCACGCAACCCTTTTCTATTCCGATATCAACGCCTCTTCATGAAGTGCCTGAAAACCATTCAGCCTTTCCTCCCTCATGCCCTGGAGTAGCCCGCATGTCGCCGACGCGGGCGCCACTCGAAAGCACGCCATAGTGAGCAATTCTGACACACTCCCAGGCCCTTGTGCGACACACCTGCCACCATTGGGGACACGCATTCAAAAGAGACTATCGCATCAAAAATCCACAAATCACTTCTCTATAACCGCTTATGAAATTCCGCTTCTTTGGCATCCCATCTGCTTTAGATCGCAGTGAATCGGTCAGGCAAGACTGTTTTCATTTCATACGGCTTTAACCAAATCGTATCTATCATCTATGAGCTTAACACTAAGCAAAGCAAACATCACTCCGATCGGAGAACGGGTACTCGTGAAACTCGTGTCCGAACAGGAAGAAGTCCGCGGCGGGATCATTATCCCTGACTCCGCAAAAGAAAAGCCGCAGACGGCTGAAGTCGTTGCCCTGGGCACCGGCAAGACCGACAAGGATGGCAAGAAGCTCTCCTTCGAAGTCAAGGTCGGCGACAAAGTCCTCATCAGCAAGTATGGCGGCACCGAGATCAAGATCGGTGACCAGCTCTACAATTTGCTGCGCGAGGACGACATCCTCGGTATCATCAAGTAATCAACCCGATAATCGCATAATTTTAATCATATGGCTGCCAAACAAATCCTCTTCGAAGAAGCGGCAAGGCGCAAGATCCTCAAGGGTGTTGAACTCCTCGCCAAATCAGTCAAGGTAACGCTCGGTCCCAAGGGCCGCAATGTGCTCATCGACAAAAAGTTCGGTGCACCCACCATGACCAAGGACGGCGTCAGCGTCGCCAAGGAAATCGAACTGCCGGATCCTTACGAAAACATCGGCGCACAGATGGTCAAGGAAGTGGCTTCCAAGACCTCGGATGCAGCAGGTGACGGAACAACCACCGCCACGGTTCTCGCGGAAGCAATCTACCGCCAAGGACTGAAGAATGTGACCGCAGGTGCGAATCCGATCTTCCTGAAGCGCGGAATCGACAAGGCAGTGACCACTGCTGTCCAGGAACTCAACAAGCTCTCCAAGGCGGTCAAGGACCGTGAGGAAATCAAGAGCGTGGCAACCGTTTCGGCCAACTGGGACACGGAAATCGGTGAAATCATCGCCGACGCCATGGACAAGGTGGGCAAAGACGGAACCATCACCGTTGAAGAAGCCAAGAGCATCGAAACCACCCTCGACGTTGTGGAAGGTATGCAGTTCGACAAGGGCTACCTGAGCCCCTACTTCTGCACCAACACCGAGTCGATGGAAGCGATCCTCGAAGATCCTTACATCCTCATCCACGAGAAGAAGATCAGCAGCCTGCAGGACATGCTGCCGCTTCTCCAGAGCGTTTCCAAGACCGGCAAGCCTCTCCTGATCATCTCTGAAGATGTGGAAGGCGAAGCCCTTGCCACCCTCGTGGTGAACCGTCTGCGCGGCACCTTGGCCGTTTGCGCGGTGAAGGCTCCGGGATTCGGCGATCGTCGCAAGGCGATGCTGGAAGACATCGCCATCCTCACCGGTGGCCGCTTCCTCTCCGAAGACCTCGGCATCAAACTTGAAAACGTCCAGCTCACCGACCTTGGCCGCGCCAAGAGAATCACGGTGACCAAGGAAAACACCACGATCGTGGAAGGCGCAGGCAAGTCCAGCGACATCCAGGGCCGCGTGAAGCAGATCCGCAACCAGATCGAAGAAACCTCTTCGGACTACGACCGCGAAAAGCTCCAGGAACGTCTGGCAAAGCTCGCAGGTGGGGTTGCCGTGATCAATGTCGGTGCAGCTACCGAGCCTGAAATGAAGGAAAAGAAGGCCCGTGTGGAAGACGCACTGCATGCGACCCGTGCAGCCGTTGAAGAAGGTATCGTCCCGGGTGGTGGAGTTGCTCTGCTGCGTGCAGCCAAGGCCATCGACGCCATGACCCTCAAGGACGAGGAAGCCATTGGTGCCCAGATCGTTCGTCGCGCAATCGAAGAACCTCTCCGCCAGCTCTGCGCAAACGCCGGAGTGGAAGGTTCACTGGTTGTCCAGAAGGTGATCGCCTCCGAAGGCGCCTTCGGTTACAACGTGGCAACCGGCGAATTCGAAGACCTGCTCAAGGCAGGTGTCGTGGATCCGACCAAGGTAACCCGCACCGCACTCCAGAACGCTGCATCCGTAGCGGCGCTGCTCCTGACCACCGAAGCGATCATCACCGACGCTCCGGAAAAGGAAAAGCCTGCTGCAGCCGCTCCCGGCGGTATGGGTGGCATGGGCGGGATGGACGACATGTATTGATCTTCATCTCTCTCCAGGGCATTATGCCCTTTTCGAAAGAGGCCGTTCCGCCGTTTGGTGGGACGGCCTTTTCGTTTTGACGTTGACCCGCCAACTCTGATCTACTTCACCCAACGATCACATCTATCATCACACATGGAAGCGCGCAATCAGGCCACATGGGGAGGACGTTTTCACTCCCTTCCCTCACAAAAAATGCTCCACTTCGGCGAATCTGTTTCGTTCGACAGTCGACTGGCCCCTTACGATCTGGCCTGTAGCCGGGCGCACGCCAGGATGTTGGCCCACGTCGGAATCCTGACCCGACAGGAAGTTGACGATATCCTGAAAGGACTGGACACCATCGAGGCCAGTATCCGCTCGGGCACATTCGAGTGGAAGATCGAGTTCGAGGATGTGCACATGAACATCGAGCAGGCCCTGAAGCAACTGACTCCGGCGGGGGCCAAAGTGCACACGGGCCGCAGCCGCAATGATCAGGTGGCCACCGACATCCACCTCTTTGTAAAGGATGCATGCAAGCGCCTGATTGAAATGCTCCGCTCCTGCGCACTGGCCTTTGTGGATCACGCTGAGCAACACCTTTCCACACCTGCGCCGAGCTACACGCATTTGCAACGCGCACAGCCGATCACGCTCGCGCACTATTGCCTGGCATGGGTGGAAATGCTCCACCGAGACATCCTCGAGTTCGAGCAAACATGGCATGCTGCCAATCATTGTCCACTCGGATCAGGCGCACTTGCCGGCACCACACTCCATATCGACCGGGCGTTCGCCGCAAAGGCACTCGGGTTCGTGGATGCCAATGGCGAACCCCTCCTTACCACCAATTCACTCGATGCGGTTGGCAACCGCGACACCTTGCTCAAGTTTGCCTTTGCTTGCGCCCAAAGCGCCACCCACTTTTCGCGTCTCGCGGAAGACTGGATTCTCTGGAGCACAGCGGAATACAGTTTCATCCATCTGCCGGACGATTACACCACCGGCTCCAGCATTATGCCGCAGAAACGCAATCCCGATGCGCTCGAACTCACCCGCGGCAAATGCGCACGCATCCACGGCAACCTGCATACGCTGCTCACACTACTAAAGGCACAGCCGCTCACCTACAACCGCGATCTTCAGGAAGACAAACCGGCCGTATTCGACTCCTTTGACCAACTCAGTATGATCGCCGACCTGATCGGAGACCTTGTTCCCAAGGTGATCTTCAGGACCAACCGCCTGAAAGAAGCCTGTGCCGATCCGATGCTGTTTGCCACCGACCTCGCGGACTATCTTGTGCGCGAGGGCCTACCCTTCCGCGAAGCCCACCACCTCGTCGGAAAGCTGGTGGCAAAAGCCGAGGAACTTGGTCTCCCGCTCGACCAAATCCCGCTGCAGGACCGGATCGCGATTTCTCCATACTTTGATTTGCGCATCGACGGACTCTTTGGGTTCGATCAATCCATCGCACGCAGAAACCAGCCCGGTATGCCGGCCCCGGAATGCAACAAGGACCGGATTGCCGAATGGAAAAAAATCCTTCGCAGCTGAACTGGCCATGTCGCCGGATGAACGGGGATTTGGAGATCATCCGGAGCATGGCTCGCCCGTCAGCGGAATTCGCCGCCTCGTTGCCGTCTATGGCGGAGCACATTCTACTCCAGGTGTGCACCTGATAAACACCGTCGCCGATGGTGGATATCCATGGAATCGGCCAGGTGTGCGGCCGGAATACAGGTTTTCCCATCCCCAAAACGGACCGGTCCTGAATGATCAACTGAGTCCACGGTCACTCACCATGCGCCTAAAAGACCCTGATGATTTGCAGGACGCATGTTCTTTCCATATCATTTCCTGAACACACTCCTCATGGCTAAAGAACCTATTGCGATCCGAACCGCCCGACCAATCGACATTCCCGGCATCATCGACGTGGCCAAGCGAGCTTACGAAAACTGGCCCACCCGGCTGCTGGCGACCGAGCGCAACTACCAGATGCAAATGGAAATGTTTCCCGAAGGACAGTTGGTCGCGGAATACCAGGGCAAGATTGTCGGTTACAGCACCAGCCTCATCGTCATGCTCGATGACGACTCTCCCTGGTATGCCCACGGCGAAATAACCGGATGGGGAAGTTTCTCCACCCACAACCCCTCTGGCAATACGCTGTATGGGGCGGATATAGCCGTCGATCCCGATTTCCAGCGCAAGGGCATCTCACGAAAACTCTACCAAGGGCGCAAAGCACTCATGCGTCGGCTCAACCTTAAACAGATGGTCGCAGGAGGCCGCATCCCGGGATACGGAGCATGGCAGGGTAAGATGAACGCCCGCGAATACGTGGCCAAAGTCCTCGCGGGACAGCTGAAGGATCCGGCGCTCAACGCCCATCTAAAGGCCGGATACCAGGTAAAAGGAGTCCATTTTGGATACATTGAAGACGAGCAATCCCTCGGCTACGCTACCCACCTGGTGATGGACAACCCGAGACATCAGGCACGCAAGCGGATGATCTCGGCTCAACCGATTAAATGCCCGGCGCGCAAGGCACGCGTTTGCGCCATACAATATGACATGCGGCGCATCTCCTCCTGGGCCGATCTATGTGATCAAGTCGAGTATTTTGTCGAGACCGCCGACTCCTACGACTCCCATCTCGTCGTGTTTCCCGAGTTGTTCATCGGGCAAATGCTCTGCACCTATCCACGGGAGATGAGTATGGAGGATCGCGTGTCCCTTCTCGCCGACCTCCACTCCGACTACCTTGCATTTTTCCGTGAGCTCGCAACCCGGCACCAGATGATGATCGTCGCCGGATCGGTCCCGGTGAGACAGCCGGACGGAACCCTACGCAACATCGCTCACCTGTTTTCACCTGGAGGAAACATCTACACTCAGGAAAAACTGCATGTCACACCCGGGGAGAACCAGTATTGGGGAATACAGCCTGGCGAGGGTCTCAAGGTTTTCCACACTCATATCGGGCGCATCGCGATCCTGATCTGTTACGACATAGAATTCCCGGAGATTTCGCGCATTCTCGTGGATGCCGGGGTCGACCTTATCGTTGTGCCATTTGCCACGGATGAACGCAAAGCCTACCTGCGGGTGCGCTATTGCGCGCAGGCCCGCGCGGTCGAGAATACGATCTACGTCGCTCTTGCCGGAAATGTAGGAGGGCTACCCAGAAGCCCCGCCATGACCGTGAATTTCGGTCAAGCCGCTATCCTAACCCCATCAGACTTTGCCTTTCCACTCAACGCGATTGCAGCTGAGGGAGTTATCAACACACAAACAGTTGTCGTGTGCGATATCGATATCGGGGCTTTGGAAGTTCAACGCGAGGTGGCGGACGTCAAACCCCTGATGGACCGGCGTTCCGATCTCTACCACCTTCAAAGCCGCATCCAGGTTGAACGCATCAAGGTAGTGTAAAGGGATCAGGGACGCAATACCCAGAGGGAGTTCGAGTCCACCGCCGCAAAGATACTGGACGATTACCGTGGATGGATTGAACAGAACCCGGACGCCATTCTGGGTCGGATCTTTTTAGGGAAACTGTTGGTCAAGCTGGACATGAAAGAGGAGGCGCATCAGCAGTTTCTAGCAGCCAACAAAATCGATCCGCATGTCGCTGTGGTCAATCAACAACTCGGCAATCACGCTGCCGAAACTGGAAACTACTCCGAAGCCCTTTTCTATCTAAGAAAAGCCTGCTTTCTCGATCCGGATGCCGCCACCTATCATTATCAACTGGGCGAGCTCATCTTCACCTATAAAAACCCGCTGGTACTCAACCGCGATATTTCGATTTCCGAAGCCGAAGAACTCATGATGGAGTCATTCAGAAAAGCGACCGAGCTGGCTCCGGACGTCCGCGACTTCGCATTGCGACAGGCGGAAGCCTATTTTGACCTACTGAATCCGGATTGGAATGAGGCACTCGAAAAATGGGATCACCTGCTTGAATCCACCGACAACCTTTTTGAGCGCGATGTCATCCGTCTGCGCAAGGCGCAGGTGTTGGCCAAACTCAAGAGATATCTCGAGGCGAGGGAAATCGCCGATAGCGTCACGCATGAGTCGCTTCAGGATTCGAAGCAAAGCATCCTGTCCGAGCTTCCATGAAGGAACCGGACAGAAGAAGTGCATACGTCCGATCCAACGGATCATACCGGAGGTTGGAAATCAGGCGGAACTCAGAACACCGGTTTCTCCAGCGCTACCGATCCATCGCGCTGGATGACAAAGAGCCGGTAGCCATCTGTGGCCCCGAAGCATACCCCTTCGCTTCCAGCCGCAAACCCCTTGAAATACTCCGGCCAGGAAGGAAGCTTTTTGCTCACCCCAAATTTCTTCGACGACCAGTCTTGAGTGGAAGTCAACGACATGTCGGCCAGTCCGCCCGTCAGGATAAGCTTGTGGTCTGAACTGAACCCGATCCCATAGTTGAAGGAATTCTCACAGGCAAACATCTCAACTGCCCCGTCCTGCCCAATCGCGGCATTCTGATTCTGGTAAGTCACCACAACCAGACGCCCATCCACCATCGCAGCCGATGCGGTTCCGCTGGCAGAAAAATAGACCTTGTGCTCCGCAATTTTCTCGCCCGATGGAATCCGGAAAAACGCCACATCCGAAGTCCGTCCATCCATCTGTTGCTGAGCCATTACCCGCTCCAATCCTTTTAGCGCCGGGGCAGGCGTCGACTTTTCCTCGGCAGCATCATTCTGACCTTCATACAACACCGCCACCATCGACCCCTCCAGATCAAGCCCGACCGCTGCAACAGGGCGCTTGGGCTGGAGCATGGCCGTCATCACGACGCTTCCGTCCCCAAGCTTTGCCACCTTTAGAGTGGTGGGGTCCCTCCGGTTCCCGTCCACTCCAGCCAGCAAGTCCGCAGGCGTACAAAACGCCACCTGCTCAAGGCCCGTCAGCTCCTTCTTTTTAGAGAGCGTGGCGACATCAAACATCGTGACATAGCCACCCATTCCACCATCGGTCACAGCCAACACAGAGCCCGATCGATCGAAGGCCATAGCGGTTATCGAAAGTCCATTCCATACCCTTTCGCCGACCTCCAAGGTCTGGGGATCCACCCGATAAAAAACACGGTTGCTTCCCGCTGCAATCAGGGATTGACCATCCGGCGAACGCGCCACCGTCAATCCGGAGATCGGGGTCGCATGCAGTAAGCTTGATGCCAGTCCGAAGCATACGATTGTACATCCCACGCGAGCAGTCCACAATAAGGCTTTGTTCATGATGCGATCCAGTTTTTGAGGTTAGTAATAGGCGGCCCACGCCCCGGATATCCGAACCTCCGGCGATCTCATAAATGCAAAACCCGAAGGAATCAAAACAACCGGACCAGCCGCTGAATGATCCGGTATTTTGTGCATTCACGGTTTGGAAGACAAGCACGGAGTTTCACCCCATCTCACACGGGAGAGCAAACAAAGCCCATCCTTGCGGTTTCACGCTATCCCCCCTGACCCAAATTTCCTCTTTTCCCCATTTGCCAAAAGTGCTATGGTTATCGGTTTTACATGGAATGACGGCAAAGCCCGTCCTTTTCTATCATGACTACGACACAGACCATCGCACAAACATTCGCGCAGGATTCCCGCGTCAAAGAAGCGAAAGCCATGCTTCTGGACGCTCTGCGTGATCACCAAAACAGCATCGAGGGGGTTCGGCCTCCGCACCCCGGGATGCAGGCGGAGACCCATGCCATCCTCTCCAGATTTGAAGAACAACGTGCGGGATCGCTCATTTTCCCCTATCTTGGATCCGGATTTGGAAAAGGGCCACTGGTCGAACTCGCTGATGGCAGCGTGAAATACGATATGATCGCCGGGATCGGGGTCTATCTGATGGGTCACAGTAATCCCGTTTTGGTCGACGCAAACATCGATGCGGCGTTGTCGGATGTTGTGATCCATGGCAACCTCCTCCAAAATGTGGACAGCACGGTGCTTGTGGATCAACTCCTGCGCCTCGCAAACCGCGACACCCACGTATTTGACCACTGCTATCTCACCAGTTCGGGGGTAATGGCTGGAGAAAACTCGCTCAAGATCGCATTCCAGAAGAAGCACCCGGCCAATCGCATCTTCGCATTCAAACGGAATTTCGCGGGACGGACCTTGGCGTTTTCACAAATCAACGACAAGCCCGGTCTGCGTGTCGGACTGCCGGATTGTTTCCCGGTGGATCACATTCCCTATTTTGATCCGGCTCGCCCAGAGGAAAGTACCGAGCAGACCAAGCAAGCCATCATGGATCGCATCCTGCTCCACCGCGGAGAGCATGCGGCGATTATCTTCGAGCTTGTGCAGGGTGAAGGTGGTTTCCACGTCGGCCAACGCCTGTTTTTCCGTGAGATCATGAAGCTGTGCCGCAGTCATGGCATCGCGATTCTGGTGGATGAGGTGCAAACCTTCGCACGGCTGGAAACACCTTTCGCATTCCAGTATTTTGGACTCGAAGATCTCGTGGATGTCCTCTGGATCGGAAAAGCATCTCAGGTGTGCGCCACCTTCTTCCGCAAGGAATTCGCACCGGGAAAGGGTCTCATGGGCCAAACCTACACATCCACCGCTTCCATGGTGCGGTCCTCGCTTGCGACACTTAAACACCTGAACGAAGGCGAGTATTGGGGACCTAAGGGAAAAATCAACCGGCTCGCCCGACACACAGTCAAGCGTCTTGAAGCTTTTGCCGCGGAAACCCGGCTGATCGAGGGGCCTTACGGTCTGGGATCCATGATCGCATTCACCCCGTTTGGAGGAGACGGCGACAAGGTGTCGGCATTCGCTCAGGCACTATTCAAAAATGGCGTGATCTCCTTGACCGCGGGTGCGAACCCCACCCGGGTCCGCTTCCTTCTCCCCTACACGGTATTGGACGAGGCTGAGATCGATAAGGCGCTCGAAATCGTCTTCTCGACACTCCGGTCCTTCGCTTCTTGATAAGGCTTTCACTGGCATTTCAACATCAGGAAATGCCAGATTGCCTTTCAACCACTTCCATTCGACTAGCACCACCGCGACAACAGGAATGCCTGATTGTGTTGAATAGTCGGGGCAACTGTGCGTCTATACATAAACAATCCATCATGAAAAAGTTCATTTCCTTCAGTCTTGTATTCGCAATCGCATCCGCACTGTCTGGCTGCATCAGTGTCAAGACCCAACATGAGGTCAAGCCGATCAGCATCACGGTGGACGTGAATGTGAAAATCGATCGTGCCTTGAACGACTTCTTCGGAGATCTCGACGCTCAGTCAGCTCAACTCGGCACCAACTGACCCAACCCTGTCACTAACTGCACCATCAACTCCTGTTTATGATTCTTATGAAAAAATTCCTTATTATCACGGCCCTGTTCATCGGTATGCTCAGTGTTGCATCCGCTCAGGATGCCCAGGCACTGAAACAACGTATGGCTGCACGCCTCGCCGCAGTCGATGAGCTCAGAGCCACGCAAGTGGTTGGAGAAAACAATGCAGGTTATCTGGCAGTGCTATCAGCCGATGCCACCGATGCCAAAGTAATTGTCGATGAGGAAAATGCGGATCGAAAAGCCGTCTACCAGATCATCGCCAATCAGACCGGCGGATCAGTGGAAGCTGTCGGAAAG
>ENA-UOUL01002640-UOUL01002640.1-bioreactor-metagenome-genome-assembly--contig:-NODE-2640-length-20423-cov-3.625627_pt1 | contig 20423 bp, 11 predicted proteins | sample MGYA00249838_ERZ747220 | MGnify/ENA primary metagenome ERZ747220 (study PRJEB28778, sample SAMN05720191) | bioreactor metagenome | isolation source: Anaerobic biogas reactor | place: USA:Washington...
TCCTGATGTGCCGTGACGCCGCCGAACTGGTCAAGAAAGCGGCGGTCGAAAACGGCTGGGAAATCGTCGGACAGGAATCCAATCCGACTGAAACGACGGATTTCTCAGCCAGCCTCACCAAGTGCAAGCGATCGGGAGCGCAGGTCCTGTTCCTCTGGAGTTACAGTCCGAATACGGCATTCCTGTTCGAGCAGTGGCGGACCATGGAAATCCCGGCCCTGCCGCTGGGCTTCGTCGAAGCCGCTGAGGATCCCGATTTCTGGAACACCACCAACGGAAAATGCGCGTACTCGGTCATCACGCTCTCCGAGGCGGGAACCAGCCCCTCGGACGTGACGCCGCTGTCGAGGAAGTTCTACCAAGCCTACGAAAAACGCTGGAAAACCCCGCCGCGAAGCACCGGATCGGCGGCCGCCTACGAGGCCGTCTTCGCGATAAAGGACGCCGTGGAGCGGGCCGGCACGCTCGAAACGGATTCGCTCATCGAAGCCCTGGAACAGACGGACCTTCAGGTCGTTCGGGGCCGGCTCCGTTTCGACCAGAACCATCAGAGCGTGTTCGGCTACGATCCCAACACCGCCGTGCTCGGAAACTGGGCCCAATGGCAGGATGGGCAGCGGGTAACCGTCTGGCCCCTCGCGGCCAGGACCGGAAAACTCAAGATGCCGCCATGGCTCCAATGGTGGTGGCTCAAGACCCGCTGATGGCGAACCGGTGGTTGGAGCGTCCTGAGAGGACAGACAAAAACGAGGACACACACATGAGAAGGGCCAGCATCAGTTGGAAGCTCTCCGCAATCACCGTTACCGCCTTCACACTGGGCTTTCTGACGCTCGCCGTCGTCAACATCCTGGAGTTGAGGCGGGCCTACAAAACCGGTCTGGAAGAGGAAGCCCTGGTCATCTCCCGGCATCTGCGGGGCGTGATCTGCAGCAACCTCGGCGACCTGCCCCTCGACGGGTTCACCGGCATGAGCTCCTATCTGCAGAGCCTGGTCGAACCCAATCCCCATTTCGGCTACTGCTTCATCGCGGACCGGACACAGACCATCCTCTACCAGCATCAGAAACAGGACGCCGCGCCGTTCGATCCCGCTTCCGCAGGCGATCTGGACTTTGCCGCCGAGACCGACCAGCACATCAATCCGATCGGACCGTACTATGAGATGGTCGTGCCCATCGTCTGGGAGGCAAAGGTGATCGGAACCATCCATGTCGGCATCCCCCGCAACCAGATCGATGCTCTGGTCACCAAAGCCGTCGTCACCAACGTGGCCGTGGGCCTGCTCATCCTCTCGAGCGCCTTGTTCCTGCTCTACTTCCTTCTGACACAGTGCGTCACCCAGCCGATGGCCAGCCTGGCCCATCGGATCGAGGCGATCAACCGCCATTTCAACCTGGTTCGCCGGAACGAGGACCAGGAGGAGGGCGACGAGTTGGAGCGGTTTGCCCGGTCGCTCAACATCATGGGACAGGAACTGGAGCAGAAGACCGTTTCCAAGGACTACGTCCAGAACATCATCGAGAGCATGAGCGACGCCCTCTTCGTGCTGAACAACCGCGGAACGATCGAGACCGTTAACGAAGCGGCGTGCCGGCTGCTGGGCTACAGCGAACCCGAACTGCTCCATCGACCCCTGCTGGATTTCGTGCAGACCGAGGAGGACCTGTCCTGGAAAACGGTTCTCGCCACCATGGCGGAGGGAGAGAAAACCCGCAACCGCGAAACGCGGATCAGAACGCGAAAAGGCGAGGTTGTTCCCGTGTTCCTGAGCTGCGCCGCAATGAAGGACGCCGTCAAGGCCACCACCGGCGTGGTCTGCACGGTCAAGGACATCACCGAATCCAAACGGGCCGAGGAGGAACTGCGCCAGGCCAAGGAGACAGCCGAGGCGGCCAATCGGGCCAAGAGCGAGTTCGTCGCCAATATGTCCCACGAGATCCGAACGCCTATGAACGGGATCATAGGAATGACCGAACTGGCCCTCGAAACCGAGCTCACGGAGAACCAGAGAGAATACCTCGACATGGTCAAACGGTCGGCCGACTCCCTGCTGGGAGTCCTCAACGATATTCTCGATTTCTCCAAGATGGAGGCCGGCAAACTGGACCTGTGCCCCATCGACTTCAACCTTCACGACCATCTCCACGACACCATCCGCCTCCTCAGCGAGCGGGCGGACAAGAAGGGGGTCGAACTCGTCTGCCGGATTCTCTCCAACGTCCCCGAATGCCTCGTCGGCGACCCCGATCGACTCCGCCAGATCGTCGTGAACCTACTCGGAAACGCCGTCAAGTTCACCGAACAGGGCTCGGTGGTCGTCCAGGCCGCCGTCGAGTCACAGACCGAAAAGGAAACGGTCATCCACTTCACCGTCGAGGACACCGGCATCGGGATCCCTCCGGACAAGCAGGCGCTCATCTTTGAGGAGTTCTCCCAGGCCGATGCGTCGATCACACGACGCTACGGAGGGACGGGGCTGGGCCTGGCTATCTCTTCCACGCTCGTCCACATGATGGGAGGGCGAATCTGGGTCGAGAGCGAAGTGGGCGTCGGAAGCAGGTTCCATTTCACCGCCCGCCTCGCCCCATCGCTCGCCGCTCCCGCCTCCGCCAAACGCGAATTCGATGACGTCGAACCACTGCGGAACCTCGAGGTCCTCGTCGTCGACGACCACCCGATCAATCGCAGAATACTCGTCGAAATCCTGACCAACTGGAGCATGAAGCCCTCCGCCGCCGGCAGCGGTCCGGAGGCGATCAATCGCCTGGTCCAGGCCCAACGGGCCGGACGCCCGTTTCCCCTGGTCCTTCTCGACGCCTGCATGCCCGACATGGACGGCTTCGCCGTCGCCGAGCGCATCAAGAACGACCCCACGCTCGCCACCGCCCGCATCATGATGCTCTCATCCTCCGCCCGGCAGCAGGACCTCCTCCGCTGCCGCGAACTCGGCATCGCCGTCCACCTGACCAAACCCATCAGGCAATCCAGTCTGCTGCAGGCCATCCTCCAGGTCTTGGGGCTTGCCGGCAGAGACGCCAAGACCTCCTCCGCTCCGGAACTCACCGCCCCAAAAGACCACCCCCCCCTCCGAATTCTCCTGGCGGAGGACAATCCGATCAACCAGAAGCTCGCCGTCCGAATCCTCGAGCGATGGAATCACACCGTCCTCGTCGCCAACAACGGCCGCCAAGCCGTCGAAGCGTCCGAAAAAGAGCGGTTCGACCTGATCCTCATGGACGTGCAGATGCCGGAAATGAGCGGCCTCGAAGCCGCCGCCGCCATCCGCGAAAGGGAAAAAGCCACCGGCGGTCACGTGCCCATCATCGCCATGACCGCCTTCGCCATGAAGGGCGACCGCGAACGCTGCCTCGAGGCCGGCATGGACGGGTACATCTCCAAGCCGATCCGCGTGAACGATCTGCTCGGCACGATCGACGAGGTCGTTCCCGTGCCTCGATAGCTTCCCGCTCTACCGGTCCAGCGAACCGTAACTCTGCCGTATCGCGTGGTACGCAGGCTTCAGTTCCAGGTCGTAGCTGATCACCGCGTCCGAGACCTGCGGCCAGCAGTCGCAGAGGTTCCACAGCAGCAACCCCCACGTCTTCGGCTCGGCCCCGTAGTGCTCGATCCACCACCGGCAGGCGTCGGCCTGAATCTTCTGGGTCACCTCGATCATCTCCTCCAGGCTCCTGGGCTCCGGATACCCGTTGTTGCGGACGCCCTCCAGAACCTGCCCGACGTCGCGATAGAAGCGCCAGCGGTTGGTGTCGCTGGAGTGATAGTACCACAACGGATGACTCAGCGGCCACTGACGCTCCGCCGGCATGAACGAATCCACCGTCTTCTTCGACGGCAGGGAGATCCGGCCGATCTCGCTGACGAAGTTCGGCGGCCCGTCGGTGTAGAACTTCTCGTCGTGGCGGATCGTGTGGTTCCACAGGTGGCAGTCGCCGAACCGCGGGTCGTTGGAATGACGGCCGGGCGCCGAAAACGGACTCGACGGCACGTACGGCCGACCGCCGTCCAGCCGGCCAACCACCTCCGGCAACACCTTGTGCGAAATCAGCGTGCCCGACTCGACCCCGCACAGCCAGTCCACCTCGTTGTCGCCCGACCAGACCCCCATCGACACATGCCCGCGCTGACGGCTGACCACCAGTTCCGCCTCGCGGCGGACCAGCTTCAGGTACGCCTCGTCCTGCGGATACAGCGAGCAGGCGAACATGAAGTCCTGCCAGATCAAAATCCCCTTCTCGTCGCAGGCCGCCCAGAAGTGCTCATCCTCGTAGACGCCCCCGCCCCAGACCCGCATCATGTTCACGTTCGCCTCAGCCGCCAGCCCCACAAGCTTCCGCGTCCGCTCGCCCGTGAACCGCCCAAACATCGCGTCGTACGGCGTCCAGTTCAGCCCTTTGGCGAAGTAGTCGCGGCCGTTGATGGTAAACCGCAGGCCGATCCCACCGTCGTCCCGCGGCTCCTGAAGCATCCGCAACTCGCAGACGCCGAACCGCCCCCGCCGAGTATCGAGGTGATGGTTCTCCGCGTCGTGCAGCTCAGCGGTAAAATCGTGCAGGTGCTGATCGCCCATCCCGTTGGGCCACCACAGCTCCGGCTGTGCCATCTCGAACGGAATCACCACGTCGTTGAGCCCGCCCGTCACGTCCACCGTCGTATCGACGCTGGTCCCGCCGTAGCTGCCCGTCACCCGCGCCTTGCCCGCTTGGCCGTGCCAGTCGACGGTCAGCACCGCCTCCATCGACGCCCGGCCACCCTTGACCGCGACCGTCCGCGCCCCGGCGTACAGGATGCGCCCGCGGTCGACCAACTCGATCCGCGCCGGACGCCACGGCCCTACCGTCACCAGACGCGGGCCGATGTCCCAGCCGTAGCTGATCTGGGCCTTGCGGGTCCGCGTCCGCTGGAGCGGAGGGTGTTGGCACGGGTCGCGGTCCGAAAAATCACACTCGAAGAGGGACGAACCGAACCGGATCATCAGTTCGACCGGCCGATCCGCGCGAAGGTGTGAGGTGATATCCACCCAGTACGGCACGAACATGTTCGAGTGTTGCCCGACCCGTCGACCGTCGATCCACACCGTCGCGAACGTGTCCAACCCCTCAAAGTGCAGCAACGCCCGCTGGCCGTCGGGTATCTCCACCGGACCAATCGGCCGACGGTACCAGAAATCCACCTCCTCGCACCAGCGGTAGTGGTCCAGATTGTCAGCGAAGAACGGATCCTCCACCAACCCATGCCGGTGCAGGTCCGCCTGCACGCTGCCAGGCACCGTCGCCTCACGCCAGACCCGCCGCCCCTGCTCCTCCGGCGTCAGAACCTCGCGATCCTTCGTGGCATACTGCGTCCAGGCAAACTCCCAGCCGTCGTTCAACTCATAGACCCGCGTGGCCATCGATCATCCTCATCACTTGTAGTCTCAAAACGACCGCCCCTCCCGGGGCGCAACGCAAGGATGATACCGAGAACTCCCAGCCATGAAAAGCCCTAACCAACCAATCAGACACCTTTGCCGTTCGCCGCCTTCGCAACCCCCCACCGCCCACATTCCTGGCCCATTCCCTGCGTTCCTATAGGAATTCCTGGCGGCGTTTCCACCTGCGCCTCCAAAACCGCCCATTTGCCTTTAGGTCAAACCCATGATATCTTTATCCGGCGGGAACCACCCCCATCCCCGCCCGCGCGTCGCCCCACGCGACGTTTGACAACTCAAGACCCTCCGGCCGCGGGAAGGCGATTTCCTCCCGTTCACCCGATCGCGACAAATCGCACAATCTGTACAGAATCCCGCGAAGAACCGCTCCCCGACCAATCGTACATTCTGTACAGAGCGCACATCCAACCGCCAGCCGGTTCACTGGAACTCCCGAGCACCGGACTCGCCCACGACGGGGGGCCGCGCAGATTTGACAATTTGTACAAAACCCGCGCATCGGCAACGTCCTGTAGCCACCATCCCGAAATCCTGGACTGGTACGGACCGCACGCTTTGTACAAAACGTACAGCCCCCTCTTCCCTGATCTGCCCGATCCCGGATCCCCAGGTCTTTTCCGCGTGTTCCGCGTACTTCGTGCCGTCCTACCAGCGGTCGGTTCGGAACGGCGAAGCGGGCAGACCGGCATGGTTGTAGAGGTTCGCCTCCGGGTTGTCAGCCCACGCGTAACGCACCGCCGCCGGCTCAGCGATCTGATCGTTCCAGACCACCACCCGATCGCCCTCGATCGTCGCCTCAGCCCAGACGAACTGCCGGTCCGGCCCGGCAACGGCAAAACCCACCAGCTTCTCACCTTGGGCCGCTAAGCCGCCATCAACGTGCTTGAAGGTCAGGTATGCTTTCCCGTCACGGACCTCCATCGCCTCGAAGACCGGCCCCGAGAACACCACGTCGCGTCCGCAGGCCACCGCCTCGGCCGCCAGGGCCAGACGCCGCCCCACTTCCTTCTTGTTCGTCGGGTGAATGCTCACCGCGTCGCCGATATCGATCGCCACCGCCATCGCCGTGTTCGGGACCTTGAGCGTCTCAAGCTGCGCCTCGCGAATTCGGGCCCAGCCCGAATCGGTCGGCTGATCGTGCCGCGCCATGTAGTTGGCCAACTGCACGAACAGGAACGGAAACTCCCCCTGTCCCCACGTCCGCCGCCAGCCCTCGATCATCGCCGGGAAAAGCACCTTGTAGTGCTCAGCCCGCCCGACGTTGCCTTCGCCCTGATACCAGATCGCTCCGCGAATCCCGTACGGCACAGCCGGGTAGATCATCGCGTTCCACAACGCCGTCGGGCTGTTGACCCGGCCCGGCGGGGCCGGTGAAGCCGGCTTGGCCAGCTCTGGGTGCTCCGGCGTAAGCGCCGCCGCCACCTTGTACTTCCATTCCCCATACAGCCCGATCGGCTGTGTCCCCTCAGCCCCCTGCAGCCACACCCGCATCTGCCAAGCCGGACCCATGAACCCGCCGTTGCCGAAATGGTCGAACACCCGGATCGCGATCGTATTCGTCCCTTCCTTCACCAGCCGCCCGGGCACCACGTACTGCCGCGCCGCCTCCCAGGAACAGACCGTCTCGGTCCCGGTCCGGCCGATCTCCGCCCCGTTCCAGTACGTGATGTCAAAATCGTCAACCGGTCCCAACTCCAGCAGCAGGTCGCGACCCGCCCACTCCGCCGGCAAGGTCACCTGCCGACGAAACCAGACGACCCCGTCGATCTCGCCCGCCAGGTCCTCGATCTTCCGCGGCAGTTCGCCCGTCGCCCACTCGCTGTCGTCAAAGTCCTCCTTCGCCCAACCCTGCGCGAAACCCGCGTTGCCCGGATCGCTTCGTTTGGTCGCAGCCTCCCACTCGGCGATGGCCCTTTGATATTCCCGCACCACACCCGCCATGTCCGTCCGCATCCGCATCAACTGCTCGTGCATCGGATGCAGTTCCGGATAGCGCCCGAACGCCTCCAGCGGCGTCCACGTCTCGGCGTTCGTGCCGCCCCAACTGCTGTTGATGATCGCCACCGGAACGTCAAGTTGCTCGCGCAGCTCGCGGGCGAAATAGTAGGCCACCGCCGACATCCACGTGATCTTCTCCGAGACCGCGGGCGTCCACCCGGCTTGGAAATCCTCGACCGGCTCCGCCGCGCCGCGGTACGGCGCGAAGAACAGCCGCAGCTTCTCATCGGTCGCCGACGCGATCAACTCCTGCCCTTCCGGCAGTTCCTTGACCGCCATCGCCATGTTCGACTGACCCGAAGCCACCCACACCTCGCCCACCAACACGTCCTTATACGTCAGGCGGCTGCTGCCCTCGATCTCCATCTCGAACGGACCGCCGGCCTCGCCCGACGGAATGGTCAGCCGCCACGACCCGTCCTTCCACGCCGACGCCGACGCCTCATGCCCGCGAAACCGCACCGTCACCGTCTGCCCGGGTTCATCCTGCCCCCAGACCGGCACGGCCATCTCCCGCTGAAGCACCATCCCCTCTCCCACCATCGAGGCGGTCCGCACCTCGCCCAACGCAACGCCACCGACCATCAAGACGATCAACAGATTCTTCATGGACGTTCATCCCGTACGGGTGTAGGGCGCGAATGCACCGTCTGAACACCCACCTCATTCTGGCTTCTGACTTCCGGCTACTGGCTTCTTCTTTACCAGCCGTCGGTCCGGAACGGCACCGCCGGCAGGTCCGCCTCATTATACAGGTTCGCCTCCGGGTTGTCCGCCCATGCGTAGCGAACCGCCACCGGCTCGGCCACCTGGTCCGACCAGACGATCACCTTCTTGCCGTCGATCCTCGCATTCGCCCAGACGAAATTGCGATCCTCGCCCGCCACCGCGAAACCCTTGAGCTGGTCGCCCTTGACGACCAGACCGCCGCCGACGTGGTCGAAGCTCAGGATCGCCTTGCCGTCCTTGACCTCCATCGACTCAAACATCGGGCCCGAATAGACCACCTTCTTGCCGTAGACCTTCGCCTCGGCCCACAGCGCCAGGCGCTTGCCCACGTCCTGCTTGTTCTTCGGATGGATGTCCACCGCGTCGCCGATGTCGATCGTCACCGCCAGACCGGTGTTCGGGACGCTCAGCGTCTGGGTCTGAGTCTCACGCAGCCGCGCCCAAACGGTGTCCGTCGGCTGATCGTGACGCGCCATGAAATTGGCCAGTTGCACGATCCCAAACGCAAAATCCCCCTGCTGCCACGCATCGCGCCACGACTCGATCATCGCCGGCAGCAGCAACCGGTATGCATCATAGGCGCCCGAGTTCGACTCGCCCTGGTACCAGATCGCCCCGCGGATCCCGTACGGGACCAGCGGCCAGATCATGCCGTTGAACAGCACCGTCGCGGTGTTCGGATTGTTCGCCCCGCCGGTGCCCGGCTTGGCGTCGTTGGCGGTCGCGACGATCACATGCTCGACCTGGTACTTCCACGGCCCTTCCAGCTCGATCGGCTCGCCCCCCTCGTCCGAAAGCGACATCAATCCAGCCGCGCCGTTGATCCCGCCGCCGCCGAAATGGTCGTAGGCCCGCACCGCAATCGTGTTGGACCCGGCCTTCACCAGGCGGCCCGGCACCGTGTACCGCCGCGGCGACGCCCAATACCCCGGTGTCTCGCTGCCCGTCGAACCGATCTTCTCACCGTTGAAATAGGTCACGTCGTAGTCGTCGACCGGGCCAAGCCGCAGCGTCAGGTCCTTGCCCGCCCACACTTGGGGTACCTCCACCGTCCGGCGGAACCAGACCGCCCCATCCAGCGTCCCCATCCCTTCCACCATCTCCCAGGCCACCGGCAGGTCCATCGTCGGCCACCCGCTGTCGTCAAACTCCGGGGCGGCCCAACCCTGCCCGAAACCCTTGTTGCCCGGATCCGCCCGGCCGGTCCGATGCTCCCACTCGGCCACAATCTCCTGCTCCTTCTGCAAGAGATTCTCCTGATCGCCCAATGTCTGATCCAGAAGCTGAATGTCGGCCCCGTACGTCCCGAGCCTCACCAGATGCTCGCGACTGGTCCAGGCCTCGGCCCGCGTGCCGCCCCATGAGCTGTTGATCAGTCCCACCGGCACCTTCATATCCTTGTGCAGCGTGCGGCCGAAGTAGTACGCCACGGCGGAGAAGTTTCCCACCGACCCGGGCGCGCAGCGGACCCACGTGCCGCCGATCTGCCCGTCCGGCGTGACGGTCGGGCGCATCGGCACCGAGAACAGCCGAATCTCCGGATAATCCGCCGCTGCGATCTCTTGCTCCGCGTTCAGCGACGCCACCACCGACCACTGCATGTTCGACTGCCCCGAAGCCACCCACACCTCACCTACCAGCACGTCACGCAGCACGATCGTGTTCTTACCGATCACCTTCATCTCGAACGGTCCGCCCGCCCTGCCGGACTTGATCTTCAGGTTCCACGAGCCGTCCTTCCAAGCCGTGGCTGTGGCCTTCTTGCCGCGGAACTCGACCGTCACCGTCTCCCACGGATCAGCCGTCCCCCAAACCGGCACGTCCATCTTCTGCTGGAGCACCATGTGGTCGGTAAACAGCCCGTGCAGTTGCACGTCGCCAAATGCCGCGCCCGCCAAACCGAAGGTCAATAGTGCCGCCGCCATAGCCCAAGCCCGTCGAAACATACCCTACTCCTTATTCAGTTGTGCTGGAATGAAGTCAACGTTTTCTCACCAATCATCCGTACGAAAAGGAACGGCCGGCAGATCGGCTCCGTTGTAGAGGTTGCACGCCGGATTATCAGCCCAGGCGTAGCGAACGGCAACGGGTTTTTCGACCGCGTCGGACCAGACGACGACCCGATCGCCCTCGACCTCGGCATTCGCCCAGACGAACTGTCCGTCTTCTCCGGCGATAGCGAAGCCTTCGAGCTTCTCACCCTTGACCACGAGGCCGCCGTCGGTGTGATTGAACTTGACCCGGATGCGGTCGCCCTGACGTTTCATGGACTTATAGACCGGCCCGGAGTACGCGACCTTCTTGCCGTAGGCGATCTTCTGAGCGGCGAGGGCGAGTCGCTGCCCAACGGCTTGCTTGTTCCTGGGATGGATGTCAGCGGCGTCGCCGATGTCAATGGCCACGGCCAAGCCACATTTTTTGACCTCCTGGGCGACCTGGGTCTGCGCCCATCGCAGCCGCGCCCAGGCCGTGTCGGTCGGCTCGGGCTGGCGGGCCAGGAAATTGGCGAGTTGAACGATCAGGAAGGGAAAATCGCCCTCGCCCCACGCCTTTCGCCAGCCCTGGATCATCGCGGTAAGCAGGACGCGGTAACCGTCGCCCTGGCCCGCATTGGATTCCCCCTGATACCAGATAACGCCGCGGATGGCGTAAGGAATCAATGGGTAGATCATGCCGTTGTAGAGCGACGCGGGGGCGTTGAGCTCGCCGGGGGTGCCGGTATCCACAGGTTTGCCGAGTTCCGGCTTGACGGGCTCGAGCTTGAGTTCCACATGGCAGAGCCATGAACCGGCCAGATTGATGGCATCGCCACCGGCGGCGGGGGTCAGCGTCAACTCGGGACCCCTGAAACCGCCATCCATGTAGTGATCAAAGACGCGGACGGCGATGGTGTTCGTGCCGGCTTTGACCAACGCGCCGGGGACGGTGTACTTGCGAGCGGCGGCCCAGTAGGAGGGAGTCTCGGGTCCGGTAGCACCGACTTTCTCGCCATTGAAATAGGTGGTGTCAAAGTCGTCGATGGCGCCGATGGCAAGGACCATGTCCTTACCCGCCCAGTCGTCTGGTATCGCGATCTCCTTGCGATACCACACCACCCCGTCCATCGACGCTGGCATCATGCCGGGAAGCTGTGCCGTTTCCCAGGACCCATCGTCGAAATCGGCATTCGCCCAACCTTGCTCGAAGCCCTCATTGCCCGGGTCGCCGCGGTGGGTCTGGACCTCCCACTTCCGGAGGATTTTGACGTAGGCCTGACGGGCGTCGTCGGGGTTTTCGGCGGCGAGTTGGAGTTGCTCGTAGATCGGCTGCAGGGACGGCTTGGTGTTGAATGCCTCGGCGGGCGTCCAGGTCTCGGCATTGGTGCCGCCCCAGGAGCTGTTGATCAGGCCAACCGGCACCTCGAGATCCTGGTGGAGTTTGCGGCCGAAGAAGTAGGCCGCGGCGGAAAAGTGGGGGATGGTCGCCGGCGAGCACTCCACCCAACCGCCGTTCAAATCCTTGGTAGGCGCGGCGGCTGGGATGTTCGGAACGGTGAACAGGCGGATCAAGGGGTACTCGGCGGCGGCGATCTCCTCAGCGGCGTTGTTGACGGCCACCACGGACATCTGCATATTCGATTGGCCGGAGGCGAGCCAGACCTCCCCGACCAGGACGTTCTTGAGGACAATCGTGTTGCTCCCGCGGATGGTCATCTCGTAAGGCCCGCCCGCCTTCAGCCGTTTGAGGTTGACCCGCCAGTCGCCGTTCTTATCCGCGGTAGCGGAACGATTCTGGCCCAGGAACTCGACCGCGACCTTCTCGCCGGGGGCGGCTTGGCCCCAGATCGGGACCGTGGCGTCCCGCTGGAGGACCATGTGGTCCCCGATCAGGGCCGGCAGCGTCACCTCCGCCATAACAGGCGATGCCAACAAAAGATAGAACAAAGCGATGAGACAGGAGAGAACGACAGTTTTTGCACGCATGGTTATCCTCCGCAGACTGCGCAATAGTTATTTTACACCGCCGACCTCACGCGGTTTCCGCGAGATTGGTCATTTTCTCCAACCGACCCACCACCCGAGAGGTCCGGACGGGGACACCTGCAGATTCCGACCCCGCCCCACCTGACGTGGCCATCCCGCGACGGACGCAGTATACTCTGCGGAACGCGTTCAAGGAGCAGCCATGAGCCTGACCGAGTCGATCAGACAGCGGACGGTGGAAGACCTTCTTCCCGCACCCCAATCCGTTGAGGCTTGTTCTTCGGACTTTCCGCTGGACGCTTCCACCGTCATTGCCTTCAGCTCCGGTCAGGCTGAGTTCGCTGCGCAGCGGCTGGTCGAGATGATCCGGGCCGAGCACAATCTGGCCCTCAAGGTCCGGCGGATCGGCGCACCGGGTCTTGCGGTATGGCTGACCGACGGCGAAGGCTCGCCGCCGTCCGCCATCGGCCTGCCGTCCGAGGCCTACCGTCTCGATGCGGACAGCCGATCCGTCCGCATCGGCGCGGGCGACGAGGCTGGGCTGCTCTGGGGAGCGATGACGCTGCGGCAGTTGATCGTCCGCCAGAGCGGCCAGCTCTGGGTCCGCGGCGCGAGGATCGAGGACCGGCCGCACTATCGCTGGAGAGGCTTGATGATCGACTCCGGCCGGGCCCCCAACTCGCTGCCCAAACTCCAGCGCATCATCCGCATCTGCTCAGCCCTGAAGCTCAACTTTGTGATTTTCCGCGAAGGCGACGACGAGCTCAACGCGGTCCGGTACCAAACCAACCGTCTCGGATCGGCCAACCCTTGCGCACTGACCATCGAGCAGGTCCGCGAGTTCGTCCGGTACGCCCGCCGCCACGGCATCACCGTCATTCCCGAGATCGAATCGCTGGGCCACTCGCAGGCCAAGCGCCGCCACTATCCGGACCTCGTGACCAGCGGCCGGCCGCAGCACTACGAGGGGATCGGCGAGCACATCCGCAAAGCCCACCTGCTGCCCGAGGACCCACGCAGTTACGATCTGCTCGAATCCGTCTACCGCGAATGGCTCGGCGTCCTTGACCACGGCATGCTCCATCTTGGCCTCGACGAGGTGCCGCTGCCCGCCGACCAACAGGCCCGGCATTTTCGGGGCCTCCTGGAGCGAATCGAGACGGTCGAACAGAACCTGGGCCGGCGGATCACGCCTTTGGTCTGGGCCGACGCCCCGCCGACGCCTCCCGGGCTGGCCGACCGCGTAATCCGCTGCCTCTGGAGCTACCCTGAGCACGCTGAGTTCGGCCCGATTTCGCAGACCAACGAACACCTGCGCCGTCAGGGCATCGAATCGCTGACCCGGCTGGGCAGCACAGAGACCGCCTGGATGGGCGGCGGGTCGGGCTCGTCGCATCAGCCCTACTCCAAGTGCCCATACGACCAGGCGTTCGACAACCTTCGCCAGTGGGCCGACTTCGCCCGCCCGTATCCGAACCTCACCGGCCTGTGCGCCGTCCAATGGGGCGGCAACATGCTCGACGAATGGCTGCCGGATTTCGCCGCGGCGGCGGATGTGTCCTGGAACCCGAACCGCCAGAGGGAGTCGTTCGACGAACGGATGGCTCGCATCCGCCGCATGTTCGCCGCCCTGCCCGACGCCGCCGATCCGCATCCGGAGACAATCGACCCGCCCGCCTGGGACGGCATCTGGCTCAAGCACGGCCGATGGCATCAGGACATCATGAGCCAAGCCACGAGCGGCTGATCCACGAGACCGACGCAGGCCAGCGGCCACCTGAGCCCCAACCGGTTCCCCGACGCCCACCGCACGTAATTGATATCGAGATAGCTGATCACCACGTCCGCAGGGTCGCCAGCCGGACCGAAGTCTCTATCGGCGACGGCCGGCCACCAGCCGCCGCGTCCTCCGAAGAAAACCGCTTTCGTGCTTCCACACTACCCGTCAGCGATCCCACGCTGAACAGGCGGACTACCACGGTCGATGTGCCTCTCTTCTTCCCAGGCCACTGCCCATGTGCAAAGTGACCTACGCCTGCCACGGGACAATTGGGCCTAATTGTACAATATTATCACGCCCTGTCAACCTCATAGTTCATATTAACTCATATTTTCCGCTCCGCCAGTGCCGTGACAGTCCTGATCGCAACCATTCCTCTGTGAGACGGACAGTCAGGTGCAAACCTGTGCAACCGTTTGCCTTGGCCCGTCTGCGGTGCAAATCCCACTCCCTCCGGCATTTGCAGCGGCGAAGGACGCATTTTGACGGCGGGTGCATGGGCGTGCGTCCCCATATCTGAGGGCAATCCTATGGAGACGGACGACGAGCAGGCTGGTGGACCGGGAGGAATAGCGATCTGGCGTCATGTGCCCTTCGACCGCGACCCGAGCCTGGTCCCGCCGCTCGATGCCGGCCACGCCGCCAACCGGTCGAAGGCCGTCTGGGCGACCAACTGGGGCCAGAACGTCGGCCAGGAACGGACTTGGCTGATGGAAGCAGCCTTACCGGCGGTGTGGATGGATGGCTTCGATGCCCAGTCCGGCAACTGATGAGGCATTGAGACGCTGTCAGAGCGGCAGGTTCTCGATCATGTAGGCTTGGAGGTTGCCGGATTCGTTGGAGTTGAAGAACGCCCGTCGGCCGTCGGGCGAGAGGAACGGGTGCGAGTGGGTGTCCTTCGTCTTGGCTGTGCGGGTGTTCAGAAGGTAGCGGACAGTCTTTGGCGGTCGGCCCGGCTTGTCGAGGGCGAACAGATACAGCGTTTCGCGGCCGTCGGGATGCCAGAAGTCGCTGATCAGCCGCGTGCCTTCGATGTCGGTGGCGAAGTGGTAGAACATCGGCTCGGCCGTATCGACGGAAAGGAAATGCCGCACCGCGTCCGGGCTTTGCGAGCCGATATGCCCAGCCTCCGCCACCGGCTGCGATTCGATCAGCCGGCACTCCATTCGGGCCCCTTCCTGACGCTTGGGCAGGTACGTCATCGTGCTGGTGATGGCCCAGCCGCTGCGCCCTCGCCAGCACTGATGGCCCTGGCAGTACTCGGACCCGTCACGACCCCACGGCATCGTCCGGAGGTCACCGCCATCGTCGCGGATGACGTGGACGTCCGCTCCGCCGGGGTCGTGGCCGTAGGCGAGCGTCTCACCCGTGGTCGTGTCCCAGAGCTGGCCGTGGTTCTGTTGGATCAGCAGGTCGCGGCGACGCTGCGGATCGTGCGACCGGCAGTATTGCGGATGCGAATTGCGGATGAACGGATCGCGCCAGATCACCATAGCCTCGCCGGTCGCCAGGTCGAACCGAACGATTCCCCACGGATCGCGCTCGACGCCCACTCCCGCCCCGGTCACCAGGTAGCGGCCGTCGGATGACATCGTCGAAAGCGGGTAGATCAGCCGCAGCGGCACGTCCGCACCGGATAGCGGCTGGTCGTAGACCCTCAGCGTCTCCCGCCCCGTTCCGTCCGGCCGGACGCGACGCAACGCCACCGCGCCGCCGGACTGGGCGTCGTCGGTCAGGTAGTATACCCATTGGTCGTCCGGGCTGAACGACGGCGCGCAGACGTTCAGTTCGTTGGTCAGCGGAGAGATTTCTTGCGCGTCCAGATCGCAGAGATGATACTGGTAGTCCGGATCGTTCAGCGTGTGATTGTGCGCCATTCGCGACCGGCGGATCAGGAACCGCTGCGAGTCCGACGAGAAGACCTGGGCCTCCATGTAGACGTGGCAGAACGGATGGTCCGCATCGGCTGTAAGCTGCACCACGCGCAGACCCGGCGGCGACTCCGAATCGAGCAGGTCGGGCCGATCGATGAACGTTTTGGCGGGCATCAGTCGGAACCCCAATCCGATTTCAGTTCGAACTCTTCAAACACAGCCGTGCATGGCGGACCTTCGGTAATGTACATCTTGCGATAGGCCGGCACCATGATGCGGCCGCTCTGGGTCGTCTGGCCCTGGCTGCGATTGTGCCGGCAGACCGAACCGGGGTCTTCAGCGTGATGGGCGAGCAGCCGCTTCATCCCATCGAGCGTGAACTCGATTTGACCGTTGCGATAGAGCCGGTCGATCGTTTCCTTTCTCGCGTACTTGGGCCGCAGGTAGTCCGGCTCGTCCTGGGCCTCGACCTTGCCGCTGGTAAACAGACCCGTCGTGAACGCGAACTCGCCCGTTACGTCCATCCGCCACCGCTGGTCGGCATTGCCCTCCATCATGAAGGCGTGGCCGTCGGCGTCGGCCATCAGGAACACGCCGACCTTGCCGACGCACCGCTGGGACCGGTAGATTTCGAACGCCTCATCCAGGCTGCTCGCATACTGGGCCGCCACACGATCGATGATCGCCATCGACGTGCCGTCGTCGGTCCGGTACGGATGGTGATGGGCTGAGACCGCGGCCCGCGCGACCCCTTCCTGGTTGATCCAGTTGCCCACCCACACCGTGCCCACGAAACTGACTCCCAGGTAGGCGTTGCCCTTGTCGGGAATCACGTTCCGCACCACCGCTGCGTCGAGTTCCTCGCGCTCGCAGTCGAGGTTCTGGGCCAGCAGCGGCCCCACGTCGCTGTGCGAAAAGAAGATCGGCGTGCAGCCGGCGATCACGTTGAAGTGGTTGTACGCCAGCATCTGCTCGTAGCTCAAACCCGCCCCCTCGCCGATCCCCTCGATCTCCTCAGCCACCTCCGGAAACCGCTCCTCCAGGTACGTGCGGATCAGCGGTGAGACCCGGGTCTTCCGCGCCCGCGCACAGTAGAACTCGAAGTACTTGCGGATATCCTCGGCAAACGCCGCCCCATGCCGCCGCCCGATCTCCCGCGGACCGCCCTGCAACTCGATGTACCGCATCAGCCGCTCCTTCTTCAACAAACCGAAGCCAGCAGGCCGCCAAACCGACGCCGCCCATTCTACCCGGCCGACCGGACGGAATCGAGCGCTTAACGCAAGCCAAGCCGCCGACGGACTCTCTGGACACGCGAGGTCGATTTCACTATGATTACATTAGCAGCAGCGAACAATCGGCAAGCTGCCCTGTCATTGCGGGAGATACGACCGTGGACATGGCGTTCATCGAACAACACCGCGACCAAATCCTGGCGGTCGCCCGTCGGCACGGCGTCGATCGCATCCGGGTCTTCGGCTCGGTGGCTCGCGGAGACGCACAGCCGGACAGCGACGTGGATTTCCTCGTCACCGTCTCCGGCCCGACCAGCCCCTGGTTCCCCGGCGGCCTCGTCGCCGACCTGGAGGACCTCCTCGGACGCCGCGTCCAGGTCGTCACCGAATCCGGCCTGCACGACCTGCTCCGCGAACAGGTGCTCTCGCAGGCCGTTTCGCTCTGCGGAAACACCTGTGACTAACCCACGGTTAGAGACCCAAAGGATGGAAATCACTTCAGTGCGCCGACAGAGAGTCCGGCTTGAGCTTCTGGCCTCGCTCTGCTTCCTGGCGTCCTGTAACCCAGGATACACGACCCATGCGGCTCATGAGATAGAACTGCTTGCGGGGCAGGGCACGATCCACCGATGAATGGGCAGGTCTTGACCCTACAGACATCCGGCCGAATGGTCGCCAACATTGGAATAAAACATGCACCTTCGCGAGATCACAGACTCGGACATTCCGGCGTTGTTCGCCGTGCGGGTGGCTACGCGTGAGAACGCGTTGTCGCGCGAGCAGTTGGCGATGATGGGCATCAGCGAGGAGTCCGTCGCGGCGATGCTGAACACCACTCATCGCGGCTGGCTGTGCGAATGCGACGGCGGCGTGGTCGGCTTTGCCATGGGCAATCGCGCTACCGGTGAGATGTGGGTCATCGCGGTGCTCCCGGCGTACGAGGGCCGGGGCATCGGCGGGCAGCTTCTGACCCGCGTTGAGGACTGGCTCCGGTCGGCCGGCTGGAGCGAAATCTGGCTGACCACCGACGTCGATCCGGCGCTTCGGGCGTACGGTTTCTACCGCAGGCGCGGCTGGAGGGACGAAACGATCAGAGACGGCGTGCGATATATGAAGAAGACGAACCCCGACAAGCCCGCGCATTAATCGTCGTCCGCGGGCACAGCTATAGCATCGACCGGCCCGTGGGTTGTCGATCCCGCTTCAGGTACTCAACCAAGGCCACTGCGCTATTGTGCTCGGCGTCTTTGGCTCCGTAGGCGATCGTGACCTTCCCCTTACGGGCGCGTCGGCGGATATCATCAAGAGCGTCCTGATGCTCTGCCAGTTCCTCGAAGCCACTTTTCCCGTTTCGATAGATTGTTATCCGTCATGCTTCATTTCCGGTTATTGCCTGTCCGCAACACGACCGCCCCTTCTTCAGGCACCGTCCATCGCACCTTTGCTCCGGGTGTGACAATCTGAGAGCGATCCATCACCGGGTATTCCTGCCGGAGCGTTACCGGTTGCCGACCCGTAAATCCGGTTTCTTCCCGGGACAACACAAATTCCGCCTCCTGGGGGACATTGTCGGGATTAAAAAGGAAAATGATTCCTTCCTCCCCTTGAAAATGCGCCGACCCATCCACGCGGCCACGACCCGGCCAGTCCAAAAGGTCACGACGAACGAACAGAAAATCCACGTTTCGGCGGCCCCAGTCAAGCCATTCTGCAATTTCCGCCTTGTCCTTGTCCGGAATGCCGGTTTTCGTCGGCAGGTACATCAGCAGGTTCGGCGAACAGGAGAGTGCGCTAAGCAGGATATAATCGAGCTTTGCGCTCGGCCAAGCCGGTTTACGGGCTGGGTTGCCGAAGCTGGGGAACAGCAGCGACTGATCGAGCCAGTGCGGAAAGAACTGGTGATGGACCCGGATTCGCGAAGCGGTGCGGATCTCATCACCGCCTGCCACGTTCGATCCGGCGGTCCCGCTCTCGATCAGGGTGAAACAGGCATCCACATTCCGCTGAGCCCAGATGCCCAGGTCCTGGAACGGGCGACACATGATGATGTAGATACCCGGATGCCGCCGCCGCACTTCCACAATCAGGCGGGAGAGCATTCGCTGACAGGCATAGTTGGCGTCACCCGGCAGGTGGTCATGATTCGCGGCCAGGCAGGTAACGGGAACCGTGGTATGGAAGAACGCGCCCGTACCCCAGAAGTCGCCGTCCATACACCAGCTCTCATAGAGGTCTGTTCCGAGGGCATCGTCCACAATGATGCGCTCGAGCCAGCGGGCAAAAGGCAGACAGGCGACGCAGTTGGCTTTCCGCCGTTCAAAATGATCGGCATTGGTCCCGCTCAACGGTTCACCCTCCACGCGGCGGAGCCAGTCGGACCGGTGGGAACAGAACGGTCCGCCATAGTCGCGCCACGGGTGGGTATTGTTCATCGTCGGCCACTGTGTGAGCTTGAGTCCAAGTTCGCGTGCCCGGTTGGCAAATCGCAAAACCCTCGGACCGGGTACATAGCGGCCATCCTCCCGTAATTCCCGCATCTTGGCCGTTTCCCCGCCCCAGGGATGCGAATCCGTCAGCCCGTCCACCCCGCAGGCCCGGATAAACTCAAGGGATTGCAGATCACGTTCCAGTTCCTCGTCAGAATGGTAGCCCGCCTGCTGCATTTCGCTGTGCCAGCCGCAGGCAAAGGCCGTCAGTCCATGGCGCGGCGGTCCGAGGATATCCGAGGCCATGGCCGTCATGGCCGCCGATTCGGAGGGGAGCGGCAGGATGCTCGAGGCAGGGAGGGTCGCCATTTCTTCTGTTTGGGGCTTTGCGGCCAGCCCTGCGGCGGCGGCGCCGTCAAATCCCGTTGAACCGGCCACACATTCCATGAATGATTTCGTGGGTTTCCAAGTTTCAGCATGAAGGTCTCGCGGTCCCCGGCGATATACGCCCAGGTACATCGCTTCGCCTTCAAATCGCTCTCCCGCCCGGACTTTGAGATTGGGCGTGTATTCAAGCCGTACCGTTGGTCCTCTCAGAGTTGAGCGATCATAGGGCATCTCGATCCCCGTGAAGAGCCCCCCGTTCGCGGATCGGACGAAGAACGTTCGGTTCGGTTCGCTGTCCACCGGTCGCCGCAAATTCCACCCATGTTTCATGCGGACATAGTCCGAAAGCCAATCAAAGTCCGGATACCGGTAACAAACCAGCGATACATCGGCGGCCGGGAAGGTCGGCGTACCCAACGTAACCCGCCTTAATGCGACATCATGGAAGAAGACAAGGGCCAGGTGTTTTTCCGCAAAGTGTCGGCCGGGCAGGAGTTCATAACGTATTTCGGCCGCCATCAAAGGATGCGAAAAGCGGAACCGCACACCGGTATCCGTGCAATGCGGCAGTTCAGCCGCC
>ENA-UOUL01002641-UOUL01002641.1-bioreactor-metagenome-genome-assembly--contig:-NODE-2641-length-20419-cov-3.489480_pt1 | contig 20419 bp, 16 predicted proteins | sample MGYA00249838_ERZ747220 | MGnify/ENA primary metagenome ERZ747220 (study PRJEB28778, sample SAMN05720191) | bioreactor metagenome | isolation source: Anaerobic biogas reactor | place: USA:Washington...
AGTCGACCAGCACGCGCACGGCGGGGTCGCCGACCGCCTCGGCCAGCCGGCAGCCCTCGTAAAACGAATTGATCAGGTTGCACTCGGCGCGGCGCAGCGGCTCGATGGCGATCGCGATGCCGCGCTCCTTGACGAGCGGCGCGAGCTCCCGCAAAAGCGCCGCCACCTGGCGGAAGCCCTCCTCGAGCGGGAAGCCCTCCGGCACGTTCTTCGCGCCGCCGCTGCCGAACACCACGACCCGCGCCCCGAGCCTGGCGGCCCTGTCCAGCGCCGCGCGCGCGTAGGAGAGCGCCCCCGCGTGGTCGGCCGCGGCGCCCGTCAGCCGCATGGTCTTGGGAAAGAAGTTGTTGCAGGTCTCGCAGGGGATGCCCGCGGCTTTGACCCGCGATTCCAGCCGCTTAAACGCCTCGTCCGACAGCGCCGACATCTCGGCCAGCGGCAGCTCGACGTAGTCGAAGCCCGCCGCGGCCATTTTCTCGACGGCCTCGATGCCGGTGCCGTCCGGCCCGGCGGCGTTCATGTTGAGGCAGATACCGAACTTCATAACCGAATACCTCCTATGTCCGCTGTCCTACATGTATGGGCGGGAGGGGCGCCCGCGCGCCGCTCCGGGGGGAGGGGAGAACTCCGGGAGGTCATTGGCCCTCGAACAGCTTCAGCGCGTGGGACAGGTGGTCGACCATCAGCGCCTTCGCCTGCGCCGCGTCGTGCGCCTCGATGGCCTCGATGATCCTGCGGTGGTACAGCAGGCCGTTTTCGCGCCCGACCTTGACCGTGATGCGCTTCATCGTCTCCTTGAGCACGTCGCGCAGCAGGTAGTGCACCTGCGTGAGCAACTGGTTTCCGACGATGGTCGTCAGCATGCGGTGAAACCGGAAATCGTTGCCGATGTAGACGTCCAAGTCGTCCTGCTGCTCCCGAAAGCTATCGTAGGCCTCCCACAGCTCGCGGATGTCGGCCTCGCTCGCCCGCTGGGCCGCCAGATAGGCGGTCTCTCCCTCGGTCATCATGCGGAACTCCCACACGTCGCGCACGGCCCTGTCGTTGAGGTAGATGCTGGGCAGCAGCTCGTTGAGCTTGAGGCCGACGCTCAATTCCTGCACAAAGGAGCCCTCGCCCTGCCGGGTGCGGATGAGGCCCGAGGCGTTCAGCTTGATCAGCGCCTGCCGGATGGTCACGCGGCTGACGCCGAAGGCCTCCGCGAGCTCGTTCTCCGAGGGGAGGCGCTCTCCGGGCTTCCAGACGCTGTTGAAGATCATCTCGCGCATCTGATCGTAGACCTCGGCGCCCACGTCCACCTTGCGCACCTTATGGATGGCCATCCGTTTTCACCTCCGCCGCATGCCGCTCCGCTATCTGGAGGGGTCGATGACGATTTTGATCAGGTCGTCCGGGTTGTTGAGCAGGTCCTCGAAGGCCCGCGGGGCCTCCTCGAGCGATACCACGCGCGAGAGCAGTTCGCCGGTGGCGAGCGCGCCGGAGCCGAGGAGCTCCACGACCTCGCCGAACTCGCGGTGGGTGTAGTTGAACGAGCCGACGACGCTGCGGGCGAAGCAGACGATGTCCTGCATGTTGATCTCCATCTCCCGCTGGTTCATGCCCACCCACATGGCCTTGCCCGCCACCTTGAGCGCCTTGACGGACAGGTTGGCCGTGGCTTCTACGCCGACCGCCTCGATCGAGACGTCGATCATGCCCCCGCCGGTGTACTCGGCGATCTTCGAAAGCGCGTCCTCCCTGCCGGAGTTGATCGCGAAGTCCGCGCCCAGCTTCAGCGCCTTGGCGAGCCGCTTGTCGCTCATGTCGACCACGATCACGCGGCCGGGTTTTTGCAGCTTCACCATCTGCAATATGCACAGCCCGATCATGCCCGCGCCGACGATCAGCACGTCCCTGCCCGCCAGATCGCCGGCCTTGACGACGCTGCCGTAGGCGACCGCGTACGGTTCGGCCATCGCGCCCGCCTCGAAGGAGCAGCCCTCGGGCAGCGGGTACAAGAGCTTTTCCGGCACGGCGACGCACTCCGCCATCGCGCCGTCCACCGTCAGGACGCCGAAGAACCTCTTGTTCAGGCACATGTTCGTCAGCCCGGCCCTGCAGTTGACGCACTCGCCGCAGAAGTTGATCGGCTGCACGACCACGCCGTCGCCCGTGCGGAATTTCTCCACGCCCGCGCCCAGCGCCGCCACCTCGCCCGAGAACTCGTGGCCCATGGTCATCGGCGGAATGCGCCGGCCGGTCTTGCCCAGCCAGCCGTGCACGTCGCTGCCGCAGATGCCGCAGCCGCGCACCCTGACCAGCACCTCGCCCGCGCCCGGCACGGGCGCCTCGACCTCGCGCAGCTCCAAATGCTTCGGCCCCAGAAACTTCAAGCTCTTCATAATGACCGCTCTCCTCGACGATCCGCGGCCGCGCACCCCGCACGGCGGCAAATCGGTTGTATGTTGTACTACAGGTAAGCCGGTACGCCCATTCTAGCACAAATATAGCGGTTTGTCACCCACTTTGCAGAAAAAAATGCCGGGTTTATCCGGAATTGTGTTAATTCTTATGTCATCGGGACGGCGGATCGGCTCCGCGACGCAAAAAAACCTGCCGAAGGGACCTCTCCGATCGGCAGGAAGTGTCTTGGATGGCGATTTCAGTTGATGACCGTGCCGCTGTTTACGTGGAACACCTGGCCGCTCACATTCGAGGAATCGCCGCACGCGAGATAGACGTAGACCGGCGCGAGCTCGCACGGCTGCGCGGCGCGCTTCATCGGCGAGGCGGAGCCGAACGTGCCCACGTCCTCGCTGGAGAAGCTGGACACGATCAGCGGCGTCCACACCGGCCCGGGCGCGACCGCGTTGACGCGGATGTTCTGCTGCATCAGCGACAGCGCCATCGAGCGGGTGAAGGCGACGATCGCGCCCTTCGTCGCCGAATAGTCGATCAGCTTCTCATCCCCCTCGAAGGCGGTGATCGAGGCCGTGTTGATGATGGACGCGCCGCCCTTGAGCTTCGGCACGACCGCCTTCGTGACGTAGAAATAGGAGAAGAAGTTGCTCTCGAAGGTGTGCATCAACTGCTCGCGGGTGATGTCCATGATGCTGTTCTGCACGTACTGCACGCCCGCGTTGTTGACCAGCACGTCCACGCCGCCCAGCTTCTGAACGGCCTCCGCGACTGCGCGGCTCGCCTGCTCCTCGCCCTTCAGATCGACCGGGATCGCGTGGCACCGCCTGCCGAGCGCCTCGATGTCGCCGACAATCTGCCGGGCGTCCCGGTTTTCGTTCAGGTAGAGGATCGCTACGTCCGCACCCTCCTTGGCGTAGCACAGCGCCACGGCGCGGCCGATTCCGCTGTCGCCGCCGGTGACGATCGCGCGCATGCCGTTCATCTTCCCGGCCGCCTTGTAGTTCGGGTTGTCGTACTGCGGCTGGGGGTTCATCATGGCCTCCGAGCCGGGCTGCCGGTTTTGGTGCTGCTCAGGAAAGGTCGGGGATTTCGTTCCCTGCAAATAAATCACTCCTTTTTTGAATATCCTCCCCCGAAATCCGCGGATGTAGTCGCGCAGCCTCCGCGGGACCGCACCCGGGGACACCCGCACAGAGGATGTGGCATATGATCCATAGGTCTTTCAGGAGGATTCAGGAGGTTCATTATGAATATGCGCGACGTCTACAATCCGCTGCCCAACCGCAGGCCCGTTGCGACGGCGAAGCTCCGCGGCAGCGATCAGGTGCCCGGTTTGAACGGCGATATCAGCTTTTATGCCGCCCCGGAGGGCACGATTGTCTCGGCACGGGTCAGCGGACTGCCCCCGATTTCGATGCCGACAGAACAAAACCCCATGCAGACGGGCCCGTTCGGCTTCCACATCCACGAGGGCGCCGCCTGCGGCCCGTCGGCGGGCGAACGGGCGTTTTCGGAGGCGGGAGGGCACTACAATCCCACGAACGAGCCCCACCCGCTGCACGCCGGGGACCTGCCGGTCCTCTTTCCGAACGACGGGCGCTCCGAAATGCTGGTCTATACGAACCGCTTCCGCCCGCAGGACGTGATCGGCCGGACGGCGGTCATCCACGCGATGCCCGACGACTTTCGCAGCCAGCCCGCCGGGGACTCGGGAATGCGGATCGGCTGCGGCGAAATCACGAGGCCGTAAAAAAACAGGGGTGCGAGGCTTTCACGCCCGCACCCTTTTCCTCCATCGGGAACCGGATTATGTGGCGAATCCGTCGGATAGGCCTCTCTCCAAAATTCGGACGGAGCGGTTTGAGACGTCGATCAGCCCCTCGTCCTTCATCCGCTTCAGCTCCCGGAACAGCGAGGGGCGCTGGACGCCCATGTGGTCGGCGAGTTCCTTCTTGCTGATCGGAAGCCGCATGTCGGGCGTGCCCTGGGCGAGCGCCTGATGCCGGAAATAGTCGAGCAGGTTGCCGCGGAGCGTCTTCTGCGTGAGCGCGATCTTCCGGTTCATGCCCTGCGAGTTCAAAGACAGCGATTTGACGTATTTGAGCACGAAGTCATAGCCGCGAAGCAGCTCCAGCACCGCGCTTTTCGCGATGTGCAGGAGCTCGCACGGCGTCACCGCGTAGATGTTCAGCGGATATATGCCGCTGTCGCCCAGCAGGAGGTTCGCGCCGATCATGCCGTTTTCCCGGAACTCGAACATCGTCACGGCGGAGCCGTTTTCCGACAGCGAGTACGCAACAAGGGTTCCGGACAGCACGACGTCCAGCGTCGCGCAGGGGTCGTGCTGGCGGTGCACCGTCGCGCCCTTCGCGTATTTCCTCGAGAATATCCGGTTTTCCGTGGCGCACCGCGTGAGCAGGCCCGCGTCCGCGCCCGAAAGCAGCGGCACCCGGCGCAGCCTCTCGATCTTCATCTGCATCCCTCCCCGCCGATTATAGCAAAAGGAAACATCGGTGTCTATTCCTCCCGGGAGATTTCCCGTATAATCGCGATTATCAGATTTGGGGAGGCGCGTTATGGACGTATTTACGCTGGCCATTTGGGTCGGGACGGCCGTGTTCCTGGCGGTCTCGTTCTTCCGGGACAGGGGCAAGACAAAACAGGCGCTCAAGGCGGCGCTCGGCATGGGGAAGGGGATGATGGGCAGCATCCTGTCGATCATCTTCCTGATCGGGCTCGTTCTGACGGTGCTGCCGCCCGGGCGGATCGCCGAATTCGTCGGCGGGCAGTCGCCGCTGTGGGGCACGGTCGCCGCGGCCGCGCTGGGGACGATCACGCTGGTTCCGGCGTTCATCGCGTTCCCGCTGGTCGGGACGCTCGTGCACGCGGGGGTGGGGATCGTCCCCTCCGTCGCGTTCCTGACGACGCTCACGATGGTGGGCATCGTGACCTTTCCGTTGGAGAGGCGCGAATTCGGCCTCAAGTTTACCGCCGTCCGAAACGCGCTGAGCTTCGCGTTCGCCATCGGCATCGCATTCATCATGGGGGTGATCATATGAGGGCGCTCAAAATCCTGAAGCAGAACCTCTTCGCCGCGCTGGTGGCCGCCGCGTACATCGCGCTCTTCATCGTCCGGGCGGACATGGGCGCGGCATCCCTCAAGAACAGCGCCTATTACATCAAGGAAATGCTGATGATCATGCCGGTCGTGTTCATTTTGACCGCGCTGTTGGACCTCTGGGTTCCGAAGGACAGGATCATCAAGTATCTGGGGAAGGGTGCGAAGGCGAAGGGCATCGTCTTCTCGCTGGTCCTCGGGAGCATCTCGGCGGGGCCGGTCTACGCGGCGTTTCCGCTGTGCGTGATGCTGCATAAAAAGGGGGCAAGCGGGGAGTTGTTTTTTTGAATCTGAGTTGTAAAAAATCATGGCATATTATAATTTTGGAACTAAAATTCCAAAGCCATGTCGAAAGAGAGAATTTTAAAGGAAAAGCACAACAAAAAAGCTCCTGCGAAAAGCCTGAAGGAGAAAAGAGCGGAAAAGGAAGCCAAAAGAGAAGAGAGAAAACGTGGGTAATGCGAAGCTCTTCTTTTGTTAGTCATTGACATACAGGTTTTTGCTGCTGAACTCGGGGTCGCAGGTAAGGTTAACCCTGAGTTTACGGAGGCCGGCTTCATCGCCAGGTGTCGGGATATGTGTGAGGTGGACTTCACAGTTCTGAAGCCATTTGAGGTTTTCCAGCGCCATTTTTGCCGCAGGATTTGAAAGGGCACTGATGGCCAGGACAATGAGGGTTTCCTCCACGTCAAGGCTGACCATTTTGCCGTTCAGGATCTCCTTTTTAAAGAAGTTTACCGAATCGATAATATTCTGTGGAACCAGGTAAAGGTTGTCGGGTAATCCGGCCAAATGCTTGGTGGCATTCAGGATCAGGGCGGATGCCGAATGGAGAAGTTGTGAGTTTTTCCCTGTGATGATGGTTCCGTCATGGAGTTCGACGGCGGCGCCGCAAAAGACTCCTTCATTTCCCTTTCCGTTAATTTCGGCTTTTCTGGCTGCTTCCCTGGCGGGGATCACCACTTTACGGTCTTCCAAACGGGCTCCGGCCCGCTTCAGGATTTCACCGGCCCGCTCCAGTATTTCCTTTTCTACCAATCCCATGGCATATTCGACAGAACACCTGAGATACCTTCTGATGATCTCCTGCCGGGATGCCTCCGTGATGACCGCATCGTCGAGAATGCCCGAACTTAAACGGTTAACTCCCATATCGGTGGGGGACTGGTACATGGGTTCCCTGCCCGTGATTTTTTCAATGAGCGTTTTCAGCAGGTGAAAGGACTCGATATCCCGTTTATAGTTCACCGTTTGAACATGATAGGCTTTCAGGTGGTCTTCGTCAATAAGGACTTCGTCTTTCAGGTCAACGGTGGCTGCTTCATAGGCGATGTTTACCATATGCCCGACGGGGAGGTCCCAGATGGGGAAAGTCTCAAACTTGGCATATCCGGCTTTGATGCCGTTCCGGTGATCGTGGTAGAGGTTGCACAGGCAGGTGGCAAGTTTTCCGCTGCCCGGCCCGGGTCCGGTAACCACCACAATCGGCTTATCCGTTTTGATGTATTCGTTGGCCCCATACCCCTGGTCACTCACAATCAGCTCAACATCGGCCGGATATCCCTTCATCGGATAATGAAGATATACCTTGATCCCCCGGTGCTCCAGCTTGTTCTTGAAGGACTTCGCCGGGGGCTGTTCCTGATAGCGTGTGATGACCACTGCCTTTACCTGAATGCCCCAGTCACTGAAATCATCAATTGTTTTTAAAGCATCCGCATCATAGGTGATGCCAAAATCAGCCCTTACCTTCTTCCTTTCAATGGCGCCTGCATGGATGCATAAAATAACATCTGCCTTCTCTTTTAAGAGTTGAAGAAGCCTCATCTTTACGTTGGGGTCAAATCCGGGCAATACCCTCGCCGCATGGTAATCGTGCAGAATCTTGCCCCCAAACTCCAGGTATAGCTTATCGTTAAACCGGTTGACCCTTTCCAAAATGGCATTGGTCTGTTCCTTCAGGTATCTTTCGTTATCAAAACCGGCACTGTTTTTCTTTTTCATCTGCTCCTCTCCGGAATGCAATGATTAATATTCCGAACAGGGCTTCAATATTAATAAAAAATCGTATATTTCGGACGCTTCACTCAAGTGGTTAAGGTGAGGTTTGTAAATTATCAGGGGAGGCTGTTGAGTCTCCCTTTTTAAAATTAATGATATGAAAATCATACGTTTGTTATTTCCCTCTGTTGTGGGTTTGATTCTCGCTTCCTGTGTGACCGTGAATTATTTCCAGGTCTTTAAGGCGGTTCCCGTCGGTGAATCTGTCGTATTGGACGATGCCGTTGTATTCGAAAACGACCAGTGCCGGATCCTGTATAACTTCTGGAAAGAGGGAGGGGACATAGGGTTCCGTTTTGAAAACAAGATGGACGATGAGATTTATATAGATCTGAATGAGAGTTATTTCGTCCTTAACGGCGTTGCGCGGCGCTATTTCCAGAACCGTGTGTTCACCTATGCAACCGACAGGGCTTTACAACGGTCACGGGGCTTCGCTCCGCAAAAGGCCTCATTTGCGGGGGATGCCTCGCCTTCCCTGCATTCCTACCGGATCACTCCTTCCATGTTTTCTTCGGAAATGACCGCTTCAGGTTATTCTGTCGCTTTTACAGAAGAAGAATTGGTATGCGTTCCGGGAAAGACAATGGTTCCTGTCAGCGAATTTTCCATCAGCCAGAATGTGATCCGTGATTGCGACCTGTTGCGGTTTCCTTTGAGGTCGAAGGATGTCAAAACCAAAAACTATACCCGGGAAAACAGTCCCCTGGTCTTTTCCAACAGGATCGTTTACTATCCCGGAAAGAGCGGATTGCCCGTCAATGTGGAAAACAAATTTTACGTTTCTTCTGTCACCAACTACAATGACAAACAAATGGTCGAGTATAAATATGAAGAGTTCTGTGGTCAGAAGAGCCCCAACAAAAAAGTGGCTTTCAGGCATGAAGGGCCTGACCGTTTTTTTGTTAAGTATATGAAAACGCCCGATTCCATGAGAAGATGATTTCAAGCTCTCCTCCGTTTATACCACTTTTTTGAGGAACCCGCGCGGATTGGCACCTGCAATAAATTCGAAACAGCAGTTACGTCAGTGATTCTTTCTGAATCAGGATTAACTGATTTCTGAGGTGCGTTGTTGTTTCGTTTTCCGCAACCGTCAGGGCGTCGATGAAGAATTCCAGGAGATCATCCATCAGGAAATGGCGGGCAGGGTGGTTTTCTTCATTCCTGTAATTTCGGATTTCCTTCGCGATATTCCTGATCGCGGTGTCGGGGATTTCCGGGAAGCGGATGATGTAATTGCACAAGGCGAAACAGGCAGATATGACTTGTCCGTGCTCTTCCCTGCCTGCTTCCTCCTGAAGTCCGGCTTCAATCCCAGCAAGAAGTGCGTCAGCGTCATCTGCAGGATCATCCTTTTCCTTGGCTGATTTGTTTCCCTTTCCTGGCCCAGGGGTAAGGCTGCCCAAACTTTTGAGGATGACTTGAAGGGAAAGGTAAAGCAACAGGCTATAACTGTTCCTGTTCTGTAAATAGCCTTGCAGGAATGAATAGGCCGCTTTTTCGCATAATCCGGCTTTCTTTTCCGACAGCGATGCCTTCAACAGATAGACATAGCCCAGGAGGTTCTGCCGTGCAGCGGAAGGTATCATTTTGGTCAAATTCTCCAGGTCTTCTGCAATGGGATTGATAGCGTCAAGGATCGTTGAAGGGGCCCACTTTTTATCCCTGGATTTCTGTGCGGCATCCTGGATTCCGGTGATATATGCATTTTCAATGACGGCAAATGAAAATGTCATATCTTCCTGGCTCATAAGTTGTCTGTAAATTGTTCCTGCTTTTTCAAATTCCCCGAGTTCCTGCCAGATAAGGGCTTGTTTTTCCATAATGGCCTGGTTGTTTACCTGGTCATGGATCGCTGCTTCAGTAATCTGTTTCAGGGTTTCTTCCGATACCGACTTTGGTTTGTTGCTGGTCCGGAGCCCGTTCAACAAATTTTCCAGGTCGATTTCGGCTTCCTGTGCAACAAGGTATTTTTTACCGGTCGGGGTCTGGTTTTTCCGGATGTGTTCAAACCGGTAAAATGGATCACCGTAACACTGGTAAGCACCCCAGGTATTTGATTTTTTATAAGTGTCATACACTTTTTTCCTGGCTTCTTTAACGGCTTCGCTGAAGGTATAACCTTCGAACATTCTGGTGTAAAAGACGCGGGCGAATTCGAGAGCTGCATTATCATCGACCGCCCAGCCTGCGGCAATGACGCATTTGACGCCGTTGTCGATCAGTTGTGTTCCCAGGTTGGCTGCGAGCTTATATCTTTTCTGCCAGAGGAGTTCCGATTCTCCGTCGGTTCGGCCGAGATGGCAGCAGTTAAGGAAGACCAGTTCGGGGGAGGTGCTCATCTGCCGGATTTCGCGGGAGGATAACAGCAGGTTTTTGCCGATCACCATTCCTGATCCTTTTGACGGATCCCGGTTGAAAATTCCATGGCCGGCAAAATGAATGATTTTGTAGTCATCCATAAACAGTTTTCCGGTGATTTCGGAATCATCTTCGCCGATACTTTTTGTGGTTTCCAAGTAATCCTTGAGCAACCCGTAGACCAGTTCTCCCTCTTCGCGGGCTCCTTTCAGCTGACCGGCAAATCCTTTCAGGTCGGGATCGGCAACAACCAGGGCGCGGTTTTTTGGAACCGTTTTGATGCTTCTTCTAAAATCGGGAGTGCTCAGTTGACGGATCATGCCCGTGGACACACACAGGGGTTTTGAATCAAGAAGACCTGGTTGCAGCAGTTCCCAGGGAAACCCGGCGGAATATGTATCTACAATCCAGTTGATGTTGCCCAGTTTTTTTAGTTTTTCCTTGAAGTCGTTGGGAATCAGCATTTCAAAGAGTGTCTTGGCTTTCCCTGGATCCCATTTGCAGTCAGTAGAGACAGCATCGATTTTCCCTTCCAGAAGGGCAGGAGAGGTGAAGAGTTCTACCACTTCCTCCCTGGCGCCAGTGGTCGAAGCCCTGAAAGTCATTTTCTCAACGGACTTTCCCTTTTCGACGGCTCTTGAAACACTGATACGGCTCCACCAGGTTTCGGTCAGGTCAACGGGAATCCGTTTCATTCTGCCGGGAATACGGTTGATCCCCCCGTTATCGCGGATTATTTTCAGGGGATTGTTCTCTTCCGCTTCAATCCTGCTGACCGAGAAAAGCGCATTTATGGCTTTGTCCTCATACATCTCGACGAATTCGAGGTGACCAATCCGGGGAGGATTTTCGGGAACCACGTTGCTTACTTTGTAGTTCCCGTTGCTGACTCCCTGGATAATTGCTTTGATGGAATCTTCAATTGACAATCCGCCGTAACCGCATCCCACCATCAGCGAGGAAATCCCTTTCACATTGTCCTCTCCGGCTTTTTCCCCGGGGGCCTGACAGCTCCCCGGATGGAGGAGGTATACCACGATGCCCTGTTCCACCGTTTTGGTGAGTTCTGAAGCTGTAAGGTCCCCCGGTTTTCCCAGACCGACAATGAGGGCTCCTTTAAAACCTTTTTTTCCCGTGAGGAAAATCTCACCCGTTCCGATCGCCCCGGGATAGATTCCCAATTGATGCCGTCGCATCAGCGCCTGGTCCAGGTTTCCGTTGATCGCCTTCTCGGCATTCAGGATTCCGTCGTTTTCAAAGTGGCCCGCAATAACGGGATAGGCGGCATATTGGAGATCCCCATGGCTGATGGTGATCCTCAATTGTCTGGAATTATCCTTTTCTTTAAGATGTTCAGCGGTGCCGCCGGTTTTTTTTGATGGCTTACCCCTGGCATTCCCGCCGGTCTCGCCCTCATTTGTTGCTTCCATGTGTGCGCCTTTCTGTGTTCCGTTGATATGGTTTTGTTTAAGGTAGCTATTGGTAACATCACCAATTTATGAAGAAATCAGAAGAAAAACAACACTCCCCCTGGATTATCGTTCAAGGCATGCCTTTTGAAAAAAGCCAGCTGAAGTCCCGCAGCTGGCTTTTTAAGCGTCGGCGGGCGTTGCTTTTATTTTAAAAGCACCGGTGTTCCCAGACCCGCTTTTTCCAGCGCTTTCAGCTGGGTCTCCGCATCTCCGGCAACCACATAGTAAAAATGGTCATGCTGAATATATTGCTGCGCCAGCTTGACATGGGATTCAGGGGTGAGCGACCTGATAAAGTTCTCTTCCGACCTGATGTAATCAACGGGCTTTTTGTATTTGGTGATTTCATTGAGCATCTCCAATTTGGCGGGAAGGGTTTCAAAATTCCGCGCATTGGATCGGGTCAGTGCATTTTTGGTGAATTGCAGGTCTTCTTCCGAGATCTTACCGGTGTATTTTTCTATCTCCTCTTTAAAGATGCACACCGACTCGAGGGTGGCCGAAGAGCGCACACTGGAAGATGCTGTGAATTCGCCATAGTTTATCCCTCCTGAAAAAGCTGAGCGGGCACCATAGGTGAATCCTTTTTCTTCCCGAAGGATCAGGTTCAAAATTCCGTTAAAGGAGCCTCCCAGCTTGTGATTGACGACTGTTGCTGGGAAGAAACCGGGATCGGTGCGGGGCATGGCAGGTCCCCCGATCTGTATCACCGATTGTTTGGCGCCCGGAATGTCGACGAAATAGATTTTTGACTTTTCAGGTTTTTGGGGTGGGGTAATGGCAGGGATGTCAACCCGGAATGGTGTCCATCGTGATACGATATTCCGGGCCGCTTTCTGAACCCTGTTCAGGTCAATGTCGCCCACGACATTCAGGGAGGCCACCGAGGGAGAGAAGGTGTTTTTGTAATAATCTTTCAGATCATCAGGAGTGATGGATGAGACCGATTCTGCCGTTCCCCCGATGTCGCTTGTCAGAATGTGTCCTTCACCGTACACAAGCTTCATAAAAGCCGCATCGGCCAGGTAATTCGGGTTGGCGGCATTTCTTTTCAGGTTGTTAAGCATCCTGTTTTTGACAATTTTAAATTGTTCTTCATCCCAGCGGGGTTCCAAAATAATTTCTTCAACCAGGGCAAAGCTCTTTTCAAAATTACGTGCAAGGGTGTTTACATTAATTGTAATTTCTTCAGTTCCTGCATTGACTGATATGCGGGCTCCCAACAAATCGATCCTCTCTTCCAGTTCTTCGGGCGTCAGGTTTTTGGTCCCCTCGGTAAGCATGGAAGCCACGAAAGAAGCTACGCCCTCTTTCCCCCGAGGATCGAGGAGGTGTCCCCCTTCCAGCCTCAGCGAATAGGTGACCAACGGCAATTCATCATTTTTAATGCCTGTCACGGTGATTCCGTTTTTCAATTTCCCGGAATAGACCGACGGCAGGGTAACCTGCGGATCGGGTCCTGCCGGAGGTTCAACGGAGCGGTCAAAGGAAGAAGGAGTACGGATAATCTCTTCCTTTACACCGGAGGGGTTGATTTTTACCTCCACCGCTTCAGTAATTCTCTCTTCTACCACATCCGCTCTGACAGAGCCTTCAGCCACCAGGGAAACATCTCCTTTTGGGACAAAAGAAGTGGCTACATAAGGTCGGTTTTTGATGTATTTCTCATAAACCCGCATGACGTCATCCACGTTCACCGCCCTGATATTGGCCAGATCTTCAGTGATGAATCCCGGATCTCCTGCATATTCATTGTACCGGGCCAGCATGAATGATTTGCTGAGGACTGAATTGATGTCATTGTAAAAGGAGGTCTCCTGGGATGCTTTTATCCTTTCCAGGTCACTTTCAGAGATTCCTTCCTTTTCAAATAGTTCAAAACCTCTGAAAATGGCCTTTTCCACATCGGCAAGGCTGACATTGCTGTTGGCATTTACGGTAACCTGAAAACGGCCGCCCAGTTCCTGAGCCTGGTTGTAAGCCCTGACCCGGGAAGTCAATTGTTTCTCTTTTACCAGAATCTTGTACAAGGGTGCCTTTTTTCCGCTGCTCAGGATCTGCCCCAGGAATGTGAGCGCATAACTATCTTTGGTGTATTGCTCGGGAACCGGCCATGCCATGGTTAATTGGGGTGTGGTGGCAAAGTTATCCTCATGGAACAGCTTTTTCGTTCCGGGAAGCGTCACAGGCATGGGCTGAAGGTCAACCACTTTCTCCCCGCCGGGGATCTCCCCGAAATATTTACCCACCATTTTCCTGATCATGGCGGGGTCAAAATCGCCGGCAATTACCAGGGTGGCATTGTTGGGAACATAATAGGCCGCATGGAATTCCTTTACATCCTCAACCGTCGCATTGAACAGATCCTGCATCTCCCCGATGACCTGCCAACTGTATGGATGCCCCGCAGGATAGAAATTTTTGTCCATCACATATCCGCTGTGGCCGTAAGGCCTGTTGTCATAGTTCTGCCGCTTCTCATTCTGAACCACATTCTGCTGGTTGGCAAAAGCTTCACGGGTTACGGTGTTGGTGAGATAACCCATCCTGTCGGCTTCCATCCACAGAACCATTTCCACGGCATTTTTGGGAACCACTTCATAATATACTGTTCCGTCTTTATTGGTTCCGCCATTCAGGGTGCCTCCCGCATTCTGGATCTTATGAAAAAACTGGTCCTGGGGAACATTCTCCGACTCCTGGAACATCATGTGCTCAAAAAGATGGGCAAATCCCGTCTTTCCGGGTTTTTCCCGGTTCGATCCCACATGGTACTGAATGGCTACGGCAACGACCGGATCACTCCTGTCCACATGAAGGATCACATCCAACCCGTTTCCCAGGGTATATTTTTCATAAGGAACTGTAAATTTCTCTCCGGCAGTGACCTGACCGGCTGTCAAAAGCATGGTAGCAGATAATAATATGGCCATACCTGTTTGCTTATTTTTCATAATAACATCATTATAAATTTCAGGGCGTTAAGTTAATGATATTATTCCGGGGAAAAATCAAAAATATGGTAACCGGTCCCTATTATTGATAAATCCGTTTGAACCATTTTGTCTTCCGGCCGTTTTAGATAAAAAATAACATGAAGACTTTTTTTGTCAAACATGGGGCAACCTTGCTATCCGGGGTCGCAGGAGCGATTGCAGGTTTTTTGTACTGGCGTTTTGTGGGGTGTACATCGGGTAGCTGTCCCATACAGTCGGTATGGTACTGGAGCACACTCTGGGGCGCTTTGGCAGGTTACCTCATCGGAGATATTGTCAGGGATCTTGTGAAACGCCATAAAACAAAGAAAGATGCGGGGGAGGTTTGAGAATATCATCAATACCGATAAACCTGTGCTGGTCGATTTTTATGCCGAATGGTGCGCCCCTTGCAAAGTAGTCCCCCCACTGCTGAAACAGGTCAAAGAGCGGTTTAACGATAACATACGCATTATTAAGGTGAATGTAGACAGCAATCCCTCCATAGCAGGAAGATATGACATCCGGAGCATTCCCACGCTGATGCTTTTCCGTAACGGCAGGACATTGTGGAAGGCAGCAGGCGTAAGAGCTGTTGAGGAAATCACGCGGGTGGTGGAGCAGGCAATCAGCTAAGGTTAAGGTTGTCATCTACGCTAACCACTTTTGTAAAATTTCGGTGGCGAGGAGGCTACGGTGCCCGAGGAAAGATGAGGTTTAGGTTAAGGGTGAGGTTGAGGTTAAGTTTGTCTCTGCCGCTGAAGCTGAGGTACCCGAAGAAGGTATAGGTATAAGTATTGGTTGAGGTTAAGGTTGAGGGTTAGAATTATAATTAGAATTAGAGTCTTCGCTGCCCTAAAAGGTTTGGATTTGGATATCTTTATATATTTGGCAAAAAACTCAACATGTACAGAAAATCCCTTTTCCTGTTGTTGCTGGCCATGATGTATGGTTGCAACCGGGCCTCCATCGTGAAACCGGGGGATGTCATCATTTATTCGAACATAGAGAAACATGTCAGGGTGCTTTCTGACGACAACTTCAGGGGACGGATGCCCGGCTCGCCTGAGGAACCTGATATCATAGGGTATATTGCAGGCCAGATGAAGGAGATTGGTTTGGAGCCCGCCAACGGGGGAAGTTATTTTCAGGAAGTTCCTATGCTGAAGGTGACGGGTGCCAGCTCACCATTCCTGGTATTTGAGACTCCGGGAGGAAGAGTGGAACTGGAGAAGCAGACCGATTATGTCTCATTTACCAGGAAAATGGAGGAGCTTATCACCCTTGACGCGTCGGAAGTCGTTTTTGCGGGGTATGGAATTGTTGCGCCGGAGTATGGCAGGAATGACTTTGAGGGAATTGATGTGAAGGGCAAAACCATCCTGGTTTTTGTCAACGATCCGGGTTACGGTGCCAGCGGAGAATATTTTAAGGGGAATGAGATGACCTATTATGGGCGGTGGACCTATAAGTTCGAGGAGGCTGCCAGGCAGGGGGCCAGGGCGTGCTTTATCATTCATGAGGCAGGACCGGCGGGTTATGGCTGGAATGTGGTGAGCAACAACGGGGAAACCACCAGCCTGTACCTGATGCCTGACAATGGGTATGCTGACCGTTGCGGAATCGAGGGATGGATTTCGCTCTCCTCGGCAGAAAGGCTCTTCCAGGCATGCGGCATGGAACTGTCTGCGGTAAAAGAACAGGCCAGGAAACCGGATTTCAGGTCCTATACCTTACCGGTTACTGCGACAGCAAGTTTGCGGAACCGCTTTGATTCAACTGTTTCTAACAACGTATGTGGAATCATCAGAGGGAAAAGCCGCCCGGGAGAAGTTGTGGTGTACACTGCCCACTGGGACCATCTGGGCGTTGGAACCCCGGTGGATGGCGATTCAATTTATAACGGGGCTACCGACAATGCCAGTGCGGTTTCCTGGCTTCTGGAAATAGCCCGGGCATTTAAATCAGGAGACCAACCTGAGCGATCCCTCCTGTTCCTGTCTCCTACGGGGGAAGAATCAGGCCTTTTGGGCTCTTCATGGTATACCGGGCACCCGTTTTTCGCCATGGACAGCACCGTGGCCTGCATAAATACTGACGTGATCCTCTTCCTGGGCGCGTTCCGCGATGTCGCCCTCACCGGCTATGGCTACAGCGACCTTGACAGGCTGGTGGAAAAAGTAGCCGCCAGCCTCGGACGCTATGTAGTCGCTGATCCCAATCCGGAGAACGGCATGTTTTTTCGCTCCGACCAGTTTCCGTTCGTTAAAAAAGGAGTGCCTGCCATCTTCGCCAAAGGATATACCGATGCGGTAAAACTCGGGAAGGATAAAACTGCTGAAATGATTGCAGACTATTGGAAATTGGTCTACCATACCCCCCAGGATGAATACCATCCCGACCGTGATGACCTGACAGGTCTGGTGGACGATGCCCGTCTCTTTTATCTCGTCGGAAATGAACTGGCCAACGCTACTGAATGGCCTGCCTGGAATCCTGGATCCGAATTCGGCAAATTGCGGTGAGAAATATGCAGCCGCCCTGGCAGCATTCAGAAGAAATCTATTTTCTCTTTGTATCCTTCAAGAACTTTCTTTTCATGGATGGCCACCATGATCATGTCGACGATCATCTCAGTGGTGAATTTGGACCGGTTGAAGGTGAGGTCGAAAATTTCGGGTTCCTCGGTGACTTGTAAAACGACGGCATGCCGGTAGGCAAATCTTTCCTTTTCAACCCTGTTGATAAATTTTATGGAATCGGTGCGATTCCAACCGTTCTTCTGCATGATGGATTCAATCCGTTCCTCCTCAGGAGCCACCAGTCTGATGTGCAGGGAATTTTTGATGTCGGCGGCAATCACGTTGCTGGCGCGTCCGACGATGATGCAAAACCCGTCTTCAGCAAAGCCACGAATAACGTCCACAACCGTCTTTTTGATCTTTTTATCGCTTTTGTATCTCTTCTCAGTGAAAGCATTCAGGATCTCATCGAAGGAGGTCCGGTCGGTCTGTTTGAAAATTTTGGAGATCCGTTCAGGATCGACATCCAGTTCCCGGGCACTGTGATGAAGGATTTCCTTGCTGAGGACTTTCCACCCTTCAAAGGAACTGGTTTTATTGAGCCGCTCTGCCAACGCGTAAGCCAGTTCAAGTCCTGAACATCCGACCTGCCTCGAGATGGTAATAACGGGACCCGTAGGTTTCTCCTCCCGCTCCAGTGAGTTGGTTCTCAGTAGTCTTTTATTCAGGTACGCTATCAATGTATTTCCCATGATCAGAATATATCGTTTCGCTAAAGTTTACGCTTTTTTGTTTTAGAGGTTCGATTTTTTGTGCTCTGAATTTTATGTTATTTAAACATTTTTTGGATGAGAATGGGTAAATCGGCTCGTTTGTTCTTGTTTGACACTTGCAAAAGGTTTATTTTCGGAAAATTTAAAACGATATGCTATGTTTAAAAAAGAGATTTATATAAACCGCAGGAAAAGACTCATGGAAAAGCTCGGTTGCGGCATTGTCCTTTTTCTGGGAAACGGGGAATCGCCGATGAATTATCCTGACAACACCTATCATTTCAGACAGGATAGTTCTTTTCTCTATTTCTTCGGTCTTGACTTTCCCGGGCTGGCTGCTGTGCTGGATGTTGAAAGTGGCGATCAGGTCATCTTCGGCGATGATGTGGATATTAACGACATCATCTGGATGGGGCCACAGGAGAGTCTGTCGGTCAAAGCCTCACGCGTGGGGGTGGGGGAGGTGTGGAAATCCTCCGCCCTGGGAGCTTACATCGGCGAAGCAATCAGGAAAGGCCGGCGCATCCATTTTCTTCCCCCTTACCGCGCCGAAAACAAAATTCTCCTGCAGGAACTGACAGGGATTGCTGTTGCCAGGCAACCCGAATATGTTTCCGTAGATCTGGTACGGGCCATTGTGGACCTTCGGTCCATTAAGGAAGCCTGCGAGATTGAAGAGATAGAAAAAGCCTGCGCCACTGGTTATAAGATGCATGTGAAAGCCATGGAAATGGCAAAACCAGGGGTTTGGGAGCAGAAAATCGCCGGCAGGATTGAAGGGATCGCTGTGGCGGGGGGTAACATGGTTTCCTTTCCTGTGATATTGTCGCAGAACGGGGATACCCTGCATAACCACGACCATTCCCAGATTCTGAAAAAAGGACGGCTGCTGATGGTTGATGCGGGTGCTGAATCACCCTTACATTATGCATCTGACTTTACCCGGACAATCCCGGTAGGCGGAAAGTTTTCTGAGAAGCAGAGGGAGATCTATGAGATTGTCCTGGCAGCCAACAACAAAGCCACGGAGCTTATCAGGCCGGGAGTCACCTATCTGTCTGTTCACCTTGCAGTGGCGGAAGTGATTGCGGCAGGGCTCAAGGATGCCGGATTGATGAAAGGGGATGTGAAAGAGGCGGTTGACGCAGGAGCACATGCCCTCTTCTTCCCGCACGGACTGGGTCATATGCTTGGACTGGATGTACATGACATGGAAGATCTTGGACAAATTTATGTGGGTTTTGATGATGAAATACGGCCGGTGAGACAGTTCGGAACGGGAGCGCTCCGGCTGGGACGAAGATTGCAGCCGGGGTTTGTTATCACCAATGAACCGGGGATCTATTTCATCCCGGCATTGATCGATAAATGGAGAAGCGAAAAGTTACACAAGGATTTCATCAACTATGAAAAGACCGAAACCTACAAAGGTTTTGGCGGCATAAGGCTGGAGGATGATATTCTGGTCACCCCCGATGGCGCCAGAATTGTGGGAAAGAGGGTTCCGGTGAACCCCGATGAAGTAGAGGCTATCGTGGGTAGCGTAATGGAGTGATGCCATTTCTGTCCGGTGGCAATCGGCCTTCTCCTATCTCTGCTCCAAAGCTTTTTTAACGATTCTGTTGTAAAAATAGTCGAGTTCTACTTGGATCTCATCCCTGATTTCACGGCAGATTTCCCGTATTTCCTCCGGATCGCGGGAGGTTTTAAAAGGATTGCTGAATCCCAGGTGCATTTTCCTCTTGGCCTTGACAGACGGAATTATTAACTCTTCAGGAGTCCCGTCACCCACGGTAATCAGGAAATCAAATTCGGTATCCTTATATTTTGAAAAATTCTCGGGTTTCTTCTCAACTACTTTAATCCCGATTTCTGCCATTACTTCAATAGCAATGGGCTCGATGTGGTCAACAGGATCAAGGCCTGCAGAAAAGATAGAAAGCCGATTGTCCATACTGCGAAGCAGGGCTTCGGCGATCTGGCTCCGGCAGGAATTGCTCTGACTCAGAAAAAGAATTTTCATAAAATGTCCTGGTTTAAATTAGGCCTATAAAGTACGAAAAAGATCGGACAATGAAAATAGTTAATGAATTATTTCAGGCAATGTTGTGAAGTAATGCCGGTTCTGTCCTGCAATCTGGTTAAAAAAATGAAATTTATCGGAAAACTTTGAGTATTTTTGCACAATATTCTACATTCGTGGAGTTTTGACTGTTGGAAACAGTCTTGCCTAAAACTTAATGAGGAATTTACATGAAGCCTAAAGATCTGAAAAACTCTGAAGAGTTAAAAGTTACGGAGAGTAACGATTCTGTGTTGGATGAAAACTTGCACTCTGATGCTGATGCTACTGATGCCTATCTTGCTGAAAATGAAGAAACCATGGCAGCGACCACTGGTGAAGTTACGGAAGAACCTGCCGGAGATGCTTTTACCAGAATTAGTGGGCCACAAGACCTTGGTCCTGAACCGGATGTGACAGTCGCCGGGCTGGAAATTTCCGGTGAAACTGCAGAAGCGGAAAAAGATGAGGAACACCTCGTTGCAGAACCAGTTGAAGAAGCCTCTGTTTCTGAAGAAGCTCCTGTATCGGAAGAGGTTCCGGCCACGGAACCTGAGGCCGAAGCCCCTGCGGCAGCGGAAGAGGCTGTAACCGGACCAGTTGAAGAAGCCTCTGTTTCTGAAGAAGCTCCTGTATCGGAAGAGGTTCCGGCCACGGAACCTGAGGCCGAAG
>ENA-UOUL01002645-UOUL01002645.1-bioreactor-metagenome-genome-assembly--contig:-NODE-2645-length-20393-cov-3.742272_pt1 | contig 20393 bp, 17 predicted proteins | sample MGYA00249838_ERZ747220 | MGnify/ENA primary metagenome ERZ747220 (study PRJEB28778, sample SAMN05720191) | bioreactor metagenome | isolation source: Anaerobic biogas reactor | place: USA:Washington...
GGTCGGCATCCCGAGCGGGCTCTGGGACAAGGGTGGCGCCCTGAGCCGCACCGAGGCGGAGCAGGCGCAGTTGCACCCCCACCTCAGCGAGCGGATCCTGTCCCGCGTCCCCGCCCTGCGCCCCGCCGCACGCCTGGTCGGGGAGCACCACGAGCGCCTCGACGGCAGCGGCTACGTCCGTGGCCTCGCCGGCGGGCAGCTCTCGGTGGCCTCCCGGGTCCTGGCGACCGCCGACGCCTACCGCGAGCTCGTCGAGGACCGGGCCGTCGGGCGGGGGGTCAGTCCCGCGACGGCCGCCGACCGTCTCCGGGCGGCCGCTCGTGACGGGACGCTCGACGGTGCCGCCGTCGAGGCGGTGCTCCGCGCCGCGGGCCACGCCGCCGGGTCCCGCGCTTCCCGACCGGCGGGCCTCACGGCACGGCAGGCCGAGGTGCTCCGGCTCGTGGCCGCCGGGCTGTCGAACCGGCAGATCGCTCGCCGGCTCGGCATCTCCCCGCGGACCGCCGAGCACCACGTGCAGGACATCTACCTGAAGATCGGGTGCTCGACCCGGGCCGGCGCCGCCCTGTACGCGATGGAGCACGGGCTGCTCGACAAAGATGGGTAGGACTACCCATGCCTTAGAGGGGCTGGCCGCCGATCCTAGAGAGATGCACAGCCCACCCCCGCCAGCCCCGTCGCGCCCGCTGTCGTCGCGCCCGCTCCGGAAGCGCCCCCGTGGGAGGGTCCTCGTCGCCGGCGCCGGCGTCGGCGGGCTGGCCATGGCCCGGGCGCTGTCCTGGCAGGGGATCGAGTGCCGGGTCGTGGAGCGGGACACCGGTCCCTGGCGGGAGGGGCTCGCGCTCAACCTGCCGGGCAACGCCCTGGCGGTGCTGCGTGAGCTGGGGTCGGCCGAGCCGGTGCTGGAGGCCGGGGTACCCGTCCGGAGGCGGGAGTACCGCACCTCCGCCGGCCGGCTGCTGTTCGCGGTCGACGAGGCCTCGTTCTGGTCGGGGGTCGCTCCGTCGGTGTGCGTCCGCCACGGGGTGGTGCTCGACGCCCTGGCCTCGGGGGTGCCTGTCGAGCGCGGGCTGGCGGTGACCTCCGCGGACCAGCAGCCGGACGGTCGCGTCCTGGTCAGTCTCTCCGACGGCACCCAGGACCTTGTTGACCTCGTCGTCGCCGCGGACGGCGTCCACTCCACGCTCCGCTCCTTGGTGGCCCCGTCGGCACCGCGTCCGTCGCTGATGACGAGCGCGAGCTGGCGGTTCGTGACGACCAATCCCGGGATCGACTGCTGGACGGTCTGGACGGGCGCCGGCCTCGCCTTCCTGCTCATCCCGGTGGCTCCCGGGCAGGTCTACGCCTACGCCTCCAGCAGCCGCGGCAGCGGTGCCGGCGACGACCCCTCCTGGCTCGCGGACGCCTACGCGGGGTTCCCGGGGCCGGTGAGCCACGTCATACGGCAGGTGCTGTCCTCCGGCACCCCGCCCTTTCACGCTCCGGTCGAGGAGGTCCGGATCCCCGCGTGGCACCGGGGCTCCCTGGTGCTGCTGGGCGACGCGGCGCACGCGACGGGACCGGTATGGGCGCAGGGGGCCGGCATGGCGCTGGAGGACGCTGTCGTGCTGGCCGACCTGCTGGCGTCGCACGAGGACTGGTCCGGGGTCGGCCGCGCGTGGGAGGCGGTGCGCCGGCCACGGGTCGAGCACGTCCAGGCCGCGACCGACCGGCTGTCCCGCCTGGCGGGGCTGCCCTCCTGGCTCGCGCACACCCTCGCTCCCGTAGCCGGGCCCCGCGCCTACCGCGCGGCCTACGGCCCGCTCCGCACACCGGTCGCCGGCGTGCGCTCCCCGGGTGCCCGGGTGGGGCGGGGGTGAGGTCGTGCGTGTCGAGGTCGGTGGGCTGAGCATCGCCTACGAGCGTGCCGGGACCGGGCCACCCGTGGTCCTCGTGCACGGCTTCGTCGGCGACGCGCGCTCCACCTGGGGCGCCCAGATCGACGCCCTCTCCGACGAGTTCACGGTGATCGCGTGGGACGCACCCGGTGCCGGGCACTCCACCGACCCGCCGGAGGACCTCGGCATCGAGGGGTATGCCGACTGCCTGGCGGAGCTCCTCGCGGCCCTGGGGATCGACAGCGCCCACCTCGTCGGGCTCTCCTTCGGCGCGACCGTCGTGCTCGTCGCCGCGCACCGGCACCCGGGCCTCGGGTTCTCGCTCACCTTTGTGGGTGGCTACGCCGGCTGGGTGGGCTCCCTCGGTGCGGCGGAGGCGGACCGCCGGCTGGAGCGGTCCCTGGCGGTTTCGCGGCTCCCGGTCGACGACTTCGTCGCCGCCCTGGCGCCGTCCATGTTCTCGCCGGGGGCTCCCGCGGACCTGGTGGACGCGATGCGGGCGAGCCTGCGGGAGTCCCGCCCGGCCGGCTTCCGGGCCATGGCCCGGGCCAGCCATCCCGACCAGAGCCACCTGCTGGCGGCGGTCGACGTGCCGACCCTGCTGCTGTATGCCGATCGCGACCTCCGCGCGCCCGTCGCCGTCGGAGAGGCTCTCCAGCGGGCGTTGCCCGGGTCCGAGCTCGTGGTGCTCCCGGGGGTGGGCCACGCCATGCCGGTGGAGGCGCCGCTCGCCGTGACCCGCGAGCTGCGCCGCTTCCTGCGGTCCGTCGAGGACCGGTCCCGGAAAGATGGGTAGGACTACCCATGCGCCACGGGACCCCGGGTGCCGATGCTGAGGTATGCACATCTCTCAGCAGTCGCAGACCACACCGCGGACCGTGCCGCCGCAGCAGGAGAGCGCACCGCGCGCAACGCCGCAGGCGTCGACGGCTCCCCGTGTCCTCAGCGGCGCGCTGCTGCGGCTGACCCTGGCCGACCTCGCCTACTTCTCCGCGGCCGGCGTGGCCATCTACACCCTCCCGGTGTTCGTCACGGGCCCACTGGGCTCCGGCCGTGCAGGCGCCGGTCTGGCGTTCGGTGCCTTCGCGGTCACGGCGCTGGTGCTCCGGCCGTTCGCGGGCCGCCTCTCGGACCGGCACGGCCGCCGACCGCTCCTCGTGGGCGGCGCCGCGCTCGCGGCCGTGGCCCTCCTGCTCACCGGTTTCGTCGACCACCTCGGCCTGGTCGTGGCGCTCCGGCTGGTGCTTGGTGTCGCCGAGGCCACCTTTATGGTCGCCTCGTTCGCGACCGTCGCCGACCTGGCGCCGCCCGGGCAGATGGGTCGCGCCCTGAGCTACAACTCGCTCGGCCTCTACGTAGGGCTGGCCGCCGGTCCGCCGCTGGGTGAGCTCCTGGTCACCGGCCTGGGCTACCGGGCCGCCTGGACCGGGGCCGCGGTCTTCGCCGTCCTGGCGACACTGCTGGTCCGTCGGCTGCCCGAGACGCGCACCCCGAGCCAGGCAGAGGTGGCGCCGAACCCGCCCCTGATCCACCGCCCGTCGATCCCGCCGGCCCTGGGCTTCCTGGCCTCGACGATCGCGATGAGCGCCTTCCTGGCGTTCGCCGCGCTTCACGCCGGGGCCGTGGGACTGGGCCGCGCCAGTCTCCCGCTCACGGTCTACGGCCTCGTGGTGGTCCTGGGCCGGATCTCGTTCGCCCGGTGGATGGACGCCGGCGACCCCCACCGGCTGGCCGCCGCGGCCCTCGTGGTGATGACCGCCGGCCTGGGTCTCGCCGCGTCCTGGCAGGCCCCGGCCGGACTACTGGTGGGGGCCGGGCCGATCGTGCTGGGCCTGGTGGCCGAGTCCCTCGGACTCTCCTGGGTCTTCGGTGCGGGTGCCGCCGTGGCGCTCGTCGGCGGCGCGTGGACGCTGGCCCTCGCCACCCGGCCCAGGCGGTGACCGGGCTCGGCCCAGCTCCGGGGGCTGAGCGGGCTCAGTCCACCAGCAGGTCGGCCGGGGTGAACTCGACCGGGAAGGGTTCGGTGACCACGACCGGCTCGTCGCCCTGTGCCGTCACCACCATCTCGTACGCCGCGTCCCGCAGCTCCCAGACCGTGACCGACGGCGCGAGCGGGTCCACCGTCCAGTAGGACGGGCACCCCGCCTCCGCCAGCCGGTCCCACTTCAGCGTCAGGTCGATCCGGCGGGTGCTCGGCGAGAGCACCTCGACGGCCAGGACCGGCGGCGCGGGGAGGTTCGTGTCCGTCAGGTCCGAGCGCTGCGCGACCAGGATGTCGGGCTGCAGGCTCGTGTCCTCGGCCAGGTCCACGTCGAACGGTGCCGGCATCACCACGAGGTCGTCCGGCTTGGCCTCGCGCAGCCGAATGCCCAGCTGCAGGACGACCGTCTGGTGCCACCTGCCGGGCGCCGGCGTCACGATGACGTTCCCGTCGAGCAGCTCATAACGCACACCCGAACCACCCTGCGTCGCCTCGCGCAGCGACTCGAGGTCGTCGCGGGTCAGCGGCCCGGAGTGCGGGATGACGGTCACAACTCCCATGGTGCCCCTTTCCCTCGATGGTCGCCCACCGTGCAACGGATCGCGGGAGCGCCTCTGCCTTTATCCACAGGTCCGTGCCATGATGCCGGGCGTGAACGAGCCGACGCACGAGGCGCCCACCCCCGCTCCGCCCGCCCACGCATCGACCGCTCCGCCCCCCGACCTCGAGGGCGGCCCCGGCTGGGTGATCGACGGCACCACCCTGCTGCCGCGCATCACCGATCTGGCCGCCTTCCGCGAGGGGATGGCGACCGACCCGCTGGCCGACGCGGTCGAGACCCTCTGGTCAGGTGACCCGTCCCACGCACGCGAGCTTCTGCATACTGCCCCCTCGACCGTCCGGGTGCGCGCCCTGCGCGCCGACTGCGACCGCGACCTGGGCGACGTGGACCGGGCACTGCGGGAGTATGCCGACCTGCTGGCCGAGTGCACCGACTCGCCCTGGGAGCCGGTCCTGCGGCAGCACCACGGCAAGGCCCTGCTGGCCGCCGGCCGGGTGGAAGAGGCACTCGTCGAGTTCGAAAGAGCCCACGACCTGCGGGTGGAGGCCGGGGCGCCCGCCGACCTGGTCGCCTCCAGCGCGCAGGCGCGCGACCGGACCCGGCAGCTCCTCGGGGCACGCCCCCAAGCTTCCGGCGCCTCCCGGCGCTGACTCACCTGCTCGAGTGCTCGGGCTCTGCTGCTGAGGCCGGCGTGGACTTTCGCAGCGTCAGCCAGAGACTGAGCGCGAAGTAGAAGAGGACGTAGAGCAGCGAGAGCCCGACCAGCGGCGTCGCGGGATCCGGCAGCTGCCAGGTGATCACGGCCCAGAGGAGCAGCCACGCCCCGGCGAGGGTCATGTTCACGCGCCACAGTGTCTCCGTGCGCGACGGGTAGACGTACTTCACCGGCACGAACACCGCCACCGTGAGGACCGCGATGAGCACCGCCGTCGCGGTGCTCGACAGGTCCAGCACGATGACGTAGAAGGCGACGATGTTCCAGTAGCTCGGGAACCCGAGGAAGAAGTGGTCCTCGGTCTTGGCGTCGCTGCGGGTGAACTGGTAGCAGGAGGCGAGGACCGGGGCCGCCGCGCAGACGCCCCCGGCCAGCCCCGCCGGGAGATAGCCGCCCGCCCACAGCAGCACCATGGGCGCGAAGACGTAGGTGAGGTAGTCGACGATGTTGTCCAGCAGGGCGCCGTCGATCTGCGGCATGACCTCCTTGACCCGGACGTGGCGCGCGAGGAGGCCGTCGGTGCCGTCGATGACCATCGCGACGAGGAAGAGCCACAGCACGGTCCGGACCTCGCCCGCGTAGGCGAAGTGCACCATGAGCAGGGCCAGGACCGCGCCGACCGCGGTGTATGCATGGACGCATCCAGCAGCCAGCCGCGCGCCGGTCGTTGCGGTGGTCACCCTGGCAACCCTAGAGGTCAGGGGTCCGCCAGGTGCGTGCTGGCAGAGTTTCCTGCGGCCGACACCAACCTCGGGGGCCTTCCCCGCGTTGAGGGGGGTGAGACTACGTCAATGAGAGGAGCCGTGGTGGGCGAGGACCCGGAGCGGGAGTTCGAGGCGTGGGCGCGCTCGCGCCAGCGCGGCTTCCTGCGCTCGGCGATCCTGCTCACCGGCGAGCAGACCTCCGCCGAGGACCTCGTCCAGGACGCGCTGCTCAAGGTCGCCGACCGGTGGTCGCGGCTGCGGCACGAGGCGCCCGACGCCTATGCGCGGCGGGTCATCTACAACGGCGCCGTGTCCCGGTGGCGGCGCCGGCGCCGCGAGACTCCGACCGCCGAACTGCCCGATGCGGGCGCGCCCGGTCGGAGCGAGGCCTGGCTGGCGGGCGCCGATGTGCGGGCCGCGCTTCAGGGGCTGACGCCGCGGCAGCGGGCGGTGCTGGTGCTGCGCTACTACGACGACCTGTCCGAGCAGCAGATCGCCGACACCCTCGGTGTCTCGACGGGCACGGTCAAGAGCCAGGCGCACGTCGCGCTGCGGCGGCTGCGCGAGGAGTTCGACGTGATGACCGCGGAGGAGGCCCGATGAGTGACCTGCGAGAGTTCCTGGACCGTGGTGCCGATGGTGCCACCGAGGTGGATCTGGTCGAGGGAGTATGGCGCACCTCCCGCCGCCGTCGCCGGAACCGGCGGCTCGGGGCCGGGTCGGCGGTGGCCGCCGTGGCGGCCGGTGCGGTCGTCGTGAGCCAGTGGGGTGGCGCGGGGCCCTCGCCCGAGGATCTCGCGCCGGCGGTGGACACAGGTGTCGTCACGTCCGAGCCGGCACCCGTCGACACGCTGGCCGCGAACCAGCGCTTCCTGGACGGCATCCGCGCGAGCGGCGTGCAGTTCGACTACGAGCTGATGGAGAGCCCGGGCTATGCCGTCGGCGGTGGCCTGCAGATCCTCGTGGGCGAGGTCGAGGGGGTTCGTGCCAATGGTCACCACTTCGTTGTGACGGTCGAGGTGGAGCAGTCCATCCCGGACGTCCAGGTAGCGGAGCACGTCGACGCCTTCCTGGAGGTCGAGACCCTGCACGACCTGACCCAAGCTGACCTGGACGCGGTCGGTGGCCAGGTCCTGCTGGTGCTGCCCGACCAGCCGCGCAACGTCCACCTCACGCCCAAGGTTTTCCCCGCCGTCGACGGGTTCTGGCTCGACGTCCCGGACGGGATCGGCAACCCCTACGTCGACTACAGCGAGATGGGGTCGGACTGGCCGCCGGTCGACTCGGTCGCCGAGCTGTCCGGCATGCTCTCCGAGACTCATTCGCTAGCCCAGGCTGGGGAGCAGGTGCAGCCGATCGAGTGCTCGGCGTCGTGGCAGAACCCGCCGCCGCTCAACTCCATTGGTCTCACGCCTGCAGCTCTCGACACCGCCAACGAGCTCGTCCGCCTGGCTGCCTACTGCGACGAGGCGGGGTTGATCGCCCGGGCGCTCGCGGACGGCACAGAGGTCGCGGTCGGGGAGGGCGAGGTGGCCGAGCAGCTGGCCATCCCGGACCCCAACCGCGCCTACGTCCGGCTGGAAGGCACGCTCGCGGTCCCCGTCGACAGCGAACCCGGCCTGCACGCGTTCGAGCTCGAGGGCTGGCGGGTCGTCATCGCCAGCGACGGCCGCTGGGTCGAGTTCACTCGGGAGTAGCAGCCGCTCTACTCAGGTGTGCTGGCCGCCTACTCATCTGCTCGTTTCCCGGCCGCTGCCCGGAGGCACCATGGTTCAGTGAGGCATGCGTCCCGTGACCCGTCATCGTGGTGTCCTCCCGGCCGCGGCGCTGATGAGCGCCGTCGTGCTGGCCTCCTGCGGTGGTGACGAGGGGCCTGACGACCCCGCCGATGCAGACGTGGCGGTGGAGGCCGAGGAGGCAGCCGCCGAGGTCGATGAGGCAGACGCTCCGGCCGAGGACGCGGAGGCTGAGCCCGCCGACGCCGAGGGCGATGCCGGCGGCTCCAGCGGGGAGGGGCGTGCGACGGTGGTCCTGGACGACGGCACGGCCTATGAGTACAGCACCACCGCACCGGCCACCTACGAGAACGCCTACACCTACTGCAGCAGCGTCGTGGGGTCGTTGCAGGCCTTCATGTACCTCGTCGACGAGTCAGGAGACACGACCGAGGACGCGCATCTGGACATCATCCTGCTGGAGCCGGGCGGGGACTACGAGCGCAGCGGCGACCCGGCTGAGCTCGAGGTCGGCCTGGGGTTGGACGACCGGGGCATCCCGCAGACCTACCAGGGCGTGGAGATCGACGCCACCGCCTCCGGCAACACGGCCTCCGGCACCTTCACGGCCGTGGACGACTTCTCTGGCGCGGAGATCACCGGGACCATCGAGGCCACGTGCTCCTGACCCACCCCGCACTCCGCCAGCCGTGACCTGAGGAGCCAGCATGCGGCATACGACACTCACAGCAGCCACACTCGCCGGTCTGCTCGCGCTCTCCGCCTGCGGTGGGGACTCGACTGGCGCTGAGGGGGGCGGCGACGGCAGCGAGGCAGGCGTGGACGGCGCAGCGGGGGAGGCCGACGGGCAGCCCGAGGATCTGGAGCAGGCCGCCGGGCCGGCCGACCCCGACGGTGAGGACGCGGAGCGCCGTGAGAGCGTCGGGGACACCGACGCCCCGGTGGTTGTCACGGTCGGCGGCGTGTCCTTCGGTTACCGGGACGGGTCGTGCCTGGTGGAGGAGGACTTCGTCCGCTTCCTGGTGATGGCCGACGGAGGGTCACCGCTCGACAACAGCGTCGTGGAGATCACCTGGTACCCCACGCTGGCCGACGACCCCCACTCGCGACAGCAGACGGAGTTCCGGGTCACCAACCGCGCCCGGGAGGCCCCTGCCCCGTTCACCCTCATCGGGACCCAGCACCAGGAGGGTGCCGGGTCATCCTGGTCGGGCTCGGTCAACGGCAGCAGCGTGGAGATCACCGCGACCCTCGTCGAGCGGGACGAGTACCTCGGGGTGGACCGCAGCGAGGACGTCACCATCGTCGCGCACTGTGCGGACGAGGTGCTCGGGTCCGGTCCGCCGCACGGCATGCCACCGGTCCGCGAGCTCGGTGGCAAGATCGACCTGGAACTGCGCCGGTCGAACGTGGTCGAAGGGCTCGTCGAGGTGACCTTCCAGGGCAGCGTCTTCGAGATCGACTACCTGACGGCCTGCTCGTTCTACGGCGATGAGGTGACCTTCGAGGGACTCAACAACGAGCTCGGGGTCTATGGCTACGCCAGGGGCACGTTCCACGGTCTGGAGATCGACGTCGGTGACGCCCGGCTGCACCAGGACCGCCCCCATTACGAGCTCCCCGAGGGTGAGGAACCCGTCTTCACCGGCACGTCGACCCGCACGTGGTCCGGGACGGTCGTCGACGCGAACGGCAGCGAGGAGGACGTCACGATCGCCGTCACCTGTCCGGAGTGAGGCTGTCCGGGGTGAAGCTGTCCGGGGTGAAGCGTCAGCCGGTCGGTGGTGCTGGCGTGAGGACCACCGGCAGCGCGGCCCGGCCGCTGATGACGAGCTTGCGGTAGATCCCGGCGAGGTGGTTGTCCACGGTCCGCACGGACAGGAAGAGCGCCCGGGCGATCTCCTTGCTGGAGTGCCCCCGCAGGGCGTGCTCGACAACCTCCAGCTCACGCTCGGTCAGCGGTGGGTCGACGGGACGGGCGAGGGCGCTGGGCGCGGGGACCTTGCGCCGCCAGAGCGCGGCGGCGCTGGCGGAACGCCCGGCTGTCACGGTGTCGGGCGCGGCCCGCGCGGCGTCGTCGAGTGCTTCCGCGACGAGGGCGTGGGCTCCGATCGAGGCCAGGGTGTCGGCGGTCTCGAGGAGTCCTCGTTCATCGCCGTCGCGCTGGGCCACGGCGTGGGAGGCGAACGCGTCGACCAGCGGCGCCGCGTCCGGTCCCGCGAGGCGGGCCAGGTCGTCGGCCACCAGGTCGGCGCGGCCGTAGCGGACCGCGTCATACATCGATCCTGCGCCCGTCAGCACGTAGGTCTCGGCCACACACCGTCGTCCAGCGCCGGCCACGAGTTCGGCCGCCTCGTCGCGCAGACCCCGGAGCGCCAGCACGGCACCCCGGGCCCGACCGACAAACCCCTCCAGCCGCCGGTCTCCGTCGTGGGACGCCTCGACGTCCACCAGGGCCGCCTCCGCCTGGTCGAGATCCCCGGCGTTCGCCTGGGCGATGGCCTGACCGGCGTTCGCGACGGGGCGCATCAGGTAGGTGTCGATCCGCTCGGTCGCCCTGCCGCCGGCCGCCGCCATGGCCTGCGCGTGCGGTGAGCCCCGGTAGACCAGCGGGTGCACGAGCAGGGTCGCCGTGATGCCGTGGAGGTGGCCCTCGGCGGCGCACCGCTGGACGTGTGGCACGAGGTCGTCCTCGCAACGGGCCAGGTCGCCACGCAGCATGTGGGCCATCCCCACCAAGGCCCAGTAGAGGTCGACCCCCTCCGGCCGGGCGGGGCCGGCAGCCTCGAGCAACCCCGCCAGCTCGGCGATCGTCTCGTCGAGGGAGTCCACGTCCGCCAGCATCACCTGCCCGAGCAGCAGGTTCATCAGGGCGGTCCACCGCGCCGCCGGGTCGAGGCCGCCGGCGGCCAGGATCTGGCGGTTGGTGTCGACCGCGACGTCGAACCCCTGGAGCAGCCCCGACAGGAAGGCGGCCTCGGACCGGAGCTCGAGCGCACGTGACGACGAGCTCACCTGGTCCGCCGCCTCGTGGAGCAACTCGAGCGCCCCCACAGGGTCGTCGGCATGGTGCGCCCGCAGGGTGCTGCGCCACATCGCCACCCGCACGATCGTCTCGTCGTCCTCGGCCAGATTGGCCCCGACGGCGAGCGCCGCCTCGGCCTCGGTGGCCTGAGCCTGCAGCCGCAGCGCCTGGCCCAGCAGGAGGTGACCCGCCCGGGGCAGGTCCTCCAACGCTGCCCGTGCCAGCTCGCAGGCCCGCTCGAACGCCAGTGAGGCGAGAGCCTCGTGACCGGCCGCCAACGCCAGCCGGGGCGGCAACGGGTCACCGCACTCCTCGTGCCAGGCGGCGAGGCGCAAGGCGTCCCCGGGGGCCGGGTCAGCGGCCGCGGACACCTTTTGCACGACGTCCCGGAGGAGCGCCAGCCGCCGCCGGGTGGACATGTCGCTGGTGATCACCTCGGCGACCAGCGGGTGGTCGACCCGGACCACCCATCGGCCGGCGAGCTGCTCGCAGCTCGCCAGGCCCCGACGTTCGAGCCCGTCCAGCTCAGTGCCCTCGGCGGGGTCGAGCAGGTCGACAGCGAGTGGCTCGCCGACGGCGACGACCTCGAGTAGTGCCCTGGCAGCTCCGGTGAGGGAGGCCAGCCGTGCGCCGATCAGCTCCTGGAGCCGGGCGCCGGTCCGGAGATCGCCGTGCAGCAGCCAGGAACCCGCATCCTCCACGAGCAGGCCCTGGGTCGCCGCATCGAGCACGAGCTCTCGCACCAACAGGGGGACACCGCGGGTGCGCTCCCAGACCTGGGCCGCCAGCTCGGGGCTCACCGGACCGGCCAGGAGGTGTCGGGTGAGTGCAGCGGTCTCGGCGTGATCGAGGGGCCCGATGTCGAGCCGCTCCACCGCGTCCCCCGCCCACAGCGCCATCAGGTCCGACGGTGTCGGCTCGGTGCTCCGGGCAGTGCCGAGGAAGACGACGTCGCCCTGGTGGACGAGGTCGACCAGGCAGGCCAGGCTGTCGTCGTCGAGCAGGTGAGCGTCATCGATCGCCAGCGCCGTCGGGAGGCCCCCGGCCCGCTCGCGGAGCGCCTGCCGCACCCCGGCGAACTGCTGCCGCCGGTCCCCGCCGCCCGCGGGGAGGAGGGAGATCAGGGCACCGAACGGCATACGTCTCCCCGCGGTCGACGCGACGAACCGCTCGGTGTGCCAGTTGCCGGACTCCAGCGAGGCGAGCACCTCGGAGAGCAGGCGCGTCTTGCCGATGCCGGGCTCGCCGGTGAACAGCACACCGACGCCGTTGGCCGCGAGGGTCCGGGCGCGCTTGATCTGGTCAGCGCGCCCCACGAGCCCGATCCGCATATCCCAGACCTTATGGTGGTTTTCCTTTTCAAGGGAGGTTGGGGATCGCCGCTGGTGGCCTGCGACACACCGATACTCAGGTGTTTCCACGCGTTACTCACTGTCGCCAATTCAGGTTAGCTGCTGGTAAAGCGGTGGTTTAGTGAGTGCATGGTGGCATCTGTGCGTCCCGGAGGATTGAGAACCCTTGTCGTGATCGCAGCGGTGGGGTGCGTCGCCCTGTCGGGGTGCGGCGGTGACGCTGACGACGGTTCAGGGGCCGACGGCGGAGCCGTGGAGGACCAGGCGCCCGCGGGTGCCGACGCGGCCGCCGACCCGCCCGACGAGGAGGACTTCGCGGCCGCGCAGGACCTCGCCGACAAGGCCGTGGCAGACACCTCGGCGGACGCCAAGGCGACTGTTGTGATTGACGGCACCGCCTACGAGTTCCGCGCCCTGGAGCCGGGACCCGACGAGGACTTCTGGTCGCTCTGCACGACCATGGCAGGCTCCCTGCAGGGCACCATGCAACTCGTCGATGACGACGGAGCCCACGTCGAGGAGGGTGAGCTCATGTTCGTGCTGCTCGAGCCGGGTGCGGCCTACGACCTCGGGGCGGAGGTGGAGTTCACCATCCCGGAGTTCGGCACGGCAGTCTACGACAGGTCCTTCCGCGCGGACGAGATCGACGCGACGGTATCGGGGCGAAGCGGGTCGGGGTCGTTCACGGCAACGAACGTCATGGGTGACCGCACGATCACCGGGACGATCGAGGCCACCTGCTGACCCGCACGTGACCCCACCGAGCGCGCCGCGTGGTGAGAATCCGGCCCACCGAGCGCGCCGTGTGGTGAGAATCAGACTGACAGGTACTGGACCGCAACACGGGCGCTCAGTCGCGCTGAAGATCGCAACGCGGCGCGCTCGGTCGAGGGGTGACGTCGTGGCAGGCGGGCCGGCGACGCGTGCAGTGCTCTCGGATGTGTGATGATCCGGGTATGACCGAGGACGCCGCGCCGGAGCAGCCGCGCGAACCCGGGGTGCGGGAGCGCAACCGCGCCGAGGTGATGGCCCAGATCATGGCCGCGGGCCGGCGCGAGCTGGCCGAGCACGGCGCCGACGGGCTCTCGCTGCGGGCGGTGGCGCGGGAGATCGGGATGGTCTCCTCAGCGGTCTACCGCTATGTCGCCAGCCGCGACGAGCTGCTCACCTTGCTCATCATCGAGAGCTACAACGCGGTCGGGCTGGCCGCCGAGCGCGCGGCCGACGCGGGCGGGTCGGCGGCTGAGCGGTTCGTCGCCATCGCGCGCGCCGTCCGGGACTGGGCGTGCGCCCACCCGCACGAGTTCGCGCTGGTCCACGGCTCCCCGGTCCCCGGCTATCGCGCCCCGGAGGACACCGTGATCCCGGGAACCCGGGTCCCCACCGCCATGCTCGGGCTGCTGATCGAGGAGTATGCCGCGGGCCGGGTCTCCGAGCCGCCCGTCGAGCAGGTGCCGGCCGTCAGTCAGGAGCTCAGCGAGCAGCTCGACGTGGTCCGGGGATTCTTCGGGGTCGAGGTGCCCGATGCCGTCCTGCTGCGCGGGATCGCGGCGTGGACCCAGGTCTACGGGCTGATCAGCTTCGAGCTCTTCGGCCAGTTCGCCAACACCTTCGAGCCGGCGGATGACCTGATGGAGCATCAGTTCGCCCTGGCTGCGGCGCGGGTGGGGCTGACGTGAGCACCGTGGGCCGCGCCGGACACGGAGTGGGCCGTGCCGGACGGGGAGTGCGCTCCGGGCGCTGGCCGCAGGGGCATCCGTGGCACCGGTCGACCAGCGGGAGCGCCCCGGAGCACTGGGACGTCATCGTGGTCGGGTCCGGCTTCGGCGGGTCGGTCGCGGCCCTGCGGCTCTCCGAGAAGGGCTACCGCGTCCTGGTCCTCGAGGCCGGTGCCCGGTTCGCCGACGAGGACTTCGCCAGCACCTCTTTCGAGCTGCGTCGCTACCTGTTCCGTCCCGAGATCGGGTGCTACGGCATACAGCGCATCGACACGCTCAACAACGCGATGATCCTCTCCGGGGCCGGCGTCGGGGGCGGTTCGCTCGTCTACGCCAACACGCTCTACGAGCCGATGGAGGAGTTCTACGCCGACCCGCAGTGGGCGCACATCACCGACTGGCGGGCGGAGCTGGCGCCGTACTACGACCAGGCCAAGCGGATGCTCGGCGTGGTCACCAACCCGACCCACACGCCGGCGGACGAGGCGCTGCGGCAGGCCGCGGAGGAGATGGGGGTCGGCAACACCTTCCACTACGCGCCCGTGGGGGTGCACTTCGGCGCGGCTCCGGGCGTGCCCGCCCCGGACCCCTACTTCGGCGGCGCCGGGCCGGAGCGCCGCGGCTGCACGGAATGCGGCGAGTGCATGACGGGCTGCCGGCACAACGCCAAGAACACCCTGGTCAAGAACTACCTGCACCTGGCCGAGTCGCTGGGGGCCGAGATTCGTCCGCTGAGCACGGTGACCCGGATCCGGCCGGTCGACGGCCAGCCCGCCGGTGGTCTCGGCGAGGTGCAAAACCACTACGAAAATACGTGGGTGGGTAGCAAAACCACTACGAAAATTGGGTGGCGGGTGACCGTGCGGGACACCCGGCCCACGCGCCGGGGGAGCTACGAGCTCACCGCGGCGCACGTCATACTCGCGGCGTCGGCGCTGGGCACGCAGAAGCTGCTGCACCGGCTCCGCGCGGACGGCGACCTGCCCGACCTCTCACCGCGGCTCGGCGCGCTGTCGCGGACCAACTCCGAGTCGCTGCTGGGTGCGATCCGGACCGGCGACGGGCCCGACTTCAGCCAGGGTGTGGCGATCACCTCCTCGATCCACCCCGACCCGCAGACGCACATCGAGCCGGTGAGGTACGGCCACGGCAGCAACGCCATGTCCGCGCTCCAGACGGTGCTCACCGACGAGGTCGAGGGGACCCCGCGCTGGCGCACCTGGGCGGGGGAGCTGTGGCGTCAGCGGCGGGTCCTGCCGCGTATCTACGACCTCAAGCACTGGTCCGAGCGCACCGTGATCGCCCTGGTCATGCAGTCGCTGGACAACTCGATCACCACCTTCCCGCGCCGCAGCCGGCTGACCCGCCGCTGGGTGCTGGGCAGCCGGCAGGGCCACGGCGCCCCCAACCCGACGTGGATCCCCGCCGCCAACGAGGCGGTGCGGAGGATGGCCCGGATCGTGCGCGGCGTGCCAGGCGGCAACATTGGCGAGCAGTTCAACCGGCCGCTCACGGCGCACTTCCTCGGCGGCTGCGCCATCGGGGACAGCGCCGAGACCGGTGTCGTCGACGCCTACCACCGAGTCTTCAACTACCCCGGCCTGCACATCGTCGATGGCTCCGCGGTCTCGGCGAACCTGGGCGTCAACCCGTCGCTGACCATCACCGCCCAGGCGGAGCGGGCGATGGCGCTGTGGCCGAACAAGGGCGAGCCCGACCCGCGCCCCGAGCCCGGTCAGCCGTATGCCGTCACCCGGCCCGTCGCGCCCCGCACCCCCGCGGTGCCCGGCCCCGCGCCCGGTGCGCTGCGCCTGCCGATCACGCCCGTGTGACCCCACAATTTTCATAGGGGTTTTGCTGCCCTCTCACGCATTTTCGTAGTGGCTTTGTGCGTCCACCCACGCACCTGGCAACCGAGGCTGCCGTCTCGTGGGGAAGCCGGGGGGCGTCAGAGCGCGCCCCATTGACCCATGAGTCCCTCGCGGTGGCGTCACCAGCAGACGCGCACAGCACGGCGCCCCAGGAGCGGGAGAGTTCCTGGAGCGCCGAGAGGTGGGTCGCTGCGAAACAGGGGTTCAGCGACCCGGCCGGTGGGCCACCGCGGCTCGGTGACCGCATGGGTCACGGCCGGGGGTGGCCCACCGGGGCTCGGTGATGGATGGAGATCAGGGCCCGAAGGTGCCCTCGGGTCCAGCGGGGTCGGGGATGCGGAACCGGCCCGGGACCTTCTTGCCCGGCACGCCGTTCACGTCCTGCGTCGAGTAGGCGAACGTCAGCACCGCGAACGCGACCGCGTCGCTGTTCACGTCGAGGGCGTGCAGGTCGACGTTGCCCAGGTCGTCGCAGGCCTGGTGGTAGCACGGGTCGAACCAGTCGCCCGCGGTGCCGCCCCAGATCTCCTGCTGCTCATCGGTCTTCACGCCCTCGGCGCCGGTGAACAGTCCGCCGGCGGGGATGTCGTTGGCGATGAACGCCTGGTAGTCGCTGCGACCGCTGAACTGGGAGTCGTCGTAGGGCTCGTCGGCCCAGGTGTAGAACGACTCGAAGATGCGCTCGACGGCCACCGAACCCTCGGGGATCGGCACGCCGTCCGGGGCCGGGAACGTCGACTCGTTGGCGTCGTAGACGCCCAGGTAGTAGTTCGGCGACCCGATCATGTCGAAGTTGAGGTAGAGCGCGATCTTGTCGAGCTCCTTCTGCGGCTGGTCGGCGACCCACTGGGTGGAGCCGACGAGACCGATCTCCTCGGCACCCCAGAACGCGAAGCGGAGGGTGTTCTGCGGCTTGTGGTTGCCGAGGTTCTGGGCGACCTCGAGCAGCCCGGCCGAGCCGGAGCCGTTGTCGTTGATGCCCGCGCCCTCCTCCACGCTGTCCAGGTGGGCGCCCGCCATGACGACGTTCCTCCTGTTCTTGCCCCGCAGCTCGCCGATGACGTTGACGGACTCCTTGGTCACGTAGTCGACCATGACGCGGGCCGTGGAGCCCGGCTGGGCGAGCAGCTCGCCGTCAGCAAAGGTCAGGCCCGCGACCGGGATGGTCACGACGGAGGGCAGGAGCGTCGGGTTGAGCGGACCGCACCGGTCCGGGGTGTTGCACTGGTTCATGATGAGCACGGCGCTGGCGCCGGCCGCCTCGGCGTTCTCCGCCTTGAGGCCGAACGCGCAGGTGCCGCGCTGCACGAGCGCGATGTGACCGGGGGTGAACCCGGCGAAGTCCTCCGCCTCGCACCCGCTCGTGCTGTCGCGCGGGGGGTCCAGGGCGAGGTCGACCGGCGAGACGCTGGCCGTCACGTCGCCCTCCCCGGATCCCTCGGCCACGTAGTGCCCGAAGTCGGCCGGGACAGGGGTGAGCTGTTGCACGACCGAGTCCGTGCCCTCGTAGGAGAACGGGACCGCCTCGGCGTCCCAGCCGGCGTCCTCGAGGACCTCGATGACGTAGTCGACGCTGGCCAGGTAGCCGGGAGTGCCCTCGGCGCGGCTGCCGTGCTCGTCGGCGATCGCCTGGAACGCCTCCAGGTGCTCGAACGTCCCGGCGCCGCTGACGCAGTCCAGCAGCTTGGGGTAGGTGTTGTTGTTGCGGTGCTCGCACGCGACGGGCTTGGGCCTGGGCTTGTGCGCCTCGGCCGCGTTGCCGGGCAGGGCGACGAGGCCGGAGACGGCCAGACCGGCCGCGGCGAGCAGCACGCCGAACCGGCCCATCCTGGTGTGGTGGTGCATGTGCGACCTCCAAGTCGCTCGGGGTCCGACCTGAAGGGGCTTCGGGAGATGGTCGGGGCGGGACAGAACCTAGTGACCGCCGCGAGCCCGTGGGAAGAGACTTTGCCAAGTCCATAGCGAGATATAGGTGGGGGTTTGGCATAGACGTCCATCGCGGGTGTTAAATCCTCCGGTGCGAGGAACCGCTGAGGAACCGCCGACCGTCGGGACGCCCGTCGAACCGGGCGCCCGTCGCGTCGGAACCCTCTGCTGGCGGGGCGTCCCGGTCGTGTCGGAACCTCCTGCGTCGGACGACGACGGACGTTCGCTGGGCGGGTCGGTGTGCGGGATGAGCCGCCTCGTTTTGACTGTGGACTTACCAATTCTTTACCAACGCTATATAGTTCGCCCAGTTATTCGGGCGTTTGCCGTGCCGCTCTCCGAAGGGAGTGCTCGTGGGCGAGTTGCGTGAGGTCGGTGGATGAGCGCGGGCGGGGGAGCCGTGTTCCCCGATGACTGGGTCCGCCTGCGGGACCTGGGCACCCCAGGCGTGGCGGCTCTTCCCTCGGGCCGTCGCATGCTGGTGGGGGAGCAGGACGCGGGGTGGGTGACCCTCGAGCTGCTCGGGGGCGTGCGCGTCGTGGTGGACCTCACCGAGCCGGAGTGGGTCACCGTGTCGCTGCACCGCGCCCGGGGCGACCGCGACGGTCCGCCGGCCACCCGGCCGACCGGATCACCTGCGACGGTCGCCATGGACCACCCCGGCGGGGGGCTGGTGATCCGGGACCTGCCCGACACGGCCCACCGGACGTCGTGCGGGTCCTGCCCGGCCGACGATCGGGGCCAGTTCCGGGCGACCGTGCCGGGTCGCCTGGTGCTGACGTATGTCGATGTGCTGGCCGGTCTCCCACTCGACACCAGACCCTGGTCGGTACCGGTGGCGGGGGTGCGGCTGTGGCGCGGGCGCGTCGACCGGAAGGGGCGGGCCATGGTGGAGCTGCTCGGGGACGACGAACGGCACTGGGTGGCCGAGATGCCGGTGGTCGCGCGGGTGGACCTGGGGCTCACCCGGGACTTCGGCTGAGCGGAGGTCCGGTCGGGTCGACCCCCGGCCCCGACGGGGCGCCGGCTCAGTCCTCGGGCATCACGGTGGCGGCGAGGACGGCCCCGAGCTCCTGGCAGGCAGCGAGCGCCTCCCGGTCCGGCGTGCCCATCACCTCCAGGGTGGGCGCCACCGCCTCCCAGCCCAGGGCCGAGGTGATGCTGCTGATCGCCCGGACGGCCCCCTCGAGCCCCTCGTTGCCGTGGACGTATGCCGCAAAAGGTCGCCCTCTCGTGGCGTCCAGGCAGGGGTAGTAGATCTGGTCGAAGAAGTGCTTCAGCGCCCCGGAGACGTAGCCGATGTTGGCCGGGGTGCCCAGCAGGTACGCGTCGGCCTCGAGCACGTCCACGGCGCTGGCGACCAGGGCCGGGCGCACCACGACCTCGACGCCGGAGATCTCCTCGTCCCGGGCTCCGGCCAGGCACGCCTCCAGCATGGCCTGCATGCCCGGAGAGGGGGTGTGGTGCACGACCAGGAGGCGCGTGGTGCCGCTCTCGGCCCCGCCGCCCACGTCTGCGCCGCCCATGTCTGCGCCGCCCACGTCTGCGTCGCCCACGTCCCCGCCGCTCACGCCTGCCACGGCCGCCTGCCGTGCAGCACGGTGAGGGCGGTCTTGAAGATGCCGTCCACCCGGGCCCGGCGCTCGAAGTTCGTCATCGAGACCGGTGGGGTGAACCGCTGTCGCGCCACGGACTTGGCGTAGCAGAACTCCCGCAGCCCGTCCTCGCCGTGAATCCGGCCGAAGCCCGAGCCGCCCACCCCGCCGAACGGCAGGGCGGGGAGCCCGGCGAACCCGACGACGTTGTTGACCGAGGTCATGCCGCTGCGCACCCGCCGGGCGATCTCCGGGCCGCGACGGCGGGAGAAGACCGCGCCACCGAGCCCGTAGGGCACCGCGTTGGCCACCGCGACGGCCTCGTCCATGTCGCGCACGCGGTCGACCGTGATCACCGGCCCGAAGGTCTCCTCGACCTGGATCCGGGCGCCGGTGGGGGTGTCGACCAGCACGACCGGCTGGATCAGCCGCGCCGGGTCGGAGATCGGGGTGTGCTCCGACACCTCCGCCGCCTCCTCGTCCGAGGTCGGGCTCCCCACGACCGCGCGCGCCCCGGCGGCGACGGCCTCGGCCACCTGGCCCCGGATGATGGCGACCTGTTTAGGCAGCGTGATCGGGCCGAGGTCGGCCTCGTCGTCCGTGCCCGCCCGCAGCCGGGAGGCCTCCTCCCGGATGGCGTCGACCAACTCGTCGTAGACCGCCTCGTGGGCCAGCACCCGCTCGACGCCGATGCAGGTCTGGCCGGCGTTGCTCAGGCCGCCCCACACCGCCGCCTGCGCCGCGGCCCGGACGTCGGCGTCCTCGTCGACGATCAGCGCGTCCTTGCCGCCACCCTCGAGCAGCACCGGCGTGAGCGTCTCCGCGCACGTGGCCATGACCTTCTGCGCGGTCCGGGTCGAGCCGGTGAAGCCGAGCTTGTCGACCCCGGAGCGGCACAGCGCGTCCCCCACCTCGGGGCCGCCCTGCACGGCCAGGAGCACCGGGCGTCCGACGGCCCGCTCGAAGCTGTCGACCAGCCACTGACCGGTCCGCGGGGTGAGCTCGGAGGGCTTGAAGACCACCGCGTTGCCCCCCGCGAGGGCGTAGCCGATCGAGCCCATCGGCGTGAAGACCGGGTAGTTCCAGGGGCCGATCACGCCGATGACGCCGAAGGGGAGGTACTCGACCGTGGCGGCCAGGTGGGCGGCCAGCAGGGTGGAGCCCACCCGGCGCCGGCCCAGCGTGCGCCCGGCGTGGCGGGCCGCCCAGGCCAGGTGCTCGACGGCCAGCCCGATCTCGAGCGCGGCGTCGCCGTGCGGCTTGCCGGTCTCCTGCCGCACGACCGCGGCCAGCTCGTCGAGGTGCTCCACGATGTCCTGGCGCCACCGGTC
>ENA-UOUL01002646-UOUL01002646.1-bioreactor-metagenome-genome-assembly--contig:-NODE-2646-length-20389-cov-6.113332_pt1 | contig 20389 bp, 15 predicted proteins | sample MGYA00249838_ERZ747220 | MGnify/ENA primary metagenome ERZ747220 (study PRJEB28778, sample SAMN05720191) | bioreactor metagenome | isolation source: Anaerobic biogas reactor | place: USA:Washington...
GAAAGGGAATGGAAGGCACGGTGACGCGCCGGGCGATACGATTTCACTCAGAGGGCTGTGCCCTCTGAAACTCCCCTTAGATATGGTTTGTCTTCATTCTGGGGGCTGTCGCTTCAGCGGCAGCCCCATTTTTGCTGCATTGTTTGACAGCGCCTTGCGCCGCTGTGTAGAATAACCCGTCATACCGACAGGAAAGGACAGCGCATGCGGAAAAAGAAAGCAAACTGGAAGCAGCGGGCAGGCGTGGCCCTGGTGGTGGTGTTGGGCGGCGCCTTTGGCGTTGCCATCGCGTCACAGGGCCATCACCTGGGCCTGCTGGGCGTTGGGCAGGACCTGGTGACGTTTTACCTGCCTTCTTTTTTGGGGCTGGTGGGTGCCTTTTACCTGCAGGTCTTCCTCCACGAGGCCGGGCACCTGGTTTTTGGGTGGATCAGCGGCTACCGCTTCGTTTCCTTCCGGGTGGGCAGCCTGATGCTGATCCGGCAGGGAGACCGGCTGGCGCTGCGCCGCCTTGTCATCCCCGGCACCGTCGGCCAGTGCCTGATGGCGCCGCCTGAGATGGTGGACGGGCGCTTTCCCGCCAGGCTGTACAACCTGGGGGGCGGCCTGTTCAACCTGGTCAGCGCCGCCCTGTTGCTGGGCCTGCGCTCCCTTCCGGGGCTGAATCCCCAGATCAGCCTGCTGCTGTTCATCGCGGGCCTGCTGGGTCTTGTCATTGGGCTTGTCAACCTGATTCCCATCAAAACCAGGATGCTCAGCAACGACGGCCACAATGCCCTCACCCTGGAGCAGCATCCGGAGGCCCTGCGGGCCCTGTGGCTGCAGCTGACCATCAACGCCCGCCTGGCAGAGGGCCAGCGCCTGCGTGACATGCCGGAGGACTGGTTCGCCCTGCCGGATGAGGACAGCCATCAGGATACCCATACCGCCGCCATCGCGGTCATCGCCGCCAACCGGCTGATGGACCAGGAGCGCTTCATGGAGACGGACGCCCTGATGGCGCGCTTGCTGGCCCGTCCCGGCGCCATGGCCGGGCTGCACCGCCAATTGCTGGCCTGCGACCGCATCTACCTGGAGCTGCTGGACCAGAACCGGGACAGCGTGCTAAAAAGCCTGGACAGCCCGGATATGGCCCGGTTTATGAAGGCCATGAAGGCTTTTCCCTCGGTGCTGCGCACCCGCTACGCCCAGGCGCTGCTCAAAGACGGGGACCCGGAAAAGGCCCAGGTCATAAAGGCACAGTTTGACCGGGTGGCCTGCCGCTACCCCTATCCGGCAGACATCAGGGCCGAACAGGAGCTGATGGTCCGGGCGGAAGCCAGATACCAGGAGCGGGAGCGGCGCATGGCCGAAGCCCCGGCGGATTAATACTAACAACTTTACAGTAAAAGAAGCCACCTCCCCGGGTCTGTGGGTCCGGGGAGGTGGCTTGTATCAGGCTGGATTATTCTTCTGTTTTGGCGGCCTTGGGCTTCCGGGCTTTGGCCGGGGCCTTGGGGGCCGGGTCTGCCGCCGGCTTATCTGTCGCCGCTTTGGTGGCCCGGGGCTTGGCCGGGGCCTTGGCCGGCGCTTTCGCAGCCGTTGCCTTGGGCGCAGCCTTGGTCGCCGGGGCGGCCTTTGCTGCAGGCTCTGCCTTGGCCTTGGGCGCCGCCTTGGCTTTGGGTGCGGCCTTGGCCGTGGTTTTGGCTGCTGCGGCCTTGGGCTTGGCTGCCGCCTTCTCAGCCGGCGCCTCAGCCGCGACGGGCTTGGCCCGGGTGACCCGACGGGCCTTGGGGGCGGGCTGCGCCTCCGGTGCCGGCTCCGGGGTGCCTTCACCCAGCAGTGGGGGCATCAGTTTTTTGTACAGCTCCAGGTAGGTCCTTGAGGAATGCAGCCAGGAGAAATCCGCCGTCATGCCCCGCTCCTGAAGCATCGTCCAGACGCCCTGCTGCTCGTGGTAGAAATGCAGCGCGCGCCTGATGACGTTGAGCATGTCATGGGCGTTGTAGTTGAAGAAGGAGAAGCCGTTGCCTTCCCTGGTGTATTCGTTGTAGGACAGCACGGTGTCCCGCAGGCCGCCGGTTTCCCGCACCACCGGCACGGTGCCGTAGCGCAGGGCGATCATCTGGGACAGGCCGCAGGGCTCAAAGGCGGAGGGCATCAGGAAAATGTCCGCGCCGGCGTAGATCCGGTGGGCCAGGCCGTGGTCCATGACAAAGCTGGCGGAAACCCGGCCGGGGTAGTTCTGCTCCGCCCAGGAGAAGAGGTTGACATAGCGGCTCTCCCCCATGCCCAGGCAGACCAACTGCAAATCCTCCCGCATGATGTCGGCGATGACATAGTCCACCAGGTCCAGGCCCTTCTGGCTGTTGAGGCGGCCGATCATGGCCACGATGGGCACCTCAGGCCGCACTTCCAGGCCCAGCTCCTCCTGCAAGGCCTTCTTGCAGGCCGCCTTGCCGGACAGGTCCTTCACGCTGTAGTTGGCGGGAATCAAAGGGTCGGTAGCCGGGTCGTATTCCCGGACGTCGATGCCGTTTAAGATGCCGGAGAGGTGGTTGCGCCGGGCCCGCAGCAGGCCGTCCAGGCGCTCGCCGTAGTAGGCGGTCTGGATTTCCTCGGCATAGCTGGGGGAGACGGTGGTGACCTCGTCGGCATAGACGATGCCGGCCTTTAAGAAGTTGACATTGCCGAAATACTCCAGCTTGTCGTCGGTGAAGACATGGTCCGGCAGGCCCAGCATGTCCTGGACATCCTTGATGCCGAAGATGCCCTGGTACTGCAGGTTGTGGATGGTCATCACCGTACGGATGCCGTCATACAGGGGCAGCCCGGCATACTGGATGCGCAGGAGGGCCGGAATCATGCCGGCCTGCCAGTCGTGGGCGTGGATGACATCCGGCGCGAAGGGAATCAGCGGCAGGGCGTTTAAGACGCCGCGGCAGAAAAAGGCATAGCGCTCGTGCTCGTCGCCGCCCACGCCGTAGACATAGTTGCGGCCGAAGTAGTAGCGGTTATCCAGGAAATAGTAGGTGACCCCGCCCCTGACCAGCTGTTCGATGCCGCAGTACTGGCGGCGCCAGCCCAGGCTGACCTCGAAATCCGCCACGTGGAACATCTTCTGCTCGTACTCCTGGGGGATCATGCCGTACTTGGGCAGAATCACCCGCACGTCATGCCCCTGCTCGGCCAGGGCCGGCGCCAGGGAGCCCACCACATCAGCCAGGCCGCCCGTTTTGATAAAGGGCACGCATTCGCTGGCTGTGAATAGAATTTTCATGGATCGTTCCTCCTTTTCGTCGGTACACGACCTTATGAGGCTATCAAACGAACGCTTAAATTGTCAAGTTTTTGGCCACCACCAGGGGGTAGCTGCGGGGGGCGATGAGGCGCACGTTGTCCCTGAGGGTGGTCTGCTTGTCCAGGATGCAGTTCTCCACCTCAGCGTTCCGGGAGATGACGGCATCCTGCATGATGATGGAGTTGCGGATCACGGCCCCGGGCCGCACCACCACGCCCCGGAAGAGGATGGAGTTTTCCACCGTGCCTTCGATGAGGCAGCCGTCCGCCACCAGGGTGTTGGTGACCAGGGAATCCCCGGCATAGCGGGCAGGCATCTCGTCCCGCAGTTTGGTCCAGATGGGCTTGTCATCCCGGAACACCTGGGCGCGCAGGTCGTCGTTTAAGAAATCCATGTTGGCCTGGTAATAGCTTTCCACGGAGTCCACCATCCACACCCGGCCCGGGCATTCGAAGGCGCCGATGCGGTAGATGCGCTCCTGGACCATCTGGGCGATCATCTCCCGGGAGAAATGGTGCTGGCCGGAGGCCACCGCCCGGTCGATCATGTCGATGAGCAACTCCCGTCTGGCGATGAAGGCGCCCACATAGGTGTTTTCGAAATGAGGAATGGTGGGGTCCAGCTCGATCTTGGTGACCAGGTCCCCCGACAGCTCCAGGTAGCGGCCCCGGGCGTTGCGCCTTACGTTGCGGTCCTTGGTGTACAGCAGGGTGAGGTCCGCCTTGTTTTCCAGGTGCTGGGCCATCATGTCCCGGAAATCCACCTGGTAGAGCACGTTGCTGTCGGAGACCACGATGTTGCGCTCCGTGCTGCGGCGCATGAAGTTGGAATTGGTGTGCAGGGCATCCAGCAGGCCCTCGTACACCCCCACGTTTTCCCTGGACATATAGGGGGGCAGGATGGTGAGGCCGGAGCGCTTGCCGTGGAGGTTCCATTCCCGGCCGCTGCCCAGGTGATCCATCAGGCTGTGGTAGTTCTTTTGCATGATGATGCCGATGTTCTTCACCCCGGAGTGGATCATGTTGGCCAGGGTGAAGTCAATCAGCCGGTAGCGGCCCAGCATGGGCAGGGCGGCGGTGGCGCGGTAGCGGGTCAGCTCCTGGAGCTCGTCCACCCGCTCCCCGGTGTAAATCATACCTACAATATCTTGTTTCATCGCGTCTTCCCTCAATCTCCAAGCTGTTCGCCGGCCTTGAGCACATGGCCGGGTGCCACCACGGTCTTGCTGCCGACCACGGCGATGTCGCCTTCTTCTTCGCCGATCCGGGCGTTTTCGCCGATGACGGCGCCTTCTGCCACAATGGCCCGGCGGACGATGGCCCCCCTGCCAATCTGGGCATGGGGCATGATCACTGCGTCAATCACCTGGGCCTCCGGGGCCACCTTCACGTCTGCTGACAGCACGGAGTGGACCACCTTGCCGTAGATTTCGCAGCCTTCCGTCACCAGGGAGTTCTTGATGACCCCGCCGGGGGAGGCGAAATGGGGCGGTTCCCCCACGTTGCGGGCGTAGATGCGCCACTTGCGGTCGTGGAGGTTGATGGGGGGCGAGTCCAAAAGCAGGTCCATGTTGGCGTCCCACAGGCTTTCGATGGTGCCCACATCCTTCCAGTAGCCGCCAAAGGACCAGGCCACCAGGTGCTCGCCTTTTGCCAGCATGGTGGGGATGATGTTTTTGCCGAAGTCGTTCTGGCTTTTGGGGTCGCGCTCGTCCTCACTCAGGTACTGGCGCAGCTTGTCCCAGGTGAAGACGTAGACGCCCATAGAGGCATTGTTGCTCTTGGGGTGTTTGGGCTTCTCCTCAAACTCGGTGATGCGGCCCTCGCTGTCGGTGTTCATCAGGCCGAAGCGGCTGGCATCCTCCCAGGGCACCGGGCGCACCGCCACGGTGAGGGCGGCCTCCTTCTTGATGTGGTAGGCCAGCATCTCGGCATAGTCGCATTTGTAGATGTGGTCGCCGGAGAGGATCAGCACGTACTTGGGGTTGAACTGCTCAATGAAGGCCAGGTTCTGGTAGATGGCGTTGGCCGTGCCCTTGTACCACTCCCCCTCCTCGCCCTTGGAGTAGGGGGGCAGCACGAAGACGCCGCCGTCGGATTTGTCCAGGTCCCAGGGGGCGCCGGAGCCGATGTAGGAGTTGAGCTCCATGGGCTTGTACTGGGTGAGCACCCCCACGGTGTCGATGCCGGAGTTGGTGCAGTTGGACAGCGGAAAGTCGATGATCCGGTATTTGCCGCCGTAGGGCACCGCCGGTTTGGCGACGTGGCGGGTGAGGATGCCCAGCCTGCTTCCCTGTCCGCCTGCCAGCAGCATGGCTACGCAGGTTTTGTGTTGTTGCATTCCCTCATTCCTCCTTTTGGTCTGTATCGTCATCGGCTGATGCGCCAGGTGAACTGTCCTCTTCTTCCGGTTCTTCCGGCAGGGGCTCCTTGTCGTAGGTGAAATAGACCGTGGCCAGGGGCGGCACGCAGACCTGCACCGAATAGGGCAGGTTGTTGCACAATTCCTTCTCGGCCGTGATGGGCTCCGCGTTGTACTGGTTGGAGCCGCCGTATTCCTTCAGGTCGGTGTTGAAGACCTCCGTGACGGTGCCGGGCTGGGGCAGGCCGAAGCGGAACACCGGGTAAAAGGCGGAGGTGAAATTGGTCATGCTGATGACGGAGTTGCCGTCCTCATCCGTGCGCATGAAGACCACGATACTGCGCTCGTTGTCGTCCGCCGTGAGCCACTGGAAGCCGTCCCAGCTGTCCTCCACCTGCCAGAAGGCCGGGGTATCCCGGTAGTAGTGGTTCAGCACCCGCACGCAGCGGCACAGGTCCGGGTGGCGGTCGTAGACCATCAGGAACCAGTCCAATTGCCCGTCGTAGTTCCACTCAATGAAGTGGCCGAACTCGCCGCCCATGAACAGCAGCTTTTTCCCGGGGTGGGCCATGGTGTAGCCGTACAGGGCCCGCAGCCCGGCAAACTTCTGCCACAGGTCCCCGGGCTGCTTGTCCAGCATGCTGCCCTTGCCGTGAACCACCTCGTCGTGGGAGAAGGGCAGGATGTAGTTTTCGCTGAAGGCGTAAAACAGGGAGAAGGTGAGCTTGTCGTGGTGCCAGCGGCGGTAGATGGGGTCCAGCTTCACGTAGGAGAGCATGTCGTTCATCCAGCCCATGTTCCATTTGAAGCCAAAGCCCAGGCCCCCCATGTCGATGGGCCGGGTGACCATGGGGTAGGCGGAGGATTCCTCCGCAATCATCATCACCCCGGCAAAATCCCGGTAGACGGTTTTGTTGAGGTTGCGCATGAAGGCGATGGCGTCCAGATTTTCCCGGCCGCCGTACTGGTTGGGCAGGTAGTCCCCCTCCCTTGCGAAGTCGTGGTAGAGCATGGAGCTCACCGCGTCGCAGCGCAGGCCGTCCACATGGAAGTATTCCAGCCAGAAGCAGGCATTGGACAGGAGGAAGGAGCAGACCTCGCCCCGGGCAAAGTCAAACATCATGGTGCCCCACTGGGGCATCTCCGCCCGGCGGGGGTCCGCATGCTCGTAGCAGGGGGTGCCGTCAAAGCGGCGCAGGCCGAACTCGTCCCGCGGGAAGTGGGCGGGCACCCAGTCCAGGATCACCCCGATGCCTGCCTGGTGCAGCCGGTCGATGAAGCGCATCAGGTCGTGGGGCTTGCCGTGGCGGGCGGTGGCGGCGTAGTAGCCCGTCACCTGGTAGCCCCAGGACATGTCCAGGGGATGCTCCATCACCGGCAGCAATTCCACATGGGTGTAGCCCATCTCCTCGATGTAGGGGATGAGCTGGTCTGCGATGTCGCCGTAAGTGAGCATCTCGCCGTTTTCGCCCCGGCGCCAGGAGCCCAGGTGCATTTCATAGATGTTGACCGGGCTTTTGTAGGCCGTCCATGTGGCGCGCTTTTCCATCCACTCCTGGTCGTTCCAGGTGTAGCCGTCCAAATCATAGAGCATGCTGGCGGTGTTGGGGCGCAATTCCCCTGAAAAGGCGTAGGGGTCGGCCTTCAGGGTCCAGTTGCCGTCGGCCCCCTTGATGGCGTATTTGTAGGTGCGCAGCTTTTCCTCGGCCCCGGCATAGTTGAAGCAGGCCGGGTCGGCGTCCTTGGTGAAGAGGATGTCCGGCAGCCGGATCTCCCAGGTGCCGTCGAACTGCTTGGTCATGGGGTGCTTTTCATAATCCCAAAAACAGAATTCCCCCGTCAGGCTCACCGCCTGGGCATTGGGGGCCCAGACGGTGAAATGCCAGCAATCCACATCCTGCCATACGGGGTGCGCCCCGAAGGTGCGGTAGGCGTGGCGGCTGTTGCCTTGATGAAATTCCTGCCTTTGCGCGTCATTAAAAGGGTGATAGCGCAAGGTCTCTCCTCCCTTCCGTTGATGGTTCAAACACGATATTTCCTGCCTGAAGTATAGCATAGCCCGCCATCAGGCGCAACGAACAAAGAGGTCGCCCTTTCCAGACAAGATGCCCTTCTTGCAGCCTCCCCAGGGTAATTGAACCCCTGCACCGGGCGTGCTATGATGAAGCGAATCATCAGGGAGGGACGGGACATGGCCAGACGGAGCGAGGGGCGGCTGTTTACACCCAGGAAAAAGCGCAGGACAGGCTGCATCACCGTGGTGGTGCTGTTTGCGTTGATCATCGGGGTGACCCTCTTCCTCAACACCCTGTCCAACCGCTTCGTGCGCCTGACAACCCGCCGGGTGACGGTGCTGAACCTGCCCCGGCAGCTGGAGCGCTTCCGCATCCTGCACCTAAGCGACTTAAACGCCGCCAGCCTGGGGGCAGGCCAGGAGAACCTCAAGGCCGCCCTGGGCAAGGAGGCCTACCAGGCCGTGGTGATGACCGGGGACATGGTGGGCAAAGGCGGCAACATCGGCCCCATGCTGGCCCTGGCCCAGGCCCTGGATCCCCGGGTGCCGATGCTGTTCATCACCGGGGACAGCGACCCGGACCCCCTCCTGGCAGTGCCCCACGGGGACGGCGAGGTGAAGGCCGACTACATCCGGGCCCTGGAGGAGGCCGGTTTCATCTACCTGGAAAGCCCCTACCGGCTGGAAGAGGAGGGGCAGGTGGTCTGGTTTTGTCCCGGGGAATTGTTCATGCAGGACCTGGACAGCGCCAGGGCCGCCCTGATAGAGCTGGTGGACAGCCTGAAAACATCTGACAATCCCTATGAATCCGGCACCGCCGCCCGGCTGCGGCATGCCCAGCACCGGCTGCAGGTGTATGAGGATTCCGTGGCGGCCATGGCCCAGATGCAGGAGGGGGACACCATCGTCGCGGTGATGCACCACCCGCCGGACCCCACGATGCTGGGGGAGATGGCGCTGCTATACAGGGAGCAGGAGGAAGCACCCCCCGGCCCCAGCCTCTTTGTGGCGGGCCAGTTCAACAACGGCCAGGCGCGGCTGCCGGGCCTGGGCCCCATCTACATCCCGCCCCAGTCAGACGGCAGCGGCGGCTTCTTCCCCGGGGACGAGGGCTTCACCGGCCTTATCATCCACAAGGGCTACCCGGTGCACATCAGCCCCGGCCTGGGCAATTCCGCCTACTACCCCATCCCCCTGCGCCTGTTCAACCGGCCCCAGATGACCCTCCTGGAACTGACGTCCCGCATGACCCGTTAGGAGGCCTTCCTTGCAAAGCCGCCGCTTTTACAACCGGGAGCTCAGCTGGCTCAACTTCAATGAGCGCATCCTGGACGAAGCCACCAACCTGGACAATCCGCCCCTGGAGCGGGCCCGGTTTTTGTCCATCGTGTCCAGCAACCTGGACGAGTTTTTTATGGTGCGGGTGGGCAAACTGGAGCGCAAGAAGGACATGGGGCGGCAAAAGACGGACCCGGCCGGCTACACCCCCAAAGAGCAGCTGGACCTGATTTATAAAAAGGCCAAAGGCCACATCACCCGCCAGTACCGGGCGCTGAACAACCATGTGCTGCCGGCGCTGGAAGAGGCCGGCATGATGCTGAAAACGCCCGCTGCCCTGGACAGCAGGCAGCACAGCTGGCTGCTGCAGTACTATCAAAGCCAGGTGCTGCCCGTCCTGAGCCCCCGCACCATCCAGGAGCGCCACCCCTTCCCCATCCTCGCCGCCAAGGTGATCTATATCGCCGTGCTGCTCCAGGAGGGTGGCAGGCCGCCCCAGCTGGCCATCGTTCCCGTGCCCCGGGGCCTGGCCCGGGTGGTGCCCCTGCCCATGGGGGAAGGCCGGATGCGGGGGGTGCTGCTGGAAGAGGTGATCCAGGCCTTTTTGCCCCAGCTGTTTTTTGAGGGCCGGGTGCTGGCCCACATGCCCTTCCGCATCACCCGGAACACGGATTTTGTCATCAACCTGGACGACATGCACAACCTCTTAAACGAGATGAGCAAAAACGTCCAGCGCCGCTCCTACGGCAAGATTGTGCGCCTGGAAATCCCCAGAAAGGCGGACCCCAGGCTGCTTGCGATGCTGCGCCGGGGCCTGACGGTGGCCAACGAAGGGGTGGTGAAGGTGGACGGGCCCCTGGACCTGCGCTTTTTCATGCGGCAATTATGCGGCACCTCCGGCTTTGACAAGGAGCGCTTCATCCCCTTTGCCCCCCGGACAGACCAGCGCCTCCGCGCGCGGGAGAGCATCTTCCGCACCATCAGGGGCGGGGACCTTTTTTTGCACCATCCCTATGACAGCTTTGACCCGGTTGTGCGCTTCTTGTCGGAAGCCGCCACCGACCCCCAGGTGCTGGCCATCAAGCAGACCCTGTACCGGGTCTCCAACCACAGCCCCATGATTGACGCCCTGGCCCGGGCGGCCAAGAACGGCAAGCAGGTGACGGTGCTCATCGAGGTGCGGGCCCGCTTTGACGAGGAGCACAACATCGCCTGGAGCCAGGCCCTGGAGAAGGCCGGCTGCCACGTGCTCTACGGCGTGCCCCGCTGGAAGACCCATTCCAAGGTGACCCTGGTGATCCGCCAGGAGCCGGAGGGCCTGCGCCACTACACCCATTTTGGCACCGGCAACTACAACGATGTCACTGCCAAGCTGTACACCGACATGGGGGTGCTCACCTGTGACCGGCAGCTGGGGGAGGACGCCGCCTCCTTCTTCAACCTGATCCTGGGCTACCGCTACATCTACCCCATGCGGGAGATGATCGCTTCCCCCTATGAGCTGCGGGAGGCCATGCTGATGCGCATCCGCCGGGAGGAAGCCGCTGCGAAAGCCCGCAGGCCCTGCGGCATCACCATGAAAATGAACTCCCTCTCTGACCCCCAGATGATGGAGGCCCTGCTGTCCGCCGCCCATGCCGGGGTGCCGGTCACGCTGATGGTGCGGGGCATCTGCTGCCTCCACTACAAGGAGCACAAAAACCTGCAGGTGTACAGCACCGTGGGGCGCTTTCTGGAGCACCCCCGGGTATACTGCTTTGAAAACGGCGGGGAGCAGGAGGTGTACCTGTCCTCCGCCGACCTGATGCCCCGGAACCTGGACAAGCGGATTGAACTGACCGTGCCGGTGAAGGACCCGGGCATCAAGGCGCAGATCCTGTCCATCCTGGAACTGGGCTTTCTGGACAACCGGAAGCTGTGGCGCCTGACCCGGGGCAACCAGTACGAACGGGTACCCCGGGAGGAGCCGGCCATCAATGCCCAGGAGGCGCTGATCATTTCCGGAAACCCCCTGCTTGACAGACAATTTGCGGCCAGATAGACTGTTTTCACTGATTTTTCTTGCAAAAACACGCGGAAGGAGCACCCATGATCCAGATTTACAACAGCCAGACCAGACGGAAGGAAGCATTTGTCCCCATCAAGGAAGGCAAGGTGGGTATCTACTGCTGCGGCCCCACGGTGTATGATTTTTTCCACATCGGCAACGCCCGGCCCTTCATCATGTTTGACGTGTTCCGCCGCTACCTGGAAAGCCAGGGTTTTGAGGTGACCTACGTGCAGAACTTCACCGACGTGGACGACAAGATGATCGACCGCGCCAACCGGGAGGGCATCACCGTCCGGGAACTGGGGGAGCGCTTCATCCAGGAGTATTTCACCGACGCCGGTGCCCTGGGGGTGCGCCCGGCCACCGTCCACCCCAGGGCCACGGAGCACATGCCCCAGATGATCCGCCTGATCCAGGAGCTGGTGGATGCCGGCATCGCCTATGAGAAGGCGGGCAGCGTCTATTTCCACACCCCGGCCTTCCCGGAATACGGCAAGCTGTCCGGCCAGAACCTGGAGGATCTGGACTCCGGCGCCCGCATCAACGTGGATGACGAGAAGAAAAACCCCCTGGATTTTGCCCTGTGGAAGGCGGCAAAGCCCGGGGAGCCCAGCTGGGACAGCCCCTGGGGCAAAGGGCGCCCGGGCTGGCACATCGAGTGCAGCGCCATGAGCATGGAATACCTGGGGGACCATTTTGACATCCACTGCGGCGGCCAGGACCTGCTCTTCCCCCACCATGAAAACGAGGTTGCCCAGAGCGAGGGCTACACCGGGCACCCCTTTGTGAACTACTGGATGCACAACGGCTTCCTCAACATCGACAACACCAAGATGTCCAAATCCCTGGGCAATTTTTTCACGGTGCGGGACATCCTGAAGGAATACGAGCCGGAGGATGTGCGGATGCTGATGCTGTCCGCCCACTACCGCAGCCCCTTAAACTTCAGCCGGGAGATGATGATGCAGGCCAGGGCCTCCCTGGACCGGCTGTATACGGCCAAGGCCCGGCTGATGGAATTGCAGCAGGCGGCCCAGGTGAAGGCGCTGTCGGAGGCCGACCAGGAGGTCATCGCGGAACTGGAAGGCATGGACCAGCGCTTCATCGCCGGCATGAACAATGATTTCAACACCGCAGAGGCCATGGGCGCCCTGTTTGAACTGGTCTACCTGGCCAACACCCGGCTGGATGAATCCAGCGCCCGGGCGGCGGTGGACAAGGCGGTGGACACCCTCGGGAAGATGACAGACATCTTCGGCATCCTCACCAAACAGGAGGATGCGGTGCCCGAAGCCGTCCAGGCCCTGGCAGCCCGGCGCGCCCAGGCCCGGAAGGACAGAAACTGGGCCGAGAGCGACGCCCTTCGGGAGGAGATTGCCAGCCTGGGCTACGCCGTGGAAGACAGCCCCCAGGGCCAGAAGCTGCGCAGGCGCTGATTGGGCAGCAGATTCGGGCACGCCCGGAAGAACATGCGAAATGTCCTGGGCCACGGGGCGCTGCTCCTGGGCCTGGGGCTTTTTTGTGCCCTGGTGGTGATGATGGTGCTGGAGCAAGCCGCAAAGCCCAGCCCGCTTGCCCTGCCCCTGCAGGCGGTTTCAGCCCCGGAAGCCACGGTGCAGCCCTCGGTTGAGGGCAAGCTGAACCTGAACACCGCCACCCGGGAGGAGCTGGTGGCCCTGCCGGGGATTGGGCCCCACCTGGCGGAGCAGATCATCCTTCAAAGAACCCTTCAGCCCTTTTTCTTCATCGAGGACCTGCAGGCCGTGCCCGGCATCGGCAGCGGCCGCATCGACGCCCTCCGGGACCTGGCCTATGTGCCCTGGCCGGAGGGGATGGAGTAAACTGACCGTTTATAGGCACACAAAGAAGCGGCGGGAAATCCCGCCGCTTGGTTGTGTTGGCGTGTTTTAGGGCTTGGGGCTGGCTGTGGGCTTGGGCAGGGCGCTGGCCGCAAACAGCGCTTTCCAGGTGGCAGGGCCCACCACGCCGTCCACCTTCAGGCCGTTGACCTTCTGGAAGGCGCGCACGGCCTCGTAGGTGCCAAAGCCGAAGTAGTTGTCCACCCCGCTGGCGGCCATGTAGCCCAGGGCGGCAAGGCGCGACTGCAGCTGGCCCACCTGGGGGCTCTTGTCCTCATACTTGAGGCGGAAGCCGGCGGAGCTGTGGTCCGGGGTGGGGGCGGGCGCCGGGCTGGGCTTGGGGGAGCCGGAGGGCACCACGGTGCCGGTGGGCACGGCGTCTGCCCTGAACAGCTTGGTCCAGGTGTCCGGGCCCACGATGCCGTCCACTGTAAGGCCGTTGTTTTTCTGGAAGGCGCGGACCGCCTCGTAGGTGGCGTAGCCGAAGCCGGAATCGATGGCGCCCTTGTAATAGCCCAGTTCAAACAGCCGGGTCTGCAGCTGGCCCACCTGGGCGCCGGTGTCGTTGTACTGCAGACGGATGGGCTGGGGCAGGCCGGGAGACGCCGAGGGGCCGCCCGAGGGGGCCGGCACGGGGCTGGCGCCAAAGAGCTTGGCCCAGGTGTCCGGGCCCACGATGCCGTCCACTTTCAGGCCGTTATTCTTCTGGAAGGCCTGGACGGCCTGGTAGGTGAGGTAGCCGAAGCGGTCGTCCACCTGGCCCACGTTGTAGCCCAGGTCGTTCAGCTTCTGCTGAATCTGCTTCACCCGGGGCCCCACATCGTTGTACTGGACCCTGAGGCCGGGGACCGGCTTGGACAGGTCCGGGGTGGGGGTGGGGACGGGGCTGGGAATCGGGACGCCGCCGGTTAAGGAAGCCCAGGTGGCGGGGCCCACCACGCCGTCCACCTTCAGGCCCTTGTCGGCCTGGTACCTGGTGACCGCCTGGTAGGTGGAGTAGCCGAACTTGCCCTCCACATCCTTGGTGTAATAGCCCAGGTTGCGCAGGATGCCCTGCACGGTTTTCACCGCCGGGCCGGCGCTGCCGTAGGCGATGCGCTGGTACAGGGTGATGCCGGGCTTGGTGCCAATGTTGCTGATGGCATCTTCGCTGAACAGCAGCAGATTGGTGATCTCGCCGATGACACCGTCTGCCTTCAGGCCGTTTTTGGCCTGGAAGGCCTTCACCGCCACATAGGTGGAGTAACCGAACTTGCCGTCCACCTTGTCCTTGTAATAGCCCAGCTGGGCCAGGCGGGACTGGGCCTGGTTGACCTGGCTGGAATGGGTGCCGTACCTCAGGTTTTCAGACAGCGTGGGCAAGAGCACGCTGACCATCATCAGGACGCAAATCATCCCTGCTACGATCCGTTTTTTCATCTGCTGCACTCCTCTCAGTGGTTGTGCTTCATCTGTGAAACTGTTGCGCATACATCATACCGTATATTATAAAAGCTTGCAATGATGAATCATCAGTGCAAACGGGCTTTTTTGGCCCCGCCCCTCCTCACTGCGCCGCCTCCCGGCTCAGCAGGTGCAGGGCAGCCACAGCCTGGGACAGGGTGGCCGCCTCCATCAGCTTCATGCCCTTTAGCGCCTTCAGTTTGCCAGACTTGCCTTTGGGGCAAATCACCGTCATAAAGCCCATCCGGGCGCACTCGGCCAGGCGCCGGTCCATAAAGGGAATGGGGCGCACCTCCCCCAGCAGGCCCACCTCCCCCATGGCGGCCACATCCCCCGGCAGGGATTTGTCCGACAGGGAGGAGGCCACCGCCAGGCAGACCGCCAGGTCCGCCGCCGGCTCGTTGAGGCTTAAGCCGCCGGCCACGTTGATGTAGACATCCTGGTTGTACAGCCGCAGTCCCGCCCGTTTTTCCAGCACCGCCAGCAGCAGGGCTACCCGGCCCTGGTCCATGCCGTTCACGGTGCGCTTGGGGCTGGGGTAGAAGCTCTGGGCCGCCAGGGCCTGCAGGTCCACCAGCATGGGGCGGCTGCCCTCCATGCCGCAAAACACCACGGAGCCGGAGATGCCGGAGGTCCGGTCCCGGAGCAGGGCCTCGGAGGCCTCCGCCACCGCCTTCATCCCCTCCCCCGTCATCTCAAACAGGCCCAGCTCATTGACAGAGCCGTAGCGGTTCTTGTTGGCCCGCAGCAACCGGTATTCCCGCTGGTGGTCTCCCTCGAAATACAGCACCACGTCCACCATGTGCTCCAGCACCCGGGGGCCGGCAATGGCCCCCTCCTTGGTGACATGGCCCACCAGGAAGACCGGGCAGCCCGTGGTCTTGGCGAAGCGCATCAGCAGGCTGGCGCTTTCCCTTACCTGGCTCACAGAGCCCGGGGAGGAGGCCATGTCCGGCCGGTACATGGTCTGGATGGAGTCCACCACGGCATAGTCCGGTGCGATGGCCCCCAGCTTCTCCATCACCGCGTCCATGGCGTTTTCCGCCAGCACCAGCACCCCTTCCTGCCCGGCCCCCAGGCGGTTGGCCCGCAGCTTGATCTGCCGGGCGCTTTCCTCCCCGGTGATGTACAGCACCTTCCTGCCCTGGCGGGACAGGTTGGCGCACACCTGCAGCAGCAGGGTGCTTTTGCCCACCCCGGGCTCGCCGCCGATTAAGAGCATGGAGCCCTCCACCACGCCGCCCCCCAGCACCCGGTCAAACTCCGGGATGCCGGTGCTTTGGTGCAGGGCCAGATCCGCCGTGATGGCTTCCAGGGGCAGGGCCTCAGCCCCGGTGCCGCCGGGGCGCTTCTGCTCCTTCTTGCTGCCGGGCGCAAGGCCAATCTCCTCCACCTCCACCAGGGTGTTCCAGGCGTCGCAGGAGGGGCATTTGCCATACCAGCGCGGGGTTTCAAAGGCGCAGTCGCTGCACACAAAGATGCTTTTTTTCTTCAATGGGTTTCCTTTCTTGAAAGCGGGAAGATGGTTTTGTATACTGGCGGCAGGAGGCCTGCATGAACCAAGCAACAGCGTACATCGTCGGCGCCGGGGAGGTGTGCTTCACCGGCTTTCACCCGGGGCCCCGGGACCTGGTCATCGCGGCGGACGGCGGCTATGACGCCCTGGACCAGGCCGGGATCCGCCCCCACCTGCTCCTGGGGGACATGGACTCCATCAAGGCGCTGCCCATGGACATCCCCCGCCTGCGCTTCCCCGTCAAAAAGGACGAGACCGATATGGCCCTGGCCATTCAGGTGGCGCAGCAGCGGGGCTTCCGCCGCTTCAAGCTGTACGGCGCCCTGGGCGGGCGCCTGGACCACACCCTGGCCAACCTGCAGCTGCTGGGCAGCCTGGCCCGCCAGGGCATGCAGGCCCGGATGGTGGACCGCCGCGCCGTGTTTTTTGCCGTCAGCAATGGCAGCCTGGTGCTGCCCCCCCTCAGGCAGGGCACCACCGTCTCCGTCTTCGCCTGGGGCGGGGATGCGGCCGGGGTCACCCTGAAAGGCCTGGCCTTTCCCCTATATAACGCGCAACTGAAGGCTTTCATGCCCCTGGGCGTCAGCAATGTGGCCAGGGGCATGCCGGTGCGCATTTCCGTTGCGTCCGGGGTGCTTTTGGTAACGGTCAGCCTCAGGAATAGCGCTTGACGTATTTGTGGACCAGCTCCTGCAGCTCCTCCTCCCGGCGCTCGATGTCCCGCAGCAGGGCCATCTGGGCCCGGGCCCTAATCAGGTTGTGCTTGGGGGAATTCACCTTGAAGTACAGGTCCCCGTCCAGGTAGTCCGTTAAAAAGCGCATGGCCAATTCCCCCGTCAGCACCTTGATGCCCAGGGGCAGGCGGAACAGCTCTTCGTCTGACAGAATCCCTGCCGTCTCCTCGATGAAGCCCCGGGTGAAAGCCCGGGTTTTTTCCATGTCCAGGCCGATGATGCTGGTGTCCTCCTCGTCCTCCCGGGCGGTGGAGGCGCCGAAGCGCACGCCGTCGCCATAGTCATACAGGGAGGAGCCGGGCATCACGGTGTCCAGATCGATGACGCACAGGGACTTGCCGGTTTTGCTGTCCAGCAGCACGTTGTTGGCCTTGGTGTCGTTGTGGGTGACCCTGAGGGGGATCACCTTGTTGTCCAGCAGGCGCACGATCTCCCCCAGCATCCGCCGGCGGTCGAAGAGGAACTCAATCTCCTCCTCCACCTCGTTGATGCGGCCGGCCTTGTTCTCGTCCAGGGCGCGCACAAAAGCGTAGAAGCGCTTGGTGGTGTTGTGGAAATGAAGGATGGTCTCCGTCAATTGGTCCGCAGGGAAATCCGCCAGCTTGCTCTGGAAGCGGCCGAAGGCGCGGCCCACCTCCTCCAGCTGCTCCGGATGCTCCACCACATCCAGGGCCAGGGCATCGGAGATATAGGTATAAGCCCGCCAGACCCCCAGCTTCCGGTCCTGGAACATCACCTTGCCATCCGTGGTGCGCACCAGCTCCAGCACCTGGCGGTGGGAGCTGCCGCCGTTTTTCTCCATGGCGGCAAGCCATTTTTCAAACCGGGAGGGCTCTTTCGCCTGAGCCTCATCCTCGGGATAGAACTCCGCCGAGTAGGTAAGAGCTTTGACACCGTGATACAGGGATAAATACAGCCCCACGCATCCTCGTATTACGGGCCAGCCCAGGATCTTGTGTTTTTCAGCCGGCGGAGTATACGGCATCACTTTGCTCTCCAGCTCTCCGTCCGGTTTGCGGACGACTATCGCGCGTTTTCTGGGCCCCTGCATCAGTATACCTTCGATCAGTGCCTGCCCGCCTATCATCGTGCGGAACTTCTCAGCCATTGCTTATCCTTTCCGTATCCGGGCCCGAGAATGTCCGGGGCCCGGCGCAGATCAATTTTTTTGTTTCCGCGGCAGTTTGATCGTCACGAGCACGCCGCCGCCCTGCGCGTTTTCAATGATCAGTTCACCCTTATGCAGTCTGACGATCTCGTCGCACACAGCAAGGCCGATACCGCTCCCGCGCTCTTTCGAGCTGCCTTTGTAAAACTTCCATTTTACCTGCGGGAGCTCGTCCTCCGGTATGCCGGGCCCGAAATCCCTGACTTTTATTATCACGTCGTTGGGGTCCGACGTCACCGTTACCGATATGCGGTTTCCCGAACGTCCGTGCCTGGCGGCGTTGTTCAGAACATTCAGGAACACCTGGCGCAGCCGCTCCGGATCGCCGCTGATGAGCGGCACGTTCTCGTCTTCGAAGTAGTCTATCTCCATGCCCTGCTTTTCGAGCTGACTGCGGTACATGTATATCGTATCTTCGAGCTCCGCCGTGATATCGATCATTCTTACGTGCAAGGTGAAAAGCCCGCCCTGGATCCGGGAGAAATCGAGAAGGTTCTCTACGAGTTTTGAAAGGCGCTCGGCTTCCCGCTGAATGATCTCGATGCCTCTTTTCTGCTCTTCGGGGTCCGGGTCCTCGCTGCTGAGCAGCGTCTCACCCCATCCCGCTATCGCTGTCAGAGGGGTTCTCAGTTCATGGGATATCGAAGAGATGAACTCAGTCTCAGTTTTTTCCGACTGGTCGATCTTCGTCGACATATTGTTTATTGTGTCGACCAGTACGCCTATCTCGTCGTCATATCTCTTTTCTATCTGAACGCCGTAACTGCCGTCCGCGATGCGACGGGCGATCGCCGTTATCTCGCCTATCGGATTCACGATGGAACGAATGAAATACAGATTCGAAACGATGACAAGAAGAAGCACCGCCGCTCCGACGGCGCAGGCTATCCCTATGCCTATAGTGATCTGTCGGTCGATATTCTTCAGGCTCGTAACATAGCGCAGTACGCCTATAACCTCCCCTTCACCGTAGTACAGAGGGGCGGAAACGGCCATAATGCGCTCGCCGGTGTTCGGGGCGTTCCCCTGCCAGATACTGATCGCCTTAGTCTGAAGAGCTTGTGTAATGTCGTTGGTACCCGGCTCGTCTCCCGCGGGGAGACCGTAAGAGGAGATCAGGATCTTGCCGGAAGTGTTGATGAACTGCAGCTCAAGATAATTCTTCTCTTCAAAAGCGGCCACAAACTCCAGCGCGCTGTTATAGTAGTCGTTATAGCTCGCCGTTATGTAGTTGCTGAAGAAGGCGGAGGCGCTCCTGGCTCTCGTGCGAAGCCCGTAAGTCGCGGTCGAGTAGTAATAGCTGCCGAACGCCAGCGCGAAAGCGCTCAGCGAGAGCGTGATGACCACAATGATGGACGCCAGATTGTCAACCATCCATCTTCTGCGAAGCCCAGAACGCATCAACGGCTGACCCTCCCGGCGCTCACGCGCTCCATTTATATCCGTAACCCCAGACCGTGGTGATGTAGGCGGGGTTTGTAGCGTCGTCCTCTATCTTCATGCGGAGGCGCCGGATATTAACGTCAACGATCTTCAGCTCACCGAAATAATCCTTGCCCCAGACGTTCGCGAGTATCTCCTCGCGGGACATCGCTTTGTCCGGGTTCTCGATAAACATCTTCATTATCGCGTACTCGACATTTGTTATGCGTATACGCTCGCCGTTTTTCGTGAGCGTGCGGTTTTTTGTGTTAAGTATGAACGGCCCGCTGACCATCTCGTTGGGGTTTTCCTCCCTGGAATCGCCAATGCGCCTGTAGAGCGCGTCGATGCGGGCCACGAGCTCGGCAGGCGAAAAGGGTTTTGTTATATAGTCGTCGGCGCCCGTCATAAGGCCCGTCACCTTGTCCATCTCCTGAGCCCGCGCCGTCAGCATAACTATCCCCATCTGGGCATTTGTCGCCCTGATCCTGCGGCACACATCGAAGCCGTCCATATCGGGCAGCATTATATCCAGAATGGATACCTTTATATCGGGGTTTTCCGCGATCAGCTGCAGCGCCTTCTCGCCCGTATCGGCTTCAAGAGCCGTGTAGCCCGCCCTTTTCAGGTTTATTACAACGAAGCTGCGAATGCTGGCCTCGTCTTCAAGAATCAGCACTTTTTTCATATTACACTCCTTCGTTTTCCCCGGACGTATTCGCCGCGATCAGGATATTATGCCCGTATACCACTCGGACCTGGTCAGATTGAACCTGAGCGCCAGCTGCTCTTTGGCGTACTCAAGAGCAAGGCCCTGGGTATCCGTTATCTTGGCCGCGTATACCGTGACATCCTGTACCTTGAGCAGATAACTTCCCGTTGTATTGACTCTTGTATATCTGTTGTCACCGGTAAGGACATATATGCGCATAAACTCCGCGGGCTCATCCGCGTCCTGGACCGGGAAGAAGCCCTTGGGCACCATCACGTACAGGGCGGCGGTCAGGGCGAGGGTGGCCACCACAACGCCCAGCATCATCGGCTGCCGGGCCAGGGTCCAGTCCAGCGCGCGGTCGTAGTGCGCGATCACGCGGTCGAACATGTCGCCCTGCGCGCCGGATTCATGGTCGTGCGCGCCGCCGCCGTGTCCGGCCTTGAGGAAGCGCGCGCACAGCATCGGGGTCAGGGTCAGCGACACCACCAGCGAGATCGCGATGGCCACCGCCAGGGTGATGGCGAACTCGTGGAACAGCTTGCCCACCAC
>ENA-UOUL01002647-UOUL01002647.1-bioreactor-metagenome-genome-assembly--contig:-NODE-2647-length-20365-cov-5.269125_pt1 | contig 20365 bp, 15 predicted proteins | sample MGYA00249838_ERZ747220 | MGnify/ENA primary metagenome ERZ747220 (study PRJEB28778, sample SAMN05720191) | bioreactor metagenome | isolation source: Anaerobic biogas reactor | place: USA:Washington...
CATCGACGTGGATGAGGACGACAACGTCGGGGCCCCACTTGAGCGCGGCCTCGACGTCGTAGGTCTTGTGCGGGTCGAAGTAGCTCGCCTCATGCCCGAGGGCCTTGGTGCTCACCACCGCCGCCCGGCCGATGGGGGCGCAGAGGTCGGCTTCACTCACCCCCTTGATGGCGGTCGCGTTCTCCTTCTGATCCGACACCACATAAAGCACCTTCACGGCGTCCCTCCCTGCCCGTAGGCCAAGTGAAGATCGCAGTGCTTGCAGCCTCCTGAAGCCGCGTCCATCTCCGCCCGCCGGCACTGCCTGAGGACCAACTCCTGGAGCATGCAGACCTTGCCCTCCAGGTTGTGGTAGTGGGCGCGAAGAGAGCGCAGGTCCTTGGTGCTTCGCTCCGCGGTCTCCTCGAGCAGCTTGTTACGGGCCTCGAGGGCGGCGATGTACTTCTCGCGTTCCTCATCGGTGCTCTGGCGGTACTTGGACCTCACCACCGCCACCGCTCCGGCGATGACTCCCACGATGCCGAATGTGGGAATGATGATGGAGGTCCAGACGGTCATGGTCGTCATCGGGCCACCGCCGCCGTCGGAGGTCGGTGGCAGGCAAGCCGTCGCATCTGGCCAAACAAAAGGCCGCTCAAGGCGGCCCTCCAGAACACGCGGTGCTTGTGCTTGTGTCTTCGCTTCATCTATCTCCTTTCGTAGTGGACAGCATGACGGTTAGGCCCGCCGCCCCACTCCGGTGACGCCAGAACGGCCTTGGCCCGGACCTGGGCTCATGATGGTGATGCTGCGTCCCCCTCGTCCGCTTCGCACATAGCTCTGGCCCGGCGGGGCCCAGAGGATGTTGGGGGCGTCCCAGGCGTAGAGGGTGTCGGCCACTCCCCAGCGCCAGGTGTTGGGCTGGGGGATGTATTTGCTCGTGTCGTACATGTTGACGAAGCCGCGGAAGGCCCCGGGCATAGTGCCATCCTTGCCGCAGAGGTCGTAGACCGCGTAGATCGGTGCCTGGACGTCCTCGTCCGCGCCCCAGCGGACGAACTGCGTCTCGTACTCCCCAAAGTCGCTGTAGACGCCCCAACGGTAGATGCGGAAGATCAGCTTGGGGAGGCGTTCGTCTGTGACCATGACTTCTTTGCCGTTGGGTGGATAGACGTCGATGGAGTTGAGACAGCGGACGAACTTGCCCTGGTGGTCGTAGACGAGAAGGGCGTCGGGGCCGTAGAGGGACCGGCCCACGGTCCACTCGTCGTAGGCGGTGAGGAGCTTGGGAGCGTTCACGTCCTGGGTCTGGACGGGACCGTCCCAGCCGGGCTTGGCCGGCACCCAGGCTTTGTCCCAGAGCTTGCAGACGGTCTCGCGATCGCCCGGGGTCCACTCCCAGTCGCTTTCTTTCCAGGGGTCGAAGTAGAGGGTGGCCCCCACCAGATATCCGCCCTTGGGGATCTCCCTACTTGCCCGAAGCGGGGTCACACTCCAGACCGTCCAGCCCGTCTCCCAGAGGCCGGGCGATTCGACCTCGGCGAAGTCAAGGAGAGTGGTCCATTTCGTGCCCTTGATGGTGCCCGCGACCGCCTTCCAGACCGGCGGGCTACCCAGACGCAGGCCCGACTCGGTGTAGACGAAGACGCTGCCGTCGTGGCTGGAGATGAGCTGGCGCCGGCCGCCGGTGAGGATGCTCGCGGGCGTGGCGAAGGCCGCGTCCGTGGCCACCTGGCTGTTCTTGACCACATGGGTGACGGCGCCGTCCAGATTCTCCGTGGGGACGCCCATGAGCCTCATGCAGTTCTGACCGACCGGGTTGATCATCCCGTAGGAGGGATCGGGCATGTAGGCGATGACGGAAGGTCCGGCGCCGGCGAACATGTTCCAGAAACCGGGGTAGGTCTTGGTCGCCTCGTCTTCGCCGGGGAACCACCAGTCGCCGCCGTGAGAGTAGCCGGAGAGGTCCATGACGATGTCGCGGACGTACTCAATGCTGGTGCCCCAGCGCCGGAAGACCTCCTTGCGGCCGAGGATGGTCCCGTTGGTGCGCTCGAGCGGAGGCTGCGCCAGGCCTCCCTGGGGACCACGCTGGTCGGGGAAGGGGAGGACGTGCTTCAGATCGAGGTCGCTGTCGATGGCGTAGTCCCCCACCCAGCCGGCGATGCCGTCGGCCTTGGTCCCCGACATGGATACGCCCGCGTGCTGCCAGGGGTCCATGACGTAGACGCTGAACTGGGTGCCGGTGTTGGTGGAGGAGGCGAAGTACCAGCCGTTCGCGGCCATGGAGATGGGCTTCCTTCCCACCGGCTGGACATAGGCGGGCGAGTGGTCGACGCCGTCTAGGTCCAACTGGTCGATCTCGAATCCTTCCAGCTGGTGGTAGTAGTCCCAGCGGGACTGATACGGTCTCGTGCCCCCGCCAAGGGACTCGTGGCAGGCGGCCAGGACTCCACACCTGCGATGGTGGCTTTGAGGATGGCGGCCCCCGTCCCCAAGGTGGGGCCGAAGGTCATGCCCATGGGGTCGCTCGTGAGCAGGCCGCCACCGAAGGAGCCTTCCACCAGGTAGTCGTTCACGTTGTCGGTATGGGGGATGGCGGGCCAGAGCACGCCCTTGGAGTAGGTCTGGCCGCCGTCTATCCAGATGATCGACCCACCGTAGTAGGAGCCCAGTTGGCGCAGGTTGTACTTAGATCCGTCGGAGAAGGGGATGTAGAAGCCCGGGGTCGCGCCCCGAAGATGGCGGTGAAGCACCGTATAGCCGCCGCCCAGGGCAAATGCCCCCCACTCCGCGTAGCGCACGTCTCCGGACTGTTGCCAGGAACAGGCCATCACCGTGAGCGCAGATCCGTCGGGGGTGCCGAGGGTGCTGGAGGGATACGTGATGGGGCTGCCCTCGCCCCCGAAGGGGAGGTCGAAGTCGCACGTCCAGAAGTTGCACCCCGGATCCCAGCCCCAAAAGCTGGGGTTGCCGTAGCCCATGGCCCCGCCGGGGCGCCCCAGGAAGTACTGGTTACCCCAGTAGCCGTAGTAGCAGGACTCGCCGTAGAAGTAGCTGTAGATGGACCAGGCCTTGCCCGGCCCCGTAAACGGTCCTTCGCAGGTGTCGGCGATGGGGTCGTACTTCACCCACACCGGGGTGTCGTCGTCCTCGTAGCAGAGACAGAGGATGTACTTCTGCCAGGGGTAGACGTAGCTCGAGGTGTTGATCCCGGCTCCGCCGGGGGTCTGGTAGGACTTAAGGCCGGGGATGTAGTCGGTCAGGCGGACCGTCCGCAGCTGAGCCCACTTCTTGATCTTGAAGCTCACAGCGGGAACACGCGCTGGGCGGGGATGGGCGGGAAGATACGCTGGGCGGGGAACGGCGGGTAGATGCGGCCAAGGGCGCCGCTGGCCGCCGGTGGCGCCTCTCCTTCGCCCCCGATACCCACGAACCAACAGTCCTCCATGCAGACCAGGTCGAGGGAGTGGCTGGAAGACATCCCCGGCGACTCCAAGTAGACGAAGGGAGCGCCGGCGCCGGGGCCGACCAGATGGAGTCCCTTGGCTTCATCGAGGACGGCCACGCTAGGCTACCTCTACGGAGAGATCATCGACCCACACGCTGTAGCTGGTCCCGCCCCAGGCTTCGAACCAGACGTCGATGACCCCGGTCTCACTCGTCGTGAAGGTGACCGTCAGCTGCTCCCAGAGGTCGGCGTTCACCGTGATGTCGCCCGTGACGTCAGTAGCGATGCCGGCAAGTTGCTTTCCGGGAACAAGAAGACGCCCGCTGATGCCCGTGTCCGAGCGGCGCGCGTACACCCCGATGGTCGTGAGATTGCCGGAGAGCACGGCGATGGAGGCGAGTTTCCTTCGAAGGACGACCCCACTGTTGGTGGGGCTGAACTTCCAGGACACCCCGGCCGCCGTGTGCCTGACCGAACTGTCGGAGTCGATCGTCCCGTAGTAGAGGTTGACCGAATGGGCGCCGGCCACGCCCCCGCTCTTAAGGAGCGTCCCCCTCCCCCACTGGGATATGCTGGCGAACGGGGTGGCGTCCAGGGTGCCGTTCATGATGGTCACTGTGTTTGAGGCCAGATGGACCGTGCCGTTGGCGTTCCCGCTGGCCGTAAGGTTCCAGATCTGCACGTCGCCGCCCAGGGCACCCGCCATCTCGATACCGTGGTCGGCGTTGTCTTTGAGCGTGACGTCGAACAGGCGTACGTCCTTGCAGAAGTCGTCGAAGTGAAGTCCCTCGCCTGCCGATGCGCTCACGTCCTGGTTGCACGACTCAAGACCCCTGCAGACGAAGTCGTTCATGGCCTTAAAGAGGAAGCCCCCTCTATTCGAGTAGGCTTTGATGTCCTCCCAGCGCCAGCCCAGCATGGCTTCGCGGTTGCCGGTCGTCGGGCCCGACACCTGGAGGGCGTAGGTCCCGCCGGTGAATCGGCAACGGATCAGGTTCAGTTCCGAGAACCTGTAGTCGGCAGTCGCGGACAGATCCAGGAGGAAGCACGCCTCGACCAGGCTGTAGGCGGGCTTGTGCAGGAAGTGGCAGTCCACGAAAGAGTTGTGGTTGACATAGCTGGTCGAGGCGACCCTCCCCTGGAAGCAGAACCGCTCGTGCAGCCAACCGTTCTTGCTGAGGGCAAAGAGCGTCGAGCCTCCGGTGCTGCTCTGATAGAGACGCCACGCCGTCACTCCGTCCTGGGTGTCAGTCGAGGGGTCCCAGCCGCCGCTGCAGATGCAGGGCTGGTCCCGGGTGCCGGCGACAGGGACGCTTCCTTGGGCTGCGGCAAGAGCAGCCGCCTCGCGCCGATAGACCGACTGGCTCCCAATCGCGGTCCCGTAGTAATCGCATAGCAGTTCGACGCCTATCTCTGAGGAGAACCCCTTGATGCCCCACCACATGTCATTGAGGCCGTCGCCCAAGGAGAGCATGTCCCAGTGGCAGATGTGGACAGGGTCGCTCGTCGCCTTGATGGCCACGATGTTGTCGACATACCAGTTGTAGGTGCCTGGGTCGAGGTTGGCGTAGACCGCTACCGAGCGGATGGACGCGCCCAGGTTGGCCCCGCCGGCCTTGAAGGCCCGGGCGAAGACGGGACTGGAGCCAACGCCCGCGAGCGGCTGGACCACCAGTTCATCGACGACCACATCCCCGGTGGCATCCGAACAGAGGCAGATCCTTAAGGTGTCGGCGACTGCAGTCCCGTTGCAGTAGGCAAAGAGCGAGACGCCCTGGAACGAGGAGAGGTCCAGTTCGTTCCCGGCGCCCAGGTCCTTGTAGGCCATCTTGCCGGTGGTGAAGGCCGTGAGCGGCACGAGCTTGAGGCTGTAGGTCCCCATGAGTACCAGGCTTGTCTGGTGCGTCGCGGTTATGTTGGCCGCCCCCACCCAGCCGGACTCGCACTGGTCGATGATGGCGATGCGGCCGGAGTCCATCACGACCGACGGGCTCTGGTTGGTAAACGTCATGGTGCCGGATGCGGTCGGAGCCTCGGTTTTGGGGACCTTCACGCGGTCCCCGGCGACGAAGTAGGTGGTGCTTAGACCCGACATGAGGTTGAGCGGCCCACCGATGAAGAAGCTCCGCCCCGTGCCTGAGGTGTAGGTCGCGTCCAGCGTGACCTCGGTGTCGGAGACGACGGCCACGATCTTGCGCACTGCGCTGACGATGCGGATGTAGCGGCCCTGTTTCCCGGTGAAGCCGCCGGAGGCGGATGTGAGCTTGGTGGTGCCGTAGGTCTGGCCGTCCGTGCCAGAGAGGTCGAGCGTCCACGAGTCGCCCGAATAGCTCGCACTGCCATTGACGGGGTCTACATACCAATCGGACATGGCGTCACTTCCGGTACTTGAGGGTCAGGCTGAGGGTGGAGATGGCGTCGGTCGAGTAGTTGATGATGGTCCCGTAGATGGTCGTGCCTCCGAACCACTCCCAGGGGATGCGGTCGGTGAAGGCGGTCGCCGTGATGGCGTTCTCCGCAGCGTCGTCACCGGCCTGGTAGGCCAGAGTAGTCCGGCCTTCGTTGGTGTAGAGGTAGAGTTCATACCTCAAGCTGCCTGAGCTATAGGCGACCGCCTGCAACTCGGTGACCAAGCGGGAAGCCATGGCGGGAATGGTGAACTGCTCGGAGGAGGAGCCGGCGCAGCTGGTCTCCAGCGTCGCCATGGTGAATGCGTGGGAAGAATGGATCTCGACATCTGCGGTGTGCGCCTGTAGGTCGCCCTCGTCGGCCACCAACTCACTGTAAATCGCCAGCAGCGTGGGTAGAGGGTCGGGCCGGCAGTCGGTGATGTCGGCCGTGTGGATGGCGGTCGCGAGCTTCTCGACCAGGACCTCGGCCAGCTTCAGGTAACCGACCGGAGTCGAAGGCGGGCCCGGCGTGCCGGCAGGGGTGCCCTTGAGGGCCGCGTTCTCAGCCGGCCCTTCGAGCACACCGGGACCGGAGACACAGATGATGTCGATGCGGTCGTCGTACTGGTCGGCAGTGGAGATGGCGAGGATGGTGGGGTTCGCGTAGCAGGCCCGGCCGCCCGAGAGGATGGCCTCGCCCGCGGTGCGGATGGCGCTCGTGGACGTCAGCCGCTGGCCGTTGACCGCGATCGCCTCGGCCCCGCTCGCCGCCTCCCGCATGGTCGCCATCGAGCCGGCGCCGGATGAATGGGACAGACTGTTTAATGTCGATTTCTTCATCAAAATAAATGCCTCATATATCGGATTGCAGATCAAGCCGGCCAGCAACGTCTCTCAAATTTCGCAAATTTTCAAAGAGCGAACCCTCCAGCTAAAAACCCACGAAAAATTCACAAAAAATTACGGAGGCAAGGTGTTTTATGTCTTTTCGTTGAAACAGGGAAACGTCAAGATCATTCAAAATACGGATGTCATCGCGGAAATCCAACAAGAAATAAAGCGAATACAAAGTCTATGAAGAAACTGACGGACATATTGGAAGAAAGGGTCTCGCAGGCTATCAAAGAAGTCTGCGGGCAAGCGTATCCGGCGATGGTGCGGGCGGCGGCGGATGGGCGGTTCGGGGATTATCAGGCCAACGGGGTGATGGCGGCGGCCAAGGCGGTCAAGTCCAACCCGCGGCAACTGGCCGAGCGGGTGGTGGCGGCGATGGAGATTGCCGACCTCTGTGAGCCGCCGGAAGTGGCCGGGCCGGGGTTTATCAACCTGCGGCTTAAGGATAGCTTTTTGGCCGAGCGGCTGCTGGGGATGCACCGGGACGCGGCGCGGCTGGGCATCGATAAGGCCGAGACGCCGAAAACCGTTGTCGTGGACTATTCCGGGCCGAATATTGCCAAAGAGATGCACGTTGGCCACCTGCGCAGCACCATCATCGGCGACTGCATTGCACGACTATACGAGTATGCCGGACACACCGTTATCCGCCAAAACCACATCGGCGACTGGGGCACGCAATTCGGCAAAGTAATTCTTGCCTTATGGCATATTTGTATGGCAGAGAATCTACACAAAACAGAGAAACCATATTACGATCTCAATCTGCCTGACGACCAAAATGCAACTGTTTTCTTTAATCAAATAGTAAATCGTCATCAGAACGATTGGTGTGCAGATTCAAAATTTGTCGAAGGGGATGGCGAACTATATTTCCGCCCATTTTTGGACGAATTTTCTCTGAGAAGTAAAACTCTTTGGCCAGTTCTTTTGAAGGCGTATCAATATGTAAATTTACTCGACGAAGCTTTTAAGGGAATGAAGCGTACTATTAAAACCCGTGAGAAGATTGAAAATGGTCAATTTGTCTATAAAGAAATTTCTTATGAGTCGCTTTCACGTTACATAACTTATATGCTTCAACAAGGGGGACAAGATAATGAACAGGAACGAAAAGCATGGAGTTGTGTAAAAGAAATTACGATGCAGCATTGCGCTGAAATTTACAAGCTTCTCAATGCTACACTTGAACATCCTCGTGACACTCGTGGAGAAAGCGATTACAATGACAAACTTCCACAGATTGTAATCGATCTGAAGGCGAGAGGACTGGCGACAGAGTCGGATGGTGCGATTTGTGTGTTTCCGGAAGGGTTTAAGAACAAGGAAGGCGATCCGCTGCCGTTTATTATTCAAAAGAGTGATGGGGCGTTTTTGTATGCGACGACGGATTTGGCTGCGCTAAGATATCGCCTTCATGGAATCGAATATCAAGGTCAAAATTACCAAGCTGATAGGGTGATTTATGTGACCGATGCGCGGCAGGCGCTGCATTTTCAGATGCTGTTTGCCACGGCCAAGCTGGCTGGGTGGGTCAAGGACGGCGTTGTGCTCGAGCATGTGACGTTCGGGACGATGCTGGGTGAAGACGGCAGGCCGTTTAAGACGCGGACGGGCGGGACGGTCAAGCTTAAAGACCTGCTGGACGAGGCCATCGAGCGGGCGACGGCGGTGGTTGAGAAAAAAAACCCTGACCTGCCCGCCGAGCAAAAGGTAAATATCGCCAAGGCCGTCGGCGTCGGTGCGGTCAAATATGCCGATTATGCCAACAACCGCAACAGCGATTATGTCTTTAGCTTCGACAAGATGCTGGCGATGGAGGGCAACACCGCCCCGTATATGCAGTACGCCTACGCCCGCATCAAATCCATCGAGCGCAAGGCTACGGGCAAGGACGTGGATATTGAAAAGGAACTGGCCGGGATTGCGTCCATGACACTGGCCGAGCCGGCGGAGAAAGATTTGGCCAAGCTGCTGGTGCGGTATGATCAGGCGATTGCCGCGGCGATGGCGGAGTGCCGCCCGAATTACCTGACCGGCTATCTGTACGATGTCGCACAGGCGTTCAGCCGTTTCTATACGACCTGCCCGGTACTGACGGCCGACCCCGAAAGCCGCCCGGCCCGGCTGCTGTTGTGCGATCTGACCGCCCGCACCATCCGCCACGGCATGAGCGAACTATTAGGCATTGAAGTTGTTGAGCAAATGTAATTTTTTAACCGCGGATTGCGCGGATTTTCGCGGATTATTGATAGAAGGGAAGAAAAATGCAGATTACACACAAAACAATTTCGGTTCGGACGAACCGGCGGTGTCAGATGATTGACATCACCTCGCAGGTGGCCGAGGTGGTCAGCGAAAGCGGTATTCAAAACGGGACGGCGATGGTCTTCTGTCCGCACACTACCGCGGCGATTACCATCAATGAAAACGCCGATCCGGACGTGCAGCACGATCTCCTGCTGACGCTGGAGGAACTGCTGCCGAAAAACCGCCCCGGCTATCGCCACTGCGAAGGCAACAGCGACGCCCACGTCAAGACCTCACTGGTCGGCACCAGCGAACTTGTGATGATTCAGGACGGCAGGTTGACGCTGGGGACGTGGCAGTCGGTGTTTTTCTGTGAATTTGACGGCCCGCGCTCCCGCACCGTCTATATCCAAATCACCGGGCAATAAAGTGGAAACTGAAATCACAGATTTCGCAGATTACACAGAAAAAATCTGTGAAATCTGTGTAATCTCTGTATCCGGAATAAGCTGTTACGCTTTCTTTTTCGGCGGGGTCAGGCCGAGTTCTTTCATCACCTTCTGCATATCGTCCCAGACGCGGCGGCGGTTTTCGAGGGTGTAGCTGCGCAGGAGGTACGCCGGGTGATAGGTGGGCATCAGCTTGGCAGGCGGGCAGGTCGGGGAGAAGCGGTATTCGATGAATTGGCCGCGGAGTTTGCCGATTGGCTCGTCGGTTGCCAGCAGTGTGCGTGCGGCGTGGGCGCCCAGCGCCACAATCACCTGCGGGGCGAGCAGTTCAAGCTGACGTTTGAGATAGGGGCTGCACGCCTGGATTTCATCGGGTTTGGGGTCGCGGTTTTCCGGCGGGCGGCACTTGACGATATTGCCGATAAAGACATCATCCCGCGTCAGCCCCATTGCGGTAATCATATCGGTCAGCAGCTTGCCTGCCCGGCCGACAAACGCCAGTCCTTGGGCGTCCTCGTCCGCTCCCGGCCCTTCGCCGATGAAGACCAGCCTGGCCTTCGGATGTCCCTGTCCGGGTACGGCGTGGGTGCGGGTTGCGCCCAAGCGGCATTTCTGGCATTGGCGGACGACGGCGGCGATTTCGTCGAGGGTGGCATACGTTTCGGTTGCGGCGGCAGTTGGTTTCATCGTCTCTTCGTCCGAAATAGGCATAGGGGTCTCGGCAATCGGATGTGGGCCGCGAACGCTGAAATCGCCCGTATAAAAAGCATCCAATTCCAGGTGCCGTGTCAGAATGGATTTTGTTCCTTGACTCATCATAGGGCAAATTGTACGTCAACCTGCGGTCAAACTCAACCGCAAAGTCGCTTCGGAAACGATCAGCGTGACGGGCCGAGGGAGTAGAGCGTATAATCTGCCGGATTAAACGCCTTCAAGACGCTGTGTACATCCTCAAGCGTTACGGCACGGAGACGGGCGATATCCTGCTCGACCGCGAAATATTCCTGTCGATACACCCAGTTAAAGCCGAGGTTGATCAAACGGCCCATCGGCTGCTCGCTTTTGAGGGCAACGGAGCTGAGGACTTTGTTGCGAGCCGCTTCCAGCTCGGCCGGTTCGATGCCGTTGGAGGCCACTGTCGCAAAAAGGGTGTTGAGGATGTCCTCGACCTGTGCGGCGTTTTCCGGATCGCAGCAGACATAGCTGCAAAACGCCCCCGTCGCATCCATCGCCGCCAGTTCCATAAAGGCGGTATCGGCAATGGCCGGATCGACCAGCGACCAGAAATACCGCGATCCGCTGTGATCGCCCAGAATGACGCTCAGCAGTTTGGCGGCGTACCAGCGGTCGTCCTGCATCGAGACCGAATCACTGTACATCGCCAGATGGCGACGATTCAGGCCGGTCTTTTGCTCATAGACTTTTTGGATGGCGCCGCAACAGGGAGGCGTCAGACGGCTCGTTTCCTGCCGTGTCCACGCTCCGCATTGCCGCTGGACTAACTGACAAAGCCGGTCAAAATCAAAGTTGCCGCAGCAGGCCAGCGTCATATTGTTCGGCGCGTAGCGTTTGTTAAAGTACGCCCGCATTTGTTCGGCGGTCAGACCGGTGATGCTGTCCACTGTGCCGAGGACGCTGTTGCCGCACGGGTGCCCTTCGAAGAACAATTCCCGCCCGCGGTCAAACACCAGAAAATCCGGCATATCCAGATACATCGCGATCTCTTCGAGGATGACCTGTTTTTCCATATCGAAATCATCCTGACGCAGCGTCGGCCGCATCAGTTGTGCCCATAAATCAGCAACCGCCTCCAGATATTCCGGCAGCACCGCGGCGTAATAGACGGTGTTTTCTTCGCTGGTAAAGGCATTGAACTTGGCGCCGAGCCGGTCGAACGCCTCATTGACCTCCAGCGGCGACAGTGTTTCGGTGCCCTTAAACAGCATGTGTTCCAGAAAGTGGGACACGCCGCTGATCTGGGGCGTTTCGTCGCGCGAGCCGGTGCGGACAAAAAAACCGACCGCCGCCGACTGGGCGTCGCCATTGATTTCGCCGACAATCGTCAGGCCGTTGTCAAGTTGTCTGTGTTTGAATTCCATTGTGTCAGACTCGTATTTCTTTGGGGCCGATGGTGACGGCCGTAAAGGTTTCAAAAGGATGCCGCTGCAGAAAGTTGCCGACCGAGCCGGTGGTCAGGCCTTCGATGGCGTCGCGAATTTCTTCGAGCGGGCGGACGCGGCCGAGCAGAAAAAAATCGCCGGCGATGCCCGCCGAGCGGGCGACGGACGATTCGCTTTGCATAATCAGCGAGCTTTTAAGCCCGACTTTGGCCCGCTGCAATTCATCTTCGGTCACACCGTCTTTGAGCCGTTGAAACTGCTCCCAGGTGACATCCAGCGTTTGCTGGGCTTTGTCGGGCGTGGTGCCGGCGTAGCAGGAAACACCGGCATAATCTTTGAGTGTGTGGTACTTGGCGCCGACGGCGTAGCACAGGCCGCGTTTTTCGCGCACCTCGGTGAACAAGCGGCTGCTCATACTGCCCGACAGCACCGACACCGCGGCCATTGTTTGATAATACGCCCCCGCGCTGATCGGCGGAATTTCGGTCATCAGCCCGATATGCACCTGAGCGCCTTCGTTGGGATGGTGTACATAGCTGCGCGGCTTGGGTGTCGGCTCAAGCGCGGTGGTTGCCCGTTTGCCGCATGCGCCGAATCGCGTTTCGACCAGACGGCAGACGGCGTCAAAATCGTAACGTCCGGCAATGGAAAAAATCATCCGCGAGGGATCCGCCAACTGTGCGGCGATCTGAGCGCCTTGTGCTGCGGTCAGCGCTTCCAGTTCGGCTTCTTTTCCCAGGCCGGGCCGCCCGTAAGGGTCGGGGTAGTACTGTTCATACAGCATGAGCATCACCTTGCCGCGCGGGTCGTCATCCAGGCCTTGCAATTCCTGAATGGCCAGTTTGCGAGACAGCTCGAACTGATCAGGTTCCAGCCGCGGCGTGAGCAGAATATCGGCGAAGAGATTGATGGCCGCGGCCAGATTGCCCGCTTCCATCGCCGCATTGAGGGTCAGGTGATCGGCATTGACGGTGGTGTTATGGTGGATACCGAGGCTGTCCAGCGCGTCGATGAGTTGACGGCTGTTGCGACTGCCGGCCCCGCGAAACAGCCAGTCGGCCAGCACCGCCGCCGCCCCGCAGCAGCCATTCGGCAGCCACGCCGCCCCGCCCGGCGTCAACAGGTGGAAGGACGCGGATTGAACATACTCCATGCGTTCGCCCACCAATGTCAGGCCGTTTTCAAGTTGATAAAAATCAAGTTTGGTCATTGACGACTCTCTACCTTCTATTACCTATCATCTATTTTCTTCTCACACTCACGCCACAGCCGTTTCGGTTTCATTGCCCGCCTCCTCAAACTGCACGCTGATCTTCTTGCTGACGCCCTGTGTCTGCATCGTGATGCCGTAAAGTACATTGGCGATGCCCATCGTCCGCTTGGAGTGCGTGATAACGATAAACTGCGACTGGGCCTGAAACTCCTTGACAATCAGGTTAAATCGTTCGTTATTGGCTTCGTCCAGGGCCGCGTCCACCTCGTCCAGCACACAGAACGGCGAGGGCTTGCTTTTGAAGACCGCAAACAGCAGGGCGATGGCGGTCATCGTCTTTTCGCCGCCGCTGAGCAGGCTGATCGTGCGCGTCTCTTTGCCGGGCGGGCGTGCGACGATTTCGATACCGCTTTCGAGGATGTCCTCCGGGTTTTCCAGAATCACATCCGCCTTGCCGCCGCCGAACAGCTTGCGGAAAAGCAACTGGAAGTTCATCCGCACCTGCTCAAAGGTAAGCTCGAATTTTTCCTTGCTTTCCTTATTGATGCGGGCAATCAACTGTTCCAGTTGGGTCTTGCTTTGGTTCAGGTCCTCCACCTGTGCGGCCAGGAATTCATAGCGTTTTTCGAGGTCTTCCTGCTGGTCGATGGCGTCCACGTTGACGTTGCCCAGCCGCTCGATTTTGCCGCGCAGGTCGGCGATTTCCTGACGCACCAAATCCCAATCCACGTCATCGTCGCGGAACGATTCATACGCGGTTGCCAAATCAATCTGCAATTCTTCCTGTACACGCACGAGCAGGTCTTCTTCTTTGACCTGAAGCTGTCCCAACTCCAGTTCCAGCTTGCGGACATTTTCTTCGACGGTCGCCTGCTCTTCGCGAAACTGCCGTAAGTGAATCTCCATCTGTTTGCGTTCGGCGGTGAGTTGTTCGATTTCCCGGTGAAGCCGGCGGCTGTTTGTTTGGGCCGTTTCTTTGTCGCCGAAAAGCTCCGACACCGAGGCCTCCGTCGCCAGAATCGTGCGTTCGGCCTGCAAAATCTGCTCATCGCTGCCGAGCGCCTCGGTGCGGGCCGATTCGATGGCCGTGCGGCCGTGCTGAAGCTGGCTTTGGACGGCGCTGATCCGCTGATTGATGGATTTTTGCTGTTCCTGAATTTGGCTCAGGCGGATGCGTGCCTCGGTCAACTCGGCGTTGCGGGCGTGTCGGATTTGGCACTCCTGGTCGAAACGCGCCTGCAGCGATTCGATGTGGGCGTTGCGCTGGCGGTTGATTTCTTCCAGTTCGTCGAGTTTTTGACGGGAGAGATGCTCTTTTTGCACCGATTCCCGGATTTCTTCTTCGAGTACCCGAATTTCTTCGGCAATGAGAGGCTGCTCGTCCGTGAGCCGTTTGATATTGGTCTCAAGGATACGCAACTGAGATTCGGCATCCACTTTTTCAGTGTTGGCCTCATAAATACTCGTCCGCAGTTCCTTGCATAGCCCGGCCAGATGGTCATTTTTATGTTCGGTCTCACCCAGCGCCGACTCGGCGTTGTGAATGGTCTGATTCAGCCCTTCCAACTCCTCTTCAAGCTGAAGGATGCGGCTTTTTCTGGAGATCAGTCCGTCGGTTTTGCCCACCGGGCCGATGGTCAATGTGCAGCCGCCGCCGAAGACTTGTCCGTCCGGCGTGACAAAGCGATACGCCGGGCCGAGTCGTCCGGCCAGTTCCATGGCCGTATCCAGCGACTGCACCAGCAGTGTTTTTCCCAGAAGGCTCCAGAACAGCGGTGCAAATCGGCCGTCACATCGGATAAACTCCGCCAGCCGTCCCAGCACGCCGGGACAATCGGACAAATCGGCGCTGTCTGCAAACGGCTTCAGCTTGTCCATACAAATCACACGAATCCGGCTGTCCAGTGTCGCCTGAATCGCGGCGTCCTGCAAAAACGCCCCGGTGCTGTTGACCAGCAGCGCATCGGCAAATCCCTCCAACGCCGCCTCAACGGCCTGAGCGTATTCGGTTTGTGCCACGACGGCGTCGGCAACGATCCCGTCCAGATACGCGCGTCCGGCGTCCTGAACGGCCAAAATGTCTTTGAGCGACTGGCTCAGCCCCTGTCGGCGTGTTTCCATATCGCGCAGCACGTTCAGTTCCCGCATCACCGCGCTGCGTTGTTCTTTGGTGGCGGCGATGCGGTCGGTCAGCCGAAGGCGTTCATCGCCGACTGCGTCCATCTCGGCACGCTTTTCATTCAGACTCTGCTGAAGCCTTGACAGCACAGAAAGAATCTCTTCAAGCCGCGACTGGTACTGCGCTTTTTCGGTCAGCCAGCCGGCGAGCTGCTGCTCGGTTTGCGACGCCTTGCCGCTCAGTCGTGTCTTTTGTCCCGAAAGATTGTTGCGATAATTTCCGAGGCTCTGAATTTCATTATGAAGCTGGGCGGTGCGGCGGACAATGTCGATGATGCCGGATTTTTCATCTTCCAACTCCGTCTGTAAATCGGCGCAGCGGGCGTTGATGTCCGCAAGGCTCGCCTGCAAGTGCTCCAATTGAGCGGCTTGCTCTTTATGCTGCTGCTGATTGCCCAGCAGGTCGTTCCGGCAGGCGCCCATCTCGGCCGAGAGTTGGCGCGTTTGGGCCGTGAGCTTGCGAATCTGTTCGGATGCGTTTTTTTTGCGGTCTGTCAGTTCGTCAATGCGGCTTTTCAAAAAGCCGATGCGCTCCAATTGCTGTTCGATTCGGCTGCGCGCCGAGATCAGCGTGCCGTCCCAATGATTGATTTGACTTTCGGTTTCCATGATGCCGCCGGTCAACTGGCTCATCGCCGCATCGCAGCGCGACACATTGGCGGCGACGGCGCTGAATCGATCCTGCCAACCGGCCAGATCAGACTGTTTGCCTTTTCGTCCGGTGATGATCTTGTTGTATTCCGACAGCGAGAAATTGACGCGAAGCTCTTTGAGTTGGTGGCTGTATTCAAGATAGTTGCGGGCCTTGCCAGCCTGAAGCTTGATGCTGCGGAGCTGTTTTTGCACCTCGTTGACAATGTCGGCCAGACGCAGCAGGTTTTGCTCGGTGCGCTCGAGTTTGCGCAAGGCCTCTTTTTTGTGGGCCTTGAATTTGCTGATGCCGGCGGCTTCTTCAAAAATGAAGCGGCGGTCCGCCGTTGAGGCCTTCAGGAGTTGGTCGATCTGTCCCTGCTCGATGATCGAATAGGCGCTGACGCCGACGCCGGTATCCATAAACATCTCGCGAATATCGCGCAGCCGGCAGCTTTTTCCGTTAATTTGGTAGTCGCTTTCGCCGCTGCGAAACAACCGCCGCGAAATGAGCAGGTCATCCTCTTGAAGCCCCAGCCCGCGCACGTCCGAAAAATGCAGGCTGACCTCGGCCATCCCGCTGGGTTTTCGACTGCCGGAACCGCTAAAGATCACATCGGCCATTGCGCCGCTGCGGAGGCTTTTGGGGCTTTGGTTGCCTAAAACCCACTTTAGTGCATCCACAACATTGCTTTTTCCACACCCGTTCGGCCCGACAATCGCCGTAATCGGGTGGCTGATTTTCAGTTCCGTCTTGTCCGCAAAGCTCTTAAAGCCGTTGATAACGATTTTTTCGAGTTTCATTCCTCTTCCTCAGCGAAGCTCGGCTGCATTAACATTTATATGAATCATTTCAGTATTATCGGTCTGTCGAGAGGTTTTTCTCAACAGGGATTGGCCAAAAAGCACACTATTTATTACAAATCTTGAAAAATCGCACTTGCCGTCGTTATCGGCCCTTGCAGATAGACCGCATCAATAGCCTTCTGTTTACACATCTTTTCAAGGATATCAATAATCTGGCAATACGGAAGCGCAAGCCCGGGCAGTGTCGTGGTCCCTTTCGGAGTTTCGGGCGATTCGCCCATCGCCCGTATGAATTGCGAGATATCAAACCCGCTGGGAATCGGACCGATGACACGCGGCCGAATGGGATGGGTTCTGGAAATCGAGATAAACCGGTCGCCGGGACGGACGTTGACCGTAACCTCCCCGTTATCCGACCGGAAAAAAATATTTTCGGCACAGCGGACAGGCGCCCCGAAAATCACAATACCGGGTCTGTCGCTACGGAGCGCATAGATTGCTTTGGGGCCGGCACAATTGACCCTGTCCACAAAAAAATAACCTCCCACCAGCGATCTGGAGACAAATTCGCTTTTTGAGGCAAGCGCCGTTTCGTATGCGACCAGCCGAAGATTGAAATCGTCCTGTGCGAGGGCATGGAGCAGGATGGGTTCGGCGACATTGCGACGCGCATTTCGACCGATCGTTCGCAGGGCGTCGCTTCGCCAGGGCGAGTGCGGGTCAAGAACAAGGTCGCGCAAAATCGGCAGTGCGCGATTGTCGTCGAGGTTGAACATACATCTCGCGGCGTGAAAACGCACGGCGTCGTCGTCGGATTTCAGCAGGGGGGCCAACTTGTCCAACGCCGCCTTGCCGATGGCCTCCAGTGCTGTTTCAGGGAGAAGTTTATCAGGCAGATTCCGGAGCCTGTCAATTAACTCGGCAATACGCTGCTTTTGGAGCGCGGGTTGATCAGCCAGATACAATTGACGAATCATCGTCACAAAACGGACTTGGTCGGTGCGGTGTTTTTCAGGGATCGACAGCAGAATCTCGCCGGGTGAAACGGCATTGGCCGTTTTTGCCCCGAAGCGTTCATTAATGCGATTGCGAATGGTGCTGGCGGCGACAAAGTCCGGCTGATTCAGCAGCAATGAGACATTGGTACTGCTGAGCGGATGACCGCCGCCGAGAATGTACCAGTTTGGCGCATCAGCCGGGCGGCTGCGGTCGGCAAAAATCGGCCCCTGCGCCCGGGCGATGGTTTTGGCGTATTGGTTGAACTGCGTAAAACGGCTCAACTCTTTCAGATCGGTCGTATAAAGATGGCCGCCGGTCAGCGAGGTGGTCTGCGTGCTGGACAGCGGACGCACCACCACATCAAAGCTCTGTCCGGCTGCGGCCATCGGCGGGATCACGCCCAGCACTTCGACGACCGCCGTATCGAGGCTGTCGATGAATTGACGGGGGTTGATCGTGCCGGCGTCGGGAAGCTGCTGCCAGATGTATTTTTCCAGTTCCTGACGCAACGCCGGGGGGCATTCGGCCGAGCCGGTGCCGAACAGGCCGGCGACAATCCCGAAACCGCGCACCGCGACCGCGGGCGAATCGACCACACGAGCCAAATCGCCAACGGTGTTGTCAAAATTGACCGGTGTCGGCTGTTCCGGTTCAGGGGCAGAGGCACAAGAAGACAGCACACCGACTAAAGAAGCCATCGCCATAACCCACAGGATTTTTTTCATTGTATTAGCCCTTTCAAGCCAGGAGTGCCGCCGCTTGACAGACACAAAACCTACAATAGAGTAGGCGCACCGGCACTTAACGTCAAGTTTTTTTCTGCTGAAATAGTGGCAATTTCGGGTGAAACTACAATATATTGTGTTTTTAGCAATAATGGAGAATTGGGTACCGGGACAAACTTGGTGCCGTCGGAAATCTACCCAAGGTGTGAAGAATAGGACCCTTGTAAACAGAAAAGCAACATATAAACCAGACTTGAGACGGCCCGACTATAGAGCAGATTTTTTGTCGTTACGCGGTCAGGGCATACATCTGTTGGTCGCGGATTTCCTGTGCGATCTTAAATCCCGCATCGAGCGAAAGCGAAAAAACAGGGTCTAATTCGTCATTTATTTGGTGTTCCTGCAAGAAACTTTCCGCCAGGGATGTGGCATTCGTAAAGCCGTTCTCGCGAATCTTGTGACGCATCCAATCGAGTACTTGATTTTCAGTCATAGATCATCTCCAAACAGAACAACCGTGGTGCGACTTGTGCCGCTCGTCCTCTCTTATCGTCATTATTGGGTTGTTCGGTTGAATATTTCTAATTAGCACACAATAAGGATATGCAAAGGGCAGAATTAAGCCTTGCGGTATCCGTGGTTTATGGCGACTTCTCTGCCTAATAGACAGAGCTTGTGTGTTTTTTGTGCGTCGGTTAGAGACGATAATACTGTTCCCACTCTTTTCGTGGAGGCGGCCCGGCCAGCAAGGCATTGGCGGCCTTATCGTTGGTAATCTGTTTGCTTTCCGGGTCGAAGATCAGCGTCTCGGCGGTTTGCTGGGCAATTTTCCCCAAGCAGAACATCTGGGTCAGCGGCCCGGCCACATCCAGCGACGAACGGCATTCTTCCTGCCCCTTAACCGACAACAGGAAATTGATGTGATGATCTGATGCGTCCAGTGAGAGCCGGGGAAGATCGGGTTGCAGTTCGACGCGTTTACTTTCGGGAATAATCCGCAATGGGTCGTGGTGCGTACCGCCGTAAAACGTCAGATTTTTGGAATATATCAGCTTGCCGTTGGTCTGGAGACGGCGTCCTTCCAGCTCCGGCGGCGTTTCAGGGCGATTCTCCGTTCCATCGTACCAGAAGACTTCGACCGGGGGCTTGTCGCCGCGCGCGGGAAAGTCAAAACGAAGCGTCGTGGCCTGCGGGAAAATAAATTCACTGTGACCGTCCACCCGCTCCGGCTCGACTTTTGTCGGCAACCCCAGATCGAGGAAGCGGTGAGCCGTATCCAGAATATGCGCCCCCCAGTCGCCCAACGCGCCGTTGCCGTAGTAGAACCAACTGCGCCACTCGGCCGGATGATACAAACGGCTGAACGGCTTCATTTCGAGGCCGGCATGCCAGAGGTCCCAATCCAGTGTTTGCGGCACCGGTTCGCCGTCGGGATAGCTTTCAATCTTCCAGCCATGCCATCGCCGCGGGCTGTTCATAAAGGCCACTACCCGGGTGACATCTTTAATGATACCGGCCTCCGTCCAAGCCTTAAATTGATGGTAATTGGCGCCGGAATGTCCCTGGTTGCCCATTTGTGCGACGACGTTATGCTTTTTCGCCGCCGCCATCAGAAGCTCACATTCCTGAAACGTATTGGCCAGCGGCTTTTCAATGTAGATATGCTTACCGAGGGCCATTGCCATCATCGCAATCGGAAAATGGGAATGATCCGGCGTGCCGATGGTCACCGCGTCGATCTGGCTGCCCATTGCGTCGAACATCTTCCGGAAATCCTGAAATCGCCTGGCGTCGGGAAATTGTTCAAGTGTCTGAGCAGTCAATCGGCTTCCCATATCCACATCGCAGACCGCAACAACATTGGTATGTTCAGAGCCGCCGATGGCTCTTGCGATATCGCCGCCCCTGTTGCCAAGGCCCACACAGGCCAAGTTGATTTTCTCATTGGCCGATATTTTTTTGGCGTTGGCCAAACTCGCGCGCAGCAGAGACGGGCTAAGAGATACCGCCACGGCACTTGACAAAAAAGCTCGACGATTCACATTATTGAAGCTGATCATTGTCGTGTTCCTGATTTCTGCGGTTCCAATTTATTTGAAGAGTACGGATAATCAATATATGTTATGATCTTTTTCACGAGATCACGGTTCGTTTTTGAGTTCTTGAACGTCTATGTCTTTTATTAATTATTGATTACACATTTCCCACAAAAAATTATACCATCCGCCCGGCGGAATTCAATGCAAATATTGACAACGGTGGTTTTTTTATTCTGCGTGG
>ENA-UOUL01002649-UOUL01002649.1-bioreactor-metagenome-genome-assembly--contig:-NODE-2649-length-20358-cov-5.791973_pt1 | contig 20358 bp, 15 predicted proteins | sample MGYA00249838_ERZ747220 | MGnify/ENA primary metagenome ERZ747220 (study PRJEB28778, sample SAMN05720191) | bioreactor metagenome | isolation source: Anaerobic biogas reactor | place: USA:Washington...
AAGCAGCGGGGCCTGCGCTCGAGCGTGTGCGAAAAAGCGATACGCGATACGCTGCGCTTAATGGAGAGGCTGCTCCGGGACTGACCGAACTCTCCCGCCGCCCGGTAGCCGTCAAGGCAGCCCGGGCGGGCGGCTGCATGCCCGGGAAGGGCATCTATCTGCAGAACCTGTCTATATATGCGTCAAGGCTTTTCTGTATCACGGTCTGGGCCTCCTCGTGGCCCGCGATCTCGCTGACGACCGTGTCCTTCCCCTCGAGGGTCTTGTAGACGCTGAAGAAGTGCCGGATCTCCGAAAACAGATGCTGCGGCAGGTCCGAAATATCCCTGAAGCTGTTATACATCGGATCGTCGAACGGTATGGCGATTATCTTCTCGTCCAGGCTCCCGTTATCCGTCATCGTCAGAACTCCGATGGGGTAGCACCTGACCAGGCTGAGGGGAAGTATCGGCTCGCTGCAGATAACGAGCACGTCCAGCGGGTCGTTGTCCGCCGCGTACGTGCGCGGCAGGAAACCGTAATTCGCGGGGTAATGAGTCGAGGTGTACAGGATGCGGTCAAGCCGGAGGGCCCCCGTATCCTTGTCCATCTCGTACTTGTTTTTCGAGCCCTTCTGTATCTCGATGACGGCGTAAAAGTCGTCCCTGCTCATCCTGCCGGGCGCGACATCGTGCCACAGATTCATCATTCGGCCTCCTGCCGTATTTCACTGATCCTTTTGAAGGATTCAGATGCCGAAAAGTTCCCTGTTGATCTCGTCGATCTCCTCGGTCAGCGCTTCGTAGACACCCGGGAAAACGCTGCCGGGGCCGCCGGCCGTCTGGGAGGGGATGAACCACAGCCTCGAACCGTCCTTTACGGCCCGCCGGGCTGCGGCGCGGACCTCCTCGCGGGTCCAGCCGTGGTGGTCGATGTCGGCGTTGTCTATCCCGCCCATGAAGCTTATTTTCCCGCCGTACTCCCTGAGCAGCGCGGGGATATCGTTGCTGCGCATGACCCCCTGCCAGACGTCTATGCCGATATCGATCATGTCGGGGACGAGCGTCGCGGCGTAGGAGTCCGAGTGGTGTATGATGACAGCCCCCTGTGACTTGTAATAGCCGTAAACTTTCTTATATGCGGGGACAAAGAATTCCCGGAACATCTCGGGCGACATGAACGTCGACGTCTGGCTCCCCCAGTCGTCGTGGTGGAAAACCGCGTCGGGCTTCATATACTTGAATATCTCCGCCGCGTAGCGCAGTTCCCATTCGGTGATCATGTCTATCACCTCGTGCATCTCGTCGGGGTACTCGTAAAGGTTTGCAAGGCAGTTCGCAATCTCCATCAGGTAGTGGCACTGCTCGAAAATCCCGGGCACTATGTAGGCCGTGGCCAGATACTCGCTGCGGTCTATTTTTTCGGTCTCGCGCACGAACGGCTCCCACTCCTCGGCGGGGTATATCACGTTCGGCTCTTTTACATAGTCGCGCCAGTTCTCGATGTCTTTGATGACGATGTGCTCTTCATCGTGTACGGGGAACGGGCCGGGAGTCCCCTCGGGCCACGACCGCGTGACGCCCCAGGCGTTGACGACATTCAGCATGCCGGGCTGCCTCGGTGCGGGATTGTCGCGTATATACGGGTTGGCCATTATCATCGCGAAAGCTTCAAACTGGTTCACGTAACGATCGGGATTGCCGCCGCGGATTGTCTCGAGAAAGTTCTGTTTCTTCGTGAGCATCGTTTCACCTTTCCTTTCGCCCCGCCCCGGCGGAGCTTTGTATTTATTTCGGTTTATATCCGCACGTTTTTCACCGGGCCGGCCCGTTCTGCGATTATGCCTCCGCAAACCGGTCCGAAGTGTTTTCCGGCAGGCCCTGTTTTATTCGCGGCCGCCACTCTAAAGCGTCGCCGCGAGGAAATACTCGTAATACGGCATCAGGAACGCGTATCCGTCCGTGATCCCGTCTTTGAGGCTTGGCGTGTAGAGCTCGCCGCCGAAATCCCTGTCGCACGAGAGATCGAACGATTTTATACTGTACCAGCTTGAAAGGGGCTCGGGGTGGTTCCCCTTTTTCTTCGCGTACGGCACGGGCTCGAAAACGAACATGCTCTGCTTTTCAAACCCGGCTATGAGCCTTTCAAGAGGCGCGGGATTCGCGTCCACCGCCGCCCTGTACCGCTCCATCTGCGCGGCTGCCGGTGCGTATATGCCCATGCCGAAACCGTACTTCGCGGGGCTTATATAGAACCAGAACGTAGGCGAAGTCAGCCGCCCATACCCCGATTCCATTATATTGAACCACAGATGGTCTTTATACGGCCCGCGGCCGAAAAGACGCCTCGCGTCCCTGTATATGCCGGCGACGTGTATCTGCCAGTCCCTGCCCGGGTACGTCTCAGACATCCTCTCCAGGACGTCGGAGCCCAGATCGCGAAGGGGCCCTTTTACATACTCCGTATATTCCGCTTTGTGCGCTTCAAACCACGGTTTTTCGTTGTTCAGCGCGATGCCCCACAGAAAATCCTGTGTCCGGGGACTGAAACCCTTAAACATATATCCCTCTTCTGTCTTTGTATCCCAAATAATTGTAGCACACGGCGCTTTTTCATTCAATACAACTTTCCGGCTTGGCTTTTTTCCCGCTCTGTGTTAATATATCCCGGAATATCGACCCGCCCTGACGGAGTCGCGCTCAGGAGGCTTCGGCCCGATGCAGAAAAAACGGTTATTTCAGATAGTACTTCCTGTCCTCGCCGCCATGATCTGGGGCTCGGCGTTCGTTTTTCAGAGCGTGGCCGCCGACAGCGTGGATCCGTTCACTTTCAACGCTTCAAGATCGATAATCGCCGCCGTTTTTCTGGCGATCATCCTTATATTTAAAAGAAGAGCTCCGGGCTCCGGCAAGCAGCGCCGCGGCAGCCGCCGGAAACTGTTTATAGGCGGCATACTATGCGGAACTGCGCTCTTTGCCGCGTCCAACCTGCAGCAGCTCGGCCTCGGTGAGACGGGTGCGGGGAAGGCAGGTTTCATAACCGCCCTCTACATAGTTATCGTGCCTGTCTTCGGCCTGTTTTTGCGCCGCAGGACGTCGGGTCTTGTCTGGGCGGGCGTCGCCCTCGCCGTCGCGGGGCTCTATCTGCTCTGCGTGGGCAGCGGCTTTTCGATAGCCGCGAGCGATCTGTATCTCGTGCTGTGCGCCCTCGTATTCGCCGCCCATATCCTGATAATCGACCGCTTCGCGCCCGACGTCGGAGGCATAGAACTCTCTTGCGCCCAGTTTGCAGTCGCCGGCATACTGTCGTTTATATGCATGCTGATCTTCGAGGACCCTGACGCTGCCGCTCTGCGCGGCGCCGCGTGGAGCATACTGTATGTCGGCATTTTCTCTAGCGGCGTCGCGTACACGCTCCAGATAATCGCCCAGAGGTACTCTGACCCCGCCGTGGTCTCGCTGCTGCTGAGCCTCGAGTCCGTATTCGCGGTGATATTCGGGGCCCTCATCCTCTCGGAGCGGCTGAGCGCGCGCGAGTTGACAGGCTGCGCCCTCATGCTCGCCGCCGTCACTCTGGCGCAGTTCCCGCCGCGAAAGAAGCGGGCCGGGATATCCGCGGAGCAGCCCCCACTGCCCGGGCCTTAGTTTCCGTCCCGAAGGACGCCGCTCCGTCCGTGCTCCAGCATAAAGCGCTCCGCCGCCCGCATAAGGGCGGCCTTTTCGTTCGGTATGCTGCCGCCTAGCACACCGTCAAGCAGACTTCGGAGTATTCTCCCCACAAAAGGCCCGCTCGCCGCGCCGAGGGACAGAACGTCGTCCCCCCCGACGGCGAGCGTCTTCATAGTTATCCTCCCCTCGAGGGCATAGAGCGAGTCCGCCGCCTTTTTTATCCCCTCAAGAACGGAGAGCTCGTCCTCATCCCCGCGGGCGGCCGCCTCCCTGAGGCTTATCAGCCTGTCGAAGCGCTCCTTCCCGAGCTTTGATATCAGCTTTCTTATGATCACGGGCTCCGGTTTCAAAGTCGCGCGCAGGCCTTCGACCAGTTCAATTGTGTCTCGGGCTGTTTTTTTGTCGCAGCGGAGCCGCTCGAGCACGCCCTTTGCCCTCTCAGCCCCCGCGGCGCGCAGAAGCATCGCAAGGCGCGAGCATATGTCCCCGGGCGACGCGCCGACGGCCGCGGCCGCGCACCGGATCTCATCCGGCGTGACCCCGGGCAGAGCGCAGGAGATTATCTCCGGGAACACCTCCAGGATGTCTCCCGCTCCGGGGCCCGTTATTATTCCTTTCAGCTCCTCAAAAACGCGCTCGACCGAAACGGCCCCGAGCCGCCGGCGACCTGCGGTCGCGGCTCGGGCCGTGCGCTCTTCAACGCGAAAACCGTATCTTGATGAAAAGCGCAGAGCCCGCAGTATCCTCAGGGCATCCTCTTCAAACCGCCTTTCGGGCTCTCCGACGCACCTTATTATCCCGGCTTCGAGGTCCTCCCTCCCGCCGAAAGGGTCCGTCAGCCCCTCCTCGGGGCAGTAGGCCATCGCGTTTATCGTGAAGTCCCTGCGCGCGAGATCCTCCTCGAGCGAGGCGACGAACGTCACGCTGTCCGGCCTCCTGTTGTCGCTGTAGGGGCCGTCAGTGCGGTACGTCGTGACTTCGATGATCCGGCCGTCCGCGCGCACGCCCACGGTGCCGTGGCGGCTGCCCGTCGAATATGTCTTCAAGTCCCGGAATACCTCTTTAACGCTCTCGGGCCGGGCGTCGGTGCAGACGTCCCAGTCGTGCGGAACTAGCCCCAGCAGGCTGTCGCGCACGCAGCCCCCGACGGCCCGGGCTTCAAACCCCGCCCGGCGGAGCATGCCCGTCACTAAGAGCACGTCCTGCGGAAGATCGATCATGCTGCCACCCCCCGGAGCGGTGCGCGGGCTTCAGCCCTGCCCGTAATAGGCGCTCCCGCCGTGTTTTCGCAGATAGTGCCTGTCAAGAAGTTCCGCTCCTATTGGCCCGAGCCCCGGCTCCAGCATCAGAGCGTGAAAAGCCATAAAAGCGGCCTCTTCCATAACGACGGCGTTGTGGACCGCGTCCAGAGCGTCCTCTCCCCAGGCGAAGGGGCCGTGGCTGAATACGAGCGCTCCGGGGATCTCGAGGGGATCTTTTTCCCCGAGCGTCTCGATTATGACGCGGCCCGTCTCTTTTTCGTACTCCCCGGCTATCTCTTCGGCCCTCATCCTGCGTGTGCAGGGTATATCGCCTCTGAAATAATCGGCGTGCGTGGTGCCGAGAGCCGGTATCGCCCTCCCCGCCTGCGCGAAGCTGGTCGCCCAGCGGCTGTGCGTGTGAACTATCCCGCCTATCCCGGGGTACTGCCTGTAAAGGGCCAGGTGCGTCGGCGTGTCGGAGGACGGTCTCATCGTCCCCTCTACGACCCGGGCGCTCCCGAGGTCGATCACGACCATGTCGTCTGGCCTCATCTGCGCGTATTCCACTCCGGAGGGCTTGATCACGACAAGGCCGCTCCGCCTGTCTATCCCCGAGACGTTTCCCCACGTGAATGTCACGAGGTCGTGCTCCGGCAGCATCATATTCGCTTTGTACACGTTCTCTTTAAGTTTTTCAAGCATATTTTCAACCCTTTCCGGTCTTCGGCCGGCCCCGCTCTAAAGAGCCGCGGCGGCCGCGCGCTCCGCTTCCAGGCCGCGCACGTAACGGGCCATAAACTCCTCAAACCCGGCAATATCCTTATCGTCGGGGTCGACTCTCTTCCCCGAAGTACCCGCGAACACCTTCCCGGCGAGATAGCTCTCGAGGCTCTGTCCCGCGGAGCGGTTCATCATGTACGCCGCGAGAAGGGCCGCTCCCCACGCGCCCCCTTCTCCGGCCGTCTCCATGACGTAAACGGGGGCTTTTATCGCCGCTGCCATAAACCTCTGCCCCACTCCGGCCGTTTTGAAATACCCGCCGTGTCCGTACATCCTGTCTATGCGCACGTTCTCGCCGCTAAGAACGTCAAACCCCAGCCTCAGAGTCGCGAGAGCAGACTGCAGATGGGCTCTCATGAAGTTCGAGAGCGTGAACCGGCTGTCCGGCGTCCTCACAAAGAGCGGCCTGCCACGCTCGAGCCCCGTTATGGGCTCGCCCGACAGGTAATTGTAGTTCATAAGGCCGCCGCAGTCGGGCTCGCCGCTCTGTGCCGCCGAAAACAGGACGTCAAGCGCCTGCCCGAACGACATCTTCATTCCCGCGGCCTCCGCGAATTCGCAGAAAAGCCTGACCCATGCGTCTATATCCGACGTGCAGTTGTTGCAGTGGACCATCGCCACGGGGCTGCCGTCCGGGGTGGTGACCATGTCCAGCTCAGTGTGGACGGCCCCGAGCGGCCTCTCAAGCACCACCATCGCGAATATCGAAGTCCCCGCGGAGACGTTCCCCGTTCTTATCCCCACGCTGTTCGTCGCGGCCATGCCGGTGCCGGCGTCGCCCTCCGGCGGGCAGAGCGGACAGCCCGGCTCAAGCGTCCCCGTGGGGTCAAGCAGCAGGGCGCCCTCCTTCGTCAGTTCCCCGGCCGCCTGACCTGCGGAGAGCACACCGGGCAGAATGCTCCTTACCTCCCGCTTTATAACGGGTCCTGTGAGCCCGTCAAACTTTGCGAGCATGCCCTCGTCGAAGTCTCGGGTCAGGCTGTCGATGGGGAACATACCGCTCGCGTCCCCGACGCCGAGCACGGATCTGCCGGTCAGCATCTTGTGGACGTAGCCCGCGAGCGTGGTTATGAGAGCCACGTCCGATACGTGCTCTTCCCCGTCGAGGACAGCCTGATAAAGGTGAGCCGCGCTCCACCTCTGCGGGATGTTGAACGAGAGCAGTTCCGTCAGTTCTTCGGCGGCCCGGCCCGTCGTCGTGTTCCGCCACGTCCGAAACGGCGCGAGCTGCCCGCCGTCTTTATCAAACGGCAGATAGCCGTGCATCATCGCGCTAATACACATCGCCCCGACGCGCCTGAGAGGCTCGCCGCACTTTTGTTTCACATCCCGGGCGAGGTCCGCGTAACACGCCCTGAGCCCCTGCCAGACCTCGTCGAGGCCGTACGTCCACACACCGCAGGAAAAACTGTTCTCCCAGCCGTGGCTGCCGGACGCTATCACGGAGTGGTCCTCCCCTATGAGCATAGCTTTGATGCGCGTCGAGCCGAGCTCGATGCCGAGATAAGTCTTTCCCTGCGCTACCGCTTCCTTTATCCGTTCCTTTTCCATATATATCCCGTCTTTCCGAAGCCTGCCGCGGCCGCGATATCCGATCCGTGCAAGGCGGCTCCCCCGGCGTCTTCTTCAATTTTTACCATGCAAGTGAATTATTTCCCCGCAGGTTAATTGTAACCCAAGCTGCGGGCCGAATCAACAGGGCGTTCAAAAACGCTCCCCCCGACACGGCACGTTTTCCGCGGCTTGGGCGCTGCATATTTATGTAAGAATTCCTTGACATATATTTTTTATTCGGTTAGGCTTTCAGTGGCCGCCCTGCGGCCGCAGCCTGGGCGTGACCCCCGGGGAGCGCCGACTTAAGGGAGCGATCTATGCAAAACTGGAAAAAAAGTATATCTCTCACCCTGTCAAGCCAGGCAGTATCGATGTTCGGTTCGTCGCTCGTGCAGTACGCCATCGTCTGGTACGTCGCAAGGGAGACAAATTCCGGCCTGATGTTCTCTCTCATCACCCTCAGCGGTTTTCTGCCTAACGTGCTCATCTCGGTATTCGCGGGCGTCTGGGCCGACAGATACAGCCGCAAGAGCATAATAATTCTCGCGGACGCGGGGATAGCTCTTGTAACTCTCGTCCTGTTTTTCATCATCAGGAGCTCGGACAGCTTTTTCATACCTCTCCTTGTTATTTCCGCCGTGCGCTCCGTCGGCTCCGGCATTCAGTCCCCGGCCGTGACGGCGATAATACCTCAGATAGTGCCGCAGGAAAAACTGATGAGGGTCGGCGGAATAAACAGCAGCATAATGTCAATCGTCAACCTCGCCGCCCCCGCCGTCGCGGGCGCCATACTGTCCATGGGCGCGATAGAGCATATCCTGCTCATCGACGTCGCCACAGCGGCCGCCGGCATCGGCGTCTTCGCTTTCGTACCCGTGCCGAAGCTCAAAAAGGCGCTCGAGAGACAGAAGGGCGGCTATCTCACCGATCTGAAGCTCGGCATCAGATACGGTTTCAAGGACCCCTTCGTTCGCAGCACGCTGATAGTCATCACCGTGTTCGCCTTTCTGATATCCCCTCCGGCGCTGATGAACGTGCTGTTCGTAACGCGCGTCTTCGGCGACAATTACTTCTACCTCACGCTCAACGAGATAGCGTTCTTTATCGGGGCCACGGCCGGCGGTCTGCTGCTGAGCGCTTGGGGAGGTTTCAAAAACCGCATAAAGACGATGGTCGTGGGCGGCCTCGCGGCAGCGGTCATGACGGTGGCCATGGTCATCACGGATATTTTCTGGATATATCTTGCCGTGATGTTCATCACGGGCATAGCGGTGCCTTTCACCGAGTCCCCGCTGATGGTGCTCGTTCAGGAGAAGGTCGAGCAAGGGATGCAGGGGCGCGTGTTCTCGATCATGAACATGGCTATGACGCTGATAATGCCCCTCGGCATGGCTCTTTTCGGCCCGCTCGCTGACGCCGTGCCGATACAGTGGCTGATGGTCGGCTCCGGCATCGGCCAGGCCGCGGTCGCGGCGGCTATCTATTTCTGGAAGCGATATTACAGCCAGGGCGTTCCGGGCGCCAACCCCCCCGACAACGGGCTCCCCATTACAGAGAGCGCGCAGTAGCGATACGGCGTTCACTCCGAAAATAAGAGGACGCGCCGCAAAACGGAAATGCTTTGCGGCGCATCCTTTTGTTTGTTCGATATCGGTAATACTTCTCCGATACATGCCTGCCCATCTGTTTCGGTTTCCTGGAGATCAGCCTTACGGCGGCTTCCCGGGTATGGCGCCGTCCATGGCGCGGCGGTCTAAGCGAGGCGGAGCAGGCGCGCCGCCGCGGCTGTGACAGAGCACAGCGCGAAGCCCGCAGCGGTCGGGAGCGCTGCGGATACGAGCGTCCACTTCAGGCTGCGGGTCTCTTTTTTTATTGTTACGCAGGTCGCGGCGCAGGGCCAGTGCATCAGGCAGAAGATCATCACGCATACAGCCGTGAGATGAGTCCAGCCTCTTGAATCAAGAAGCGCGTGGAGCTGTGAAAGACCCTCAAACTGCGTGAGTTTCCCCGAAGCCGTATAGCTCATGATGATTATGGGGATCACGGTCTCGTTTGCGGGAAAGCTGAGTATAAACGCAAGCAGGACGTATCCGTCAAGGCCGGCAAATCTCGCGAGCGGGTCAAGAAATGCCGCAATATGCTCAAGCAGGCTCGTTTGCCCCGCCCCGACGTTCGCGAGGATCCATATGACAAGCCCCGCGGGCGCCGCGACGGCGGCTGCCCGCCCGAGAACAAAAAGCGTCCTGTCGAGCACGGAGCGCACTATCACCCTGCCGATCTGCGGCCTCCTGTAGGGGGGGAGCTCAAGGTTAAACGACGAGGGCAGCCCTTTCAGCACGGTTTTTGAAAGCAGTTTCGACGTTAAAAGCGTCATGACGACGCCGAGAATCACGACGGCGGTCAGTATCAGCGTCGGCGCAGCTGACCCGAAAATGCCGCCCGCCCCCGCGAAAAACATCGCGATTACTGCGGCCAGCGTGGGAAACCTCCCGTTGCAGGGCACGAACACGTTCGTCACCGTCGCGATCAGCCTCTCCCGCGGCGAGTCGATAATGCGGCAGCCTGTCACACCGGCGGCGTTGCACCCGAAACCCATGCACATCGTGAGGCTCTGCTTGCCGTGCGCTCCCGCCTTCCTGAAGAAACTGTCCAGATTGAATGCCACCCGCGGCAGATAGCCCAGATCCTCGAGCAGCGTAAAGAGCGGAAAGAAAATGGCCATCGGGGGCAGCATGACGGATACGACCCAGGCAAGCGTCCTGTAAACTCCGTCCACTGCGGCGCTCCGCAGCCAGCCCGGGGCGCGGAACCGGACAAAGAGATCCCCAAGCGGCCCCTCAAGCGCGAACAATCCCTTTGAAAGAAGGCCGGAGGGTATATTCGCCCCCGATATCGTCAGCCAGAATATCAAAAAAAGCAGGGCGGCCATGACGGGTATCCCGGTGAGCTTTGAGGTGAGTACCCTGTCTATTTTACGGTCTGTATCCGAGTACCCCTCTTTTTTAAATGTGACTGCCTCCCTGGCGATGAGCTCACACTTGCCGATTATCCCCGTGACGACGGCGTCGGTCAGCTCGTTCGGGCCTATACCCGCCCTCTCCAGCTCGGAGCGCGCCCGAACGGCGAGGGCCGCAAGATCCTCGTCTTCCGTAAGGTCGCAGCCGGTGTGCTCCCTGATGGCCGCGAGCAGGTTCTCGTCGCCCTCCAGCAGCTTCAGAGAGGCCCATCTCGCGCTCACTCTGCCCCCCAGCAGTCTTTCCGCTTCACCCTCGAGAGCCGAAACGGCGCTCTCTATCGGGGCGCCGTAATCGACGCGGACCGGCTCCGTTTTGGTAAGGCCCTCCGTCAGATCCCACACGGCGTCCATCAGTTCGGCAAGCCCCCTGCCGGACCTGGCACTCGTGCCCACCACGGGGATACCGAGCCTTGAGCGAAGGGCTTCAAGATCGATACTGATCTTCTTCTTTTCGGCCTCGTCCATCAGATTGACACACAGCACGATATTGTCCGTTATCTCCGTCGCCTGCATGACCAGATTCAGATTCCGCTCAAGGCAGGTGGCATCCGCCACGACGACAACCGCGTCAGCCCCTCCGAAGCACAGAAAATCCCGGGCGACCTCCTCCTCGGCCGAGTTTGCCGTCAGAGAATACGTGCCCGGTATATCGACAAGGATAAAGCTCCTGCCTTTGTGGCGATATTTCCCCTGCGCGTTCGCGACGGTTTTGCCGGGCCAGTTTCCGGTGTGCTGCCGGAGCCCCGTGAGGCTGTTGAAAACAGTGCTTTTGCCGACGTTGGGGTTCCCGGCCAGCGCTACGACTCTGTCGAGCCCCGTCTCTTTTTCAATGCGCAGTCCGCAGTTCGGAAGGCCCGCTCCCGCTGACGCGCCTGTCGATCCCATATTGCCATCTCTCCTTATTCCGCACCTCCTTTAAAAAAGAGCGCGGAAAGAACGGGGCGTTATGAGCGCAGACCCGCCGCGGGACGCGCACCCCTCGATCAAATATATGCTGCCGCTCGGGGGTTCTCCCCCCGGGCACAGAAAATTCCCGCCCGGGCTGCCGCATCGCTACGTCGCGCTGACAAGTATGTTCTCCGACATATCGGACCTTAGAGCTATCACCGCACCTCTTATCAGATATGCAACGGGGTCGCCCGAAGGGCTCCTGTATAATGATTCTATCTCGGTACCGCCGATTAAGCCCAGATCGAGCATCCGCCTTCTGGCGGCGCCGCGCGACGTCAGCTCCTTGACGTACGCTTTCTGCCCCACGGGCAGCTGATTCAGCGGAAACCGGCCGCGATCCATATGAAACCACCTGATATGTAAGTATGGGAGAAATTGTTCCCTGCGATAATATATGGCCTCAGGAACCGTTTTGTTCACGGCTCAGCTCAGCCGGGTACTGCATGGCTTGCCGGTAAACCGTATTCGCGCGGCGCAGCAGAGCGGCTGCTGCCGGGCCCGGGCTCCCCTGTCGGGGCGCAAAAAACCGGAAAACCGCGTTCGCGGACTTCCCGGCACGAAAAGGCGGGCGGGGCGAATTAGTTTCGCCCCGCCAGATGAATAGTTTTATCTGACCTGAAAAACCGTCCTTCGGCAGCGGCCCTCAAGAGCATCCTTTATGCTGAAGTTGCCGTTGGAAATGATCACCGTGGTCCCCTGGCGTACGGGCGCTTTTATGAACTCCAGCTTGGAGCGCGCGCCGCCCGCCCCTTCCCGGCTCGAACCTTCGCAGTGCTTCTGGAGCTCGCTGATCGCCTCGACGACCTCTTCGGGGTCTTTTCCCTCCACCCGCTCGACGAGCGTGGAGGGGTCGGCCGGATCGAGATATATCCCGTCCGCGGACGTGAGTATGAGCAGCAGCTTCGAATGGACGAGAGTGCATATCACGGAGGCCGTCTCGTCGTTGTCTATGCACTCCACGACTTTCGGGAGCCCGTTCGAGCGCAGCTTGCTGAGCTCCCAGCGCCTGTTCTCTTCAAAGCTTACCGTGTCGTTGTAGTTGACGATAGGTATCGCCCCCTGGCCGGGGCATCGGAGCAGGAATGCGCGGATATGTTCCCTCTTGGACTCGTCGTTGAAGTGCGTATGTTCAACGAGCAGCTGCCGCACGGAGTACTGCGCCGGGATGAAACGCCTGTACTCCTCCATAAGTATGGCCTGCCCCTGGGAGGAGTAGTCGGTCATAACGGCGCTCTTGTCGCCTTCGAGCTCCATACCCGTCCTTTTTATATAGTCGAGCCTTCCGATCTCGACCGCTCCGGAACTGACCCATATCATGCCCGGCACGAGATCCCGCCCGATCCTGCTGAAGACATTGTAGTCTATGTCGTGTTTATCGTCGCGGATAAGCGCCATCGAGCCGATTTTCCCGACGAGTTCTATGTCGTACTTTGCCATCTCTCTTCTTTCAGCCCCTGACCTGCCCGTTCCCGCGCACAAGATATTTATATGACGTGATCTCCCTGAGTCCCATCGGCCCGCGCGCGTGCATCTTCTGAGTGGAGATCCCTATCTCGGCTCCGAAACCGAACTCAAACCCGTCGGTGAAGCGCGTGGAGACGTTGTGGTTGACACAGGCGGCGTCGACTTCGTTCAGGAATTTCTGTGCCGCAGCGGCGTCCTGCGTGACGATGCACTCCGTGTGTTTCGTTCCGTACCCGGATATGTGCTCTATCGCACCCTCGAGTGAATCGACGGTCTTCACTGCGATGTCGAGCGACAGATATTCGGTCGCGTAGTCCTCCTCCGTCGCCGGGAGGGCTTCGGGGAATATTTCGCGTATTGCGTCGTCGCCGTGTATAGTCACGCCCCTGTCCTTCAGCGCCTGCAGGGCGGGCCCCACCCGGGGCAGAAAATCCCGGTGCACAAGCAGCGTCTCGGCGGCGTTGCACACCGAGGGGCGCTGCACTTTCGCGTTTACGATTATGTTCTCTGCCATTTCGGGGTCGGCGTCCCGGTGGAAATAGACGTGGCAGTTGCCGCTTCCCGTCTCCAGTACGGGGACCCGTGAATTGTTGACGACGCGCGATATGAGCGCCGCCCCTCCTCTTGGGATAAGCACGTCAAGATACTGCGTCAGATTCATCATCTCGTCTACGACGCCGTGACCCCCCGTCTCAATCAGGGTGACACAGCCGGGCGGGACGGCTGTTCCGGAAAGAGCCGCCCTTATGACCTCCACCAGCTTCTTGTTTGAATTTATCGCGGAATCGCTGCCGCGCAGGATGACCCCGCTGCCCGCCTTCAGTGACAGGGCGGCGGAATCGACGGTCACGTTCGGCCGCGCTTCATATATAAGGCCGATAACGCCCAGAGGCACGCGCACTTTTGTTATGATCATCCCGTTCGGGCGCTCAAACTCTTCTATGACCTCGCCGATCGGGTCGTGAAGCTCCGCAACTTTCTCAACGCCCGCGGCGATATCCATGATGCGGGCCTCGTTCAGGGTCAGGCGGTCGAGCAGCGAAGCGCTCATCCCGGCCCGCCTGCCGAGCTCCGTGTCCATTGAGTTTGCCTCTATTATCGGGTCGGTATTCTCCCGCAGCGCTTCCGCTATACAATATAGAGCGCTGTTTTTTTCCCCGGCGCCGAGCTGCGCCAGCACAGCCGCCGCCTCTTTTACCTCCCGCGCTTTATCGAGCAGTTCGGACATACTCAGCCCCCCGTTGGTCTCAGAGATTTTTGCCCATCTTATCACAGCGAGTGCAAAATGTAAAGATTTGATAGGCGCCGCGCCGCCCTTGAACGGACCCGGCGGTCAGGATACCCCGGGATGCGCTTTGCCCGCACCCGCGGCTTGACCCCTTCCACGGGCGCGGTTATAATACGTTGAGTATCTAAGCACAAAAGCAGCCCCGCGCCTGATACGCCCCCGGGCTTGTTCCGGCGCGGGGAAAGAAAGGATATCGGATATCAAATGAAAGTTGTCATCATCGGGGCCGTGGCGGGCGGCGCGTCAGCCGCGGCAAGGCTCCGGAGGCTTGACGAGAGCGCCCGGATCGTCGTTATAGAGCGCACGGGATATATGTCGTACGCAAACTGCGGCCTGCCGTATTACATCGGAGGCGTGATAGAGGACGAATCCGAGCTGACTCTCCAGACTCCCGAGAGCTTCCGGAACCGCTTCAACGTTGAAGTAAGGGTTCATTCCGAGGCACTCGGGATCGACGTCGAAAAAAAGGTCGTTCTTGTGCGGAGCCTGCGGGACGGCAGGGAGTATGAAGAACCTTACGACAAGCTGATCCTCTCCCCCGGCGCAAAGCCCGTCAGGCCGGACATCGCGGGCATAGACGGCAAAAGGATATTCGTTCTGCGAAACGTGGAGGACACCCTCAGGCTCCGCAGGTTCATTGACACCCATAAACCGCGCAGAGCGGTCGTAGCGGGCGGCGGTTTCATAGGGCTCGAGATGGTGGAAAACCTCTCGGGATCCGGTGTCGAAACGACCCTCGTCGAGATGGCGGACCAGGTCCTGCTGCCGCTTGACGCGGATATGGCGTGCTCGGCGCACGCTCTGCTGCGCGGCCGAGGCGTACGCCTTATCCTGGGCAGCCCCGTCTCCGGTTTCGAGGAGACGGAAAACGGCATCAAGACCTTCGTTGGCGGTTCGGAACCGATCGCATCCGATTTTGTCGTCCTGGGGCTCGGCGTCGTGCCCGACTCCTCTCTCGCCGTCTCCGCCGGCCTCCGGCTCGGCATGAAGGGCTCAATAGTCGTTGACGAGCATATGCGCACCTCAAATAAGGACATATACGCTGTCGGAGACGCCGTCGAGGTGGTGCATTCCGTCTCAGGCCTGAAGACCGTCGTTTCGCTGGCGGGCCCCGCGAACAGACAGGGCCGCATCGCAGCCGACAACATCTGCGGCATCAACAGCTCCTACACCGGCTCACAGAGCACCACCATACTCAAGCTGTTCGATATGTCCTTCGCGGCGACCGGTCTGAACGAGAGGGCAGCCGCAGATGCGGGCATAAAATACGACAAGATCGTCATAGGCCCCCCCTCCCACGCGACGTATTTTCCCGGGGCGAAAAACATGACGATGAAAGTGCTGTTCCGACCCGATTCCGGTGTGATCCTGGGCGCGCAGATCACGGGTTTCGAGGGCGTCGACAAACGCATCGACGTTCTCGCGACGGCGATACGCGCCGGCATGACGGGTTCCGACCTCGCCGCTCTCGACCTTGCGTACGCGCCCCCTTACTCTTCGGCGAAAGACCCCGTCAACGTGGCGGGCTGTGTCATCGAAAACCTTATGACGGGCAAAGTAAGGCAATGCCACTGGCACGATCCGGCCTTCAGGCACCGGCCCGCCGACTGTGTGTTTCTGGACGTGCGCGACGAGGACGAGTTCTCGGAAGGCAATATCGACGGCGCCGTCAACATCCCTCTGGACGAACTTCGGGGCCGTCTCGGCGAACTGGACCGTTCAAAGAGGATATATGTAAACTGCCAGACGGCTCTGCGCAGCTATATCGCCTGCCGTATACTTGCTCAGCACGGATTTGACTGCGTCAACGTCTCGGGCGGCTACGGCTTCTGGTCCTCGGTCATGCGCGGCAGTTCTGCAGGCTCGCCTGCACACGCGTGCGGCAAAAAGCTCTGATCCCGGCCGCAGCCGAGAATACAATATAATATAGTAAAAAAGCAGAGTATTGCGAGCATAGTTCTTTCGCCGCGCGGCAAAATTTCAAGAATCGTTCTTTGACACGTAAAAATGGGACCGGTTTTACACCGGTCCCATTTTTAATAGTCTGTTGATCGTTTATTGCGGGTTTGCGGTGTAGTTCGGAGCCTCGCGCGTGATATATATGTCGTGCGGGTGGCTCTCGCGGAGACCGGCGCTCGTTATGCGCATGAACTCGGCACGCTCCTGGAGAGCCCTGATGTTTTCGGCTCCGCAATACCCCATGCCTGAGCGCAGCCCCCCCATGAGCTGGAACACCGTGTCGCCCAGCGCCCCCTTGTAGGGCACGCGGCCTTCAACGCCCTCAGGCACGAGCTTGCCGTTTCCCTCCTGGAAGTAGCGGTCGCTGCTGCCCTTCGACATCGCCGCCACGGAGCCCATACCGCGGTAGACCTTAAACTGTCTGCCCTGATATACCTCTGTCTCCCCGGGGCTCTCCTCGCAGCCGGCGAGGAGCGAACCGAGCATGACGCAGGACGCGCCGGCTGCTATGGCCTTTGTTATATCTCCCGAGTACTTGATCCCTCCGTCGGCGATTATCGGTATGCCGTACCTGTCGGCCATCTCCGCGGACTCCATCACGGCTGTGATCTGGGGCACGCCGATACCGGCTACGACGCGCGTCGTGCATATGGAGCCGGGGCCGATGCCGACCTTGACGCAGTCGGCGCCCGCCTCGATGAGGGCTTTTGTGCCCTCCGCTGTCGCCACGTTCCCGGCGATGATCATGCTGTCGGGATACGCTTTTTTGATTTTTTTCAGGCACTCGATAATATTGCGCGAGTGGCCGTGCGCGGAATCCAGCACAAGGACGTCCGCGTTCGCTTTAAGCATCTCTCCCGCCCTGTCGAGGACGTCCGACGTTACGCCTATGGCGGCGCCGACGAGCAGCCTTCCTTTTGAGTCGCGCGAGGAGTTGGGGTACATGACGGCCTTTTCGATATCTTTTATCGTGATAAGCCCTTTGAGCGCGAAATTGTCATCCACAATCGGGAGCTTTTCGATCTTGTGCCTGCGCAGTATCTCCTTCGCCTCGGGTATCGTTATCCCCTCGCGCGCCGTAACGAGGTTCTCTTTCGTCATGACCTCATATATGGGGCGCTCAAAATTGTCTTCAAACTTCATGTCGCGGTTTGTGATTATGCCGACGAGGCGGCCGTTTTCGCATATCGGCACACCGGAGATGCGATACTTGCTCATAAGAGCGTCGGCCTCCCAGAGCGTGTTGTGGGGGGACAGGTAGAACGGGTTGGTGATAACGCCGTTTTCCGAACGTTTTACTCTGTCAATGTGTTCGGCCTGCTCCTCGATCGTCATATTCTTGTGGATGATCCCGATGCCTCCCTCGCGGGAGATGGCAATGGCCATGCGGTACTCTGTGACCGTGTCCATGGCCGAGCTCACAAGCGGGATGTTCAAGGTTATAGTCTTTGTAAGTTTTGTGGTCAGATCGATATCAGCCGGCACTACGCTGCTCTCGGCGGGTATAAGCAGCACGTCATCAAATGTCAGCCCTTCACGCATCTGTCCGCTCTTACCGATTCCGGCCATGATAATACTCCTTTTCATCTGCGTATATTTTTCAAATACTACTATCGCCCAAGCTCTGTGTCAACACATTTGTTCTCGTCTTTACTCTTCGGCGCTCCCGGCTGATACCGCCTGTTCAGCCGGAAAAAACCGCAGGCATCCCGCGTACGGCAGGACGCCTGCATATCAGCGCCGGTCCCCCGGAGCCCATCCCGTCCGGGCGCCCTGCCTTGAGTGTTCACTCCTCGTACAGCGGATACTTTTCGCACAGGGCCCTCACACGCTCCGTGACCGAGGTTTTCTGCCCCTCAAAGTCGGAGGCCGCGTCGTAGAGCATCTGAGCTATCTGGCCCATTTCCTCTTCCCTGAAGCCTCTTGTCGTCACGCTGGGTGTGCCTATCCTGACGCCGCTCGTTACAAACGCCTTCTGCGGATCGTCGGGGATGGCGTTTTTATTCAGGGTTATATGCACCTCGTCAAGATTTCTTTCGAAATCTCTGCCCGTCAGAGCGAAGTTGCGCAGATCTACGAGCATTAGATGGTTGTCCGTACCGCCGGAGACAAGTCGGAACCCCCGGCGGACAAGCTCTTGTCCCAGATACCGCGCATTGCGGACAGTCCGGCGCTGGTACTCGGCGAAGTCCTCTGTCATCGCCTCCCCCAGAGCGACTGCCTTTGCGGCTATGATGTGCATCAGAGGCCCGCCCTGCGTGCCGGGGAATACTGCCTTGTCTATCCTTTTTGCGTACTCCTGTCTGCACAGTATCATGCCGCCGCGGGGTCCGCGCAGCGTTTTATGAGTAGTCGTCGTGACGACGTCCGCCCATGGGACGGGGCTGGGATGTACTCCCGCCGCCACAAGCCCGGCTATGTGGGCCATGTCCACGAGCAAAACGGCGCCCGTCTCATCGGCGATCTGCCTGAACAGTTCGAAGTCTATCGTCCTGGGATAGGCGCTGGCGCCGGCCACGATGATCTTCGGCCTGTACCGGCGGGCCAGGTCGCGCACCTCGTCGTAATCGATAGTTTCGGTGCCGCTGAGAAGCCCGTAAGAGACGGCATTAAAATATTTACCCGAGATGTTGACCGGTGAACCGTGCGAGAGATGGCCCCCCTCGGACAGCGACATCCCCAGATACGTGTCGCCCGGCTCAAGCAGGGCGTAAAAAGCCGCCATATTCGCGTTTGCCCCGCTGTGCGGCTGAACGTTCACGTGTTCGGCGCCGAATAGAGCCTTCGCGCGTTTGACGGCCAGATCCTCGATCGCGTCGGCGTTGTTGCAGCCCCCGTAATAGCGGTGTGCGATAGTCCCTTCGGCGTATTTATTCGTCAAAACGCCCGAAGCAGCAAGGAGCACCGCCTTTGAGACGATATTCTCCGAGGCTATGAGCTCAATATTCTCCCGCTGCCTTGTCAGTTCCCTGGAACAGATCTCCCAGACTTCACGGTCATAATTGCGCAGTTCGTCAAAAAACATAACGCCACTTCTCTTCCTTCACCGTCCGGCATGAGCCGTGAGGCGCCGCATTTATCAAAAATCCCGGCGGCTCACGCCCAGCGCGCCGCGCGGTCTTTATAAAAAAGGAGCCACCCACCTTATGTTGACTCCCTGTCCGCCGTGATATACCCGCGGTTCCAAAAACCGGGCTGCCCCGGTTCCGGATTTCCGACAGATTATCGTGTATTATACTATTTTTCAACATTCCGTGTCAAGGTAAATGCGGCGATTATACAGAACTTCGAGCGCGGGCCGCCGTTCCCGGCGTTCTTTGTTGACACGAACGCAACTTCAATATAAGCTGTGTAGCGGGATGCGGCAGATTTCGCCGAAACGATACTTTTTTCGCTTAATTTCAGAACCTGCGGAGAGTTGATCCGCAAACGTCAGGCAGGGTACGCGCTGCCGGGACGAAACACTGGAGGGAACGATTTGGACGTTTTTTCTGTACTGACGCTTGCCGGAGGGATCGCATTTTTCCTGTACGGCATGCACGTATTATCGACGGGCCTGGAGAAGATGGCCGGAGGAAGTCTTGAACAGATAATAAAGAAGTTGACCTCCGACAGTATAAAAGGGCTCGCCTTCGGCGCGGGGATAACGATCGCGCTGCAGTCGTCGACCACGGTGACCGTCATGCTCGTAGGTCTTGTAAACTCAGGTATCATGGGCTTCAGCCAGGCCGTACCCATTATCATGGGCACAAATATCGGCACGACTATAACCGCGTGGATACTATCGCTCGTCGGGCTGGAGTCCGGAAATATCTTCGTAAATATGCTGAAGCCCGAAAACTTTTCTCTGCTTTTCGCTCTTGCCGGCATTGTCCTTATGATGATGTCGAAAAAGCCGAAGCGCCGCGACATCGGTTCGGTTTTTATAGGTTTCGCGATCCTGATGTTCGGCATGAAGCTGATGAGCGGCGCCGTTGCGCCTCTGGCCGATAAGCCGTCTTTCATAAGTCTTATGACTGTGTTCAAGAACCCGATTCTCGCCGTGCTCCTCGGAGCGGTCATAACGATCGTCGTACAGAGCTCGGCGGCAAGCGTAGGCATACTGCAGGCGCTGTCTTTGACGGGCGGCGTCACATACGGCATGGCTATCCCGATAATAATGGGGCAGAATATCGGCACCTGCCTGACGGCGCTCGTCTCAAGCATCGGCACGAGTAAGAACGCGAAGAAAGTAGCTTTCGTGCACCTGGCGTTCAACGTCATCGGTACCATGTTCTTCCTGGTCGTGTTCATCGCTGCAAACGCGATATTCCGCTTTCCGATCGTCGAAGAACCTATCGGGGTCGTAGGCATATCGATCGTGCACAGCCTGTTCAATATCGGCACGACAGCTCTCCTCTTCCCTTTTCCGAAAAAACTCGAGGCCATCGCGAATTTCGCCCTCAGGGACAGCGTCGG
>ENA-UOUL01002650-UOUL01002650.1-bioreactor-metagenome-genome-assembly--contig:-NODE-2650-length-20350-cov-9.405367_pt1 | contig 20350 bp, 16 predicted proteins | sample MGYA00249838_ERZ747220 | MGnify/ENA primary metagenome ERZ747220 (study PRJEB28778, sample SAMN05720191) | bioreactor metagenome | isolation source: Anaerobic biogas reactor | place: USA:Washington...
GCAACGCCCTGGACACGGTGCTGGTGCACCGGAGCGTGGCCGCCGGGGCGCTCCCCCGCATCGTGGATGCGCTGACCCCGGCCGGAGTCGTCTTCCGGGCGGACCCCGGGGCGCTCCAGTGCCTCGCGGGCCGGGACGCGGTCCGGCCGGCGGGGCCGGGGGACTTCGACACCGAATGGATGGCGCTGGTCCTGGGGCTGAAGGTCGTCCGGGATATCGACGAGGCGATCGCGCACACCAACGCCCACAGCATGGGGCATTCCGACTCGATCCTGACGGCGGACCGGGCCAACGCGGAGCGCTGGATCCGCGAGGTGGACTCGGCCGCGGTGTACGTCAACGCTTCCACCCGGTTTACCGACGGAGGGCAGTTCGGCCTTGGGGCCGAAGTGGCCATCTCCACCCAGCGCCTGCACGCCCGCGGCCCGATGGGGCTGCGCGAGCTGACGACCTACAAGTGGGTGGGCGAGGGGGACTACCACACGCGGTCCTGATCCCCGGTCTCCACCTCCAGGAGCCCGGCGTGGCGCCGGAGCTCCTCGAAGACGCGGAACTGTACCAGGGCGCGCGACCGGTTGAGATCGGGGGGGGCGTCGGGCCGGAGACGGAAGTAACGGTCCCCGCGCACGTAATCGGCGAGAAAACGCACCCCCAGTTCCAGCGCCATGATCGCGGGGGCCGCTGTCATCAACGCCTTCTCACCGGCGGCCATGGGGAGCGCCGGTGAAAGGAAACCGCGCGCCGCGGCCCGGAACAGGGCGGGGTCGATGCGGATTTTTTCGGCGTCGGTCTCCCGCTCCCCCGCGATGTTGACCAGCGAGCGCACCAGGTCCCCCCAGTCGCTGAGCCATGTGTGGGGCATGATGGTGTCCAGGTCGACCAGGGCGCGGACCCTTCCCGTGGCGGCGTCGAACAGGAAATTCTCGAGCTTGGTGTCCCCGTGGATCGCCCCCCGTTTCAGTTTTCCCTCCTCCAGGCCCCGGCAGAGGGTGAGCGCGAAATCACGATATCGGTCCGCCAGCGCGGCGAGGCGGCGGACGCAGGCGTCCGCGCGGCGGCGCTCGAATTCCCCGGGCGCGAGGTGGACGACGAAATCGTGTGCGGTGTCCGCCGCCAGCGCGGCGTCCTCGGGAAGGAAGGGGGCGGCGTCCCCCGCCGTCCGGTTCCCGGCCAGGACGGAGTGCAACTGGGCGTAATAGAGGGCGGTGTCCCGGTAGCCGGGCAGGGGGGTCCGCAGGCGGCCCGGGTCGAGGTCCGCCGTCAGCAGGTGGAACAGGGCGAGTCCCCGCCCCGCCTCGGCCGCCACCCGCAGGCGGGTTTCCCGGTCGGGGATTTCGCCGAGGCTGCGCCAGCAGCGCGTGTTCCTGAGGTAACCCATCATGCGCCAGCAGCGCACCCCCTCCTTCGCGGGAATGACCAGGCAAGGGCGTCCCTCCACGGTCGGGACCAGTTCCAGGACCTCCCATGTGCGGAGGTCCGGGGCCTCGAGCCGGGCCAGGGCCCGCCGCTGGGTTTGCAGGCAGAGGGTCATGGCCTCGATCACCCCATCCGGGTGTCGGAAGACAGTGGGATTGAGCATCTGCAGCAGGTAAGGGTCGGGGTTTTCCCGGGCGCCGGACAGCACCAGGTAGGATTGCTGGTTGATGTTTCCCCTGCCGGGGAACTCGAACGCCTCGATCGGGCCGGGGAGGGCGAAGCGGGAGGCGAGGGCATGGATCCGCCCGGGTGCGCGCGGTGCGGCGGGGCGGGGACCCGGTGGGTGGTGGAAACGTCCGGTCATGGCGCCACCCAGTCTATCACCGGCGGGACCGTTTTCGATCCGGCTATTCCCTCGTTCCGCAATATGGCGTATACTGAAACGTCCTTTGAACCACAGCTCCTGGTTCGGCAGCACCCAGCCGGCCGCCCGATGTGCTCATGCCTTGGGCGGGCGAACATTCAAACTCGGAGGAACCGCAATGTCAATCAAAGTCGCTATCAACGGGTTCGGCCGCATCGGCAGAAACCTGGTCCGCTGCTGCATCAACGATCCCCGGTTGGAAATCGTGGGGATCAACGACATCACCAACGCCGAAGTCATGACCCACCTCCTGAAATACGACTCGGTCCTGGGCCCCTTCGGCGAGAAGGTGGAACTGGACGGGAACAACCTGTTCATCAACGGCAGGCCGATCCGGATGTTCAGCGAACGGGACCCGGGCAATATCGACTGGAGCTCGGTCGGCGCCCAGGTGGTCGTGGAATCGACGGGGTTGTTCCGGGACGCGGAAAAGGCGAAGGCCCACCTGAAGGGGACGGTGAAGAAGGTGGTCATCTCGGCGCCGGGGAAGAACGTCGACGGGACCTTCTGCTTCGGCGTCAACAGCGACGCCTACGACCCGGACCGGCATCACATCGTCTCCAACGCCTCCTGCACCACCAATTGCCTGGCCCCGGTGGCCAAGGTGCTCGATGAGAGGTTCGGGATCGAAGCCGGCTTCATGACGACGATCCACAGCTACACCAACGATCAGAACCTGCTCGACCTGCAGCACAAGGACCTGCGGCGCGCCCGCGCCGCGGCCGTGAACATGGTGCCCAGCACCACCGGCGCGGCCAAGGCGATCGGCCTGGTCCTGCCCGCGCTCGAGGGGAAACTGGACGGCCTCGCCATCCGGGTGCCGACCCCCAACGTCTCGCTGGTCGACCTGGTGGTCACCGTCCGTACCCGGACGACGCGGGAGGATGTGAACCAGGCGTTTCGGGAGGCGGCCGACGGCGCCCTGAAAGGGATCCTGGGCTATTCCGAGGAGCCCCTGGTCTCCTCCGATTACATGCAGAGTTCCTGCTCGGGTACGGTGGACTCCCTGGAAACCAAGGTCAATGGGAACCTGGTCAAGACCCTCACCTGGTACGACAACGAGTGGGGCTATTCCTGCCGGTTGCGGGACCTGGTGGCTTTCATGATCAAATAGGCGCGGATGCGCCGGGGCCGGCGGACCGACCGGCCCTTCTGCCCGGGAGGGGGTGCGGCTGTGGCAAAACTTACGCTGGAAGACCTGGACCTCGAAGGGAAACGTGTCTTCGTACGGGTCGATTTCAATGTTCCCATCAAGGACGGGAAGGTGGTTGACGACCTGCGGATCCGCGAGGCGCTCCCTACGGTGCGCCACTGCCTGGATCGGGGGGCTGTCGTGGTGCTGGCCTCCCACCTGGGGCGGCCGAAAGGGAAGCCCCGGCCCGAATTTTCGCTGGCCCCGGTCGCCCGGAGACTGGAAGAACTCCTGGGCCGGAGCGTGCGGTTCGCAGCCGACTGCATTGGTCCGGCGGCGGCGCAGGCCGTGGAGGCCGCCCGCCCGGGCGAAGTAGTGCTGCTGGAGAACCTCCGCTTCCACCCCGGCGAGGAGGCGGGCGACCCCGAATTCGCCCGGGAGCTCGCGGCCCGCACCCCCCTGTACATCAATGACGCCTTCGGGTGCGCCCACCGGGCCCACGCCTCGGTCACCGCCATCACCCGGCATGTCGAGCAAGCCGCCGCGGGCTTCCTGATGGAAAAGGAACTTCGTTACCTGGGCGGGGCGCTCGAGACGCCCGACCGCCCCTTCGTCGCCATCCTGGGCGGGGCCAAGATTTCCGACAAGATCGAAGTCATCGAAAACCTGCTGGGAAAGGTGGACCGCCTGCTGATCGGGGGTGCCATGATGTTCACCTTCCTCAAGAGCCAGGGGAAGAAGATAGGCCGGTCGATGTGCGAAGAGGACAAGCTCGACCTGGCGCGCGCCCTCATCGGGCGCGCGGGGGAAGGACGCCTGATGCTCCCCGTCGACGCGATTGCGAGCGGGGGGATAGAGGACGCGGCGGGTGCGCACGCGGTCCCGGCCGGGGAGATCCCGGACGATGAAATGGGGCTGGACATCGGCCCGCAAACCACTGCCGCCTACGCGGAGGTGATCCGCTCGGCCCGGACCATCGTCTGGAACGGTCCCATGGGGGTTTTCGAGCAGGACGCCTTCGCTTCCGGCACCCTTGGCCTGGCCAGGGCGGTGGCCGATTCCGGTGCGGTGTCGATCGTGGGCGGGGGTGATTCCGCCGCCGCCGTGGCCAAGGCGGGGGTGGCCGACCGCATCACGCACGTCTCGACCGGGGGGGGGGCGTCGCTGGAATTTCTTGCCGGGCGCGTGCTCCCCGGGGTCGCCGCCCTCAGCGATGGCGGCCGAAGGGAGCAGGCATGAGAACGCGCGTCATCGCCGGTAATTGGAAGATGCACAAGACGGTGGCCGAAGGGCGCGCCCTGGCCCGGGCCATCCGGGAGGGGCTCGGCGGGGCGCCCTCCTGCGAGGTGATCCTCGCGCCGCCGTTTACGGCCCTGGAGGCGGTGGGCGCGGAGATCGCCGGGTCGCCCATAGGCCTTGCGGCGCAGAACGTGCACTGGGAAGAGGCCGGCGCCTTCACGGGGGAGATCAGCCCCCGCATGCTCGAGGATGTCGGGTGTAGCGCCGTCCTCATCGGGCATTCGGAACGGAGGCAGTACTTCGGGGAAACCGACCGGACCGTGAACCTCCGGGTGCGCGCGGCGCTCCGTTCGACGCTTGCTCCCATCGTGTGCGTCGGGGAGAGCCTGGCCGACCGGGAATCGGGGCGGCACGAGGACATAGTGGCGCAACAACTTGCGGGCGGACTGGACGGCTTGACAGCGGGGGACCTCGAGCGTATTATTCTCGCCTACGAACCGGTATGGGCGATTGGAACCGGCCGTACGGCATCACCCGAGACCGCGCAGGAGATGCACGGTTTCATCCGGCGCACGCTTGCCGGGAAGTTCGGGGCCGATGCCGGGAGAGTTCGCATCGTGTACGGCGGCAGCGTCAAGCCGGACAACACGGCGGCGTTGATGCGGCAGCCGGATATCGACGGCGCACTGGTCGGCGGGGCGTGCCTGGAAGCCAAAAGTTTCCTCGGCATCATCCGTCACGAACCCTGAGGTCGGCGGAAAGCAGGAATAAAAGCGGGAATAGAAGATGCTCTACTATACGGTCATAGCGCTGCACGTCTTGGTTTGCCTGGTCCTGGTGCTGGTGGTGCTCCTCCAGTCGGGCAAGGGCGCGGACCTGGCCGGCGCATTCGGCGGAGGCGCCACGCAGACCGCGTTCGGCAGCCGCGGCCCCGCCTCCTTTCTTTCGAGGATGACGACGATCGCGGCGGTGGTGTTCATGGTCACCAGCATTTCCCTCTCGCTGATGTCGTCGCCCTCGCCGACGACGGGAGAGTCCAAGTCGGTCCTGGAAACGACCAAGGGAGATGCCGCCCAGCCGGCGGACGGCGAGCCCGCGGCCGCGCCGAAGAGCCAGGAGCCGGTCCCCACTCCGGACCAGATCCGGAAGATGCAGGAAGAGATCCAGGCCCGGCAGAAACAGGAGTCCGCGGAGCCTGCCCCCGCGCCCGCGCCGGCGGCACAGCCCGCCGAGTAAGTGTACGGGGGAGCCCGTCCAAAGTGCCGAAGTGGTGGAATTGGCAGACACGCCATCTTGAGGGGGTGGTGGGGAAACCCGTGGGGGTTCGACTCCCCCCTTCGGCACCAGGGAATGTGAAGGCCGCAAGCCCGAAAGGGTTTGCGGCCTTTTCGTGTTCATGCGCCGGGAAATGTTTGCGCCGCGATGATTGCAGAAAAGGGCGCGGTGCATTATTTTTGATTCATGCAAACCCTTTCGATTGACACTGACCGGGATGAAACCCCCGCCGGTCCACCCCCCCGCAGGTTCCCCGGGAGCGCGGTTGCATGGCTCGTGATCGTGCTGGCCGTCGTCGCTGTCCAGGGGCGTACCTCCCTGGAGAGGGAGGCGCCCCGGCAGGGGTTCGAGCGCGACATGGCGCTGGGATTGACGGGACGGTACGTCGTGGGAATGAAGAGCATGCTCGGGGAGGCGAGCGCGGCGCTTGCCATCCCCCAGCTCGAAAAGGCGCTCGACGGCTCCCGCCATCCTCAGAAGGGCCTCTTTCTCGCCCCGGTGCTGGTGGAGCTGGGTGCGCGCGAGCGCGCCCTGGCCGAGCTGGAGCGCCTGGCCGCGGAGCCGGGCGGAGGACTCTCCTCCCGCGACGCCGCGCTCTTGCTGCAGGTCTACCGGCAGGGGAGCCGCTCGCTCGGGGCCGACGGGCGCCGGGCCATGGAGAAGTACGGGTGGACCGGGGCCCTGGCGCTCAGCCATGACCGGGGTCCCGGGGACAGCGATCGCCAGGCCGTCCTCTGTTCGGCAAAGCGCACCTTCGTGGGCGCCGCGGCCTTTATCACGGGCGCAGTGGCCGCCCTGGTGACGGGGGCGATCCTTTTCATCTTCGCGCTCCTGTTGCGCCGGAGGGGGGGGCTGCGAGCCCGTTTTTCCCCCCCGGAATCGCCCGGGGAGCCGCTCATCGAGGCCTTCGCGATCTACCTCGCGGGAATGATCGTGCTGCCGGCGCTCCTGGGACGGGTGCTGCCGGCCCTGGCTTCGGCGTCGGTCCTGCTGGCGCTCCCGGCCGTGGTTCTCGCCCTCGTCTGGCCCTCCCTCCGGGGGGCGGCGGGGACCCGCGCCGCCCTGGGGTGGCACCGCGGGGCGGGGATCTGGCGCGAAATGGGCGCCGGCGTGCTGGGCTACCTGGCGGGGCTCCCGCTGCTGGCGCTGGCCCTCGTCCCGGTCATGGTCCTCTCCCGGTTCTCCGGAAAGGTGCCCGCCCACCCCATCGTGAACGAAATCAGCGGGGATCCGGCCGTCCTGGCATTCATCGCGCTCCTGGGCTGCGTCTGGGCCCCCGTGGTGGAGGAGACGTTCTTCCGCGGGATGCTCTTCGGCTACCTGCGGCGCCGCCTGCATTGGGCGGCCTCGGGTGTCGTCACGGGGCTCCTGTTCGCCCTCATTCACCCGCAGGGCTGGATGGCCGTCCCCGTGCTCGGCATGATCGGGTTCACCCTGTGCGCCATCCGCCAGTGGCGCGGTTCGATCATCGCGCCCATGACGGCGCACGCCCTCAACAACGGAGTGGTGCTCTTTTTCGCCTTCCTGATGCTGGCGTAGCTCCGCCGATTCCCCGCGTGCTCACCGCCTGCCGCGCGCCGCTCGGGTGCGAGCCCGGCGGGTCGGATCATTCAGGCGGCTCGGGTTCTTTTCCGCATGCTTTGAGGGGGGCGCCGGGCCCGGCGGTCGATCGTTTCACCATACCCCGGTTTCGCCGGCAAGTCAGCGGAATCGGGTCGCGTCAACCGAAGTGCGACGGCATCGGGCGGGCCGCCGATAAGAGTACGCAACGGGAACGGGTTGCAACATTATTTGACCTTTCGCAAAACTGGACTAAGATTTGAAAGGCGACCGCATTGGCGCCGCCACTGCCCAGGAGCGATCATGCCTTCATGCGGGGATGAAAGAAGTCTGGACCTGGATGTTGCGCTGTCCCACGTGGACGGGGATAGGGAACTGCTCCGGGAACTGTTCGAAATATTCATCGAGGACTACCCCCGCATGTTCGAGGAGATGCAGAACTCCGTCCTTGGCCGCGACTGCCCCACCCTGGAACGCCTGGCCCACACGCTCAAGGGGAGGCTGGCCTATTTCGGCGCCCCCGGGGCGCGCAACTGTGCCGCGGACCTGGAGACGATGGGACGCGAAAAGGATCTGGCAGGGGCGTGGAAGACCCTCGAGGAGCTGGCGTCGGCCATGGCCGGCGTGCTGCGGGAGCTCGAATCCTTTTGCCGGGAGCGGACCGAATGAAAGTCCTGCTGGCGGACGACGACGCTTTTTACCGGCTCTCCCTGAAGAAGTCCCTCTGCCGGTGGGGGTACGAGGTGGTTCTCGCCGCTGACGGGGCCGAGGCCTGGGACATCCTGCAGGGGGAAGACCCGCCCCGGCTGGTGATCCTGGACTGGATGATGCCCGGGATGGACGGCGTGGAACTCTGCCGGCGGATCCGCGGGCAGATGTCCGACACCTACAGTTACGTCATCCTGGTCACATCCAAAAACCAGCAGGAGGACGTGATCACCGCCCTTGACGCCCAGGCCGACGATTATCTCGGAAAACCTTTCGATATCCAGGAACTCCGGGCGCGACTGCAGTCGGGCCTGCGCATCATCAACCTGCAGTCCTCGCTGGCGCTCAAGCAGAGGGAGCTTTGTTACCAGGCGACGCACGATTCGCTGACCGGCATCTGGAACCGGCAGGCCATCCTCGATCTCCTGGCGCGGGAAACGGCGGCCGCCCGCGCCGCCCGCAAGCCCCTCTCGGCCGCCCTCGTCGACATAGACAATTTCAAGCGGATCAACGACACCTTCGGCTACGTCATCGGGGACCAGGTGCTGCAGGAAACCGTGTTGACAATGCAGTCCGCCCTGCGCCATTTCGACCACATCGGCCGTTACGACGGGGAGGAATTCTTCATCGTGATGCCGGGGGTCCGCAAGGGGCAGGGGATGAAGATCGCCGAGCGGGTGCGGCGGCGGGTGGCGGACCGGGCCTTCCACTCCCTCCTGGGCCAGGGGGGGGTGACCCTGAGCATCGGGGTCGCTTCCGATTCCGGCGGCGGCGATCCGGGCCTTTTGTTGAGATCGGTTGACGAAGCGCTCTACGGGGCCAAGGCCCGCGGCCGGAACCGGGTCGACGCCGCCGCGCCCCCGCCCCGGGAGCGCCGGAAAAGACAGGGGTAGCCGGCCGGGGGCGTTTTCTTTCCGGGCCTGTCTTTTTTCGCCGAAATATCCGATAATCGCCTTTTCCGGCGCCCTTGTGGAGAGATGGAGGTCATGTCCCTGCTTCGCCCGTTGTTCCAAGCTGATTTAGCCGCCACCGCACATCCCGACGGAGCGGCGCCGTCTCCCATCGCTCCCCTCTGCCGCAGGTCCTGCATTCTGGCCGCCGGGGCCGCCCTGGCTATCCTGGCCGCCTGCCTCGGCGCGCTGCGGCGGGATCCGGACGGAACGGGACGCCTGGTCTTCGTGCTCGGTGCCCTCGCCCTGCTGCTGCTCGGGGGCGCCGTTTACTTCGGACTGCGCGTAGCCCGGCAGGCCCTGGAGGAATCGCGCCGGAGCAGGGAGGGCCTCCTGGAGGCGAAACAGAGGACGCTCGAGCTGGCGGCCTTGTACGACACCTCCCGTGACGTTTCGATGCAGTACGAGCTGTCCACTCTCCTGCAGACGATCCTGGAAAGAGCCAAGAACCTCCTGTCGGCCGCCGGTTGCGCCATCTTCCTCTACGACGTCGAGCATCGCGATTTCCAGATCGCCGCCGAGGTGGGGGTGGGGATGCCCGTCGGGTCGCACCTTCCCATGGACCGCGGGCCCGCCGGGCACGTGGCCCGGACCCTGAAGCCCCTGATCCTCAAGGACTACGCCTCCTGGCCCGATCGTTCGGAGCACATCCGGAAACTGCCGATCAAGTCCACCGTCCTGGTCCCGATGATGCGCGGGGGCGAACTGGTGGGGGTCCTGGGGGTTCACGAACTCGTGGGGACCAGCCGGGAGTTCAACGAGGCGGATGCGCGGCTGCTCTCCCTGTTCGCCTCCAACGCCGCCAGCGCCGTGAGGGTCGCGCGCCTGCTCGAGGCCGTGCGCGACTCGGAGGAGCGGTTCCGCATCGCGGCCCGCTGCGCCAGCGACATCGTCTATGACTGGGACCTCGCCGCCGACAGCGTGGTCTTTTTCGGGGCCCGTTACGACCAGCTGTTGGCCGAGAACCAGACTGTGGTCCGGACCCGGCAGCAGTTCTGGGACACCCTGCACCCGGACGATCTCGAGCGCGTGAAGGAGACTTTTCACCGACACCTGGAGGAGGGGGCGCTGTTTTCGGAGGAATACCGCGTCTCCAACGGGAAGGGGGGCTATCGCATCGTTTCGGACCGCGCCATGGCGATCCGCAACGCCAGGGGGAAGGCCGTCCGGCTGATCGGGGCAGTGACCGACATCACCGAGCGCAAGCGCGCCGAACAGATGAAGACCGATTTCGTCTCCTTCGTGAGTCACCAGTTGCGGACCCCCCTGTCGGGGGTGAAGTGGATGCTCGAGCTGGCCATGGAGACGCTCGACAACCCGGAGGAGATGCGGTCCTTCGTCCAGGATGCGCGCACGTCGACCGAGCGGTTGATCGGGCTGGTCAACGACCTGCTGGACATCTCGCGCCTCGAGCGGGGGAACCTCAAGGTGGCCCGGCGCCACGTCGACCTGTCCGGCCTGACCCGGGAGGTGGTGGCCGAGCTCGATCCGCTGGTGAAGGACAAGCGGCAACGGCTTTCGGTGCTGGCCCCCGAAGGGCTGCCGGAGCCCTGGGTGGATCCCCAGCTGATCCGGCAGGTGGTGCTCAACCTGATCGCGAACGCCGTCAAGTACACCCCGGAAGAGGGGGAGGTCCAGGTCCGGATCGACGCCGGCGCCGAAGGGCTGCGCTGGGCGGTCCGGGACACCGGCATCGGCATCCCGCCGGCCGACATGCGCAAGCTGTTCGAAAAGTTTTACCGCGCGGGCAACGCTCTCGCGGTGGAAACGGAAGGTACCGGCCTGGGGCTGTACCTGGTACGCCTGATCGTGGAGCAGTTCGGCGGCAAGGTCTGGTGCGAATCCGAGGAAGGGATCGGCTCCACCTTTATTTTCACCCTTCCTCTCGAAGCCAAAGGGGTTTAGATGAACAACGCGCGAATCCTGGTGATCGAGGATGACAAGTTCCTGCGCCGGGCCTGCGAGGTGAGCCTCGGGAAAAGGGGGTTTACGGTGCTGACGGCCGTGGACGGCGAGGATGGAATCCAGCAGGCGCTTGCCGGCTCCCCGGATCTCATCCTCCTGGACATGCTCATGCCGAAGCTCACGGGGATCGAGACGCTCGAGATCCTGAAACGGGAAGAGAAGACGCGCCGGATCCCCGTCGTCATCTTCTCCAATTCTTCCATCGAGGCCGACGTGCAGCGGGCGAAAGAGCTGGGCGCCGCCGGATACCTTGTGAAGGCGTCGCTTTCGCTGCGCGAACTGGGGGACCGGGTGCTCGAGTTCCTCGAACAGGACGGGCTGAAGCCGGAGATTTCGGAAGACCCGCCCCGCTGATTCGGGGGAGCCGGGCCCCGTTCCGGAACCCGCGGCCTATTTCAGGTCCCGGGAGGAGTAACCGAGGATGCGCCGGGCGATCACCAGCCGGTTGATCTGGCCGGTCCCCTCGAACAGGTCGATGATCTTGCCGTCCCGCATCCACTTTTCCAGCAGCATCTGTTCGGAGTATCCCAGGGGGCCCATCAGCTCCACCCCTTTCTGGGTGATCCGGGTGACCGCCTCCCCCGCCTTGACCTTGGACATGGAAGATTCGACGGTGCTGGGGATCCCCCGGTCCACCATCCAGGCGGCCCTGAGCGTCAGCAGCCAGGCGGCGCGCCACTCGGTTTCCATGTCGATGACATCCCGTTCGATGGCCGTGAGCAGCCGGCGCGGGAGCGCGTAGCGGATCGTGACGCCCCGGCTTTCGAGCTGCTCCTTGACGAAATCGATCGTCGCCCGGGCAATGCCCAGGCCGCTCGAAGCCGCGGCCGGGCGCGCCGAGTCGAAGGTGGCCATGGCGCCCTTGAACCCCTTGTCCCCTCCCCCCAGCAGGTTTTCCAGGGGGACTCGGCAATCCTCCAGGATGACGACGGCGGTATCGCTGGCGCGCAGGCCCAGCTTGTTTTCCAGCTTCATGATCCGGACGCCCGGATTGCCCGCCTCCACCAGGAAGGGGCGGATGGCGCTGCGCCCGGCCTCGGGGTCGATCGTCGCCCAGACGACCATGAAGCCCTGCGACTCTTCGAGCGCCTTGCGGGCGCTGGTGACGAAAAGCTTTTCTCCGTTGAGGACCCAGCTGTCGCCGTCCTTTACCGCCCGGGTACGGATGGCGGAGGAGTCCGACCCGCAGTGGGATTCGGTCAGGGCCATGCAGGTCCAGGTGGGCCGGTCCCCCTGGAAGCGCTCGATGAGACGGTTCTTCTGCTCTTCGGTCCCGGTGTTTTGGATGGCGTTCCCCCCCAGGGCGGGCCAGGGGAGGGCCATGAAGAACCCGACATCGCCCCAGGAGATCATCTCGCTCGTGTGGATCTGGAGCATGAAGGACTCCTCGGGGACCTCGGCGCCGGGCATCAGGGCGTCGAGCTCCTTGCGCCCGGTGTTCCAGATGAAGCGGACGAAATCCCAGGGGATTTCATGCTCGTGTTCGTACTTGTCGTAATGCCGGGCCAACGGACGGATCTGTTCCCGGGCGATCGATTCCGCGTACCGCTGTTGTTTTATTATCAGGTCCGAGTTTTCAAAGCTGATCATGTGAACCTCTCCTCATCCCAATCCATGCCGCTACGGGCTAAACCGTGGCGATCCCTTCCATGACCCCGAACGCGCGCGCGTTGCGCAGCCACAGTTCCACGGGGTAATCGCGCACGTAGCCGTACCCCCCCAGGAGCTGCACGGCGCGATCGGCGGTGCGCAGCGCCATGTCCGAGGCGAAGTTCAGGGCGAAGGCGGCAGCCCGGACGGCGTCCCGGTCGTTGTCCAGGTTCCACGCCGCTTCCCAGGCCAGCAGCCGCGCCGCGTCGATGTCGATGATCAGTTCGGCCAGGGTGAAGGCGATCGACTGGCGCTGGGCGAGCGGTTCGCCGAAGGCGGTCCGTTGCTTGGTGTAATCGAGCGTGAACTCGTAGGCGGCGCGCGCGACTCCCACGGCCAGGGAAGCCAGCGCCGTGCGCGATGCGGCCAGCAGGAGGTCGAAGTCGCACCCCTGTTCCCCCCCGAGGCGGTTGGCGGCGGGGACGGTGCAATCGGCGAGGTTCAGGGAGTAGAGGGGGAGGGCGCGCAGGCCCATGTTCCGCTCCCGCTCCCCCACCGTCACCCCCGGCGCGTTCGTGGGGACCAGAAACCCCTGGGTGGCCCCCTCCAGCGCGGCGTAGACGAGAACCCAGTCCGATTCCAGGGCGAAGGGGACGTTGCATTTGCGCCCCGTGATCCGGTAGCCGTCCGCGGTCCTCTCCGCCTTCGTCTCCAGGGCGAAGGGGTCGAACTCGATCCGCGGCTCCATGAGCGCGGCCGCGCCGGGGGCCCAGGCGTCGTTGCAGTAGGCCGGGAGGTGCATCGCCTTCTGCTCCGGCGTCCCCGCGCGCAGCACCGGCAGCGCCACCAGGTTCGGCGCCAGCAGAGCCATGGCGCCGCTGAGGTCGCCCCAGGCCAGCTCCTCGGCCGCCAGCACCCAGGTGAGGGCCGAGTTGGCGCCGAAGCCGCCGAACTGCTCGGGGATGCTCGCCGGCAGGAGCGCGAGCTCCCAGCCCTCGTCCATCCAGGCCGCCTCCGGCTCCCCCTTTTCGTCGGCCTCCCTCATGCGCGGCCGGTATTCCTTGGCCGCCAGCTTCCTGGCGGCGTCGATCACCATTTTCTGTTCTTCGGTCGGTTCGAACGAGTACATGAGTCCCCCCCCGCGGAATATTAATGCTTTCTATCGTACCCTTGGCGATTTGGCAAACAAATATGGCGGGACCGGACGGGACGGCCGTAAAACAGGGCGGCCGCGGGGTCGAAGACGACTGGGTTTTCAGAGGTATAGAACGTGCGCCGCCCGGAACGGGAGCAGCGCCCGGCGATTTCGGGGTGGCGTTCGAGGTAGTCGGTGAGGCTGCGGGCGACGATCCGCCCCTGGGACACCAGCCGGACCCCGGCGGGGAGATGCGCGCGGATCTTCTCCTCGAGCAGCGGATAGTGGGTGCACCCGAGCACGAGGGTGTCCACGAGCGGGTCCCGTGCGAAGAGGCGGCCGAGGTCCCTGCGGACGAAAAAGTCGGCTCCCTCGCCGTCGGCCTCGCGGTTTTCCACCAGCGGCACCCACATGGGGCATTCCTGCTGCACGACCGTGACTTGCGGGAAATGCTTCAGGATTTCGATCCGGTAGGAATCGGAGGCCACCGTCCCGGCGGTCGCCAGGACGCCGATATGCCCGGAGCGCGTGAGCGCGCCCACGGTCTCGGTGACGGGACGGATCACCCCCAGCACGCGGGCGCCGGGCGCCAGGCGCGGCAGGTCCCGTTGCTGGATCGTGCGCAGCACCTTGGCCGACGCGGTATTGCAGGCCAGGATCACCAGCGGGCAGCCGAGCTCGAGGAGCCACGCGACCGCCTCGAGCGTGTAGGCGTGGACCACCTCGAAGGAGCGGTTGCCGTAGGGCGCGCGCGCGTTGTCGCCCAGGTAGAGAAAGTCGTGGTGCGGCAGCGCGCTCTCGATTTCCCGGAGCACGGTCAGGCCGCCGAACCCGGAGTCGAAAACGCCGATGGGGTGGTGCTCCATGCCTGTGCCTCGATTCAGTGTGTCCCGGGATGCGGCGGGGGCAGCCGGAGGGTGTCGAAAAATTCCTTGATGATCCGGGCGGTCAGCCCCCAGATCTGGTGTGCGCCGTAGGAGTAGTAGTACGCCTTGACCGGCTGCTCCCCCCAGATCTCGTTCTCCGTGCGCAGCCGCCCGGGGTCCAGGAAGGTTTCAAGCGGGACCCGGAGAACCTCGGCCACCTCGCGTTCCTGGCGGCGGACGGTGAAGGGCGCATGCAGGAACCCGGCGAAGGGGGTGACGCGGTAATCCGTGATGGACATGTAATCGTGAAACCGCCCCAGGATTTCGACCCGGTCCTCGGCGACCCCCACTTCTTCATAGGTCTCCCTCAACGCGGTGCGCATCAGGTTCTCCCCCTCCTCCCTCATCCCGCCCGGGAAGGAGATCTGCCCCTTGTGCGTCTCGACCTGGTCGGTGCGCCGGGTCAGAAGGAGGTGGTGCTCTCCCCCGTACTCGAACACCGGGATGAGCACGGCCGCCTGCCGCGTGAAGCCCTGCGTCAGGGTTCTCGGCTCCAGGCCTGCAAGAGTGCGGCGGATCTGTTCCTTTATCTGCATGTCCCGGTCTCCATCCAGGCGTTCCTCACGCTCCTCTCCGTTTTTCGAACAGGGCGGCGACCACTCCGGCCGCACTGCGGGCGGCGCCGCGGTTCTCTGCGAGGATGGCTCCGGCGGCGGCCCCCATCCTCTCCCGTTCCCCTGCATTCTGCAACAGGCCGAGAAAAACGTCCAATAATTGTCTCCGCTGCAGCTCCGGATCCTCCTCCCCCGCCGTGATCCGGCACAGGGCTCCCCGGGCGAGAAAGGCGTCGGCGATCGCCTGGAAATTTCCCATGCTGGGGCCGACGACGATGGCCCGGCCGAAGGCGGCGGGTTCGAGGATGCTGTGCCCCCCATGGCCGACCAGCGTACCCCCCACGAAGACCACGTCCGCGTAGCGATAGACGGCGGCCAGTTCCCCCAGGGTGTCGAGCAGGAGCACCTCGGCCGCGCCCGGTTCCGGCCGCGACCGGCGCCGGACTGAAAACCCCATCTCCCCGGCCAGGCGGGCGGCCTCGTCGAAGCGCTCCGGGTGGCGCGGCGCCAGCAGCAGCCGCACCTCGGCATGTCCCGGCGTCCCCCTCAGGGCGGCAAGCGTCGCCAGCAGCTGCGCCTCCTCCCCCGGGTGGGTGCTCCCGGCCACGATCAGCGGCCCGGCGCCGGCGAGGAAATCCTTCTCGAAGTCGTGGAGGAGGGCGGAGTCGGGGACTTCCCGGTCGAATTTGAGATTGCCCGTCACCCGGACCCGGTCGCGGGGCGCCCCCATGGCGAGGATCCGCTCGGCGTCCGCCGGGGATTGCATCAGGAGGGCTTCGTAGTTCCAGAGCACGTGGCGGAACAGGGGGCGCGCCCGCCGGTACCAGGGGAAGGAGGAGGGGGAGATGCGGCCGTTGACCAGGACGACGGGAATGCCGCGCCGCTTGGCCGCATGGAGCAGGTTGGGCCAGATTTCGGTGTCGATGATGACGATTGCGGCGGGTTGGATCCGGTCGAGCACCCGCCGGACGACGAAGGCGAAATCGACAGGGAAGTAGAAGACGCCGCCGGCCCCGAAGCGGTCGGCGGCCACCCGCCGCCCCGTCGGCGTGACGGTCGAGAAGACGTGGGCCGCCCCGGGCAGGCGGGCCCGGAGCGCCTGCACCAGCGGCTCGAGGCTGAGCGTTTCGCCCACCGAGCAGGAATGGAACCAGATGACCCCTTTGTCGGACGGCCCGACCGAAGCCGGCAGCCGTCCGAAGCGCTCGGCGATCCCCTCGAGCCGGCGCCCGCGGCGCCGTGACCGGTAGAGAAAGAAGGGGAGGAGCAAAACGCCCCAGGCCACCAGCAGCAGGCTATACAGAAAGTACATGGCTATGCTTGTTCCGCCAGGAAGCGGCGCGCGCGCTCCAGGTCCTCTTCGGTGTCGACGCCGATGGTGTCCTCCGCCGTCTCGGCGACATGGATCGCCGTGCCGTTTTCGAGGAAGCGGAGCTGTTCCAGCTTTTCCGCCAGCTCCAGGGGGGACTGCGGCAGGGAGTGAAACCGCTCGAGCGCCTCCCGGGTATAGGCGTAAAGCCCGATGTGCTTGTAGTAGGCGACGCCTCCCGCGCCGTCCCGGTCGTAGGGGAGGGGGAAGCGGGAGAAATAGAGCGCCCGGCCGCTCTTGTCCGTGACCACCTTGACGCAGTTGGGATTGGCCGCGTCGGACGCGGCGAGCGCCGTCTTCAGGGTGGAGACCTCGGCCCTGCCGTCGAGAATCGGCCCAAGCAGCAGCTCCACGTGCCCGGCGGTGATGGTGGGCTCGTCCCCCTGGATGTTGACGTACACCTCCCCGTCGGTCCGCTCCACTACCTCGTAGAGGCGGTCGCTGCCCGAGGCATGCTCGCCCGTCAGCAGGACCGGGATATGGTACCCCTGGCAATACTGCAGCACGCTGCGGCTGTCGGTGGCCACCATGACCTGGTCGAGCAGGGGCGACCGGCGCACCCGGTCGTAGACCCAGTGGACCATCGCCCGGCCGCCGATGTGGAGCAGGACCTTTCCCGGCAGCCTCTCGGAGCCGAAGCGCGCTGGGATCACCCCCACGGTTCTGCGTCGTTGCGTCATTGGACCTCCCTCGATAGCCGTTCCCCCGCCCGAAGCCGCGGCGCCGCGAAACCGGTGGCGGTTAGCCTCAAATATAGTAATATCTTCCGGAAACCGCAAACGGCCAATATCGCGCGAGGGAAGTTTCATGAAATCCGGATGGCGTCTGCCCGCCCTGCTGCTGCTTCTATCCTGCCCGGGAGCCTATGCCGGCGTGGAGGTCAACTGCTACGACGACGCGGTCTACCTCTACCTCGACAAACTCCACGCCGCCGGCCTCGTCCGGACCTACATGCCCGACCAGCGCCCGCTTGCGCGCTCCACCATCGCCCGGCTCGTGGCCGAGGCGCGGCGGAACGCCGGATCTTCCGGCGGGGCATGGGATGCGATGATCGTGGAGCTGGAGCGGGAATTCCGGGACTCCGCGGGGGACGGGGGCTTCCGGTTCGAGCCCCTCGACTCCGCCGCGCTGGCCTGGACGGCGACCGACCAGGAGGAGGCGCCGATGCCCGATAACGGGCTCGGGGGAACCGCCGGCCGGGTGCAGCCGCTGCTCTCCTACCAGGACGGGGACCGTTTCGACCGGCGCTCGAACCTCTACCTTCGTTCCGTGCACACCCTGCAGGCCTCCCCCCATTTCGCCGCCTACCTCGAGCCGAAGCTCTTCGTCCGCGCGGGCGGCCAATCCGGCGTCGGGCTGGCCCGCGCCTACGCCAAGACCGGGTTCGGCAACGTGGAACTGCTCGCGGGCCGGGACGACCTGCGATGGGGGCCCGGCGAGAACGGGATCTTCTTCAGCGGCAACGCCCGCGCCCTCGACATGGTCAAGGTCTCCTCCCCCGCCCCGTTCCGGTTCCCCGGATTTTTGCGGCACGCGGGATATTTCCGCGGGACCGCCTTCGTCTCCTGGCTGGGGGACGACTACGGGCGCTCCGGGGCGACCCTTTCGGGTTATCGGCTCGACTACCGCCCCTTCCGGTGGGTGAATATCGGTTTCGACCACGCGGTCTTTCTCGGGGGGGAGGGGGCGAAAGCGCCCGATTTCGGCACCGCCGTGGGCTCTTTCATCGGCTTTCTCTCCTCGTCCATCAACGACGGCGCCAACAGCAACCACCTCATGGGGATGGATGCCACCTTCCGCGTCGCGAAAGCGATGGGGATGGAGCTGTACGGGAAGATGCTCCTGGAAGACACCCAGGCGGAGAAGAAGTACATGATCAGGAGCGACGCCGCCTGGCTCTGGGGGGTCCATTTCCCGAAGATCGACGGAGCGGAGCGGCTCTCCCTGCGCGCCGAACTCGTCTACACCGGCCAGTTCCCCTACCGGCACGGGTTTTACACCGACGGTTTCGCCCTCGACGGCAAATTCCTGGGCTACGACGCCGGTTCGGACACCTGGTCGGGGACGGTGACGGCGCGCTACCAGTTCCACCTGCGGGAGTTCGTCCAGCTGCGGGTGCGCCGCCTCGAGCGCTCGGGCGACCATTACCGGATGGTCTACAACTCCCTGGGGAACAACATCGATATCGAAAAAGACCTCAACCGCCCCGACGAGGGGCGCACCCTGCTGCGGCTGGGAGGGCAGAAAACCCTCTCCGGTCCCTTCCACCTGTACGGGGAGGCGGGCCTGGACGTGAAGAGCAACGCCGGCTTCGTGGAGGGGAAATCGGAAAACGATTTCGCTTTTCAGGTCAGGGTCGTCTACGCTCCCTAGATCGGGGCTTGCTTTTGCCCCCCGGTTGCCCCCGCGCCCGGCCCGGTGCGGGCGTAGACGCTTGACCCGACAAGGGTTTTTCATATATCGTGTTCGACGGTATATCGGCATAAATTGCAGGAAAAAACCTGGTTCGGCGGACCCCGGCGGGCGGCCGCGCGATCACACAGGAGATCGATTCGTGAAATCACCCATTCCTATCCACAAGCCGCGCCGCCCCTCCTTGCCCTGGCTGGCGGCGGCTTTGCTCCTTCTGGCCGGCTCGGCGGCCGCGCAGGTTCCCGAAGAGTGCGACGGCCCCCTGGGCTCCCTGTTGCCCGAGTGCCAGCCCTCCGCGAACTCGTTCGAGTTGTCTCAGCGGAGGACGGTCGAACCTGCCCCGCCCGCCTGGGAACGGGAGAGGGGAGCGGAGGGCGAACCGCTGCGCCGTGCCCCGTCCGAACCGGGGTTGCTGCCGATGCCGGAGCCCGAGCCGCCGAGTGAATTCCAGCGCTTTGCCGCCTCTTCGGTCGGCGTCCTGCTCCCGATCTACGGGGCCTCGCTTTTCGAGCGGGTGCCGACGACGTTCGCGCCGCTCGACCGGGTCCCGGTGACGGCGGACTACGTGATCGGCCCCGGTGACGAGATTCTCCTGCGGATCTGGGGGCAGGTGAATATGGACCTGAACCTCGTCGTCGACCGGGCGGGCGCGGTGTATATCCCCCAGGCCGGCAGCGTCACGGTGGCGGGCATCGAGTTCCGCCAGCTCCCCGACTTCCTCCGCTCGCAGCTCGAACGCGTCTTCCGCAATTTCGACCTGAGCGTGAACATGGGGCAGCTGCGCTCGATCCAGGTCTTTGTCGTGGGCCACGCCCGGCGTCCGGGGACCTACACGGTCAGCTCGCTCAGCACCATGGTGAGCGCCCTGTTCGCGGCGGGGGGGCCTTCGGCCCAGGGCTCGATGCGGCGGATCCAGCTGAAGCGGGGGGCGGAGGTCGTCGCCGAGATGGATCTCTACGACCTGCTCCTGCGGGGGGACAAGTCGGGGGACGCGCGCCTCCTTCCCGGGGACGTGGTCTACGTGCCCCCCGTCGGCCCCCAGGTGGCGGCCGCGGGGAGCGTGAAGAACCCCGCCGTTTACGAGCTCAAGGGGGAGGAGACGGTGGGGGACCTGGTCGGGATGACGGGGGGGCTGTCGGCCCTGGCCGACCGGGAGCGGGCCACCCTCGAGCGGATCGCGGCGGGCGCGCGCCGGGTCGTGGAGTTCCGGCTCGACGAGGAGGGGATGCGCCTGCCCGTGAGGGACGGGGACGTATTCCAGGCGCGCACCATCCAGCCGCGGTTCGAGGAAACGGTGACGCTCCGGGGGAACGTGGCCAACGCGGGGCGTTTCCGCTGGCGCCCAGGCATGAGATTGAGGGACATCATTCCGGACCGCGAATCGCTGGTCACGCGCGACTACTGGAAAAAGAGAAACCTGCTGGGGTTCACCCCCCCGGAGGAGGCGATCGCGGCCGAGCCGGTCGAGGAGGCGCGTCGGAAGCTCTCCGAGACCCGCATCGGCCCCACCGCCCCGGACATCAACTGGTCCTACGCCGTCATCGAGCGCCAGAACCCGCAGGACCTCATGACCAAGCTCCTCCCCTTCCACCTCGGACGCCTGGTGCTCGAAAACGACGCCGGGCAGAACCTGGAACTCCGGCCCGGGGATGTCGTCACCGTCTTCTCCCAGGCGGACATCCGCGTGCCGCAGAT
>ENA-UOUL01002653-UOUL01002653.1-bioreactor-metagenome-genome-assembly--contig:-NODE-2653-length-20333-cov-14.480845_pt1 | contig 20333 bp, 18 predicted proteins | sample MGYA00249838_ERZ747220 | MGnify/ENA primary metagenome ERZ747220 (study PRJEB28778, sample SAMN05720191) | bioreactor metagenome | isolation source: Anaerobic biogas reactor | place: USA:Washington...
GACCAGGCGCTCGCCGTCCTTGGTGAAGGCGACGACGGACGGCGTGGTCCGGGCGCCTTCGGAATTGGGGATGACGACGGGCTCGCCGCCCTCCATGACGGCGACGACGGAGTTGGTGGTGCCCAGGTCAATGCCGATGATTTTAGCCATTTGGTAAGGTTCCTCCATTTACGTTTCGTATAGAATCCGGTGTTGTCAATGTATCAATGATCGGGTACGACCCGGACCATCGCGTGTCGCAGCACGTTGTCGCCCATGCGGTACCCCTTTTGCACCACGTCGCATACGGTGCCGGGGGCGCCTTCCTCGCAGCCGCCCTGGGCGACCGCGTCCTCCAGCGTGGGGTCGAAGGGCTCGCCCAGGCGCGAGACCGCCTGGATGCCGCGCTGACCCAGCGCGTCCTGCAGCTGGCGGTAAACCAGCTGGACGCCGGCGTAGAGGGCATCGTTCTCCCGGGGCTCCGCCAGCGCGCGCTCCAGGTTGTCGCAGACCGGCAGGATGGTCTTCACGAAGGCGCGGGCCCCGTCGTCGAAGCTCTCCGCGGCGACCTGACGGTTGCGTCGGCGGAAGTTGTCAAAGTCCGCCTGCACGCGCTGAGCCATCTGGAGGTACTCGTCCCGCTTGCCCTCCGCCTCCCGGAGCTTCTGCTCCAAATCCTGCGCCTCCGGGGCGGGGGCCGCCTCCTGCTGCGGTTCCCGGGCGGTCTGCTGCGTCTCCGCGTCCGGGTGGGGTTTCTTCCTGGTCATACGTTCCTCCATGATTATTCTGCGTCTTCCTCACCGCCCAGCACCCCGGTGAGCGCCCGGCTGACCAGGCGCAGGGTGCCCAGCACCCGGGCATAGGGCATGCGCGTGGGGCCGATGAGCCCGATGGCGCCGCGCTTTCCCTGCCCGACGCGGTATTCCGCCAGGGCGACGCTGCATTCCGTCATCTCGGGAATCCCGGTCTCCGGCCCGATGTGAACCATCAGCTCCAGTCCGCCGGTGCCGTGCACCAGGGACATCAGGCGGTCCTTGTCCTCCAGGGCGGAAAGCAGCTGGCGCGCCTTTTCGGCGTCGTGGTACTCCGGAAAGCCCAGGATGTTGTGGGAGCCGGAAACCGTCAGGTTGTCCGCGGCCGCCTGTTTTTCCATCTGGCCGGACAGCTCCATGATGCCGCTGAGCACCTGGGGGTCGCCCGGGGCGTGGTCGGCATAGTCCTTCAGCAGGGACTGAACCTCTTTCAGGGTCTTCCCGCTGAGGCGCTCGGAGAGCATGCGGCTGATGGCGTACAGCGCGTCGGCGTCCAAATCCTCCGAAACGCGCACCATGGTGTCGCGGATGACGCCACCGTCGGTCACGATGACCAGCAGCGCCAGCGCGCGGGTTACGGGCACCAGCTGCAGCGTGGCGATGCGCATCTGCTCCTGCCGGGGCATCATGACCAGGGAGGCGTAGTGCGTAAAATCAGACAGCGCCTGCGCGGTGCTGGCGACCACGTCCTCCAGGTGGCTGACGCGGTTTAGGTACTTTTGCCGCAGTTCCTCGTCCTCCCGGGTCGGCTTCGGCCCCTCCTCCAGCAGCGCGTCCACGTAGAGCCGGTAGGCCTTTGCGTTTGGGACGCGGCCCGCGGAAACGTGGGGCTGTTCCAGGTAACCCAGTTCCTCCAGGTCGCTCATCTCGTTGCGGATGGTGGCGCTGGACAGGTTCATCAGGTACTTGCGGGAAATGGTCCGGGAGCCCACCGGCATGGCGGTGAGGACGTAATCGTCGATAATCGCCTGCAAAATGCGCTTCTTGCGGTCTTCCACGAACCCCACCTCCCTTCCGGATTGTTAGCACTCTCATTGGTCGAGTGCTAACGCTCCTAGAACATACCATGCGAAACCCGGGTTGTCAAGGGATTCCGGCGCATATTTCAAATTGTTTTGTCGCCGGGCTCCTGCGGAAGCGCAGGCTTGCATTCATGAAGGTTTCCGCCAGGCCCGACTGCGGGCGCAATACGATTCAGGGGATTTTCCCATCCAGATTTCCAGCCGGTTTATAAGAAAGAGCCGCCCCGGATGGGGCGGCGCAGTTTGTCAATAAACCTTACTACAGACCATGATGCAGGGGGCTTCGGGGGGCGACAGCCCACTGATAATCATCGTGTCGTCCGGCTCTGCTGGACGCGCGGGGCGTTTTCGCGAACAGCGAAAATATTCCGCAGCAATCTTCCGAATCGAAAAAGGTCCGCAGACCTTTTTCGACAGTCTGAGCCGCCCCGGAGGGGGCGGCGGGGAAAGGCGCGGCGAATACCGCCGGGGCGCCTGGAGAATCAGAGAAGGTAGGGGTCGTCCTCCGGCTCGACGAAGGATTTCGGATCGTAGTCCGTCTTGATTTCTTCCCACGCGGCCTTGGAACGGTCTTCACCGGGCACGTTGAGTTCCGGATGGGCGTGGTTGGCCTTGAAGTTGTTCTCCCGGGAATCGCGTGCCGGCAGGTTGAGGTCCACGTCCTTCAGGTCGATGTTCAGGGCGCGGGCGACGCCTTCTCCGTAGGCGGGGTCCGCCTGGTAGCAGGCGTGGATGTGCCGGTGCTTGATCTGCAGGGTGCTGTCCCCCATGTTGCGGGCGGTGTTCTCGCACAGCACGCGCTTCTGGTCATCCGTCATCGCGCGGAAGAGCAGGCCCGGCTGGGTGTAGTAGTCGCTGTCGTCCGCGCGGAAGTCGTAGCGGTAGACGTCGCCGCCCTGCTGCATGGGCTGGTAGTTGTCCGGCGCCTCGGTCCAGTTGCCGTAGGAATTGGGCTCGATGTGGTTCTCGGCGCCCAGGTTGCCGTCCACGCGCATCCGGCCGTCGCGGTGGAAGGCGTGCGGCTTTGCGACGCCGCGGGGCTGGTTGACCGGAATCTGGTGGTGGTTGATGCCCAGGCGGTAGCGCTGCGCGTCGCCGTAGCCGAACAGGCGGCCCTGCAGCATCCGGTCGGGCGAGAAGCTGATGCCGGGCACCACGTTGCTGGGCGCGAAGGCGGACTGCTCGACGTCGGCGAAGTAGTTGTCCGGGTTGCGGTTGAGCTCGAACTCGCCGACGGGAATCAGCGGATAATCCTTCTTCAGCCACATCTTGGTCAGGTCGAAGGGGTTGTTCTCCATCGCGTCGGCCTGCTCCCGGGTCATGACCTGGATATACATCCTCCATTTCGGGAAACGGCCCTGGCGGATGGCTTCCAGCAGGTCGCGCTGGTGGCTTTCCCGGTCTTTCCCGGCGACCATTTCAGCTTCCTGGTCGGTGTAGTTCTGGATGCCCTGCTGGGAACGGAAGTGGAACTTGACCCAGAAGCGCTCGCCCTGCGCGTTGATGAGCGAATAGGCATGGCTGGAAAAGCCGTGCATGTGGCGGTAGGAGCTGGGGATGCCGCGGTCGGACATCACGATGGTCACCTGCAGCAGCGCCTCGGGCAGGGAGGACCAGAAGTCCCAGTTGTTGTTGGGGGAGCGCAGGTTGGTGTGGGGGTCGCGCTTGACGGCGTGGTTGAGGTCGATGAACTTGAGGGGGTCCCGGAAGAAGAACACCGGGGTGTTGTTGCCCACCATGTCCCAGTTGCCGTCTTCCGTATAGAACTTCAGCGCGAACCCGCGGATATCGCGCTCCGCGTCCGCGGCGCCCCGTTCCCCCGCGACGGTGGAAAAGCGGGCGAACATCTCGGTCTTCTTGCCGATTTCCGAGAAGATTTTCGCCTTGGTGTACCGCGTGACGTCATGGGTGACGGTAAAGGTGCCGAAGGCGCCGGAGCCCTTGGCGTGCATGCGCCGCTCGGGGATGAGCTCGCGGTTGAAGTGGGCGTGCTTTTCCAGCAGCCAGACGTCCTGCAGGGCCAGGGGTCCCCGGGCGCCCGCCCCCATGCTGTCCTGGTTGTTTTCCACCGGCGCGCCGGCGGCGGTCGTGATGCGGGGCTCCGCCCCGATGACGTCGTTGCGGCTGAGGGCGTGCTCGCCCAAGCCGTTTTTCCGGGTCGGGTCTTTCATTTCTTCCTCCTTTTCTTCATGCCGGCGGCCGCCGGCGTCGCTGTGCCTCTTGTCACCTTACCCTACCGGATGCGGTTGTAGCCGGTCAACGAACAAATCTGTTGGCTTTCCTTTCCTTGTCCATCCCCCCATTCCTTGTTAGAATGGAAGCGGAGCACAGAGATACGACAGCAGCGGGGAGGACGCGCATGAGCGAGTATGACCGGTTTGACAATTTCGGAAGCGTGAACCTGGACTCCGGCCTGCGGCTGATGGAATCCATCATCGGCGGCCGCTGGAACCCGATGATTCTCTTTGCGATTGAGCAGGGCGCCACCCGGTATTCCGACATCCGGGCCAGCGTGAGCGACATCAGCGATACGGAGCTGCAGCGCAAGCTGGGCGCGCTGACCCTCTCCCGGCTGGTGTCCAAGAACAACCCCGCGGAAGACGCCCGCCGCAGCGAGTACCTGCTGACGGACTTTGGCGGGGAAATCACCCACACCCTGCGGCATATCCTGGCCATCTCCCGCAAGCACGGGGAGATGGAGACCTCATAACGCGACCGGGAGGCAACTTATGGAATTCATCCGCTTGGCGACCGGCGCCAGCATGCCCCTGCTGGGCTTTGGCACCTACCTGATCAAGGACCTGGCGGTCTGCGAGCGCGCGGTCGGCGACGCGCTGGAAGCCGGATACCGGCTCATCGACACCGCGCAGTTTTACGGGAACGAGGAGGCGGTCGGCCGAGCCATCCGGCACAGCGGCGTCCCGCGGGGGGAACTGTTCGTCACCACCAAGCTGTGGATTTCCGACATGTCGGAGGAGAAAGCGGCGCCCGCCTTCGGACGGTCGCTCGAGCGGCTGGGGATGGACTACGTCGACCTGTACCTGCTGCACCACCCCTTCGGGGACGTGTACGGCGCCTGGCGCGCCGCGCAGCGGTTTTTTAGAGACGGGCGCGCAAGGGCCATCGGGGTGTCGAACTTTTACGCCGACCGGGTGACCGACCTGGCGCTGAACAACGAAATCCGGCCGCACGTCGATCAGCTGGAGACCCATCCCTACCACCAGCGCCGGGAGATGGAGCCAACCCTCGCGGAGTACGGCACGGCGCACCAGGCCTGGGGTCCCTTCTCCCAGGGGAAGACCGACCTGCTGGAAAACCCGGTGCTCAAGGCCATCGGCGAGAAGCACGGCAAGACGACCGCCCAGGTCTGCCTGCGCTGGCTGACCCAGCGGGGCGTCTGCGCGCTGCCCAAGTCCACGCACAAGGCGCGCATCCGGGAAAATTTCCAGATCTTCGACTTCCGGCTCAGCGCGAGCGATATGGCGGCCATCGCGCTGCTGGACACCGGAAAGCCAGCCGGGATGCCACACACGGACCCGAACAACATCAAGCGGATTTACGCGATGTAGCGCAGGCATACGACGAGGCAGCCGGGAGCGAATCTCCCGGCTGCCTCAGGGTGTCAAAGAACCATACTACAGACTATGATGCAGGGGGCATCGGGGGGCGGCAGCCCACCGATTACAATCGTGTCGTCCGGCTCTGCCGGACGCGCGGGGCGTTTTCGCGAACAGCGAAAACATTCCGCAGCAATCCTTCGAATCGAAAAAGGTCCGCGGACCTTTTTCGACAGTCTGAGCCCGGGGAATTTCATCCCCCGGGCTTGGCTCTTGAATCCCTGCCCAGACAGGGCTTCATGCATGGATGGCATCGCTTGCCGCAGCTTGCGGCATAGAGGCAAATCATCGCCGCCCTTCTGGCTGGGGCATAGCGCCGCCGCCCTGGGGCTGTGTTACTTCAAGGTGCGCACGGCGCGGTAGCCGCTCATGGGCCCGTCGAAGACCAGGGGGTAGGCCTGGCTGTAGGGCTGGACTTTGAAGTAGTAGGGGGTGTTCGGGTCAAGGCCGGTCACCGTGAGCGCGGTGGCGGCGGTGGTGCGGGCCAGGGCGTAGCCGGAGGCGGGGCTCTTGCTTACCCATACCCTGTAGGCGGCGGCGCCGGGCGCGGCGGTCCAGGAGAGCCGCGCGCGGTCGCGACCCGCTGCGGCGGCGGAGGTGAGGGCGGCGGCGCCCATGGGCGCGGCAACCCGCGGGGCACTGGCGGCGCCGGACGGGTAATAGGCGCCGCCGACAATCGCCAGGGGGACAATCCGGTAGGCGTACCGGCGGCCCGGGGTCAGCCCGGCGTCATACAGGTAGGCCAGCCGGGTGACGCGGATGACGCGGTAGGCGCCGTCGGAGCCGTCCGCGCGGATGACGCGGTAGGCGTCCGCGCCTGAGAGGGGGGCCCAGGTGAGCTTGAGACTGGTGCCCAGGGGGCTGGAGGCGGCCGTGCCGGGGGCGTCGGGCGTGCCGGCGGGGCGGAGGGTGGTGCCGGCCCTGGGCGCGCTCCACTGGCTGTATTGGTAACTGCCGCCGCCGATGGTGATGAAGGCGGCGGCCTTATAGTAGTAGGTGGCGCCGGGGAGCAGGCCGGTATCCCGGAAGGCGGCGGCGGTGGTGGTGGCGAGCAGGCTGTATACGCCGTCCGGCGCGTTGGCGCGGAGGAGCTGGTAGGAGGCCGCGCCGGTCACGGGGGTCCAGGCGACGGCCAGGCTGGTGCCCAGAGTGCCCGAGGGCGCGGCGGACGTGACGGCCGGCGCGGCGGCGAGCGGGGTTGTGCCGGCCCTGGGCGCGCTCCACTCGCTGGACTGGCAATCGATGATCCCGACGGTGATGAAGGCGGCGACCTTATAGTAGTAGGTGACGCCGGGGAGCAGGCCGGTATCCTGGAAGGCGGTGGCGGTCGTGGAGGCGAGCAGGCTGTATACGCCGTCCGGCGCGTCGGCGCGGAGGAGCTGGTAGGAGGCTGCGCCGGTCACGGGGGTCCAGGCGACGGCCAGGCTGGTGCCCAGGGTGCCGGAGGGGGCGGTAATGGTCAATACCGGTGCGGGCAAGTAGCGAACGGTGACCTCCCTGCCGAAGATTGTGATTTCCTCGTTGGAGTTCATGTCCCTGACGGTAAATTTGGGCTTGTAGACACCGGGCTGGAGGAACTGATATTTCAACCAGCGGTTTAAGCCGTTGAACCATGAGGACTGGTGGATTTGCACGCCGTCCTAGTATACCCCGTTCAAATAATGGTAGACGGCGTCCGGGGGCGTCGGGTTGACCACCCAACTGAAATTGTCCCCGACGGCGGCGGTCGTGGCATCGGGCGTGGCGACGATATCGGCGGTAAGCGCCCTTGCGGGCGCGACCAGCAGGGGCAGCGCGCCGAGCAGCAGCAAGGCGCAGAGGGAAACCGACAGTATTTTTTTCATCTCGAGCCTCCTGGTTTTGGCATACAATTGTGAATCGTGGTGTTTTCTGAATCAAGGTTCCGCCGGGAACCCCGCGCCGGGGTTCCTGGCTTCCGGGCGCTTCCTGGCGACCGCCTGACACACCTTCTTTCTGCCAAGGGTAAGGGTTTGGGAAGGGATATGCTTGCTTTCACCGCCAGCATAAGGCCGCTGCGCCCCGGCGTCAACGCTGCCTGCGGGAAAGCGCCTGCCCTCACCCTCTTAGTTCCCGAAAATCAAAAAATCTACCACCTCCGCAGAAAAAAATTCCGCGCCCAAAGCGGACCTGGCTGGCGCCCGCCCCGCCTTTACACCGCCGGGCGGCCTGTGCTAAGGTGAGCCGGACCAAAAATTCCATCATCGGAGGAGAAACGGTATGGCGAACGAACCGACGCCCGTCCACGCGCCCAAGGCGCCCAAGGCCCTGGGCCCCTATTCCGCCGCGATGGCGGCCGGGGAATTGCTGTTCCTCTCCGGGCAGACGCCCATAGACCCCGCAACGGGGGAGCTGGTGGAGGCCGACATCAAGGCGCAGACCGAACGGTGCATCCTGAACCTCAAGGCCGTGCTGGAAGCCGCGGGCAGCGGCCTGGACAAGGTGGCAAAGACCACCTGCTTCCTCACCGACATGGCCGATTTTTCCGCCTTCAACGAGGTCTACGCCCGGTACTTCACCGGCAAGCCCGCCCGCTCCACCGTGGCTGTCAAGGCGCTGCCCAAGGGCGCGATGGTGGAAATCGAGCTGATTGCGCTCCGGGGCTGAACGGGGCGGCGGGAGAACGGAAAGAGCCGGGGATTTCGTCCCCGGCTCCGGTGTTTCAGCGCAGTGTGAACCGGGGGAGGTATCCCCGGTCTTTTCATCGCGGCGGCGGGCGCCCCCGCTCAGCGGGATTTTCGCCGCCCCGCCTTTCCCCCGCGCACCGGCAGGGTGAGGGTCAGCGCCGCGCCGCCGCCCGTGTCCTCCGCGCGGATGCCGCCGCCGTGCAGCTGGACGATTTCCCGGGCGATGGACAGGCCGATGCCGCTGTGCCCGTTTTTGCCCGCGAAGAAGCGCTCGAACACGTGGGGCAACTCCCCGGGGGGAATGCCCGGGCCGTCGTCCCTGACGCCGAGGGTGAGCCGACCGCCCTGGCGGGAGAGGTCACAGTCCACCCGGCTTTTGGCATAGCGCAGCGCGTTGTCCAGCACGCTCATCAGCGCGCGGCGGAGCCGGACCGGGTCGCCCGAAAGCGGCGGCAGGCCTTCCGGCGCCGCCAGCGACAGGGACAGGCCCCGCCGCGCGGCGAGGGGCGCGATTTCCGACAGGCAGTCCACGAGCAGTTCCTCCAGTTGGAAATCGGAGGTCTCCAGCGTGAGGGCGCCCGAGTCAATCCGGGAAATCAGCAGCAGCTCGTCCACCAGCGCGGTCATGCGGTCCCCGGCCTCCAGGATGACGCCCGCCGCCTGCCGCGGGTCCGGCGCGACGCCCCGCTGGATGCCCTCCGCGTACCCCTGGACCAGGGTCAGCGGCGTTTTCAGCTCGTGGGACGCGTTGGCGAAGAAGCGGCGCGTCCGCTCCTGGGCGCTGTCCATCTGCCGCCCGACGCGCCAGCCGGCCAGGCTGGCGCCGGCGCCCGTGAGCAGCAGCAGGGCCAGGAAAATCAGGTTGAGCCAGAACAGGAAGGCCTTCAGCGGCGTCACATTGGCGAACAGGACGACGACCATGCCCTGCGGTTCCCCGGGTTGGCGCAAGGGCAGCTGCGCCAGGGTCAGCTCCTCCTCCAGCAGCCGGACAGACGCCATCCGACCGCTCAGGTCCGGGTGTTCCCGGCAATACGCCACGACGGCCCGCTCCAGGGGGGTGAGGGCGTAGGCGTAGGAATAGACCTCGTCCGCCCGGTAATCCGCAGTGAGCAGCAGGGAGGAAACGTGCACGGGGGAGTCGCTTTCCCACTCCGCGGCGTCCAGTGTGTCCGCCTCGCTGAAAGCCTGCATTTCCTGCGCCATCATGCGCCGGGCTTCCCCGTCGATATAGCTGTTGAAGGCGATGTTGAGCGCCGCGATGACCACCGCCGAGACCAGCGCGAGGCTGGCCGCCGTGAGCAGCAGCAGGCGCCGCCGGTTGCTCCTCACGCGCTGTCACCGCCTTCCGACAGGCGGTACCCGAAGCCCCAGACCGTCCTGACCTCGGAACGGCTGCCGGCCTCGGCCAGCTTGTTGCGCAGGCGGCGCACGGTTTCGTCGGCCACCCGCGTCTCCACCTGGCAGCCGTAGCCCCACACGGCGCCGAGCAGCTCGTCCCGGGATACGGCCTGGCCGCCCCGCCGGAGCAGATGCGCCAGAAGACGGAGCTCCGTGGGCGTCAGCGGCAGCTCCCCGGCGCCGCAGCGCGCCTGCCGCAAACCGGCGTCGAACGACAAATCGCCGAAGGACAGCCTTTCCACGGCGTTCTCGCCGCCTTCAGGCCGGGTGCGGCGCAGCAGCGCCTTGATTTTCATGACCAGCAGGCTGGGCCGGAAAGGCTTGATGACGTAATCGTCGGAGCCGGAGTGAAAGGCCGCGGCGTAGTCGATTTCGCTGTCCCTGGCGGTCAAGAGGACGACGGGCACGGTAGACGCCTCGCGCAGTTTTTTGCAAACGGCGATGCCGTCCGTGCCGGGCATCATCACGTCCAGGATGGCCAGGTCGCAGGGCCTTTCCCGGAACGCCGCCAGCAGGGCGTCGCCGGTGGGGAAGGTTTTCGCGTCGAAGCCGGCGTCCGAGAGGAACATCTCCAGCAGGCTGCGGAGGCTGGAATCGTCGTCCGCCGCGTAAATCAAGGCCCGCATTCCCGCCCGCCTTCCCGCCGCGGCCACCGGCCGCGGCCCTCGCTTCCGTTTTGGCCCCAGTATAGCACGCCCGCGCGCCGGCGAAAGGGCCGGCGCGCGTGACGCCACGTCCGGGGTTTACTCGTAGACGGCGCCGTACTCCAACGCCTGCAGCTGGCTGTCCAGCGCATCCAGGTACTTGGTGAGCGCCTCCGCCTGGACGGGGCTGGCGCCGGCGAGCGCCGCGCGCAGTTCGTCCAGCAGGGCGTACGCCCCGGTCAAGGCGCCCTGGGCGCCCTCGTCCAGCCAGCGCGCCCCCTCGGCGTCCTCCCCGCCCTCATCGAGGGAGACGCCGGAGCCGGCGCAGTCCAGGCAATCCTCCGGGAACAGCCCTTCGTCCTCCGCCCCGGGCACCGGCAGGCCGCAGGCAGGGCAGAGACTCCAGCCCTCGCCCGCGCTGAACCCGATGTCATCCTCGGCGCCTTCCATCCAGCCCTCCGTCCCTTCCGGCGGGAAGAACCCGTCTCCTTCATCGGGGAAACCCGCGTCCGCTTCAGGCACCGGCAGGCCGCAGGCGGGGCAGAGACTCCAGCCCTCGCCCGTGCTCAACCCGATGTCATCCTCGGCGCCTTCCATCCAGCCCGCCGTCCCTTCCGGCGGGAAGAACCCGTCTCCTTCATCGGGGCAACCCGCGTCCGCTTCAGGCACCGGCAGGCCGCAGGCGGGGCAGACGCCCCAGCCTTCGCCCGTGCTGAACCCAAGGCTGCTGTCTTCGCTTTTGGGGAGACTGTCGCGCGGCGCAGATGGTTCGGACGGTTCCTCAAGGGCAATCCCGGCAAGGGTCTGCGCGCCTTGCTCCGCCAGGGCGCCGAAGGCAAGCAGGGACAGCGCCAGAACCAGCAGCAAGAGGAGTTTTCCAGGCTTCATCGTTTCGTCTCCTTTTCATCGGCCGGATGGATTCCGGCCCTGCCGACACCATACGCCGGCGCATCCTGGAAATCCCCGCAAAACGCCAACGGAATTGTCACAAAACCGTCAAAAAAACGCCCCGTGGGGGCGGTGTGCGGGAAGGAAGCGTAAAACCCGGGCCGGTGCTGCTGTTCCCTGCCCTACAGCGGCAAATCCTTCCGGTGGAAGACCCAGACGCCCGCCGCGTACAGCAGCAGGCCCGATGCCAGCATCGCCGCCGCCTGCGTCAGGATGGGCTTGCCCGCGGCGTAGTCCATCGCCTCATACAGGGAGAAGGGCGTCAGGAAGCGGAGGGCGTGCAGGCCGGGACCCGTCTTCGCGAGCATGTGCAGGAGGATGAACAGGATGGGCAGCCCGGAACCCCAGGCCAGGGAGCGGCGGGTGTCGGAGAAGAGGCAGGAGAAGAAGAAGCACAGGCCGCTCAACATCAGGTGCAGCAGCAGCGCGCCCAGGTTGAGCCGCAGGAAGCCGGGCACGCCCAGCAGCCCCGGGAAGAGCGCCTGGGCGAGCAGCAGGCCCGTGAGGGTGACCGACAGCACCAGGAAGGCGACGCAGCAGATGAGAAACACGCCCTGGGTGAACGCGGTTTTTACGCGGGTGATCGGCGCCTGGAGCACCGTGGCCATGGAGCCCTTCTCCACCAGCGCGGCGACGAGGCGGTTGGCCAGGAAGGCGTAGCTGACAAGCGGGAAGGCCAGCATGAGCATGCCGTAGAAAAACGAGGCCAGGAAGCCGTTGAGCTCGGTCACCACCCGGTCGAAACCGAAGGCGGCCAGCAGGAAGGGCGGCAGTTTGTAGGAGGCCAGCATGCCGATGATGCCCGGGTTTTCGGGGTTGTACATGCCCAGGATGACGGAGAAATAGAGCGCCAGCACGCCCGCGGAGGCGGCGGCCAGCTTCCAGTGCGCCCGCAGGTTTTTGAGAAACAGCGCCTTACTCATCGTTCGCCCGCTCCCCGTAAAAACGCATGAAGGCCTCCTCCAGGGTCTGCCGCGGCGCGTCCAGGCCCGTGACCGGGTGGCGCGGCAGGGCGGCCAGGAAGGGGGCCAGCTCGCCGGTGACGGCGACGTCCAGCCGGCGGCCCGAGCGCAGCACGGTCTCAAACCCCTCGGCCTCAAAGGCTTCCGCGGCCCTTTCGCTGGCGAAGGTCAGGGAGAACACGCGCCTGCGCGCGGCGTCCAGCTCCTCGCTGGAGCGCACGGCCACCAGCCGCCCCTCCTTGAGGATGCCGACGCGGCCGCAGGTCTTCTCGATTTCCTCGAAGCTGTGGGAGGAGATCAGCAGGGTTTTCCCGCGCTTTTTCTCCTCCCGCACCAATTCCACGAACCGCGCCTGCATCAGCGGGTCCAGCCCGGAGGTGGGCTCGTCCAGGACGAGCACGCCCGGGTCGTGCAGGAAGGCGGAGATGAGGCCCAGCTTCTGTTTCATGCCCTTGGACATCTTCTTGATGCGCCCGGAGGCGTCCAGCTCGAAGCGCTCCAGCAGGTCCCGCTTGCGCCGGGCGAAGCTCCCCTTGCGGATGCGTTCGCAGAAGCGGAGGTACTCCTCCCCCCGCATTTCGTCGAAAAAGCCGATTTCGCCGGGGACGTAGCCCAGGTCGCGGTGGATGCTGGCGGCCTGCGTCCGGCAATCCATCCCGCGGATTTGGCAGGTGCCGGCGTCCGGGTTCAAAAAACCCATCAGGTGGCGGATGGCGGTCGTCTTGCCCGCGCCGTTGGGGCCGATGAAGCCGAAGGCCTCGCCGGAGCCGACCTCGAAGCTCAGGCCGAACACGCCCTTGTTTTCGCCGAAGCGCTTGGTCAGCCGGTCCAGCACGATTTCCGCCACGCGCCACCTCCGCCGTTTTGTCGCGCCCATTATAGGGCCGCGGGGCCCCCCGCGCAAACCCGCTCGGCGCGCGCGCCTTGTTAAGCGGCCGCCATGGTGGTATAATCCAGAAGCAGAAGGCGACCTGATTCTGACCAATAATATGAGGAGGAACCATTCACATGAGGAAACTGCTGGCCCTTGTCCTCGTCCTTGCGCTGGCGCTGCCGCTGCTCGCGCTGGCGGAGGGCACCTACGAAATCGCGCTGGTTACGGACGTGGGCAACATCGACGACCAGAGCTTCAACCAGTACTCCTGGCTGGGCGTGAAGGAATACGCCGAGGAGAACGGCAAGACCTACGCCTACTACCAGCCCAGCGAGGACAGCACGGACGCGCGGGTGGAGAGCATCACCACCGCTGTCGAAAAGGGCGCCAAGGCCGTCGTGCTGCCGGGCTTCCTGTTCGCCGACGCGGTCAGCGCGGTGCAGGACCTCTTCCCGGAGACCACCTTCATCGTCCTGGACACCGCCCCCGCGAGCGCCGCGTCCAAGAACACCTATTCCATCCTCTACCAGGAGGAGCAGGCCGGCTACCTGGCGGGCTACGCCGCGGTCAAGGACGGCTTCACCAAGCTGGGTTTCCTGGGCGGCATGGCCGTCCCCGCCGTGGTGCGCTTCGGCTACGGCTTCGTGCAGGGCGCTGACGCCGCGGCCAAGGAAATGAGCATCCAGGTGGACATCAAGTACTGGTACGCCAACTCCTTCGCCCCCAACGACGACATCAAGACCAAGATGAGCGGCTGGTACACCGAGGGCACCGAGATTGTCTTCGCCTGCGGCGGCGGCATCCTGTTCTCCGCCCTGGCCGCGGCCGAGGAGGCCGACAAGCAGGTCATCGGCGTGGACGTGGACCAGGGCTACATCAGCCCCCGCGTCGTCACCAGCGCCATGAAGGGCCTGACCGTGTCGGTCAAGCTGGCCCTCTCCCGCCTGTTTGACAACGGCGGTGTGCTGCCGGAAGACATGCAGGGCGTGACCGCGACCCTGGGCGCCAAGGACGGCGCCGTGGGCCTGCCCACCGCCCCCGATTCGTGGCGGCTGAAGAAGTTCACGGTGGATGAGTACAACGCGCTGTTCGAGAAGCTCAAGAGCGGCGAAGTCGTCGTGAGCCCGGCGCTGGAGCCGCAGCCCGCGACCACCAACGCCGTGGTGGACTACCAGAACTGAACCGGAAGACGACCTGATGCGCCGGGGGCTGACGCCCCTGGCGCTTTGCTTGTCGAAGAAGGTCCGCGGAACTTTTCCGGCTCGGGGGATGCCTGCGGGATGTTTTCGCTGTTCACGAAAACGCCCGCGCGTCGGGCATTGCCGGACGGCACGGTTCCCGCCGGCGGGCTGCCCCCTCCCGATTCCCCCGCCTTTCACCACTATAGTAAGGATTTATTCACAGTCTGTGCGCAGGAGGCTGGCGCCCCCGGCGCTTTTTTGTGCCGCGCGGGCCGGCGCGAACGGCTTTTGTGGCGGGAAACGGCGGATTGTGGTATAAAGAAAAAAACACAATGCCGGGGCGCCCTTGCAAGGCGCCGACGCGCCAGATACCGCGGAACGGGGGCTGGTCATGGACGACTACGTCATCGAGATGCTGGGCATCACCAAGGATTTCCCCGGGGTACGGGCCAACGACGACGTGACCCTGCGCCTGCGGCGAGGGGAAATCCACGCCCTGCTGGGCGAGAACGGCGCGGGGAAAAGCACGCTGATGAGCGTGCTGTTCGGGCTGTACCAGCCGGAAAAGGGCCAAATCCTCATGAACGGCAAAGAGGTGAAAATCAACAGCCCCAACGACGCCAACGCGCTGAAAATCGGCATGGTGCACCAGCATTTCAAGCTGGTGGAGGTGTTCTCCGTCCTGGACAACATCATCCTGGGCGCGGAAACCACGAAGATGGGCCTGCTGCAGAAGGACGAGGCGCGCAGGAAGGTGCTGGCGCTGTCGGAGAGCTACGGACTGAAGGTCAACCCGGACGCGCTGGTGGAGGACATCTCCGTGGGCATGCAGCAGCGCGTGGAAATCCTCAAGATGCTCTACCGCGACAACGAAATCCTGATTTTCGACGAGCCGACCGCCGTGCTGACGCCCCAGGAAATCGACGAGCTGATGGACATCATGCGCTCCTTCGCCAGGGAGGGCAAGTCCATCCTTTTCATCACCCACAAGCTCAACGAAATCATGGCGGTCGCCGACCGCTGCACGGTGCTGCGCAAGGGCAAGCTGATGGGGACGGTGGACATCCGGGACACCACGCCCCAGGAGCTGTCCCGGATGATGGTGGGGCGCGACATCTCTTTTACCGTGGAAAAGAAGGAGCAGGAGCCCGGGGAGGTCGTCCTGCAGGTGGAAAACCTGTCCGTGCCCTCCCGTCTGCACAAGAAGGACGCCGTGCGCGGCGTGAGCTTCGAGGTGCGGCGCGGGGAAATCGTCTGCCTGGCGGGCATCGAGGGCAACGGGCAGACGGAGTTCGTATCCGCCCTGACGGGCCTGGAGAAGCTGTCCGGCGGCCGCATCACACTTTTGGGGCGGGACCTTACCCGCGCCACGGTGCGCCAGCGGAGCGTGGCGGGCATGAGCCACATCCCGGAGGACCGGCACAAGCACGGCCTCATCCTGGACTTTTCGCTGATGGACAACCTGGTTCTGCAGCGCTACTGGGAGGAGGGCTTCCAGCGCCATGGCGTCATCCGCGAGGGCGAGGTGCGCGGGTACGCGGAGAAGCTCATCGCGCAGTACGACGTGCGGGCGGGCGAGGGGCCGGATACCCTGACGCGCAGCATGTCCGGCGGCAACCAGCAAAAGGCCATCGTCGCGCGGGAAATGGACCTGAAGCGCGACCTGCTCGTCGCCGTGCAGCCCACCCGCGGCCTGGACGTGGGCGCCATCGAATACATCCACGCCCAGCTGGTCCGCGCGCGGGACGAGAACCGCGCGGTGCTGCTGGTAAGCCTGGAGCTGGACGAGGTGATGAACGTGTCGGACCGCATTCTGGTGATGTACGAGGGCGAAATCGTGGGCGAGTTCAAGCCGCGGGAGGTCAGCGTGCAGGAACTGGGCCTGTACATGGCCGGCGCCCGGCGCCGGGACAGGCAGGAGGTGGGCGCGTGAAAAAGCCGCGGCGCCTGTTCAAGGGCACGGAATCCCTGCTGGCCTCCCTGGCCTCCATCCTCGCGGGGCTGCTGTTCGGGTTTGTCCTGCTGCTCATCTTCAACCCCGCCAAGGCGGGCGACGGCTTCCTGAACATCCTGCTCACCGGCGTGCGCAGCACGGCGCGGCTGGGCAAGGTGTTCTACACCGCGGCGCCGCTGGTGATGACCGGCCTGGCAGTGGGCTTCGCCTTCAAGACGGGGCTGTTCAACATCGGCGCGACCGGACAGTTCACCGTTGGCGGCACGCTGGCGCTCTTCGGCGCCATCGCCTGGCAGCTGCCCTGGTACCTCTGCCTGCTGCTGGCCATCCTGGGCGGCGCGGTCTGGGGCTCCATCCCGGGGCTGTGCAAGGCGCTGTTCAACGTCAACGAGGTCATCACCTCCATCATGTTCAACTGGATTGCCCTGTTCACGGTGAACCTGGCCATCAACAACACGACCGTGATGCTGGCCAGCTCCTGGGGCGACGTGAGCCGCGAGCGCACCGCCAGCCTGGCCAAGGCCAACCTGGACGCCATCCTGCCCAAGCTGGGGCTGGACAAGCTGATGCGCTACAACGGCATGAACATCGCCATCTTCATCGCCGTCCTGGTCGCCCTCGTGATGTGGTTCGTCCTGCAGCGGACCACGTTCGGCTACGAGCTCAAGGCCGTGGGCGCCAACCGGCACGCCAGCCGCTACGCCGGCATCAGCGACGGGCGCTCCATCATCCAGTCCATGATTATCGCCGGCGCCCTGGCCGGGCTGGGCGGCGGGCTGTACTACCTGTCCGGCACGGTGCAGTTCACCCTGGGCAAGGAACTGGTGGCGATGGGGTTCAACGGCATCCCCGTGGCGCTCCTGGGCGCCTCCCACCCCATCGGCATCATCTTCTCGGCCCTGTTCATCAGCTATATCCAGGTGGGCGGCGACGCGATGCAGCCGGAGTTCGCCCGGGAGATGATCGACATCATCATCGCGTCCATCATCTACCTGAGCGCCTTCTCCCTGCTGATGCGCGAGCTCATCCGCCGGGCGAAGCTGAAGCGCGGCATGGCGCAGGAGGAAGCGACGGTCAAGGGCGCGGACGGCGCCGGGGAGGGAGGCGCAACGGCATGATGATTCTGGCGGATATCCTCAGCGCGACGGTGCTCTTCGCCGTGCCGCTGCTGCTGGTGGCCCTGGGGGGCATGTTCTCCGAGCGCTCCGGCGTCATCAACATCGCCCTGGAGGGCATCATGATCGTCGGCGCGCTGATGAGCTGCCTGGCGCTGAGCTTCATGGACCAGTCCGGCTTCGGCCCCGCGAACCCCCAGTGGGCGATGCTGCTGGCCATCCTCGTCGCCGGGGCGGCGGGAATGGTGTACTCCCTGCTGCTGGCCTTCGCCTCCATCCACCTGAAGGCCGACCAGACCATCGGCGGCACCGCGCTGAACATGCTGGCGCCCGCCTTTGCGGTCGTGCTCACCTGGTCCATCCAGGGGCAGGGCAACACCACCATCTTCATCCCCACCTGGACGCGCATCACCGCCCAGGCCGCGGGCGCCGCGGACACCGGCTCCTTCCTGGTGCGGCTGGTGTTCAAGTCCCTCTACCTGACCACGCCCATCGCCCTGGTCCTCCTGCTCCTCAGCGCCCTCATCCTCTACCGCACGCGGCTGGGCCTGCGCCTGCGCTCCTGCGGGGAGCACCCCCAGGCGGCCGGCTCCGTGGGCATCAACGTGTACCGGATGCGCTACATCGGCGTCGTCTTCTCCGGCTTCCTGGGCGGCATCGGCGGCCTGGCCTTCACCGTGGCCGCCGGCTCGGGCTTCCAGAGCACGGTGGCGGGCTACGGCTTCCTGGCCCTGGCGGTGATGATTTTCGGCAACTGGAAGCCGCTGAACATCTTCCTGGCCTCCCTGCTGTTCGCCTTCTTCAAAATCCTGGGCTCCTACTCCGGCTCCCTGCCCTTCCTGCCGCAGTTCAAGGGCGTGGCCTCCAGCGAGTATATCTACCTGATGCTGCCCTACGTGGTCACGATGATCGTGCTCATCCTCTCCAGCAAGAAATCCCGCGCGCCCAAGGCCGAGGGCATCCCCTACGACAAGGGGCGCCGCTGAGGCCGCCGTGACGCGGGACAGTTTCCTGCGCCTGTGCGCCCAAATGCCGGGCGCCGTCATCGACCAGCCCTTCGAGGGGGATTTTGTGACCACCGTCGCGCGCCACCAGGGCAACCGGCGGTGGTTCGCCATTTTGATGGAGGGGGACGAGGGGCCCTTCGTCAACCTCAAGTGCGAGCCGCTCAAGGGCGCCCTCCTGCGCGGCGCCTACCGGGGCATCACCCCGGGCTGGCACATGAACAAGGAGCACTGGATATCCGTCGGCTTCCGCGCCGACGTGCCGGACGGCCTGCTGCGGCTGCTGGTGGAGGACAGCCACTGCCTGACCGCGCCGAAGCGGCGCCGGCGAAGGGACGGGGAGGGTACGGAGGAAACGGTGGGGCCGGCGGGGGATTTCATCCCCCGGACCCCCTGACCGGGGAATTCTTCCCCGGACCCCATTGATGAATATCTGAAGAATCAGGGACTTTTCTGGATATTGAAAAATGATGGGTCAAGGGACGAAGTCCCTTGCCGGGTGGTTTGGAGGGTGGAACCCTCCAACGTCCCCCCCCCTTCCCGCCCCGATTGTACTCCCGCCGTACTTCCGTTCCCATTTCCCCGCCCGCGCCTTGACAGGCGGGCGGGGTCTGCTATGCTTCAGGCAACTTCATATTCCTTTTGGGATAGAGGAGTGGGTACATGAGTACCCCGGGGGAGCCGACGCGCGGCTGTGAGCCCGGCGGGAAAGGGGAGCCACCGAAACGGGTCCGCGGGCGGCGCGGGCGCGTTGGGCGCCGGGAGAAGATGCCGGCGACTGTCACGGCGAGGGCCGTGGAGCGCTATCGTTTCCGGCGGCGAAAGGCGGCGGGGGCAGGCGCTCCGGCCGCCGAAACGTTTGTCAAGGAGGACGGAAACATGAGGAGACTGTTCGCGCTGACCCTGGCGGCGCTGCTGGCGCTCACCGCGCTGGCGGGGGCGGAGACGTTCAAGGTGGGCATGGAGTGCAACTACGCGCCCTTCAACTGGACGCAGACGGAGGCTTCGGAGTTTGCCGTGCCCATCGCGGCGGGCGGATTCGCCGACGGCTACGACGTGCAGGTCGCGCGCAAGGTGGCCGAGGGCCTGGGGATGGAGCTGGAAATCGTGAAAACCGAGTGGGACGGCCTGCCGGTGGCGCTGACCTCCGGCAAGATCGACGCGATTATCGCCGGCATGAGCCCGACGGAAGAGCGCATGGTGACCATCGACTTCACCGACCCCTACTATGTCAGCGATCTGGTCATCGTGGTGATGAAGGACGGGCCCTATGCCGGCGCCAAGTCGCTGGCGGACTTCACCGGCGCCCGGATTACGGGGCAGCTGAACACCTTGCATTACGACATCATCGACGAGATTCCGGGCGTGCAGAAACAGACCGCGCTGGAGTCCTTCACCGCCATGATCGTGGCCCTGGCCGCAGGCCGGATTGACGGCTATATCAGCGAGCGCCCCGGCGCGATTTCGGCGATGATGTCCAACCCGGAATTCAGCTATGTCGCCTTTGAGGAGGGGCAGGGATTCAACTCGCCGCCGATTCTCGTGTCGGTCGGCTTGCAGAAGGGCAGCCCCCTGAAGGATCAAATCAACGCGATTCTGGCGGACATCGACGAGGCTGCGCGCGCCCGGATGATGGAAGACGCCATTGCGCGCCAACCGCTGAGCGAGTAAGGGCGTTCCCTTGCCACAAAGCTTTTTCGGATGGATTGAGTTCCTGCTCCGGCAATACGGCGGCCTCTTCCTGACAGGGGCCGCCACCACGCTGCTCATCGCCCTGGTGGGCACGGCGGCGGGCTTCGCCATCGGCCTGCTGGTGGCGGTGGTGCGCACGATTCCGCTGCGGAAGGACGCCCCGGCCGTGAAGCGCGCCTTGCTGGCCGCCGCCAAGGGGCTGCTGACCGCTTATGTGGAGGTGTTCCGCGGCACGCCGATGATCGTGCAGGCGATGGTGGTGTATTACGGCGCCTCACAGTACCTGGGGCTGAACATCCCGGCGATGGGCGCCGCCTTCCTGGTGGTGTCGGTGAACACCGGCGCCTACATGGCGGAAATCGTGCGCGGCGGCATCCTGAGCGTGGACGCCGGGCAGAAGGAAGCCGCCACCGCGGTCGGCATGACCCACTGGCAGGCGATGACCGTGGTGGTGCTGCCCCAGGCCATCCGCAACATCCTGCCCTC
>ENA-UOUL01002654-UOUL01002654.1-bioreactor-metagenome-genome-assembly--contig:-NODE-2654-length-20330-cov-8.980003_pt1 | contig 20330 bp, 15 predicted proteins | sample MGYA00249838_ERZ747220 | MGnify/ENA primary metagenome ERZ747220 (study PRJEB28778, sample SAMN05720191) | bioreactor metagenome | isolation source: Anaerobic biogas reactor | place: USA:Washington...
TGGGCGGAATCAATCGGAATGGGTGGGCGCCTTCCGTCGGAATGGGTGGGCGGAATCAATCGGAATCACCGGGCGGATTGGATCGGAATACGCAATATCGCGCTTCTTTTTTCCAACGCCATCACCATGGGGATACTGAGGCAGCGGATGCTACACTTTTAAGCCGCCACCCTCTTCACTTCTACACCGCCGGGCACACGCGCGGAAGCGAGCTGTCCGCGGGTATAACAAAAGGTATAACAATTTGCTGCAAATGTTGACTTTTTCGTGCCGTTCGTGGCATTTTGAGTTTGTCGTAAGTCTTGGGATTGGCTTGAATTGGCTATTCCAGGCAACATGAGGCGGAACTCCCTGAACACTTTACACGCAGGGGGTCACAAGTTCGAGTCTTGTACCGCCCACCCGTTTCGTGCGTCCAATGAGCGCGACGGTGGGGGCTTGCGGTCCCACGGCGCGTGCCCCAGTCCGTTCCCCCTTCACGGCCGTTCCTCAACAACGGACCCGGGGATATCCGGCCCGGCGGGTTGCCGGGTCAGGCGCCCGGGCGCTATCGGCCCATCCACATTCGGCACGATGATCCGGGCGCACGAAAGAAACTCGACGCACCATTGGCGCGCGTCGTGTGCCGCGCCATACATGTAGACGCATGCCTGGAATTCGTTGAATTCGGGCGCGTCGGTGTAGACGCGCACGTCCCAGGCATCCGGCTCGACCGGAGACGGGATGCACTCGAGATGCCATGCCCCGAACGTGGCGTGATATCCCGCCCCGAGCGTGCCGTGTGCATAGATCTCGAAGCCCGGCTCCCACGTGATCTGGTCGTCCGTTATCGCGATTCTGGACGCGGCTTCGATTTGTTCCCGCGCCCGTTCCCGCTGCTCCTGGTCGCGCCGCAAGGCGGCCCGTTCAGCCTCGCGCGCCTGTGTGCGGGCCGCAAGCCGCGCGTCAAGGGGGTTGGCATCGGGGATGAACCGGGCCGCCACATAGACGCCCAGCATAATCATCCCCCCAACCGTTCCCACCGCCACAATTGCGCGTTTCACGAAATACCTCCTTTCTATCTGATTATACATGTAAACAAGAAGAATATTCGGCATTTGGGGAGACGGGGACTGATCAGGGAAGACGCCAAGGCGCAAGCAGTGCTAGATTTGCACTTTTGATTGAAGGCTATTAGACTCATAGTGACAGGAATAGATGTCGGGCGTTTGCGGGGGCACGCGAAGCGTGCACGATTGGAGGGGGCGAGGATGCATGAAAGAACGCTGGCTCAGCAGAGAAAACTCACTGCTCTTCTCAAGAACGACCATACCCTGTTCGGAGGCGTCCTCATTGGGCTGGACGGGCATGTCATCGAGATACAGGCTCGAGCGACTGGGATACTCAAGCGGCCTCAACCTTGGCGGACAGCGGTTTCGGTTACGGGGATGGCGCGGGGGAGCATCCTGGAATCATGGGACCGGATATCCGGCGCCTTTGCAAAATTCAGAATACCAGAACCGGAAGTGAGCATTGTGATCAATCTGACCCCCGCAGATTTGCCGAAAGAGGGCGCGCTGCTGGATCTGCCAATGGCGATCATCGCTCTGCAGGCGGCGGGTATCTTGCCGGACATCAAGGAGGTTTGGGAAAGTAAGTATATTCTCGTTGGAGAAGTTGGGCTCCACGGAGAGATCCGCCGCGTCCCGGGCATTCTGTCCATCGCTTTGGCGACCGAAGCTGGCCAGAACTTGATCGTGCCCGCCGGGAATGAGCGCGAGTGTGCACTTATCACTGCTGCTGTCGGGCACGAAAAATGTGCCATCTCCGCCGTTTCCACTCTGAAGGAAGTCATTGACTTCTTTGGCGGGAAGGGGGAATTGACGAACGTCCTTTCCCAGCGAGTGCAGTTTGAGGACTTCATCCCCAGAGGGACTGATATTGGCAGCATCAAAGGCCAGAACCGCGCGAAGGAGGCCGCCCTGATTGCGGCGTCGGGCGGCCACAATTTGTTGCTGATTGGCCCGCCCGGAGAAGGAAAATCCTTGCTTGCGAGCGCTATTCCGGGAATCCTCCCGCGCTTGTCCAACGAAGAAATCGTAGAACTCACGAGGATCTACTCAGCCTTTGGAGCCCTGGACCGGGACGGCATGGTGGTGAGCCGGAGACCGATGAGAAACATTCACCATTCAGCATCCAAACAATCCCTGGTCGGGGGAGGCAGTAAGCTAACCAAACCCGGCGAGATCACACTTAGTCATCTGGGCGTCCTCTTTCTGGACGAAATCGCGGAGTTCAGCAAATCGACTCTCGACAGCCTCCGTCAACCGATGGAAGACGGTTGTGTCCGCATTTCCCGCGTGGGGGCCTCTGTTGAGTATCCCTGCCGGTTCACGCTTGTCGCAGCAATGAACCCGTGTCCGTGTGGCTTTTACGGAGATGAACTGAGATGCCGATGCACAGAACAGGAGGTCAAGAGATACCAGAAGAAAATTTCCGGGCCAATTCTCGACCGCATTGATATTCAGGTGGACCTGAAACCCCTTTCGGCGGATGAGCGGTTCTGTGAAACCGATCAGAATCTACGCAGACAATTCCGGGCACGAGTAGAACGGGCGCGAGAAAGGCAGAACGAACGATACCGCGGCACAAAGATCCCCTACAACGCGGCCATGCCCGGCGCACGCATTCGAGAATTCTGTCAGTTCACGGACGAGGCGTTCGACAACTATCGTTCGATTATTCAAGAGAACACCTTGTCCACGCGTGCAATGGACCGCATAGCAAAGGTGTCTCGCACGATTGCTGACCTCTATGACAAGGACGAGATTCTCGCCGACCATGTGGCGCGAGCCGCATCGTATGTGCTCAAAGGAAGCGCTAAGGCTGTTCTGCAGTAGAATCCTCTGATAGTTTCGACAGGTGCGTTGCCCCGGTCGTCAACGGCTTTGCCGTGCGTTTTGCTTTTCGCTGGTTTCGAGCGTCCTTGACGCCCCATCGCGGGGGTCTGTAGAATGGCGTGAAGCCGCTCCTGTCGGGCGGATTGCGCTGAACGCTGGAAGGCTGGCGCGTATTCTCTACACGCCGGGGGTCACAAGTTCGGGTCTTGTGCCGCCCGCCATCTCCGAGGAACCAGGTCACCGGTTTGCGGCAGAGGGAACCGTGGACCGTTTCCGTCCTGTCGCCGCCACACGTAATGAGGGCGCACGCGCCATGCGTTTCCATCCATCGCCGCGGGGTTCCGCGCCAGCAACCGCGTTCGTGCTGACGGTGGCCGTGGCGTTGTCGCTGCTGTCTGGCGGATGCGTCAGCACACCGACGGCCCGCAACCAGCGGCTGCATCATTTCGAGCCTACCCGGGGATACCGTCTGAGCAACGTCGGCCCAAACGCCACGAACACCGACTCGATTGTGGTGGTGCTGACGTTCTCCGGCGGCGGCACCCGCGCCGCGGCGCTGGCCTATGGCGTGCTGGAGGTCTTGCGCGACACGCCGATCGCCTGGGAAGGCGCTGAACGCACGCTCCTCGACGAGGTCGACGTGATCTCGTCGGTGTCGGGCGGCAGCCTGCCCGCCGCGTATTACGGCTTGTTCGGCGACCGGATCTTCGAGGATTTTCCCGAGGAGGTCCTCTACAAGAACATCCAGGGCAGCCTGATCAAGCAGCTTCTGTTCCCGCGCACGAATTTCGAGTTATTTTCGCCGTTCTATACCCGCACGGACATCATGGCGCGGCGCTTCGGGCGCGAGTTTTTCGGGGAGAAGACCTTTGGGGACCTGAGCGCGGCCGGCCGCCGCCCGTTCATCGTGATCAACGCCACGGACATCGCCTCGGGCACGCGCTTTGAATTCACCCAGGACCAGTTTGACCATCTGTATTCCGATCTGAACTCGTTTCCGATTGGCTATGCGGTCGCGGCCTCGGCGGCCTTTCCGGGCGCATTTCCTCCCTTGACCCTGCGCAATTACGAGCGCGGGGCCGATTACGCGCTGCCGGCCTGGGAAAAGGAGATCCTCTCGGCCGAAGATCCCGACCATTGGACGTACGACTACGCGCGCAGCCTGCAGACGTACGATAAGGCGGGCCGGCGGTTCATCCACCTCACCGACGGGGGCGTGGCCGACAACCTGGGCCTGCTGCCGGTGATCCAGGTCTTGCGGCAATCCATTGGAAGCCACCCGGGCCTGCCCGCGGGCCGTTTCACCGGGGTCAAAAAAGTCCTGATCGTCGCCGTCAACGCCGAGACCAGCGTCGACCGCGGGTGGGATGCACGGCAGTCGCCGCTGGGGTTGATAGCGACCCTGCTCGCCGCGGGCACCACGCCGTTATCCAATTTCACGCGCGCCCAGGTGGAATACATCCGCCTGCTGCTCCGAAACTATGAGCTTCAGGGCCTGCTCGATTTCGGCGGCACAGACGCCAACGGGCAGAAACCCGCCGGTCCGGAATGCCGGTTTGTCGAGGTCAGTTTCGCGGGCATCGATGATCCCGCGGAGCGGGACGTCCTCGACAATCTGCCTACGAGCTTCAAACTCGAACGCGAAGAGGTCGACCTGCTTCGCGCGGCCGCCGCGAAGATTCTCGCGGGACATCCCGATTTCCAGGGGTTCATCGCCGGACTGCAACCCGGCGTCACGCGCTGAACCCCGCGGCGCACCGGTCCCCGTTTTGGCAGACGGGCTCTGCACAATGGCATACTGTCGCGGGTTCGTCAGAGGGATTCTCTGCTTACAGGAGGACTCATCAATGCATCAGAGCGGCGTAATCATGCGGCGGCGGCCGCGGCTTTCCCCTGTGGTCCTGGTCATGGCCTTGGCCTGTCTTCCGGCCGGCGCCGGCGAGTTTGCGGGCCGGCCGTACGAGGGTGCGGACACGTTCGCCGACACCTGGGTCGCCACCGACGCCCTCGGACGCGAGGCGCCGGGGTTCGAGGAGACCGGACCCGTCAAGCCCGACAAGTGGGTGGGCATCTTCTATTGGACCTGGCACCGGCCCAACCCCGGCGGCCCGAACGACAACACGAAGCTCATCGCCGCCGCCCGGGACGGCGTCGTGGAATGGCCGCAAAACGGCGCGCCGCATCACTGGGGCGAGCCGGAACTCGGGTACTACCTCATGACCGATCCCTTCGTCATCCGAAAACACGCGAGCATGCTGTGCGACGCGGGGATCGACGTCGTCCTGTTCGACACCACCAATCCGCCCTGGACCTGGAAAGAGCAGTACGAGGCCCTGTGCCGCGAATACACCGCCATGCGCGCGGAAGGCAATCGAACCCCGGCCATCGGGTTTATCACCCCCTTCTGGGACCCCACGGAGGTGGTCAACCGCCTCTGGCCCGACCTCTACAAACCGGGTCTCTGGCGCGACCTCTGGTTCGTGTGGGACGGCAAACCCTTCCTGCTCGCGAACAAGGCGTTCATCAAAGACCCGGAAATGCTGGAGTTCTTCACATTTCGCCGTCCGATGCCCGATTACTGGCTTGGTCCGGACGGCCCGGACCAGTGGAGCTGGCTCGAGGTCTACCCGCAACACGTGTTCCGGAACAGCGCGGGCGAGGCCGAACAGATGAGCGTCGGTGTGGCCCAGAACGCCCTGCCGAATACGCCCGGCCCCGCTCCCATGGCCCACAAGGGCGGCGCGATGGGCCGAAGCTGGCACAACGGCGCCAGAGACATGCGCGACGGCGCCGTCAACCTCGGACTCAACTTTGACGAGCAATGGCGGCGCGCCCTCGAGGTCAATCCCCAGTTCATCTTCGTGACCGGATGGAACGAGTGGGTCGCGGGGCGGTACACCGAATGGAGCACGTACAAGGACACCGACTGTTATTACTCCGGCGGGCTGTTTGTCGACCAGTACACGCAGGAGTACAGCCGCGACTGCGAACCCATGCGCGGCGGCCATACCGACAACTACTACTACCAGCTTGCGAGCTGGGTGCGCCGGTTCAAGGGGGTCCGCCCGCGGCCCGTCGCCGGCGGACCGCGCACCATTGCCGTCGACGGCGCGTTCGACGACTGGGAATCGGTCGTTCCCGAGTTCCGCGATACCATCGGCGACGTGCTCCACCGCGACCACCCTGGCTACGGCACGCTGGTCTACCGCAATACCACCGGCCGCAACGATTTCGTGCTGTCCAAGGCGGCCCACGACGAGCGCCACCTGTATTTCTTCGTGCAGACGGCAAAACCCATCTCGCCGCACACCGATCCGCACTGGATGCTGCTGTTCCTCGACACCGACCAGGATGCCCGGACCGGCTGGCTCGCGTACGACTGCGTCATCAACCTCGAGGTCGCCAGCGGCACCGAGACCAGCGTGAGCGCCTGGCAGAACGGGGCCTGGCGCGCCGCCGGAACCGCCGCCTACCGGGTCAACGGCAACGGGATGGAACTGGCCGTCCCCCGCGCCCTCACCGGCGAGATCGAAGGCGTTCCGGCCTTCGATTTCCACTGGGCCGACAACATCCAGGGGTTCAGCGATGTCTCCGAGCTCGGCGTCAACGGCGACAGCGCGCCCAACCGCCGGTGGAACTACCGCTACACCGCGGCCGAATGAGTGCAGGCCGCCAGGGATCCCGCATGAGACAAGAAGAGATTGGCCACGGAGGGCACAGGGATCTCAGAGTCTGAAGCACCCTGACGAGAAGGGGGACATGTTCCAGGCGCCGTCCCCGGCGCGACACCGTGTCCCCGTTCGGCTGACCGGCGAGGGCGCCGGTCCCACACGCGATCCGGCGGCAACCCAGTGCCGAGCTGGCGCTCGGCGCTCCCAGGGCGCCGTCCCCGGCGCGACAACGTGTCCCCGTTCGAACCGGAGGGCAGCCACGGGGGGCTGCCCCTACAAGGGAAATCGGATGCCCCCCCATGCGGCTGCCGCGTATCCTCGTTCGAGCGTGTGGAATAGGAGGCGAGTGGCCGGTTGTTTGTGCGTTGGTGGCGGGTGTGTATCCTGCATCGCCCACCGCTCGTTTGATTGCCGCCAGACGCCTGTGATACCCTGTTTCAGCGTTTATGCAGTCGAGCGGGTGAACCCTGCCTTTCTGTCTGTTCCGCATACATCCGGAGGCATGCGCGAGGGCATCCCCGATTCCCAGACGAACCTGTTGTCATTGGCAAACGGCGCCGCCGCCGGGAGCGAATCAAGGCAGGAGTCCCCAACCGGGCTCCGGCGAGCAAGCATGACCGACCCCCTGATATTGGTAACAAACGACGACGGCGTTCAGGCGCCGGGGTTGCTGGTGCTGGCCGAAGCGCTGGGCGCGCTGGGCGATGTCTGGGTGTACGCCCCCGACCGGGAACAGAGCGCGGTGAGTCATGGCGTATCGCTGCACCGCCCGCTCCGGGTCACGGAAGTGCGGCCGCAGTGGTTCATGGTCGATGGCACGCCGGCCGATTGCGTCATGCTGGCCGTCCGGGACCTGCTCCCGCGGCGGCCGTCGCTGGTCGTGTCCGGCGTCAATCCGGGCGCCAATCTGGGCGATGACGTGACCTATTCCGGCACCGTGGCCGGCGCGCGCGAAGGCATGCTGCTGGGCTTGCCGGCTTTTGCGGTGTCGGACGTGGCGTACAGTCCGAAACACCTGGAGACGGCCGCACGCGTGGCCGGAGTGGTTGCCCGGCACGCCCTCGACCGGGGCCTGCCGCCGGACACCGTGCTGAACGTGAACGTGCCCGATATGCCCTTCGAGGCGTTGCGGGGCGTCGCCGTGACCCGCATGGGGCGGCGCGACTATAAAGACGAGATCATTCGCCGGACGGATCCCCGTGGCGGCGTGTATTACTGGATTGGCGGGGCGGAACCGAGCCATGTCGCGGCGCCGGGCACCGATTTCGAGGCCATCCTGGAAGGCCGGGTGAGCATAACGCCGTTGCACCGGGACGTAACCAACCAGGGCGCGATTGCCGCCCTGGCCGAATGGGACATCGCGTTGTGAAAGAGCAACTGGTCGAATTCTTCACCGGCACATTCTCGCTGCCGGTGGCCACGGTGCTTCTGGCGACGCTGCCCATTCTCGAACTCCGGGGCGCGCTGCCCGTGGCGATCCTGTGGAAGGAGCCACTGCCGTTGTGGCAGGCGTATTCCCTGGCGGTGTTCGGCAACATGCTGCCCATTCCGTTCATCGTGTTTCTCTTGCAGCCCATCACGGATGTTGTGCGGCGATGGGAGCGCGGCAACCGCTTTGTGGAGTGGCTCTTTGCCCGCACGCGCCGCAAAGGCAAGAACATCGAAAAATACGAGTTCTGGGGGCTGACCATCTTCGTGGCCATTCCCCTTCCGATGACCGGCGCGTGGACCGGCGCCATGGCCGGCCATCTGTTTGGCTTGAAGTGGTACAAGACCTTGTGTGCGTGTTTCTGCGGCGTATGCATCGCGGGCGTTGTCATGTCGGCGCTGGCGCTCTTCGCGCGGGAACTGTTTGTTCGACTGTTTGGCCTCGGCTAGGCCGCGGCCCGGTGTGTACGCTCATTCGGCGCCCTGGGGCGCACGACTAACCGTGAAAAGGAGTAGGAAGAGCAATGTGTGGAATAGTGGGGTACATCGGAGACAAGCAGGCGACCGACATCATCATGAGCGGCCTGCACCGGCTCGAATACCGCGGCTACGATTCCGCGGGCGTGGCCGTGATCAAGGACGGTAAACTCGAATGCATCAAGAGCCTTGGAAAACTCAACCTGCTCGACACGAGGCTGGAAGAAACCCCGCTCGTGTCGCCCCTCGGCATCGGCCACACCCGGTGGGCCACGCACGGCGTGCCGAGCGAGGTCAACTCGCACCCGCACTTTGACGTGCCCAAAGAGATCGCCGTGGTCCACAACGGCATCATCGAGAACTACCAGGAACTGCGCGAACAGCTCCAGGCCGAAGGTGTCGAATTCCGCAGCCAGACCGATACCGAGACCATCGCCCATCTCGTGCGCAAGTACTACCAGGGCGATTTGTTCGCCGCCGTCAAACGCGCCCTCCAGGATGTCGAGGGCGCCTATGCGATTGGCGTGATCTGCCAGGACAACCCCGACGTGCTGGTGGCGGCCCGTCACGGCAGCCCGCTCATTGTCGGCCTGGGCGACGGCGAAGCGTTCATCGCTTCCGACGTGCCGGCGATCATGAAGTACACCCGCAAAGTCCTCTACATCGACAACGGCCAGGTCTGCGAAATCCGCCGTGATGGCTACAAAATCGAGGATCTCCAGGGCCATCCCGTCACCCTCGAAGTGAAACAGGTCGACTGGGACGATGCGGCCGCCGAAAAAGAAGGCTTCCCGCACTTCATGCTGAAGGAAATCAACCAGCAGCCCGACGTCATCCGCAACACCCTGCGCGGGCGCGTCTCCGAGGGCTCGGAAGAAGTCCAGCTCAAAGACATGAACATCGGCCTCGACGAATTGAAGGCCTGCAAACAGATCCACATTGTCGCGTGCGGCACCGCCTGGCACGCCGGCATGGTGGGCAAATACCTCATTGAGAAGTTCACGCGCGTGCCGGTCGAGCTGGACATCGCCTCCGAGTACCGCTACCGCGATCCCATCATCCCCGAAAACACCATCATGATCCCCGTGTCGCAGTCCGGCGAGACTGCCGACACCCTGGAAGCCATCCGCATCGCGAAGAGCAAAGGCGCCAAAGTCGCCTCGATCGTCAACGCGGTCGGTTCGAGCGTCGCGCGCGAATCCCACGGGGTGATCTACCAGCAGGCGGGGCCCGAAATCGGGGTCGCCTCGACCAAGGCCTACACCTCCCAGGTGACGTGCTTCGCCCTGTTCACGATCTGGCTCGGCGAAACCCGCGGCTCCATCTCCAAGGAACAGGCCCGCACAATGATCGCCGAACTCCGCGCCATTCCCGACAAGATCCAGTGGGTCCTTGACAACCAGGAAAACATCGTCAACTGCGCCAAGGATCCCAAGTATCTCGACACGTTCAACGCCCTCTTCCTGGGCCGCAGCTACAATTACCCGAGCGCGCTGGAAGGCGCACTCAAGCTGAAGGAAATCAGCTATATCCACGCCGAAGGCTACGCCGCCGGCGAGATGAAACACGGACCCATTGCCCTGGTCACCACCAAACTGCCCGTGGTCAGCATCGCGGTGCAGGGCGAGACCTACGACAAGACCGTGTCCAACATCCAAGAAATCCGCGCGCGCAGAGGCATCTGCCTCAACGTCGCGACCATCGGCGACGAGGGCATCAAGGCCCACAGCGACGACGTCCTCTGGGTGCCCGAGTGCTACGAGCCCTTCAGTCCCATCATTGTCGCCGTGCCGCTCCAGTTGCTGGCGTACTACATCGCCGCCAACCGCGGCTGCGACGTCGACCAGCCCCGCAACCTCGCCAAGAGCGTGACGGTCGAATAAGCGCGACAGAACTCCGGGGGGAACCTTTTTCGAGAAGAAGGTTCCCCCCGGCCCCCTTCCACAAACTTTTCGGTTCGCTTCGCGGAAACGGCGCAAAACCGTGCCCCTTCCGGCCAGACCCCGCCACGACCTATCCGGACAGCGATCGCTCCTGGGAGCGCCGAGCGCCAGATTGGCGCTATTCTTCCTCGGGACCCGCGTTAAACCGCCTTCGGCCCATCTGCATCGCCTACGGCGGACAATTGAGGCGGCATGAGCCTCTTGCGCATGATGGCTTCCGGTAACGGATGGCGGGTTTTCTAACCCTGTCAGTCGATCACCGCGGACGCACATGTCCGCACCAGCGTTCCCGGGAATGAAGAGACTGTCAGCTCCTTCTACGTTTCGGGAAGTCTTCAATGCAGACACGGGATCCTTACGCGTGCCCGCGCGGCGCTTCTTTTCTGGTCTTTTCCTGAAGCCGCGCGGGCACTCGGCAAGTTGTGGTAAGGCTTGTCCGTAAGGTGTTGACCGCTTTGAAAAGCGACTTTTTTGCACCCGTCTTCAAGCCATGTCATGCTGGTCTCAACTATTCGGGAGTGAGCACGCCATGGCGTATCGAGGGGTACTTGAAGATATCCGGGCGGCGGTGAAGATGGGGCGGCCGGAGCGGTTGCCGGTGTTTGTGTGCAGCGAGGAAATGGACGTACGGGTGTGCGGCAGCCGGTACAATCGCTACAACTCGGACGCGAAGGAAATGGCCCGGGTGCAGATCGAGGCCATCGAGCGGCTCGATTATGACTGGGCGTGGCTGCAGGTCGACGATTGCCTCGAATTCGAAACCCTCGGCGTGGGGGTGAAGGGCGAGGGCGACATTCTTCCCGCCACGTGCGAGTACCTCCCCGCGGATAAGAACGCGCTGGCGTCCCTGAGATTTCACGGATACCGCGTCGAGGGGCGTATGGGCGTCTTGTTGGACGCCATCAGCGCGGTGAAGAGCCATTTCGGGGACACGGTGTGCGTCACCGGCCGCACCGCCGCGCCGTTCAGTTCTGTCGCGCTGGCCTTTGGTCTCAACGAAACCATGCTGATGCCCATCACGCAACCGGAGTTCCTGCGCGAAGCCCTGGAGTTTTTCGTCGACTACCAGATTCAGTTCGGGCTCGATCAGCTCAGCGCCGGGGCCGATGCCATCTGGTTCGGGGACTGCAACGCATCCAGCCACCTGATCAGCCCGGACACCTACCGCGCGTTTGCCCTGAAACCGGCGAAGCGCGTGTCAAGTGCGTACACGGAAGCCGGCGGCGTCGTGATCTATCACGCCAGCGAGGAGTTGCCCGCCATGCTCGACCTCATGGCAGGGGCTGGCTTTTCCATTCTCAGCGCGGGCCCCGGGATCGCCATGGAGACGGTGCGCGAGGTCGCTGGAGACCGTGTCTGCCTGTCGGGCAATGTCGACCCTATCGGCACGCTCATGAACGGCACGCCGGACGACGTGGCCCGCGAAGTGGAGCGTATCGCGCGCAACGTAAGCTGCCACGGCGGGCATGTCATGAACTCGGGCGAGATGGTCCCCCGCGACACGCCCGAAGAGAATGTGGAAACGTTCATGGAGACGTCGCGGAGGATTTGGAAGGAGATTGTTGGAGCAAACCCGGAAAGAGCAGACTAAGAGCCCGGGCCACAGCAAGCGGCGTCGACCGGGTCTTGGGGCATGCCGTCAGCGCTTTGCGGCGGGGTTCCATCCACAACGAGCGAGAAGGAGGGGGTATTGATGGCTATGACAGGGTTCCTGGCAGTTGTCCTGACGACACTGTCCGCTGCAGGCGCGCCGGGCGGAGACGCGCAGCCCGGCCTCGCGTGGGTGTTCTTCAACGGCTCCAATTTCACCCGGCCCGGAGACAGCGGCGTCGATCCGGAGATCAACCTCGACACGGGCACGGCCATCAACGACTTTTCGCGGGTCTGGCTGGGCCGTATCGCCGCGCCGGTACACGGCGAAGTCGCGTTCGCGGCCGAAGCCGACAACGGGTGCCGCGTGTGGATAGGCGATTCGCTGATCATTGACGGATGCGCCGAAGACGGCCCCCGCCGGGGAGTGTTCTCCTTCGACGAGGCCGGGAAACCTTTTCCCATCCGCGTCGAGTTCTTCCAGAGCGGCGGCGAGGCTCGTATGCGCCTGTTCTGGGAATGGGAAGGCCAGGAACGCGAGCTTGTTCCGGCGGCCGCGTTCTCGCATACGGCCGATGATCGCGAGCAGGCCGGCGCCATGGTGGTCAGAAGCGCCGAGGACGTGCCGGTTGCGAATACCCACGCGCGCCTGTACGCCCCCGGACACCCGCCACCGGACACCGAACCGGTGTATCTTGTCCGGGGACCGCACCTCTTCATCGACGACTACCTGATCGCGGATTCGAACAACACGCAGCGCGTCGTCAACGTTCCGCGGCGCACGCCCGAAATCCCCAATCCGATCGTGACCGGCAAAGAAGACGGCTGCTTTCAGCCCTACATGACCATCCTGCAGGACCCCGCCACCGGCCGGTTCCGCATCTGGTACGGGGGCCGCGCGAGCGACTCCATGGCCGATTCCCACATCAACTACATGGAATCCAACGACGGGATCCATTGGGAGCGCCCCGCGCGAACCTTGCAGGATCCCGCACCCATTCAGTTCGGTGTGAGCGTGGTCGACCGGGGACCTGAATATGGGATTCCGGCACAGCGCTACGCGTTCGCCTGGTGGAGGGACGGCGGCTTCAAGGTCGCCACCTCGCCGGATGGCCTGGTGTGGACGCCCATCGCCAGCGCCCCCCTCATTTACCACAACCACGACATCACCGGCCTGCATTACGACCCGTTGTTCGGGCGCTATGTGGCCACCGTATCCGTGTACCGGACCGGCCCTGCCTGGTCGGGCAACCGCCGCATCACCATGCACAGTTTCAGCACCGACCTGCTCCACTGGACACCCCCCCATCATGTCGTGCTGCCCGACGATTCCGTGGATGAGGGTGAGACGCAGTTCTACGCCATGGACGGCTATCTCCGCCGCGGGAATCTGCTCATCGGCATGGTCAAGGTCCTGCGCGACGACCTGAAGGCCGACAACCCGCCCGATCCCCCCGAGGCCTACGGCGTGGGCTACACCAGCCTGGCCTGGTCGCGGAACGGCAAGACCTGGACGCGCGACACCGCCCACTTCTTCGACCCCGACCCGCAAAAGGGCGTGTGGGACCACGCCCACGCCTGGATCGACGAGCAAGTGCCCGCCGGCGACGAGGTCTACCTCTACTACGGCGGCTACGCGCGCGGGCACAAGGTGAACCGATTCGAAGAGCGCCAGATCGGCCTGGTCACGATCAAACGCGACCGCTATGCCGGGCGCGAAGCAGGGCCGGAGCCCGGCCTCATCCGCACACCGCTGCTGCGGGTCGAAGGCGACGGCATCACCCTCAATGCCGATGCCCCGAACGGCGAAATCCGCGTCCAGGTCTGTGCGCCAGACGGCCAGCCGCTGCCGGGATTCAGTTTCGACGAATGCGCGCCGATCACCGCGGACGCGCTCGACGCGCCCGTCACCTGGCCGCGTCCGTTCCGTGAACTGTCGGGTTCGCCTCTACGCCTCGAATTTCAGCTCCGGAACGCGACCCTGTACGCGTTCGGAATCCGGTAAGCGGACGCAAGACCGCTCCGTGTGAATAGTTCCGCGCGCTCTGTCGTCAACTACCGAGGGTGGTAGAGCGTTCTTGTGGTGTCAAGGGAGCAACCCGGAGGGAAGTCCCATGAAAGCCACCGTTCCAGCCACCAACCGTTCCAGCCGCCTGCCTATACTCATTGCACTGCTGTGCCTGGCGGCCGCGGGCGCTGCCCGGGCACAAGTCCCGCCGACCGACCCACAGGCCGAGGCGCGGCTCGTCCCCATCGAACAGGGCGACATCAAGCTCATGGAACAGGTCCTCAGCGTATTCAGGGGCAGTCCGCTCACCTACGCGCTGATCGAGGACCTCAACGTGATCGTCCTGTATGGCCCCGCCAGCGCCGTCCAGTCCGCCGAAGAGATCATCCGGCAGCTCGACCGGCCCGCCCGGCCCGTTTCCGAGGCCAATGTCGTGTTTGCGGTGGACATTCTCACGAATGTCAAGGAACTGGGCCAGCCGCTGGCCAGTAACGCCACCGCCGTGGCCGAGCCGGTGCGCAAGGAGTTCCCCGACGGAGATCTCTTTCTCATGGACCGTATTCTCATGCGCGCGCGGGACGGCAGCGCGGTCGAGGGCAGCGGATTCATCCCGCTCGGCGGCGACCAGCCTTCGACGTACCAGTTCAAGGTGGATCGGGTGACCATCGAGTCCGCGGCAGATAAATCCGTGGTCCGGGCGGATGGGATGATTGTGGGCGCGGAGTTGTATCTGCCTGAGCCCAAAATAGATACGCCGCAACCCGCCGAAGGGCAGCCTGTGCCTCCGCCGGTCCGGGCTCGGAGATCCGACCAGAACCGGTACAATGTCGGGCTGCGCGTGGGAAACCTCACCCTCCGGCCCGGGCAACCGGTTCTCACGTCCAAGCAGAATCTCATGCCCGGTCAGGCGCTGTACTTCGTCGTCACCGCGCGCATCGAAGAATAAGCGCGGCTTTCGACGCCTGGGATCGCCGAGCGCCAGCTCGGCATTCCTATTCCCCAAAAGAGCCGGCGAGACGCCTGCGCTGGATTGCCGGTCCCGCCGGGGCCGCTGGGCGGCCCCTTTTTGACCTTTCGTCGAAAATCGGGTACCATGCGCCTCCGAGTGTCGCGCGTCGCAAGGGTCCAAGGAGGTGCGGTCATCATGCCCATCCCCGATGCTGCCGCCCGGCGGTTTCCAGTCTGGAACCCTTCGAGCAGCCTGTCGGACCGGGTGAAACGCCTGCGCGACGAGTATTTCTCGTTTGATACCCGGTCTTTTCGCAACGAAGTGATGCCTTTTTCCACAGGCACGGCGTGGGACACCGTATTCATGGCCTCGCGCTGGACGATCGTGCCGGAGGTTCTGGCATTCGTGCCCGCCTACGCGGACTCGTTGCTGGCCGCGGCCACGGTGGTGCCGTTGCCGGTCGATTTCTGGCGCAATCCCCTTCCGATCCGGGTCGCGACGTTCTTTCGTGAGGTCCTGGCGAGGCATCTCCCCGTCCATATTCTCGAAGGCGAACTCATCGTCGGCGGCCAGTTCAACGCGAGCCTTTCGTTGTGCCTGACTCGCGGCGAAGCTCGCCGGTTTAACCGCGAGCTCGAGTCATTCCGCCGCGGCGTTGTCCACGCATCGGAACTCGGCATCGGCAATTGCGGCGCGGTGCCCGGACACCTCATCCCCGACTACCCCAAGGTGCTTCGCCGGGGCTTCGAGCGCATTCTCGCGGAAATCGGCGCCGAGCTGGCCCGGGAAGGCCACCCCGGGAAACGCCAGACGCTCGAGTCGTTCGCGATCGCCTGCCGGGGCGTGCTGGCCCTGGCCGATCGCTACGCCGACGAGGCGGAACGCCTCGCCGTCACCGCGACGCCCGCGCGTGCGGAGGAATTACGCGAGATCGCGCGGATGTGCCGGATCGTGCCGCGGCATCCCGCATCGACGTTCCACGAAGCGCTTCAGTCGCTGTGGTTCACGCACATGCTTGTCCAGACCTGCGAATCGTATCCCGGCGCGGGCACGTCGTTCGGGCGTTTCGACCAGTACCTGTTTCCGTATTACGACGCGGACATGGCGTCGGGCCGCATCTCGCGGGAATGGGCCCGGGAACTGCTCCGCTGCTTCTGGATCAAGCCCAACTACGCCTACGATTATCAGGGACGTGTCGGCCGCAACCAGGGCATCACGTCCTCGTTCGGACAACTAGTCACGCTTTCGGGTTGCGGACCCCACGGCGAGGACCTGACCAATGACCTCACGTACCTCTGCCTCGATGTCATCGAAGAGATGAACCTGCTCGAACCCAAACCCAACGTGCGCATCCACAACGGCACGCCAGACGCCCTCCTCACCCGCGTCTGCCAACTGGTGGCCCGAGCGCAGGGTTCCCCCTTTCTGCTCAATTTCGACGAGACCGCGATGCGCGGATTGCGCTGGGAAGGCCTCCCCGAGGAAGACCTCTGGGACTATGCCCCCGTGGGCTGCCTCGAAAACACCCGCCAGGGCGACGACCGGTCCGGCACCGTCGACGTCAATTTCAACCTTGCCAAACCGGTCGAGCTCGTGATGTTCCAGGGCCGCGACCAGAGAACGGGCGAACAGGTTGGGCCCCGAACGCCCGAGCCGCGCGCCATGCGGTCCTGGGACGAGTTCAAGCGGGCCTTCCGCAAACAGGTATCGTTCTGTCTCCAGCACCTGATCCGGCTGACCAATCTCGCGGACGCGAGCCGCGCGCAGTATGCCCCGACCCCCTACCTCTCGGCGCTGGTCGGCGGCTGCATCGAGCACCGCAAAGACATCACCGCGGGTGGCGCGCGCTACAACTTCATCACCATCGAAGGCGTGGCCCTGGCCACCGCGGCCGATTCCCTCTCGGCGGTCAAACGCCTCGTTTTTGAGGAAAAACTGGTCTCGATGGGGGGGCTCATCGACGCTCTCGAAACCGATTTCGCCAGCGACGAACCCCTGCGCCAGCTCCTCCTCAACCGCGCGCCGAAATTCGGAAACGACGACCCGGACGCCGACGGCATGGCCCGCGACATCACCCGGTGGTGGGCGGAAGAGACGGCCGCCGCGAGCACGCCCCTTACCGGGAAACGCTACCGCGGCGGCTACCTCTCGTGGAATTACGGCATTGCCTACGCGCCCAGCACCGCCTCGACCCCCGACGGCCGCAGACGCGGCACCTACCTCTCCAACGGCGTGGCCGCCGTGGCCGGCATGGACCGCCGCGGCCCCACCGCGGCCGCGTGTTCCGTGGAGCATCTCGGGCTCGAAGTCATTCCCAACGGCGCGTCCCATACCCTGTCGCTGTCGCCGTCGCTCCTGCGCGACGACACCCAGCTCATGAAACTCGCGGCGTTTCTGCGCGGGTATGGCCGCCACGGCGGGTCCGCGCTCCAGCTCAACATGGTCGACGTCGACACCCTCCGCGCCGCCCAGAACGACCCGGAGACCTACCGCAACCTGCTCGTTCGGGTCACGGGCTACAACGCCTATTTCACCAATCTCGGCCGCGAAATGCAGGAAGAGATCATCGCGCGGGAAGCGCATCGCTTGTGAGGATTGCCGGAAGATCATGGCCGATACCCTGAACACGCCGCTTCGCACCGCACTGGATGGTCAGCTTACGCCCAAGTTTCTTGCGACACTGAACACCAACGGCGAACCCAACTGCGTCCCCGTGATCACCATCCACCCCTACCACGACGGCACGCTCGTATTCGGCGAGTTTCTGATGCAGAAGACCCGCGCCAATCTCGGCGTCTGCGACACGGTGAGCGTGGCCGTCCTTGACGACACCTTCACGGGCTGGAGCATCAAGGGCCGGTTCCGCGGATTCGAGACCCGCGGCGAACGGCTCGACTTCGTCAATACCCTGCCCCTCCTGCGCTACAACGCCTACACCGGCGCCCGCGCGGCCGGCACGATCGAGATCATCGAGGTCTCGTCCGCCATCTCCATGAGCAGACACAGCGTGCTGAGCAGTTATCTCCGTGCGCGGGCCGTTGCGGCGTTCAGTTCCCGCAACGCCAGGCGCCCCTGCATGCCGTTGCAGGTCGCCGAGAAATTCCGCCGCATGGGGGCCGTCCGCGCCGCCGCCTGCCGCGACCGCGACGGCTTTCCCCGCGCATTTCCCCTCCTGGCCTGTGTCCCGGCGGGCAACAATCGATTGGTCCTGTGCGATCCCTTCACGAATGCCGGTCTCAACGGCGTAGCGCCCGGCGCCCGCATGGCCGTTACCGTCATCACCCGTGAGCCCATCGCCTACCAGGTCAAAGGCGCCTACGCCGGGACCCGGGCCGGCGCGGCCCTCATCGAGCTCGACGCCTGTTACAGCGCCTCCCCGCCCCTCCCCGGCCAGCGGCTCGACTCCGCGGTATGAAAGCGCGCTCTGACCGTCATGGCGAATCGAGGGCGGCCTCGACGCAGTGCCTCCGGTGTCTTGGCGGCTTTGCGTGAGACGATTATCCGCGCCATTTTGTCTCACACCAAGGCATGGAGACGGTCTCGTGCCGAGCCGACGCCCGGCGATCCCGAAGCCGCGAAAACCGGGCTTTGCACCAGTCGTCGTCCCCGCTGCGGCGTGTCCCGGATTGAATCTGTTTGACATGTCCCCCGCGCCCCGTAGACAATGCCTCTATTCCACCAATCGCCGAGGAGCACCGACATGAAAAAGCCCAACATCGCGATCATTTTGTACACCGTGCGCGAACCCGCCAAGCAGGACCTCGTGGGGACGCTGAAGCGGTTGCGTGACATCGGCTGGGAATACGTGCAATGGAGCGGCATGCCGCCCGTGTCCGCCGACGAAGCCCGCGCCGCGCTTGACGAAGCGGGTCTGCGCGCGGTGGCCGGCCATATCGACGCCACCGCGTTCGAGAAGGATTTCGAGGGACAGGTCGCGTTCTGGAAAACCGTCGGCGCCACCGACATCGCGCCCGGAGGCATGATGGCCGACTGCAAAGACACGCTCGAGGCCTGGCTCAACGGCTGCAAACGGCTTGACGCCCTCGGGGCCCGGTTGCGCGAACAAGGCATCCGCCTCTCCTACCACAACCACGCGTTCGAGCTCGAGAAGTTTGAAGGCGACCCGCGCTGCAAACTCGACATTCTGTACGAAGAGACCGCCCCTCAGAACCTCTATGCGGAACTCGATCTCGCCTGGGTGTATGCGGGGGGCGCGAATCCCGCCGAGTACCTCCGCAAATACGCGGGCCGCTGCCCGGTCATCCACTGCAAGGATCTCACCCGGCTCGAGGGGCAGAAGAGCCCCCACTTCATGCCCCTGGGACGCGGCGTGCTGGATTGGGACGCCACCCTGCCCGCCGCCAGGAAGGCGGGCGTCGAGTGGTTCGTATACGAACAGGACAGCTGCGACATCGACGTGTTCGAGTGCTGCAGAATCAGCTACGAATTCTTGAAAAGACGCGTTCCGGGCTGATCGGGACACCGCCCCCCGGGGCGGCCCTGCTGAAACAGTCTGAAGAAAGGACGGGAGCCATGGCGATTCCGTTTGCGTTGCAGTTGTATACGGTTCGCGACCATCTCGAGAAGGATTTCCTGGCAACACTGAAGCAGGTCAAGGCGATTGGCTACGATTTCGTTGAGACGGCGGGGTTCGGCGGCAATACCGCGGCCGAGGCGCACGCGCTTATGGAATCCGCCGGCCTCAGCCCAGTTTCGGCCCACGTCGGCTATCCGGACGCAACCAGGCATCCTGAGACCGTTATAGATACCGCCCGGGCGCTCGGCGTGTCCTATGTCGCCACGGGCATCTTCTTCGAGGGGGGCGGCACGCGCGAAGACTGGGTGAGCGCGGGCAAGGCCCTTGACGCGGCGGGCGCGCAACTGCGCCAGGCCGGCATCCAGCTCTGTTACCACAACCACGCCCACGAATTCGTCCAGTTCGGCGGCGAGTACGCGTACGATCTGATGATGGCTGCGGCAAAACCGGCCAACCTGCAGGCCCAGATCGACACCTACTGGGTCAAAGACGCCGGGCTCGACCCCGTAGCGGTGATCCGGCAGTACGCAGGGCGCTGTCCGCTTCTCCACATCAAGGACATGAGCGCCGGCACGCCGCACACCTTCGCCGAGGTCGGAGCCGGCATCATCGACTGGCCGCCCGTGTTCGAAGCCGGCAAGGCCGCGGGCGCCACATGGTTCATCGTTGAGCAGGACACCTGCCCCGCCGATTCCCTCGACAGCGCCAGAATCAGCGCCGAGTACATGCGCCGGGCGGTGTGACCGCGTCCGGTTCCGCCAGGAAACCCGTGCATTCGCGGTAGGGATGGCCCTTGCGGGCCACCCCCCGCACAGATCCCGGCGAGCGGCATTACCGCACCGGGCTCC
>ENA-UOUL01002656-UOUL01002656.1-bioreactor-metagenome-genome-assembly--contig:-NODE-2656-length-20325-cov-3.648953_pt1 | contig 20325 bp, 16 predicted proteins | sample MGYA00249838_ERZ747220 | MGnify/ENA primary metagenome ERZ747220 (study PRJEB28778, sample SAMN05720191) | bioreactor metagenome | isolation source: Anaerobic biogas reactor | place: USA:Washington...
TGGAGGTCGCGGGGGAGATAGGCATCTCGCAGGCGCAGGTTTCGAGGCTCGAAAAGGCCGCGCTGCAGCAGATGCGAAGGTATATCTAAAATTTCAGAGCCGGCTCGCGCCGGCTCTAAGTTTGAAGGTCCAGCCACTTGCGCTCTTCGTCCGTAAGCCGGACGCCGAGCGCCGCGACGTTCCTTTCGAGGTGCTCCTTCTTCGTCGCGGACACGGCGGGCAAAATGCCGATCGGGTCGGAGAGCACGTAGGCGAGCGCGATCTCGGGCACGGTTCTCCCCTTCTCCCGAGCCATCCGCTCCGCGCGGGCGAGGCGCTCGAAGTTGTCCGGGCTCATGTACCCGCGGCGGCCGCCCTCGTCGAGCAGCGCCTCGAGCTTATCGGGCTCCCCGCTCGACGCCTTCCCGGACAGGAAGCCGTGCGCGAGCGCCGAGTACGCGATCACGTCGACGCCGTTTTCAAAGTACCATCTGCGCTCGTCCGCATGCTCCTCGCCGGACAGCGACGTGCAGCCGCCGCCCCACGGGTCGCGCACCTGCCGGGCGAGCGCGTAGTTCGGGCTCGTGAAGCTGAACGGCTCGAGCCCGCGCTCCCGCGCGTACGCGTTCGCCTCCCGGAACCGCTCGAGCGTCCAGTTCGACGCGCCGATGCGCCGGATCTTCCCCGCGCGCACATAGGAATCGAGCGCCTCCAGGATCGCCCCGACCGGCTTCTCCGGGTCGTCGCGGTGCAAGAGGTAGACGTCGACGTAGCCGGTTTTCAGCCTCTCGAGCGACTGCTCGAAGTCCCTTTTCAGGTGCCCGGGCGAGACGCGCGGCCGGCCCTCGTACGGGTGGCAGCCCTTCGTGATCACGGTCAGCTCCTCGCGGATTCCGCGGGAGGCCATCCAGTTTCCGAGCACTTCCTCGCTCTTCCCGTAGTTCTCCGCGGTGTCGAATGCGGTGAAGCCCATCCCGTAGACCGAATCGAGCCACCGGGACTCGTCGCGGCCCTCGATCATCCCCGGATAGGCGCAGCCGAACACGAGCCGGGAGACCGGCCTATCGATGCCTCTGAGCGTCACATATTGCATGTCGGCCTCCGTCAGACGTTCGGGGTCCAGGCGTCGTAGTGGTAGACGGGGTGCAGCGCCTCGACCCACTCCGCGAGCTTCGCGGTGTAGTGCTCCTCGCGCTGCTTCTCGAGCGTCTCCTCCTTGAGCGCCTCGCGAATCTGATCGAGCGGCACCGCGCCGGGCGCGACGTCCGACTCGTAGCGGATGATGTGCACGCCGCTCTTTCCGACGACCGGCTTCGACACGTCCCCGACGTTCTCGAGCAGCATCGCGGCGTTCTTGAACGCCGGGTCCCACGTCGTCGACAAAGCGGACACGTAGTAGCCGCGCGTGCGGGTCGGCTCGTTCTTCATGCCGGGGTCCTCGCCGTATTCGTCGATCAGCGCCATGAAGTCCTCGCCGCCGTCGAGCTTCTCCTGTATGTCGTCGAGCTTCTGCCGGACGTTTGCGAGGCACGCGGCCTCGAGCGCCGGGAGCTCGGCCTTCGCGTCGGCGATCGAGGCCTCGACGCCGGCGATCTGGGCGCGGATCGCCTCCGGATCGCCGACGGCTTCGTCGTCGTCGGTCGCGGCGGCGAGGTCGTCGTTCAGCGACGAGAGCTCGGCCTCGAACGACTCGATCTGGCTCAGTTTCTCCTTGTACGGGTCGAGCGCGGAAGCCTCCGGGATCACGAGGATGTGCTTGACGGTGCGGAAGCCCTCGGGCATCCACGTGACCAGCGTGTCGCCGGTCATGTCGCTCTCAAAGTCGTCGAGGTAGCTCGCGTAATAGGCCTCGTCGTCCTCGACCTGCTGCTCGTAGACGGCCTGCAGCGCCTCGTCGGTGACCTCCGCGACCTCCGCGTCCGTCGAGGCGCGCAGCTTCTCGGCGATCTTCTGCGCCATCAGGTAGGAGGACAGCGATTCGTAGGTGTACCCCTCCTGATACAGCGCGAACGCGGCCTGCGCGGAGCGGACCTCCTCGGTCTTGCCGTCCATCTGCTGCGCGTAGCCCGCGAGGCTCCCGTCGTAGCCCTCGCGCGCCTCGGTCTCGATCTCGGCGATCTCGGCCTCGGTAAGCGTTATCCCGCGCGCCTCGGCCTCCTTCGACTGCGCCGCGCGCTCGAGCGCGTAGCCGACCGCGGACTGCTTGAGCGACTCGACCTGCTCCTCGCCGAAGCCCATGCCGTAGGACGCCGACATCTGGTAGTAGTAGGACAGCTCGTTGTAGAACTCGAGCAAAATGTCCTTGACGGCGACGGTTCCGCCGTCGTACTCCGCGAGCACGGTCTGATATTCCCTTTCGAGCTTCGCGCGATCCTCGTTCAGCTGCATGATGGGATCGACGCTGATCAGGTTGCAGCCCGACAGCATGATTGCGAGCGCGATCAGAAGCGCCGCCGGCGCGAGAAAAAACTTTCGCATGACAGGTATCCTCCCACATAAAAAACAGACGGGCGAGTGATCGCCTGTCTGCTATCTTATCACGAATTCCGCGGTTTCGCAAGGGTTTTTGACTCCGGGGGCCCCGTCAAAAAGCCCAAAACAGCCTCCGTCAGCGGTTGTTTACAGTTTGTCCACAAATCCCGGAAGTCCCGGCCCATCTCGACGCGCCGCCGGACGCGCGCGCTGACGCCGCGAAGCAAAATGTCGACCCCGCGCGCGCGCATCGAGTCGTCCTCGGTCGGCTGCACGACCAGGAGGTCCGAGACGACCGAAAACAGGTTGTGCTCGGCGCGCCTGCGAAGCGTCGACTTGCCGCGCGGCCGGAGCGGGCAGCCGATCAATACGACCCTCCCGACCGGGTATCGCTCCGCGAGCAGCAGCGCCCGGAGCGTCCCCTCGCCGGCGCCGATCAGCGAGAGCCCGTTCTCGGCCTCCTTCGCGCACAGGCGCTCGACGTCGCCCACCGGGTAAAGCACGCGGAAGCCCACGGCCTCCAGCGCCGGCTCAAGCGCCCGGAGGCGCCTCTCCGCGTCCTCCAAAAGCAGGCAGTTCCGCATGCGCGCTCCTTCCGGGGCGCCGGCGGCGCCCTAGTGGTGCCCGAGCTCCTTGATGACGTCCTTCTCGGCCATGACCAGCAGCCGGTCGCCGGCGAGTATCACGCTGGCAGGCTTCGGCGAGGCGTCCACCTGGCCGTTGCGGCGGATGGCGATGACGTTGACGCCCATGCGCTTCCTCAGTTCCAGCTGCGAAAGCGACTTTCCCTCCCACTCCACGGGCGGCGTGACCTCGACCATGAAGTAGTCCGGGGAGAGCTCTATGAAATCCAATATGTTGCCGGAAACGAGATTATGCGCGACGCGCTTGCCCATGTCCCGCTCGGGGTAGACGACCTTGTCCGCGCCGAGCTTCGAGAGCATTCTGCCGTGGATCTCGTCCTGCGCCTTGGCCACGATGTAGCCGACGCCCAATTCCTTCATCAGCATCGTCGCCATGCAGCTCGCCTTGATGTCGCCGCCGATGGCGACGACCGCGATGTCGAAATCGCGCACGCCCAGCTGAATGAGCGCCTCGCGGTTCACGCCGCTGGCCTGCACCGCGTGCGTGACCATGTCGCGCACCTCCTCGACGCGCTCGGCGTCGGCGTCGATCGCCAGCACGTTCGCGCCGATCCGGTAGAGCGTCGTCGCGACGGACGCCCCGAAGTGCCCGAGTCCAACCACCACAAACTGTTTCTTCGTCATGTTGTCCTTCTCCTTCGTCAACCGACCAATGTTCTGTCTTCCGGGTAGTGTATGATATCCGCGGCGGCCGCCTGCCTGCGCCCGAGCGCGAGCGTCAGGGTCAGCGGGCCGACGCGCCCCGTGTACATCGCGAGGATCAGGAACAGCCTCGCGGGCTGGCCGAGCGTGTTCGTGACGACCGACGAGACGCCGACCGTGCCCAGCGCCGAGGCGACCTCGAACATCAGGTCCAGGATGTGCTTCTCGGGGTGCAATAGCTGCAGCGCCATGATCTCCGTGAGCAGCACGCCCAGGCCGATGAACGCGATCGCCAGCGCGCGCCCGGGGGTGCCCTTCGGGATCGTGCGGCCGAACGCGGTCGGCTCGCTCCTGCCCTTGGCGACCATGCGCACCGTCAGAAACAGCACCGCGACGGTCGAGGTCTTGATGCCGCCGCCGGTCGACGCGGGCGACGCGCCGATGAACATCCACAGGACCGACAGGAATTTGCTGGCCGGGTGGAGCGCCGCCTGATCGATCGTGTTGAAGCCCGCGGTTCTCAGCGTGACCGACTGGAACAGCGCCGCCATCGCCTTCTGGAGGGGGTTCATCGGGCCGAGCGTGTTCGGGTTCCCCCATTCGACGACCATGAAAAACAGCCCGCCGCCAAAGAGCAGCACCGCCGTGAACGTCAACACCAGCTTCGTGTGCAGCCGGAACTTGCGGAACGAGCGGCTCGCGCGCACGTCCTGGAGCACGGAAAAGCCGAGGCCGCCGATCACGATCAGCGCCATCACGGTGAAGTTGATGATCGGATCAAATCGGAAATCTATGAGGCTCCGGTAGTTTCCGAGGATGTCGAACCCCGCGTTGCAAAACGCCGAGATCGCGTGGAACACCGAGTACCAAAGGCCCTTCCCGAGCCCCAAGATCGGCACGAAACGCGTCGCGAGCAGGAGCGCGCCGATGCCCTCGATCGTAAAGGCGCTGAAGATCACCCAGCGCATCAGCCGCACGAGCCCGCCGATGCGGTCCTCGTTCAGCGATTCCTGCAGCATCAGCCGCGTGCCGAGCGAAATGCGCTTGCCGAGCAGCATGAAGAAGATCGTCGCGGCCGCCATGAAGCCGAGGCCGCCGATCTGTATCAGCAATATGATGACGACGTGGCCGAACGTCGAGAACTCCGTGCCGGTGTCGCGGACGACGAGCCCCGTCACGCACACCGCGGAGGTCGACGTGAACAGCGCGTCCGGAAAGCCGACGCTTTCGCCGGTCGAGGAGGAGATGGGAAGCGTCAGGAGCAGCGCCCCGATCAGTATGACCGTCGCAAAACCCAGCGCGACCAGTCGAGTGGTGCTCGGCATCAACCTGACGCCGTTTTCAGACTGTGCCATGATACATCGTCTCTCCTATATCCGCTCCGGCCGCACGGCCTCCAGCAGCCTCTTGTAGTCCGCGCGCGAGAGCGCGTCGGTGCCCTCGGTCATGCACATGGCCGACGCGCTCGCGACGCCCATCGCGAATACCCGCTCAAGCTCCGCGTCCATCAGCAGGCCCGCCGCGAGCCCCGCGACCATCGCGTCCCCCGCGCCGACGGTCGAGCGCACCTCGACGTCGAGCGCGGGCGCGAACCAAGCCTCGTCCCTGTCCGCGATCACGGCGCCGCCGGAGCCCAAGGACACCGCGACGACCGAGACCCCCCGGCCGATCAGCTCGCGCGCGGCGTCCCGCACCTGTTCCCTCGTCTCGAGCGTCCGCCCGGCGAGCGCCTCGAGCTCATGCCGGTTCGGCTTGACGAGGTACGGCTTCGCCGCGATGCCGTGCCTGAGCGGCGCCCCGTCCGCGTCGAGTATCACGCGGCAGCCGAGGCCGTCGACCGCCCGGATCAGCTCCGCGTAGTATTCCTCCGGGCAGTTCGGAGGGAGCGACCCCGACAGGATCAGGGTGTCCGCCCCCTCCGCGCGCTCGGCGACCAACTGCGCCATCCTCCTGAGGTCCGCGTCGGAGACGGGGCGCCCGGAGCCGTTGAACTCCGTGACCGCGCCCTTTGCCTCGTCGAACACCTTGAGGTTCGTGCGCGTACGGCCCTCGAGCCAGACAAATTCGTAGGCGGTTCCGCTCTTCAAAAGCCGCGCCTCGAAGGTGCGCGCGCTCTCCCTGTGCATGAACGCCACGCACTCCGCGTCGAGCCCCAGCGCCGAGAGCGCCACCGCGACGTTGACGCCCTTGCCGCCCGCGTCGAACCGCTCGCCGGCGACGCGGTTCAGCCCCCCATATTTGAAGTTTTCCACCTGGAGCATATGATCTATGCTCGGATTCAGGCACACCGTCGCAATCACCGTATCGCTCCCAAAACGCATGGTATTCCCGCAAGCACCGCGCTTGCGAGAATACAGTATAGCACCGAACGTATAAATTTTCAATGAGCAAAAGGGCCGCCCCGCAAGGAGCGACCCGTTTGGATTTCTTTGGCAGCGGTTTTTTACCAGCAGTACGGGCATGGGCTGAATCCCTGATCCTGCACGAACTCCACGGTCACCTTGTCGCCGCCGGACATGCCGGCGCCGGAGCAGCTCGAGGATTTGTGGAACAGCGAGGGATTCGAGTCCCCGCTCAAGTCGATGTAGACCGCATCGACGGTGGTCGAGCCGCCGGAGCCGCCGCCGGAGCTGCCGCCGCCCGAGCCCTTGACGCAGACCGGGCAGGGGTCCTTGCCCATCGCGAGCGCGATCGCGAGGTAGCCGGACTTCGCCTCCGAGCCCGCGCAGGTCTTGCTGTAGTGGTAGTATTTGCTGTCCATCGTCGCGTACACCGTCTTGTAGGCGGCGCTCGCGCAGTCCGGGCAGGGCTTCTTGCCGTAGTTCAGCGCGGTCTCGAGCGTCACGTAGCTCGCCTCCGAGCCCGCGTGCTGCTTCGAGATGTGGAAGTACGTGCCGCCGATCGTCGCGTAGACCTTGATGCCGCTTTCGCCGCGGTTGAACGTCTCCGACGACTCCGGAACGCTTCCGTCGCCGCTCTCGGCCGCGGCCCTGCACACCGGGCAGACCTTGAGGCCGTACGCCAGCGCGCTCGCCGCCGTGCCCGCCTTCGCGCCGGAGCCGGCGTGCTCGGCGGTCGCGTGGAAGTACTGGTCGCCCGCGGCGGCGTAGACGGTGCGCTCGGCGACCTTCTTCGCGCAGATCGGGCAGGCGTCCTTGCCGTAGTTGAGCGCGGTCTCGAGCGTGATGTAGCTCGCCTCGGAGCCTGCGCAGCTCTCGAGCAGGTGGTAATACTTCCCGCTCTGGCTCGCGTACACCTTGATGCCGGACTTGCCGGGCGCGTACCCGACGTCGCCGGGCGTCTGCGTGCCGCCGGTGCTCGTCTTGACGCAGACCGGGCAGGCGGCGAAGCCGTGCATCAGGGCGTCCGCCAGCGTGCCGGCCTTCGCGTTCGTCATGCCGGAGCACGTCTGGTTGTAGTGATAGTACTTGCCGCCGGCGGTCGCGTAGACGGTCTTGTTCGCGATCGACGCGCAGACCGGGCACGCGGTCTTGCCCTCGGCGACGGCCGCCTCGAGCGTCACCTTCGTCGCGCCCGACATGCCGGAGCAGGTCTGGTTCGTGTGGTAGTACTTGCCCTTGTCGGTCCGGTAGACGCTGACGCCGGAGACGCTCTCGGTCTCCCCCGGCACCGTGTCCCCGCCGGAGACATTCTTCCAGCAGACCGGGCACTTCTCATAGCCGTAGGCGAGCGCCTGCGCGAGCGAGCCCGCGGTCGCGCCGGACATGCCGGAGCAGGTCGCGTAGGAATGGTAGTACTTGCCGTCCTTCGTCGCGTACACCTGGCGCCCGGCGTCCTTCGCGCAGACCGGGCACGCGGGCCTGCCCGCGGCGAGCATCGTCTTCAGCAGCACGCGGTCGGCGCCGGTCATGCCCTGGCAGCCGCTGTCGGTGTGGTAGTAGCGCCCGTTCGAGGTCGCGTATACGTACACGCCGTCCTCCGAGGTCTCCGGCGCGGTCGTGCCGCCGCCCGTGAGGTTCGACGGCAGCTTCACCTTGCCGATGCACACCGGGCAGGAGTCCTTGCCCATGACCATCGCGGCCGCGACGGGCAGCGCCTTCGCGCCCCGCATGCCGGAGCAGGTGCTGTCCTTGTGGTAGTATTTGCCGGTCTCCGTCGCGTAGACGATCTTCCCGGCGGCGGACGCGCACCTCGGGCAGGCGGTCTTGCCGGCCTTCAGCGCGGTCAGGAGCGTCACGTTCGATGCGCCCTTCATGTTGGAGCAGTCGCTCACCGTGTGGAAATAATTGCCGCCCTTCGTCGCCCAGACCTTGATGCCGCTTGCGTCCTTCGAGAGGCGGTTGATGTATTCCTGAAGCGCCTGGGTGTTGGGGGTGTTGGGGGTCTGGCCCCCGGTGCCGCCGATGCAGACCGGGCAGGCGGTCTTCCCCGCGAGCTTCGCGGCCTGCTCGGTGACGGGCGAGGCGTTCTTCATGCCGGAGCAGTCCGACTTGACGTGGTAATATCTGCCGTCGGTCGTCGCGTAATAGGTCGTGGCGTTGAAGCACAGCGGGCAGGGCGACTGGCCGCGGTTCTCCGCGAACTTGACCGTCACGTAGGATGCCGAGACGCCGGTGGGGATGTACGCGCAGTCCTTGACCGCGTGGTAGTAGATGCCGGTGGCCGGGCTGTAGACGTAGCCGGCGCCGGCGGTCTCGCTCGGGCCGATCGTCGTGCCGGGGAGCGGCGTCGCCGCCGCGCTCTCGAGCGGATTGACCGTCCCGGCCGCGTTGAAGGTCGAGGTCGGCGCAACCGAGGGCGCCGTCGAGACGATCGGCGTCGGCGTAACCGTGTGCAGCACCATGCCGGGCTTCGTCCCGGTCGGGTCGTCGTTCGCGCCGCCGGTCAGAAGCGCGATGATGATCCACAGGATCGCGATGAACCAGATCGCGGACACGGCGCTCACGCCGGCGCGGATCATCGTGTCGAACTGGCCGCGCCGCCACAGGAGGTATATGCCCAGAGGCGGGAACAGCACGAGCAGCGCGTAGGTGACCCAGTCGTTCTGGTCGATGTACTGCATGAAGGAGCTCTGCTCCTCCTCGCCCTCTATGTACTCGCCGTTTTCGTCGTAATAGCCCTCCTGGTAGTCCTCTTCCCCGTATTCGCTTTGGTCGTAGTCGCCTTCCTCGTAGTCGCCCTCCTCATAGTCGCCTTCGCCGTCCGCATAGGAATCCTCGCCGGCATAGCCGTCGTCGTAGCGTCCGTATTCGTCGTCGGCGCCATCGTCCGGATAAACTGCGTTCTCCTCGTCCATGCCCTCGGCCACGTCCACGCCCTCGCCGGACTTCAGGCCGAAGGGAAAGCGCTGTATCTCGCCGTCTCCCCAGCGGAAGGCAAGCCCCGCCTTCGAGATGTTGAACTTCAGTTTCCAGATTCTATGCGTTGCCATATACTGCACCTCGTCGCGGATACGCAAGATTTACATTGTCATACTTCCGTAATATTATCCTCTATAAGCATACACCATAACCCCGCGTCCGTCAATCGAATAAAACGAAAAAACCCGCCCGAAAAATGAACATTATCCGCGCCGAAGCCCCGAGAAAGTCATATTTCCGTGCATTTTTCGGGGGTGTGCCGAATTTTCCCATCAAATCTTCTCAAAGAATGACGATTCGCCCATTGCTTACATCTTTTCGCGTGTGTTATAATAAACTGTAATCATTGGGACTATGGGAGGGAACATACATGGCGAAGAAAAATAGCGGCCTTCGCGTCGGCGGCTACATCGTCCGTCCGCTGGGGCTCGTGTTGATCGGCATTCTGGTCGTCGCGCTGATCGCCGTGGGCGTCATGCTCATCATACGGCTGGTCGGCTCCTCCTACGAGCCCGACGTAACGCAGCAGAAACCCGTCGTTGCCGTCGTCACGCAGACGCCGGACGTGAATCCGGCCGCCCTGCAGGAGACGCCCGCGCCGACCCCCGCCGTGACGCCCACGCCCGCGCCGACGCCGGTCCCGACGCCGTCCCTGCGCTCCGCGACGATCCGCTCGCTCGGCGAGATCGCCGTCATGCCGAACCTTCTCGATTCCTCGCGCACCGAGACCAGCTACGACTTCACCCCGATGTTCGACTATATTCAGGACGTCGTCGGAAACGCCGACTTCACCGTCGGCGACATCGAGGGCCCGATGGACACGCGCCCCGAGAGCGCGTTCTCCGGCAAGGACCCGATGAACACGCCACCGCAGATCATGCTTGCGATGCGCAGCGCCGGCGTCGACATGCTGACGCTCGCGAACGACCACGCGCTCGACATGCTGTTTGACGGCCTCCTCAAGACCATCGAGAACTGCAAGCAGGCCGGGGGCTCCGGCGGCATGAAGTACGCCGGCGCGGCGGCTTCGCAGGCCGAGAAGGATTCGCCGAACATCGTCGAGATCAACGGCATCAACGTCGCCTTCCTCAACTATACGTCTACCCTGAACGGCAAGGAAAAGTCCTCGAGCTCCGACGCGCTGAAGTTCGGCGTGAACCTCGTCACGAAGTCGAGCAACGTCAAGGCCGACGTCCAGAAGGCGCGCGAAGCCGGCGCCGACGTCGTGATCGCGTACGCGAGCTGGGGCGACATGTTGAGCGCAAAGCCCAACGAGGAGCAGGAAATGATGTCCAAGGCGATGGTCGCCGCGGGCGTCGACGTCATCATCGGCTTCAACCCGCACACGGTGCAGCCCGCCTACTGGCTCACGGGCAAGCGCGACGACGGGACGGCGCAGAGGACGCTGTGCCTGTTCGCGACCGGCAACTTCCTCTCCGACATCCGCGAACAGTACTTCGACTCCGGCGTGATCTTCGAGTTCACGATTCAGGAGACGGACGGCGGCAAATTCGAGATCACCAGCCCGGCGTACATCCCGACCTGGGTCTGGCGCTACAAGAGGGAGAGCGGCTCGGGCTACGACTACCGCGTGCTCGCTGTCGGCGAATGGCTCGACGAGCGGCCGGAGGGCATGTCCGACGCCGACTACGCCAGGCTGAAGGCCGTCTGGACAGAGGTGCAGGGCACGATGTCGAAGGGCAACGCCGACGCGAAGGCGCTGGCGAACTGACCGAATTCAAACCGCGCGCCCCGCTCGATGCAAGTCGAACGGGGCGCTTTTTTCGGGAGGAATCATGGAGTTTTCCAAGGTGCTGCTTCAATGGTACGACCGCGAGAAGCGCGCTCTCCCGTTCCGCGGGACGAAGGACCCCTACCGCGTGTGGCTCTCGGAGATCATGCTCCAGCAGACGCGCGCCGAGGCGGTCGCCGTGCGCTACGAGGCGTTTCTCCGGCGGTTTCCGGACGTGCGCGCGCTCGCCGGGGCGGACGAGCAGGCCGTTCTGAAGGCGTGGGAGGGCATGGGCTATTACTCGCGCGCGCGGAACCTGCTGAAGGCGGCGAAGATCGCGGCCGAAAGCGGCTTTCCGCGCAGCGCCGAGGGGCTCCGCGCGCTGCCGGGCATCGGCGCGTACACCGCGGGCGCGATCGCGTCGATCGCGTTTAACCTCCCGGAGCCCGCGCTCGACGGGAATCAAATCCGCGTGCTCTCGCGCGTATTGCTGATCGGGGAGCCGATCTCCTCGCCCTCGCAGCTTCGCGAAGCGGCGCTCGCGCGCATCGACCGCGACCGGCCCGGCGACTACAACCAGGCGCTGATGGACCTGGGAAGCGGAGTCTGCATGCCGCGAAACCCCGGCTGCGGGCACTGCCCCGTGCGCGCGTTCTGCCGGGCCTTTGCGGAGGGCGATCCGGAGAGCTACCCGAAACTGCCCCCGCCGGTCGCGAGGCGCGAGGTCGCGCTGACCGTGATGCTTTTGTTCGTCGGGGGGCGCGTGCTCGTCCGGCAGCGACCGTCGAAGGGGCTGCTCGGCGGGCTTTGGGAGTTCCCGAACTTCGAGGGGGACGCGCTCCCGGAGCCGCTCGCCGGCGCGCATGCGCTCTCGGAGCTCAAACATGCGAGGCACGTGTTCACGCACCTCGTCTGGAACATGCGCGGCATCGCGGCGGAACTCCCGGCCGCCCCCGAGGGCTATCTGGCCGTCGGCGCGGAAGGGCTGAAGGCGCTGCCGTTCCCGACGGCGCTGCGCGCATACAGGGAGATCGCGCTGGACATGCTTTCCCCAAAAGGCTCTATCGCACCGTGACGAGGCACGCGTCGCGCCTTCCGTTTGCCGCGACCGCGAATACCTCGCAGCTTCCCGCGGACACCGCCGCGACGGTGCCGCCCTCGACCGTTGCGACGGACGGGTCCGCGCTCTCCCACCGGACGGACAGGTCGTCCGCCCATGCGGGGAACACGGCGGCGGAGAGCGCGGCGCTCTCCCCCGCGGCCAATTCCAGCGCCCGCGGCGAGACCTCGACCGACGCGGGCGCGATCGGGTACAGCGAGATCATCCCGACCTCGTAGCGGATCTTGGGGCCCAAGAGCCCCGCGACCTCGACCCGGAACCGCTGGTTCTGCACGTAGTCCCCGGGCGCGTCCGGCCGGAAGATCAGGCACGGGCCCGCGCCGTAATTGCCCTCGTCGATCCGGAAATAGCCGCCTTCGCCGGGGAAGCGATAGACCTCGCCCGTCCCGAGGTCCGTCACCGCCACGCGGACGTCGCCGATCGCGTATTTTTCCGGGTTCAGCACGATCGACCACGCGAGCTCCGGCGCCAGAAATTCCGCCGGAAACGCCCCGGCGCCCGGCCACGCGACGTAGTCCCAATCGCCCGGCTCGGCCTGCATGTCGTGCGCGTACATCGCGATGTAGCTGACGCCGGATGCCGCGCTCGCGAGCCCGAGCCCGGTCCGCGCCATCCGGGGGTTCAAGAGCCACCGCCTATGGCCGAGCGCGGCGAGGTTCGCGTCGCCCCCGTCGCGCGCAAAGTGCTCGACGGCGTCCCGAAGCACGCCGTCGCTCATCCAGTTGAGCTTCGCGATGTTCGAGCTCCGGGACGCGTACCGCGCCTTCTCGAAGAAGTCCGAGGGCATGTCCGACGGGCGCGCGGGGTCGTGGCTGACCGCATCGTTCGCCGCCTGCAAAACCGCGCCGTACTGCGCGATGTCGTTGAGCCGGTCGTCGAGCTCGACCGGCTCAAGCCCCGCGAGCCAGCGGAAGAAGTTGATGTAGTTAAGCGCGTCCTGGAGCGCGTCCGGCCGCACGCCGCCCGCGTCGTACGGCGCCGAAACCGACGGCCGGGACAGGTACAGCGCGCCCTCCGACCACTCGGAGATCAGGGCGTAGCGCCCCCGAACCTCGTCGCGCGTATGCGCGTGCGCGGCCGGAAGCAGCGTCAGCAGGACAAGCGCGATACAAAACCCGCGAATTCGCATTGTGCAACCCTTCCAAATCCGTTGATTGTTTCAGTATTCCGCGCAAAACCCAAAAATCCTCCCAAAAGGGCTTTTCAAACCGGGCGATTTCTGTTAAAATACATACTACGATGGCGTGTTAGGCGCTGACGGCGTTTGGGGACGCTCCCGCGTGGGGCGTTGCTTTTGCGCGCACGAGGAAACAATAACAGGGGGAATTTGCTCATGAAGGACTACCAGGCCAAAAACATTCGCAATATCGCCGTAGTCGGCCACGGCAGCGAGGGCAAGACGACGCTCGTCGAGGCCCTGCTTTTCTCGACCGGCGCGATTGACCGCCAGGGCCGCGTCGAGGACGGCACGACCACGACGGACAGCGAGCCCGAGGAGAAGCGGCGGCAAATTTCCCTGAGCGCCGCGGTCGCCCCGCTCGAGTGGAAGGACGTAAAGGTCAACCTGATCGACGTGCCCGGCTATTTCGACTTCGCCGGCGAGATGGTCGGCCCGCTCGCGGTCGCCGAGGGCGCGATCATCACGGTCGGCGCGGTCTCCGGCATGAACGTCGGCGCGGAAAAGGCGTGGGCGATGTGCGACAAGACGCGCACCTCGCGCATGATCGTCATCAACCAGATGGATCGCGAGAACGCGAATTTCTCCCGCGCGCTCAAGACCATTACCGATAAATACGGCAGCCATATCGCGCCGATCGAGATCCCGATCATGGAGGGCGGCAAGTTCACCGGCGTCGTGTGTGTCTTGGAGAACAAGGCGTTCGTCGGCGAGGGCAAGGCGCTCAAGGAGATCGACATCCCCGCGAACATGGCAAGCGACGTCGACGCCGCGCGCGAGGCCATCATGGAGGCCGCCGCGGGCGCGGACGACGAACTGATGGAGAAGTACTTCGAGGAGGGCGAGCTCTCCCCCGAGGAGATCATGCACGGGCTGCGCAAGGGCATCCTCGACGCGACGGTCGTCCCGGTCGTGTGCTGCTCCGGCATCACGCGCGTGGGGCTTGCGAAGCTGCTCGACAACCTGATCGACCTGATGCCCAGCCCCGCCGGAACCGAGCTCTCGGGCGTGAGCCCCAAGACCGGCGAACCCGAGACGCGCCCCTGCGAGGACAATCAGCCGTTCTCCGCGCGCGTGTTCAAGACGCTGGCCGACCCGTTCGTCGGAAAGCTGTCGCTTCTCAAGGTCACCTCGGGCGTTCTCGCGGGCGACACCGCGCTCTACAACGCGAACGCCGAGAAGATCGAGAAGGCCGGCAACCTCTACTTCCTGCGCGGCAACAAGCAGACGCCCGCCGCGAAGGTCGTCGCCGGCGACATCTGCGCGATCGCGAAGCTGACGACGGTCGCGACCGGCAATACGCTGTGCGATCCGAACAAGCCGATCAGGTTCGAGGAACTCGAGTTCCCGGCGCCGTGCCTGTCGATGGCCGTCTACGCGAAGAAGGCGGGCGAGGAGGACAAGATCTTCTCGGGCCTCAGCCGCCTGATGGAGGAGGACCCGACGATCCGCGTCGAGAAAAACGCCGAAACGACCGAATCCGTGCTCTCCGGCCTCGGCGAACTGCACATCGAGGTCATCGCGCGCAAGCTCGCGAACAAGTTCGGCGCAGAGTGCGTGCTGCAGTACCCGAAGATCCCCTACCGCGAGTCGATCCGCAAGAAGATCGACGTCCAGGGCCGCCACAAGAAGCAGTCCGGCGGACACGGCCAGTTCGGCGACGTGTGGATCGAGTTCCGCCCGAACGACGATCCGTCTGACACCGAGTTCCACTTCGAGGACGCGGTCGTCGGCGGCGTCGTGCCGCGCAACTTCATCCCCGCGGTCGAAAAGGGCCTGCGCGACAACATCAAGCGCGGCGTGCTGGCCGGCTTCCCGGTCGTCGGCCTGACCGCGAAGCTGCACGACGGCTCCTACCACGCGGTGGACTCCTCCGAAATGGCGTTCAAGACCGCCGCGCGCATCGCGTTCAAGAAGCTCGTCGACGCCTCGCCGGTGCTCTTGGAGCCGATCTACGGCGTCAAGGTGTTCGTACCCGACGAGTACATGGGCGACGTCATCGGCGACATGAACAAGCGCCGCGGCCGCATCATGGGCATGGCGCAGGAGAACGGGCTCCAGTGCGTGACCGCCGAGGCCCCGCTCGCCGAGATGTACAAGTACGCGACCGACCTGCGCTCGATGACGCAGGCGCGCGGGTTCTTCACGATGCAGTTCGAGCGGTACGAGGAGGTCCCCGCCGCCGACGCGAAGAAGATCATCGAGAATACGAAGCGCGAGGAGGAAGAGGAGGAGTAATTCCCCGATTCCCCAAACAACGCCCCGCCAAACGGCGGGGTTTTGTGTTATGGACATGCTTGATTGGCAATGCTATAATGGGTATATATGGGAGGGCGACCATGAAAAAGACCGGACTGGTGCTCGAGGGCGGCGGCATGCGCGGCATCTACACGGCGGGTGTGCTCGACGTGTTCCTCGAGGAGGGGCTCCGCTTCGACGGGCTGATCGGCGTGTCGGCGGGCGCGGTGCACGGAAGCACGTTCTTAGCCGGGCAGCACGGGCGGAGCATCCGCTATTTCGCGAAGTACTGCAGGGACCCGCGGTTCATGAGCGTCTTGTCGCTCGTGGCGACCGGGAACGCCGTCGGCAGGCGCTTCTGCTACCACGACATCCCCGACCGGCTCGACCCGTTCGACTTCGAGGCGTTCGAGAATTCGCCGACGGAGTTCTACGTCGCCGTGACGAACCTCGAGACCGGCGAGGCCGAGTACATTAAGCTGAAAAACCTCCGGGAAAACGTCGAGGTCGTGCGCGCGTCGGCGTCGATGCCCTACGTCTCGCGCGTCGTCCGGGTCAACGGAAAGAAATACCTCGACGGCGGCGTCGGCGACAGCGTGCCGCTCGGGGCGTCTGAAAAACTGGGGTTTTCGAAAAACGTCGTCGTGCTGACGCACGAGCGCGATTTCCCGATCGGCCCCCTGAGCATTCCGGCGCTCAACTGGCGCTACCGGAAGTACCCGCGGTTCCTGGAGGCGCTGAACTCGATGCCCGAGCGGTACAAAAAGCAGCTCGAGGCCGTCGAGGAGGCCGTGCGCCGGGGGACCGCGTTTTGCATCCGACCGGGCAAGAAGCCGCTCGTCCGAGACCTCGAGCGCGACCCGGAGCGGCTCCGCGCGCTCTACCGGCTCGGCAGGGAGGACGCGACCGCCGCCTTGCCCGAGCTCAGGCGCTTCCTCGGCGCCTTCTGAACAGCCACGCGCCGACCAGGAGCAGCACAAGCGTCATCCACGCGCCGCGGATCAGCCCGCCCTCGCCGCCGGTCAGCCAGTTCTCGGACACCGAGTACAGCGAAATCAGCGGCCGCGCGCCGGTCGATCCGCCGGGAAATGCGAGCAAAACGCCCGACGCGTAGCTCCACGCGAACCGGAAGCCGACCGACGCGCCGGCGCGCCCCCGCGCGCTCCACCGGGCGCACACGAGCCCCGTCAGCAGCATGTTCAGCGCGCCCACATAGCCGAGCGCCCAGCCGCCGGTGACCGCGAGGAACATCGCGGACGACGCGGCATAGCCCCAGACCGGCCGCGAAGCGGTGCCGAGCGCAAGCGTGCGCGCGAACCGCTCCTCGGCGAGCGACGCGAGGCCGTACACCGGCAGCATCCACAGCAGGTCCCACGACGGGGACGGCGCCTTCTCCATCGGCCGCATCGAATCCATCGCGAGAAACAGCACCGCGCCGACGGCGACCGAAAGCGCGCCCAGGAGCGTTCCGACCCCGAGCGGCTTCCATGAGAGCCGCGCGGGGCGCTTTTTTGCATACCAGAATATAAGCGCGTGCGAGAGCGCGACCGCGCCGAGGCTGCCGATCAGCGATATGATCCTCCCGTGGACGAGCCCCCGGACGGGCAGCGCCGTCGCCGCGTACGCCCACAGGCCGTACAGGATGTACGCAAGCAGCAGCTTCCACGGCGCTCGGACGCCGCCCTCCGGACGGAGCGCGAGCGTTTTCAGGCCGTTTAAGAACTTATTCCACCACCGCATGGATCAGCGCCGGAGCCTTCACCGGCTCCTCCGAGATCGAGATCGCGCGGTTGACGAGCGTCATCGCGCCGACGACGTCCGACCGCTCGCCCGCGTTAAGCGTCAGCACCGCGTCGCCGCGCCGCACCGGGTCGCCGATCCGCTTCTTCATCACGATGCCCACCGACAGGTCGAGCGCGTCCTCCTTGCGCTCGCGCCCGGCGCCCAACAGCTTCGCGGCGCTTCCGATGTCGCTCGTGCGGATCGCGGAGACGTATCCGTCCCTCGCCGCCGGCACGTCGATCCTGCGCCTCGCCTTCGGGAGAAGCGCCGTGTCGAAGCACACGCGCGGGTCGCCGCCCTGCGCCTCGATCATCTCGGCAAATTTCAGAAGCCCCTCGCCGGACGCGATCTTCTCCGAGAGCATGCGCTTCGCGGACTCGACGTCCGGGGCGATGCCGGCGTTCCGGAGCATGTGCGCGCCCAATTCCAGCGCGACCTCGAGCAGCGGCCCGCCGGCGCGCCCGGCGAGCACGTCGATCGCCTCCTCGACCTCGAGCGCGTTGCCGATGTACATGCCCAGCGGCTGGTCCATGTCCGTGATCAGCGCCGAGAAGCGGCGCCCGCTGAGGTTTCCGATGCGCACCATGTCGCGCGCGAGCTTTTCGGACTTCTCGAACGTGTCCATGATCGCGCCGGAGCCGGTCTTGACGTCGAGCACGACGACGTCCGCCCCCGCGGCGAGCTTCTTCGAAAGGATCGACGAAACGACGAGCGGCATGCAGTCGACCGTCTCGGTCACGTCCCGAAGCGCGTAGAGCACCTTGTCCGCGGGCGCGAGCGAGTGCGTCTGCCCAACGATCGCGCAGCCGACCCTCCGGACGATGTCCTTGAATTCCCCGACGCCGATGTCGATGTTCATGCCGGGGATCGACTCGAGCTTATCGAGCGTGCCGCCGGTGAAGCCGAGCCCGCGCCCGGACATCTTCGCGACCTTGAGCCCACACGCGGCCGTCAGCGGCACGAGGATCAGGCTCGTCGTGTCGCCGACGCCGCCGGTCGAGTGCTTGTCGGCCTTGACGCCCGGGATGTCGGAGAGGTCGAGCGCCTCGCCGGACTTCGCCATCGCCAGCGTCAGGGACAGCGTCTCGCGGTCGGTCATGCCGTGGATCGCGATCGCCATCAAGAGCGCCGAGAGCTGGTAGTCCGCCCAACTGCCGTCGGTCGCGCCCTTCACAAACGCGCGCACCTCCGCCTCGTTGAGCTCGCCTCCGAACCGCTTTTTGCGCAATATGTCAGAGGGTTTGATCGTCATCTGTCAGTTCCTTTCTCCACCGCTCGAGCTTTTGGGCGTACGGAAGCGTGTAGGCCGGGCTCGTCGACGGGAGCCGGGCCCACGGCCGGTCGCCGAGCGCACCCCCGCAGAGCCGGAAGAACAGCGCCTCCGCCGTACCCCCGTTGAACAGCACGCGCCGTATGCCGGGGTATCGCTCGAAAAAGCCCCGGAAGTCGTTCGGCTCGACGGAGCGTATGTTGCTGTCGAGCGAGCCCTCGCGCTCGCAGCTCCCGCACACGTCCCAGAGCGCGACGCGGTTTTTCAGGAGCAGCGCCTTCTTGTCCTCGATCGTCTTGGGCAGTTCCGCCTCGAACACCTCCGCGAGGATCCTCCAGAACGCGTTTCTCGGGTGCCCGTAGAAAAATCCCGCCCGGAGCGACTCGACGCTCGGCGCGGTCCCCACGATCAGCGTCCGGCAGTTTGCGTCCGCGACCGGGGCGTAGCTTGCAATTCTCTCCATGCGCCCATTATAGCAGAAATCGCCGCAAAAGGAAAGTTGCCCTTTTCAAATCCCAGGTTATCATGTATAATTGACGCAACAGGATCAAAGGAGAGTGTTTTCGTGGACGGGTTGCACCAAAAAAAGGCGTTTATCATCGATATGGACGGCGTCATCTACCACGGCAACCTGCTCTTGCCCGGCGCACGCGAATTTGTGAACTGGCTCGAGGACAACGGCAAGGAATACATCTTTCTGACCAATTCGTCGGAGCGCTCCCAGAAGGAGCTCAAGCAGAAGCTGAACCGGCTCGGCCTCGACGTCGGCGAACAGCACTTTTACACAAGCGCGCTGGCGACCGCCAGCTATTTGAAGAGCGATTGCCCCGGCGGTTCCGCCTATGTGATCGGCGAGGCCGGGCTCGTGGGCGCGCTCTACGACGCCGGCTATTCGATGAACGACGTGAATCCCGACTACGTCGTCGTCGGCGAGACCAGCGGCTACAGCTACGACAAGATTCTGAAGGCCGTCCGGCTCGTGCGCAACGGCGCGAAGCTGATCGGCACGAACCCGGACGTGACCGGCCCCATCGAGAACGGCATCGCGCCGGCCTGCCGCGCGCTGATCGCGCCGATCGAGATGGCCGCGAACCGGCACGCGTACTTCATCGGAAAGCCGAATCCGCTGATGATGCGCCACGCGCAGAAGCGCCTGAACGCGGGCGCCGAGGAGACCGTGATCATCGGCGACCGCATGGACACCGACATCGTCGCGGGCATCGAGTCCGGCCTCGACACGGTGCTGGTGCTCTCGGGCGTGACGTCCCTGGAGAGCATGGCCACCTACCCCTATCAGCCGCGCTATGTGCTCGGCGGCGTGGGCGACATCCCGGCCAAGGCGCCTCCCCTGAGGGTCAGGACATGAAAAAGAAAATACTGCTTGTGACGACCACGCACACCGGCTGCGGCCACAAGTCGATCTCCGATTCGCTGATGGACTGGCTCAAGGAGATGCCGGAGATACAGGTCGTGCAGATCGACGGCTTCGAGCAGCTCGTCAGCAAGCATGTGAAGACGATCGGCGACAGCTACGGCGTCGTCACGCGCCACGCGAAGTTCCTCTGGAAGTGGACGTGGGATTTCGGCACGCGCTTCAACGACGCCTACTGCGACTTGATGTCCACCTGGTCGGAGAAGCGGTTCCTCGAAATCATCGAGCGCGAGAAGCCGGACGTGGTGCTCACGACCCACCCGATGTTCAACTCGTCGCTCTTGAGCGTGTGCGAGCGCAACGGCCTGAAGCTGCCGTTCGTGTCTGTGCAGGCGGACCCGGTGACGGTGCACCCGTCCTGGTGCGACCCGCGCGCGGCGCTGACGATCTGCGCGACCGACGAGGCCGCCCAGCTGACCAGGCGCTACGGCGTTCCGAAGGAGCGGATTCTGAAAATCGGCTTTCCGACCCGCCGGCGCTTCACCGACCTCGCGCAGAAGATCGACAAGCTCCCCT
>ENA-UOUL01002659-UOUL01002659.1-bioreactor-metagenome-genome-assembly--contig:-NODE-2659-length-20311-cov-2.947069_pt1 | contig 20311 bp, 23 predicted proteins | sample MGYA00249838_ERZ747220 | MGnify/ENA primary metagenome ERZ747220 (study PRJEB28778, sample SAMN05720191) | bioreactor metagenome | isolation source: Anaerobic biogas reactor | place: USA:Washington...
CCGTCCCTGAGGGACGTGTGCGGCTGCGCTTCAGGCGTCACGGTCTACCAGTCCCTCGCGGAGAGCGAAGAGCGCCGTCCCTGAGGGACGTGTGCGGCTGCGCTTCAGGCGTCACGGTCTACCAGTCCCTCGCGGAGAGCGAAGAGCGCCGCTTGCGTGCGGCTGCGCAGGCCCAGCTTGGCGAGGAGGCTGGAGACGTGCGACTTCACCGTGGCCTCGGCGACGTCGAGCCGCTGGGCGATGGCCTTGTTCGTCATGCCCTTCGCGACCAGCGACAGCACCTCGGACTCGCGCTCGGTCAGGGGCTCGCGCAGCTTGGGCCCGCGCACCTCGCGCACGAGGCGCGCCTGGGCGCGGGGGTCGAGGCGGACCTCGCCCCTGGCGGCGGCCCTCACGGCCTCGAAGAGCTCGTCGGGGCGCGACTCCTTGAGCATGTAGCCGGCCGCGCCGGCCTCGATGACGTCGACGACCATGCGGTCCTCGAGGACCGAGGTGAGCGCGACGACCTCGACGTCGGGGAAGCGGCTCCTCAGCTCGCGCGTGGCCTCGACGCCGTCCATCACCGGCATCAGCAGGTCCATGACGACGACGTCCGGCCTCAGGCTCTCGACGAGGTCCAAGGCCTCGCGGCCGTTGCCGGCCTCGCCCACGACCTCTAGGTCGGGCTCCAGGCCGAAGGCGAGCCTGAGGCCCTTCCTCACCACCGTGTGATCGTCTACGAGCAGGACGCGGACCTTGGTCATGGAGATCTCCGTGGCAAGGCTACCGCCACCGCGGCGAGGGGGTCGTCCGACTTTGGGCGGAGCCGCCGTCCCCCCGTAGGAGAGGCGCGCGGCCAGACTTCCTCCTCTACGCCGGCGCGGGCGCAGGGACCTAGGCTCAGGGCAGAAGGAGGAGGCGAGAGTGAACATGACGAGGGACAAGAACCAGACCGCGGCGCTCGTGCTCATCGCCGTCGGCGTCATCGCGCTGCTCGGCACGCTCGGGGTGTTCCGCTTCGTGGGCGACCTGCTCGGCGCCCTGCTGTTCGGCGGGCTGGCCTACTTCGCGTACACCGAGGGCAGCCGGCGCGGCAACGCCGCCTGGCGCCTCGCGGCGATCCCGCTGGCCGGCTTGGCCATCGCGGCCATCGCGCCGTTCAACCTCGGCGGCGGCGCCTTCCTGGCCTCGCTGGGCCTGGCGTTCGCCGTCTACTGGTACGAGGACAAGACCCGTTGGTGGGCGCTGATCCCCGCCGGCACGCTGGCCACGCTCGGCCTGGTGGCGTTCTTCGAGGGCGTGCTGGGCGCCTCGGCCGGCTGGCTGTTCCTGATCGGCATGGCCCTGACGTTCTTCGCGCTCACGCGCCTCGAGGTCGAGCCGCAGCCGTGGGCGATCTGGCCCGCGGCCGGCCTGGCGCTGCTGGCGCTGTTCGGCTTCATGGACGGGCGCGGCGGCTGGGTCCTGCCGCTGCTGCTGATCGCCGCCGGCGCCGTGATGCTCCTGCGCGACGAGGGCCTCTTCGGCATCAGCGTGAAGGTCAAGCGCAGCGGTCCGCGCCAGGCCGACGAGCCGCCGGCGGCGCCGACCGTCGACGTCGAGCCGCCCCCGCCCGCCCCGCAGCCCCCGGCCGCGGACGGCGACCGGGGAGCCGGGACCGGCCAGGCCTGAGCTCGGAGGGGCGCGGCGCGCGCCGCGCCCGGGCCAGAGGCCCGCAGCCGGGGCTCGCCTCCGGCCCGGACCCCGACGCCCGCTACTCGAGGAGGGTGCGGGCGTCGGGGTCGATCACGTAGAAGCTCTCGGCCTCGGTGAGGCGCTTGCGCCAGGCGCGCGTCTGCTCGTCGGGCTCGGGCGCGCCGGGCTTCGGCTCCAGGGTCTCGACGTCCCAGAGCTTCTCCCACTGCGCGAACAGGACGGCCGTCTGGCTGCGGTGGGCGGCGAGGGCGGCGACCTTCCGACGGTAGACGCCGCGGATGTCGCTGACGACGTGGGGCGCGCCCAGCGCGCCGCCCTCCTGGCCCCAACGCGGGTTGTTCTCCCCGCCCACGGCGACGCCGAGCAGGCGCGGGCGCTCCTCGCGCGGCAGACCGCGCACGGCCAGCACGGTGGCGTGCCCCAGCGCGTCGTGGTCGGGGTGCACGCCGTAGCCCGGGTAGAACGTGACCACGGTGCTGGGGCGCAGGCGGCGGATGACGTCGCGGATGCGGCCGGCGAGCTCGTCGGGGTCCTCGAACTCGATGCACTTGTCGCGCAGGCCGAGGAACTCGACCTCGATGCCGAGGACCTCGGCGGCGGCGGCCATCTCGGCCGTGCGGATGTCCCGCAGGGACTCGCGGCTGGCGATGGGCGGGTTGCCCATGCGGCGGCCCATGTCGCCGTAGGTGCCGCACAGGTAGGTGGCGGGGACGCCGGCGTCGGCGCACAGGGCGAGCGTGCCGCCCGTGGAGAACGTCTCGTCGTCGGGGTGGGGGAGGACGACGAGCAGGCCCGTCTCGGCGGCGGGGTCGAACGGCTGCATCTCAGGCCTCCCTGAAGGGCGTGCGCGAGACCTGCAGCGCCACCGTGAGCTGGCCCTCGGCGTCGTAGCCGGCCATGAGCAGCTCGTCGCGCTCGTTGACCTCGTAGTGCGTGAGGCCGTCGGCGTACACCCAGCCGTTCTCGAGCTTGAGCCCGACGCGGTACGGCCCCTCGCCGCGTATGGCGCCGCGAGAGTAGTTGACGATCGCGTTGCGCACGAAGGCGATCACCGGCGGCCGCTTCTCGGGGCCCATCAAGGTGTAGGAGCCGGTCGTGGTCTCGAGGTGCAGGTAGACGTCGGCCTGGGCGCGCCGGTCGAGCTCGTCCTGCACGGCCTGCCTGTCGATGACTCGCACATCATCCTCCACAGCCCGCCGGGTGGGCGGACGGTCGAGCATAACGCCTGGGTGGTCGTGCTCCCCGCCAGGCCCGCGCCGGTGGCGCGGACTACCGGCGGCGGTAACATCGCGCCATGAACGAGCTCCAGGCCGTCCAGAGCGAGCTCGAGCGCTCCGGGCTCGACGGTTGGCTGGTCTACGACTTCCGCGGCTCGAACGCCGTGGCCAGGCCCCTCCTCCGCGCCCTTCTCGGCGAGCGCCTCGGGAGCCGGCGCGTGTTCCTGGCCGTGCCCAGCTCCGGGACGCCGGTCCTGCTGGCGCACGCGATCGAGGCCGGCACGCTCTCCGGCGCCCGCGGCGTCGAGACGCGCGTGTACGCCAGCAGCGAGAGCCTCGACGCCGAGCTGCGGCGGGCCCTGGCCGGCATGCGCCGCGTCGCGATGGAGTACTCGCCGCGCGGCGACAATCCCTACGTCGGCACCGTCGACGCCGGGACCGTGGAGCGCGTGCGGTCCCTGGGCGTCGAGGTCGTGGGCTCGGGCGACGTGGCCCAGACGCTGCAGCTCTGGGACGAGCGTCGCCTCGACCAGCACCTGGAGGCCGTCGAGGTCGTGATGCGCGCCAAGGACGCCGCGTTCGGCTTCATGGGCGAGGCCCTGTCCCTGGGCCGCAGCGTGACCGAGTCGTCCGTACAGCGCGTGATCCTCGACGTCTTCGACCAGGCGGGCTGCGTGTACGACCACGCCCCGAACGTGAGCTTCGGCGCCCACGCGGGCGACCCCCACCACTCGCCCGGCCCGGGCGAGGGCGACCGCGACCTCCGCGAGGGCGACGTCGTGCTCGTCGACCTGTGGTGTCGGCTGCCGGAGGAGGGCGCGCCCTACGCCGACGTGACGTGGATGGGTCACGCCGGGGCCCCGAGCGAGCGCGTGCTGCGGGCCTTCGAGGCCGTGAAGGCCGCGCGCGACGCCGCGTTCGTGGCGATCGCCGACGCCTACGCCGAGGGACGCTGGCCCACCGGCGCCGAGGCCGACCGCGCGGCGCGCGGCGTGCTGACCGCCGCCGGCTACGCGGAGCAGTTCACGCACCGCACCGGCCACAGCCTCGGCTCCGACTCGCCGCACGGGCTGGCCGCGCACCTCGACTCCTTCGAGACGCTCGACGAGCGCCTCCTCAGGCCCGGCCTCGGCTTCACGATCGAGCCGGGCGTCTACTTCCCCGACTTCGGCGTGCGCTGCGAGATGAACGTCTTCCTCGACGAGGAGGGTCCGCGCGCGACCACCGACCTGCAGGGCGACCTGGAGGTGCTCCCGTAGCCGCTGCGCGCGTCCCGCTCGTCGTCGTGGGCGACTACGCCTGGGACGTGCTGATCCAGGCGAACACCGAGCTGCTCGCGGGCGGCGACATCTACGGCGAGGTGCAGCTCGCCCCCGGCGGCAGCGCCGCGAACGCGGCCGTGTGGGCCCGGCGCTGCGGCCTGCCGACGCGCTTCATCGGCAAGATCGGCAACGACAGGTTCGGCCGCCTCGCCCAGGAGGAGCTGATGGAGGAGGAGGTCGGGGCCGTGTGGCTGCACTCCGACACCCACCACACCGGCTCGGTCGCCGTCTGGATCGACCACCAGGGCCAGCGCTCGATGGTCTCGGGCAAGGGCGCCGACCACTACCTCCTGCCGGGCGAGCTGCCGGTGCAGCTCCTGCGCCGGGCCGGGCACGTGCACCTCTCGGCGTGGTCGTTCTTCGGCGACCCGCCGCGCGCGGCCGCCCGGCGGGCGGCGCAGGTCGCGAAGGAGGCGGGCGCGACGCTGTCGTTCGACCCCGGCTCGTTCCAGATGATCCAGGACATCGGCGTCGAGGCGTTCGTCGGCTCCTCGGCCGACCTCGGCTTCGACCTGCTGTTCCCGAACGCCGAGGAGGGCGAGGCGCTGACCGGCGAGACCGACCCCGAGCGGGTGTGCCGGCGCCTCACCGAGCTCTATCCCGGCGCGGCCGTAGCGCTGAAGCTGGACTCCGACGGCGCCTACTACTTCGACGGGGGCCGCGGCACGCACGTCGGCCCGGCGCCCGGCCGCCTCGTCGACGCGACCGGCGCCGGCGACGCGTTCGCCGGCGCCTTCCTGGCCGCCTGGCTCCGCGGCGTGACGCCGGTGCGGGCCGCGGCGCTCGCGAACGCGGTCTCCGCCTGGGTGATCGAGAGGGTCGGCGCCAGGCCCGCGCCCGACAAGGCGCTCGGTCCGGTGCTGGCCGCCTGCGAGGAGGCCGTGCGCGCCGCGGGCTGGGACGAGGCCGGGGACTGAGCTTGCCGGCCGCGCCGCGCGTCCTCGTCGTCCTCTGCCACCCGGACGAGGGCAGCCTGGGCGCCGCGTTGGCCGCGGCCGCCCTGGCGGGCGCGCGGGAGGCGGGCGCCGTGACCGTCCTCCACGACCTCTACTGCGACGGCTTCGACCCGCGGCTGGCCGCCGCCGAGGTGGCCGGACCGACCTTCGCCGACGCGCTGGCCGAGCGCTACGCGGCCGACCTGCTCGGCGCCGACGCGGTCGTCGTCGTGCACCCCGTCTGGTTCTTCGGCCCGCCGGCAGCCCTCAAGGGCTGGGTCGAGCGGGTCGTGCGCGAGGGCGTGGCCTTCGACGTCGGCGAGGGCGGCGCCGTGACCGGCAGGCTCACCGCGGGCGCAGCGCTCGTCGTCACGACCGGCAACGCCGGAGCGGCCACCGAGGCGGCGCTCGGCGACCCGGTCACGCGGTTCTGGCGCGACGTCGTGTTCGGACCCGCCGGCGTGGCGTCCACTCGCCGGTTGGCGTTCGCGCCGGTGCGCGGCAGCTCCGCGGAGGCGAGGGCGGCCTGGCTCGCGGCGACGCGCCGGGAGGCGGCTACCCTCGTGGGCGGCGTCCGGGCGTATGTTGGCTCGCACCGTGTCGAGCGAAGGCGGCCTGACGAACCCAGCTAGCCCGGTCCCCGGCGCCGACGCCGCGAAGGGCGGCGGCCGGGAGGCGGGCGCCGTGCGCGGCGCGGGCGCCACTCACGCCGGCGACGCCGCGGCGGTCCAGACGCGTCGCGGCCTGGTCCTGGCGTTCCTGATGACGACGATGGCCCTCGGCTCGATCGAGGGCACGATCGTGGCGACGGCGATGCCGAGCATCGTCGCCGCCTTGGGCGGGTTCGAGCTCTACTCCTGGGTCTTCGCCTCGTACCTGCTCACGCAGGCCGTGTTCACGCCGATCTCGGGCGGGATCGCCGACAAGGTCGGCCGCAAGCCCGTGCTCATGGTCAGCGTCGCGCTGTTCCTGGCGGCGTCGGTGGCGTGCGGCTTCGCCGGCAGCATGCGGGACCTGATCCTGTTCCGCTTCGTGCAGGGCGTGGGCGCCGCCGGCTTCAGCACGATGGTCGTGACCCTCGCCGGCGACCTCTACACGGTGCGCGAGCGCGGGCGCATCCAGGCCTACCTCGCCAGCGTGTGGGGCGTCTCCTCCGTGGTCGGGCCGCTGCTGGGCGGGCTGATCGTCGCGAACGTCGACTGGGCGTGGGTGTTCTGGTTCAGCGTCCCGTTCGGGCTCGTGGCGCTCCTCGGCATCGGCAGCTTCCTGCGCGAGAAGGTCAGCCGGACCGGCGCGCGGGTCGACGTGGCGGGGTCGGCCCTCCTCCTCGTGGCCGTCTCGGGCCTGATGGTCCTGTTGAACATGGGCGGCAGGCTCGAGCCGGCGGCGGCCTGGGCGCTGGGCGCGGTCGTGGCGGCGGCCGCGGCCGTCCTGGTGCGTCACCTGCGACGGCGCCAAGGCGGCGTGCTGCCCGTCGACCTGTGGCGCGACGGCCTGATCCTCCTCGCGAACGTCAGCGCGTTCGTCGCCGGCATCGTGATGATCGGCGTGATCACGTACGTGCCGCCGTACGTCCAGGGCGTGATGGGCTACGCGCCGCTCGTGGCCGGCTTCGCCCTCTCGACGATGTCGCTGGGCTGGCCCGTGGCCTCCTCGATCTGCGGACGGCTGCTGATCCCGCTCGGGCCCGCCAACACCGCCCGCATCGGCGGCGCCGCGGGCGCGGTCGGCGGGATCATGTACCTGTTCCTGCGGCCCGAGCTGGGCCCGGTGTGGGTGGCCGCCGCCTCGTTCGGGATCGGCGTGGCCATGGGCTTCATCAACACGTCCTCGATCGTCACGATCCAGGCGACGGTGACGTGGGACCGGCGAGCGAGCGCCACGGCGGCGAACCTGCTGATGCGGCTGATGGGCAACTCCGTGGGCGCCGCCCTGCTAGGCGGCGTGCTCAACGCGGCGGTAGTCGCCGGCATAGCGCGGGCGGGGGCGCAGGACACGCTGGACCTGAGCTCCGTCGAGAGGCTGCTGAACCCGGCGGGAGCCGCCGCCGGCGGGCCGGAGCTGGGAGGCGCGGCCCAGGCGCTCCTGCAGGAGCTGCTGGCGGGCGGCATCGAGCGGGTGTTCGTGATCACGTGCGTGGGCGCGCTGCTGCTGTTCGTGCTCACGCTGCTGTGGCCGCGCTCGCGCCGGCTGGAGTGAGGCGCTCCGCGTCGCGCCGTTCCGGAGCGGGCCGAGCGAGGCTCGGGACGTCGCTCCGCTCCGGGTCAGGCCGCGCGAGGCGACGCTTCCCCTCGGCCGCCGTGCCTGGCAGCGCTTCCCTGACCCCCCCACGGGCCCGTCGCTCGAGCTCTCGGACACTAGCGCAGCAGCGCGTCGATACCCGCCAGCAGCGCCAGGTGCGCGGGGTAGAAGAGCCACGGCAGGCGGCCGCTCCGCGGCAGGGCTACGGGCAGCCGGGAGACGAGGAACGGCAGCGGCAGCGCGACCAGCGCCGCCGGCCACACGACCCACGGGTGGTTCTGCCAGGCGACGAGGAGCCCGGCGGCGAGGAGGGCGAACGGGTCGCGCGAGCGCAGCGCCCACCACCACACGACGACGAGCGCGACGCCGCGGGGCCCGTACTCGACGAACGAGGACGTGACGAGCGCCGCGGCCAGGCCGGCGGGCAGCAGCAGGGGGGAGCGGGCCTCGAGCTCCTCGCGCCGCGTGACGAGGGTCAGCACCGCGGCGCCGAGGAACAGCGTGCCGAGGATGTTGACGACGAACCTGTCGAACGCCAGCCAGTGGGGCACCTGCGAGACCGCGCACCACAGCAGCAGCGGCGCGAGGTAGCGCCGCGGGTCGACCCCGCGGCGCGCGACGTTGTAGGCCAGCAGGAAGGCGAAGAGCGGCCACGCGACACGGCCCACCGCGCGCAGCGGCAGCGCGTCGTGGGTGGACAGGAGCACGGCGCCCACGTGGTCGACGACCATCGTCGCGATCGCGACCCAGCGCAGGGCCTCCTGCTGGCCCGAGGTGAGCTCGAGGCGTGGCCCCCGCAGGCGGCTGCCGGTCACGGCGTGCACGACAGCAGCCTAGCGGGGGCCGGCGAGCGCGCCCGTGCGGGCGCGTCTCGAGGGGTCGTCCGGCGGTCGTGCCCGTCGCCGGTGGGCGGCTCGGTCGGTGACCGCGCCCTCCTTCGTGGCTACCTCAGTCGGCGACCTCGAAGACCATGAAGCCGTCGGAGGCGTGCGTGTCGACGGAGAGCGCGCGCCACGCCACGACGTAGGTGCCGGGGGAGAGCGGCTCGGCGAGGACGAGCGTCAGCTCGTCGTGGGCGCCGCTGCCGGGGTCGGCGATCGCGGGCACCTGTCCGGTCGCGAAGCCGGGGTCCGCCATCGCGGCGACCGCGACCGCCTCCGCCTGCGCCAGGACCGCGGGGTCCAGGTCGGCGGCGGGGCCGTGGTCGTGACCGTCGTCGGCGTGGTCGTGGTCCTCGGCCTGACCGTGGTCGTGGGCCGCGGCGCCGAGGGCGGCGACGGCCTCATCGAGCCGGAAGACCTTGAAGGTCGAGAACCCGACCTCCACCGCCTCGCTGAAGCGCAGCGTCACGGCTTCGACAGGGCCGCTCACGCTGGCGCCGTGCGCCGGGTCGCTCGCGTCGAGGTGCGCGTGCGCCAGGGCGGCGGCCAGCAGCGTCAGGGAGGCGAACGCCGACAGAGAGGTGAGTGCTCTGCGCATGTCGCGAGCATAGCCTCGGCCGCGCGCGGCGCCAATGGCGAGCGAACCGCCCCCGACGCTAGCCCGTCGCCATCGTCCGGTCGGAGCGCCGGGACGGCCGCTCGCGGCGGCGTCGGTTACAGTCGCAGGGGCTGAGGTACGCCTTGCTGATCCTAGTCAAGTCACTCTCCTGGACGGCCCTCACGGCGATGATCGGGGCCGCCCTGTGGCGCTACTGGCTGGCGCCGGACGAGCGGCCGTCGGCGGCCGTGGTCTGGGCCTCGGCCGCGGCGCTGGCGCTGCTGGCCCTCGCCGAGCTGTGGCTCACCCTCACGCAGGTGATCCCCACCGCCGACCCGGCCCTGTGGTGGCGCTACGCCACCACGACGGCCCACGGGCACGCCGTGGCGTGGCGGCTGGTGGCAGCGGCCCTGTTCGCCCTGGCCACGACGCTGCTGCCGCGCCGCGGGTGGCCCGTCGCCCTGGTCCTGGGGGTGTGGCTGTGCTTCGGCTTCAGCCGCCTCAGCCACGCCGCGGCGATGGGCGGCTCCGTACCGCTGCTCGTCGACCTCGCGCACCTGCTCGGCGCCGCGACGTGGGCGGGCGCGGTGTGGTGGGTGGGGCTGCGCCGCGGCGCGCCCGGGCTGCCCGAGCTGGAGCGGGTCTCGCGGCTGGCGACCTGGGTGGTGGCGGGCCTGGCCTTGACCGGCGTGCTGAGCGCGCTCGTGCACGCCGGCGACCCGCCGCGCTTCTTCGCCTCGACGTACGCTGCGGCGCTGGCGGTGAAGCTAGGGCTCGTCGCCGTCACGCTGGGCCTGGCGGCGGCGAACCGCTTCGTCCTGCTGCCGCGGGCACGGGCCGGGGGCGACGGGATCCGCTCCGCGCTCCACGCCGAGAGCGTGCTGCTCGCCGCCGTCCTGGTGGCCACCGCCTGGTTGTCTACCTCCCCGGTGCCGCACGGCGCCGTGGCGGAGGTGGACGTGCTCGAGAACGCGAGGCGGGTGATCGAGCATCTCACGCGCTGACGGCGTCCTGGGCGGGCTCCGGGCGAGCGTCCCCATCGCCCTCGGCTACTTCCCTGTCGCGGTCTCGTTCGGCGTCGTCGCGGCGCGGGCCGGACTCAGCCTGCTGGAGGCGGCCCTGCTGTCGCTGGTGGTCTTCGCCGGCGCGAGCCAGTTCGTGGCGGTCGCGCTCGTGGCCGGCGGGGCTGGCCCGCTGGTCACGTTCCTGTCGCTGCTGGCGATGAACGTGCGGCACGTCTTCTACGGGCCGTCCCTGACGGGTCGCCTCGGCGGGCGGCCCGTGCCCGGCCGGCCATGGCTGTGGGGCTCGTTCCTCACCGACGAGGTGTTCGCCGCGTCGGTCGCGGCGGTGGACCGCGACCCCGCCCGCGTCGGCGACCGCTGGCTGCTCGGCCTGGGCCTCGGCGCCTACCTGGCCTGGGCCGGCGGGACGTTCGTCGGGGTGCTGGGCGGGAGCGCGTCGGCCCGCTTCCCGGCCGTCGACGCGGCGCTCGGGTTCATGCTGACGGCGCTCTTCCTGACGCTCCTGCTGGCGCTCGTCGACACGGCCCGCCTTGGCGTCGCCGTCGTGGCCGGCGTGGTCTGCCTGACGGGCTCCCTCTTGTCGACCACGGCCACGGGGATCCCCGCCGGCATGGTGGCGGGGGCGCTCTACGGCGCGTCGCGCGCGCGTCCCGGGCTCGCGGGGGCGCCGTGAGCCCGGCCGTGCTGGCGGCGTGCCTGCTGGCCGGCGTGGGGACGTGGGCTCTGCGCGTCGTGCCGCTGCTGCTGGCGCGTCGCCGCGCCGAGGGCGCGGGGGAGAGGCCGGGTCCGCTCAGGCCGTACGTCGACGGCTTCCTGTCGGCGATAGCCGTGGCCTCCGTGGCCGCGCTGCTGGTGTCCGGCCTGGAGCCCTACCTCGTGCGTGCGGCGGGCGAGGTAGGCGCCGGCGCGACGGGCGCGGCGCTGCGCGAGGTCGCGGCGCTGGCCGCCGGCCTCGGCGCCACCGCGGGCGCGTACCTGTGGCGACGCGACGTGGCGCTGGGGACGGTCGGGGGCGCGGCCGCCTACGGGTTGGCCGCCTGGCTGCTGGGGGTGTGAGGACCCGCCGTGTAGTGGTCACGGGGTGGTCACACGGTGACCATATAGGGACCGACTCCAGGCCTGCCGTCAGGGTTCAGCCCCTGAGCAGGGCGATCATCTCCTCCTGGCTGAGGTCGCTCGAGTCGATGGCGTCCCGCAGCAGGTCGGCGAGCGTGACCAGCGCGGGGTTGCCGTCGCTGTCGGTGGCGGGCACGAAGTAGCCGACCAGGTGCCCGTGGCGCTCGATGCGCAGGCCCTCGCCTGCGGCCAGCAGCTTGGTGGCGTTGTCCCTGAACTCGCGGATCCCGACGCTCCTCACGCGCACCTCCTCCGCGGCGGGCGCGGCGCCGCCGACGGGGTGACCACGAAGTGGTCAGTCGGTAGCCAGGATACCACCCGCGCCGACGGACGTATACTCCGTCCGTCATGGCCCTTAGCGACGTCGAGGTGCGCGTCCTGGGCGCCCTGATCGAGAAGGAGCGCACGACACCGGACGGCTACCCGCTCTCCAGCCAGGCTCTGCTCACCGCCTGCAACCAGCGGACGAGCCGGGACCCGGTCACCGACTACCACCTCCAGGACGTGCTGGCCGCGGTGTCTCGGCTGCGCGACCGCGGGCTCGCCGAGACGGTCCAGGCCGACGGCGACAGGGTGCCGAAGCACAGGCACAAGGTCGCGCAGGCCCTCGACCTCGACCCACGCGAGGCCGCGGTGCTGGCGGTCCTGCTGCTGCGCGGGCCCCAGACGCCCGGCGAGCTGCGCTCCCGCACCGAGCGCTACGTCGCGTTCGGAGGCGTTCCCGAGGTGGAGGACGTGCTGGCGAGGCTGGCGGCGCGTCGGCCCGCCCTCGTCGCCTGCCAGGGCCGTGGCCCGGGGCAGAGCCAGGACCGGTGGAAGCACACGCTGGGCGAGGACGAGTCCCGCTTGGCGCCGCGCGTGCGGCGCAGGGAGCGCGCTCGGGGGCAGCAGGGCGCGTGAGCGGTGGCGGGACTCCTGCAGGGCGGCCGGACGCCTGAGCGCGGAGGCGCGCCTGAGCGGCGGCGGGTCCAGGCAGTGGTGCCCCCCGGAACGCACATGCGCCGCTGGAGCGCCGGGAAGCTCGCGGGCGCGGCCGCCGCGCTCCTCCGACCCGCGCTACGTGCGGCGCGGCTCGCGGCGGCATGATGTAGCCATGGAGGTCATCGATGGCTGACGTTCTGAAGCTCAGCGAGGAGGAGTGGCGCCGCCGCCTGTCGCCCGAGGAGTACCGCGTGCTCAGGCAGCACGGCACGGAGCCGCCCTTCGTGGGCTGCTACGTCGGGACGAAGGACCCCGGCACGTACGTGTGCGCCGCCTGCGGCAACCCCCTGTTCGAGTCGGGCGTGAAGTTCGAGTCGGGCACCGGCTGGCCCTCGTTCACGCGCCCCGTGAGCGAGCACGCCGTGAGGGAGTACCGCGACACGTCCCACGGCATGGTGAGGACCGAGGTGCGCTGCGCCCGCTGCGCCAGCCACCTCGGCCACGTGTTCCCGGACGGGCCGCCTCCCACCGGCCTGCGCTACTGCATGAACTCGGTCTCGCTGCGGCACGTGCCGGCGGGCCAGCCCATCGAGCTGGTGCAGCCTTGACCCAGGCCGCGCGCACGCTCACGCAGCGCCCGGCCGAGCGCGGCGCGGCCAGGAGCGCGGCCGGCCGCACTATGCCCCGCACCCTGGCCGAGCTCGACGCGGTGCGGCGCGAGTGCCGCGCGCTCGTGAACCGCTCGGCGGGCCTGTCCGGCCTGGCCGCCGTCGTGCCCCTGCCCGGCGCCGACGTCGGCGTCGACGTCACCCTCTTCATGCAGCTCCTGCCGGCCGTGAACCGTCGCTTCGGGCTCACGCCCGAGCAGGTCGACAGGCTCGACGCCCGCACGAAGGAGCTGGTGTTCCTCGGCGTCACCAGCGTCGGCAGCCAGGCGATCGCGCGCCTCGTCACCGCCGACGTCGTCATGGGCCTGATGCGGCGCATCGGGATCCGCGTCGCCGCGAAGTCGGCGGCGCGGTGGGTGCCGGTGGTGGGCCAGGCCGCGTCGGCCGGCATCAGCTTCACGGCCATGCGCCTGGTGGGCAACCGCCACGTCGAGGACTGCTACCGCGTCGTGCGCGAGGTGATCGAGAGGTCGGGGCCCGTGATCGACGTGCCGGCCGGGGCGCCGGCGACCGCCGGCCAGGCGTAGCTCAGGCGCTGGCCGCCGCGGCCAGAGCCTGCCTGACCTCCTCGTCGGAGGTCTGCGCGAAGTCCAGGTACCACTCGCCCACGCTGCGCAGCGCGCGCGGCCGTTGCGGGCAGACGACGTCGTCGGCCTCCCTGGCTATGCGGGCGAGCGAGTCGGGGGCGCCCACCGGCACCGCCACGACCACCTCGCTCGCGCCCGCGGCGCGCGCCGCCTGGACGGCGGCCAGCACGGTCGCGCCCGTGGCCACCCCGTCGTCGACGAGCAGGGCCGTGGCGCCGCGCAGGTCGAGGGGCGGCCGGTCGCCGCGGTAGGCGGCCTCGCGGCGCGCGACCTCGGCCTGCTCGCGCTCGACCTCCTGCCTCACGGCCGCCGCGGGCACGCCCAGGTGGGCGACGACGTCGTCGTTGAGGACCACGCCGCCCCCGCTGGCCACCGCCCCCATCGCCAGCTCCTCGTGGCCGGGGACGCCGAGCTTGCGCACGACGAGCACGTCGAGGGGCGCGCCCAGGGCGCGGGCTACCTCGGCGGCGACCGGCACGCCGCCGCGCGGCAGGCCGAGGACGATCAGCCCCTCGCGTCCGGCGTAGGGCTCGAGCGCCGCCGCCAGCTCGCGGCCGGCGTGGGCGCGGTCGCGGAACAGGGCCATGCCCCAGCGTAGCCGCTGGGCGCGGCCCCGTCCCGCCGGCCTCAGTCGCCCAGGTGACCCAGCTTCTCGACCTTCGTCTGGAGGTAGCGGCGGTTGTGCTGGTTCTCGCCCACGTGCAGCGGCACGCGCTCCTCGACCGTGAGGCCGAAGCCGTCCAGGGCAGCGATCTTGCGGGGGTTGTTCGTGAGTAGCCGCAGCCGCTTCACGCCCAGGTCGACGAGGATCTGGGCCCCCACGCCGTAGTCGCGCAGGTCGGGCGAGAACCCGAGGCGCTCGTTCGCCTCGACGGTGTCGGCGCCGGCGTCCTGGAGGGCGTAGGCCTTGAGCTTGTTCAGGAGCCCGATGCCGCGGCCCTCCTGGCGGAGGTAGACGAGCACCCCGCGTCCCTCGGCCGCGATCGCCCGCAGCGCCGCGTCGCGCTGGAAGCCGCAGTCGCAGCGCAGCGAGTGCAGCGCGTCGCCGGTGAGGCACTCGGAGTGCATGCGCACGAGCACGGGCTCGCCGCTCGCGACGTCGCCCATCGTCAGGGCCACGTGCTCGTCGCCCCTGACGTGGTCGACGTAGCCGTGGACCGTGAACTCGCCGAACTCGGTCGGGAGCGCGGCCGACGCCTCCCTGGTGACGAACCGCTCGCGCTCCAGCCGGTAGGCGATGAGGTCGGCGATCGCGCCCACCTTCAGGCCGTGCTCGGCGGCGAACTCGAGGATCGCGGGCAGACGCATCATCGTGCCGTCGTCGTGCATCAGCTCGGAGAGCGCCGCCGCCGGCTTCATGCCGGCGAGGCGGCAGAGGTCGACGGCCGCCTCGGTGTGGCCGGCGCGGCGCAGCACGCCGCCGTCGCGGGCCCTGAGGGGGAAGACGTGGCCCGGGCGCGAGAGGTCGGACGGCCGCGCGTCGTCGCGGATCGCCGTCAGGATCGTCGTGGCGCGGTCCTGCGCCGAGATGCCGGTGGTGACGCCCTCGCGCGCCTCGATCGAGACCGTGAAGGCCGTCTCGCGCCTGGCCGTGTTGTGCTGGACCATCGGCGGCAGGTCGAGGCGGTCGGCCATCGCGTTCGTCATCGCCAGGCAGACGACGCCGCCGGTGTGGCGGATCATGAAGGCCAGCCGCTCGGGGGTCACGGCCTCGGCGGCGAGGACGAGGTCGCCCTCGTTCTCGCGGTCCTCGTCGTCGACGAGGATCACGGGCCGGCCCGCCTTAAGCTCGGCCACCAGCTCGGGCACGTCGGCGAGCCCGGGGAGACGCGTCGCGTCAGGCATGGCCGGCCTCCCTCAGCGCCAGGAGCCTCTCGACGTGCTTGGCCAGCACGTCGGTCTCGAGGTTCACGCTGTCGCCGGCGCGCAGGCTGGACAGCGTCGTGACCTCGAGCGTGTGCGGTATCAGCGCGACGGTGAAGTCGGTCGCGGGCCAGTCGGAGCGCGTCCCGCCCGGGCCGCCGACGTCGACGACGGTGAGGCTCACGCCGTCGATCGCCACGCTGCCCTTGGGCACGACCTGACCCGCGAGCCGGGCGGGGGCGCGGAAGCGCACGACGTGCGCGCCTGGGGTGGCGTCGACGCAGACGACCTCGGCCACGCCGTCCACGTGCCCCGTGACGACGTGGCCGCCGAGCGCCGCGCCGGCGCGCATCGCCTGCTCGAGGTTGACGCCGGCGCCCGGCTGCCAGCGGGGCGCGGTCCGGCCCACCGTCTCCTCGACCAGGTCGACCTGGAACGTGCCGCTCGACCCGGTGGCGCGCTCGACGACGGTAAGGCAGCAGCCCGAGACCGAGACCGAGTCGCCGATGGCGAGCGACGTGACGAAGGGGAGGCTGGCGGCGACGGTGACGCGCAGCGAGCCGTTGGGGCGCTCGCTGACGTCGGCGACCGCGCCGACCTCCTCGACGATCCCTGTGAACATCAATCGACCTCCGGGTAGACGACGCGACCCTGCACGAGCAGGTCGTCGCCGACGCGTTCGCTGCTGAGGTCCGTCAGCGCGAACGCGGACGCGAGCGCGTGGACCCCCGGTCCGCCCAGCGGCCCGGGCGCCGGGCCGCCGAGGAGCTTGGGGGCGAGGAAGAACGCCACGCGGTCCACAGCGCGGCGGGCGAAGAACGACCAGGCCAGGGTGCCGCCGCCCTCGAGCAGGAGGCTCTGCACCTGCCTGCCGGCCAGGTGGGCCAGCGCGGCGGCCACGTCGGGGCGGCCGTCGGGGGCCGGCAGCGTCACGACCTCTGCGCCCCTGGCGGCGAGCCGCTCGGCCCTGGCGGCGGGAGCGCCCTCGGCCGCGAAGACGACGACGCGGGCCGGTACCCCCTCGGGGTCCGGCTCGAAGAGCCGCGCGGTGGCGGGCGTGCGCAGCGCGCCGTCGAACACGACCTTGAGCGGCGTACGCCCGCCGCCGGGCAGGCGCGTCGTGAGGGCGGGGTCGTCGCGCACGACGGTACCGGCGCCGACGGCGACGGCGTCGAGCTCGTCGCGCCAGGCGTGGACGCGCTCGCGGGCGGCCTCGCCGCTGATCCAGCGCGACTCGCCGCTCGTCGTGGCGGTCTTGCCGTCGAGCGTCGTCGCGGCCTTGTAGAGCACGAACGGGCGGCCGAGCCGCCGGGAGGTGAGGTAGGCCTCGTTCAGGGCCTCGGCCTCGGCGGCCAGCGTGCCCACGCGCACGCGGACGCCTGCCGCCTCGAGCCGGGCCACGCCGCGGCCCGACACGCGCGGGTCGGGGTCGAGGTGCGCGACCACGACCTCGGCCACGCCCGCGGCGATCAGGGCCTCCGTGCACGGCGGCGTGCGGCCGTGGTGGTCGCAGGGCTCGAGCGTCACGTAGGCCGTCGCCCCGCGCGCCGCCTCGCCGGCGGCCGCCAGCGCGGCGGCCTCGGCGTGGGGGCCGCCCGCGAACGGGTGCCAGCCCTCGCCCACGACGCTGCCGTCGGGCGCCACGATCACGCAGCCGACCAGCGGGTTGGGCGACGTGCGACCCCGTCCGCGGGCGGCGAGCTCCAGCGCCCGGCGCATGTGCCTGACCGCTCCGGACTGGCGCCCGGCCGCGCGGCCGGCGCGACGACGGACCTTCTCCTGTGGTGATGACATGCCTTCGGCGGGACGCCGGCAGCGTCCCGTTCGCCTCCTTCTCTCATCCGGACTGTCACCGTCGGTACCGGGGTCGCACCGGTTCGGGCCCTGTTCCGGGCTTCGCGGACTCGTGGCGCCTGGCGCCCATCACCGCCGGTCGGGGATTCCACCCTGCCCTGAAGGAAGGCAACGCAAGCCCTGAGGCGTGCGTCGACCTGCCCCGATGATGACACCTAGGGGGCGCGGCCCGGGTGCGGTGCCGGACACTCGGGGCGGCACGGGACAGGAGCCCAGGCGCGTGCGGCCAAGGCAGTCCGGAGGGCCCCGCCGCGCCGACCGCCCCGGTAGGATGCGGGGATGTCCAGTCACGACCTCGCGTCCCGTATCGACGCTTACGCCGACCTGCTGCTCAAGGTCGGCGTCAACCTGCAGCCCGGCCAGAAGCTGATCCTCCGCACGACCACGGCGGCCGTCGACCTGACCAGGGCGGTCGTCGCCCGCGCCTACGACATGGGCAGCCCCTACGTCGAGGTGATCTGGTCGGACGACGGCGTGACGCGTGCCCGGTTCATGCGCGCGCCCGAGGACAGCTTCGGCATCGTGCCCGAGCACGTCGCCGAGGCGATGGTCCGTCTCGCCCAGGAGGGCGCGGCTTCGCTGGCGATCGTCGCCGACGACCCCGACAACCTCCGCGGCACCGACCCGAAGCGCATGGCCCGTTACCTCGCGAACTGGCGCCCGCGCCTCAAGCCCTACTACGAGCTGTCGATGAGCGACGGCATCGCCTGGTCGGTGGGGGCGGCCGCCTCGCCCGCGTGGGCCAGGCGCGTCTTCCCCGACCTGCCCGAGGACGAGGCGGTGGCGAGGCTGTGGGAGGCGATCTTCCACGCCGTGCGCCTCGACACCGAGGACCCCGAGGCCGCGTGGCGCGCCCACGCGCAGCAGCTCGTGTCGGCCCGGGAGCGCCTCAACTCGCGCGGCTTCGCCGCCCTGCGCTTCAAGGGCCCCGGCACCGACCTCCGCGTGGGGCTGGCCGAGGGCCACAGGTGGGACGGCGGCTCGTCGTGCACGCCGGCCGGCGACCGCTTCATCGCGAACATGCCCACCGAGGAGGTCTTCACCGCACCGCACCGCGAGCGGGTCGACGGCGTCGTGCGCGCCAGCAAGCCCCTGGCCTACGCCGGCACGCTCATCGAGGACTTCGAGCTCACCTTCGAAGGGGGCGAGGTCGTGAGCGCCGTGGCCGGCAAGGGGCAGGAGGCGCTCGACCAGATCCTCGCCGCCGACCCCGGCGCCAGGCGCCTGGGCGAGGTCGCCCTGGTGCCGGTCTCGAGCCCGATCGCGCGCATGGGCCTGCTCTTCTACGAGACCCTCTACGACGAGAACGCCGCCTCGCACATCGCCCTCGGCCAGGGGTACGCGATGACCCTGCACGGCGGGGCGAAGATGTCGGTCGAGGAGAGGCGGGCGGCGGGGCTCAACGAGTCCCTCACGCACGTCGACTTCATGATCGGCTCCGCCGAGATGGACGTCGACGGCGAGACGCCCACGGGCGAGGTGGTGCCCGTCATGCGCGCGGGCGAGTGGGTGATCTGAGGGCGCCCGCGACGTGACCGGGAGCGGCGCGGGCGAGCGGACCTACGGCAGCGCGCTCGAGGTCCTGCGGTCGGTCTTCGGCTACGACGCGTTCCGAGGCCACCAGGAGGCCGTCATCGACACGCTGCTCGCGGGTCGGGACGCGCTGGTCCTGATGCCCACGGGAGGGGGCAAGTCGCTCTGCTACCAGGTGCCCGCCGTCCTGATGCCGGGCACCACCGTCGTCGTGTCGCCCTTGATCGCGCTCATGCACGACCAGGTGACGGCACTGGCGCTGCAGGGCGTGCGCGCGGCGTTCCTCAACAGCAGCCTCGAGCTCGCCGAGGCGCGCGCCGTCGAGCGCGACGCCGCCGAGGGCCGGCTCGACCTGCTCTACGTCGCGCCCGAGCGGCTCCTCACCGACCGCTTCCTCGCGCTCCTCGACGGCCTCCACGCGCGCGGGTGCCTCGACCTCTTCGCGATAGACGAGGCCCACTGCGTCTCGCAGTGGGGCCACGACTTCCGGCCCGAGTACATCCAGCTCGGCATGCTGGCCGAGCGCTACCCGGGCGTGCGCCGAATCGCCCTCACCGCCACGGCCGACGACCGCACCCGTCGGGAGATCGTCACGCGGCTGCGGCTGGAGGGCGCCAAGAGATTCGTCGCCAGCTTCGACAGGCCGAACATCCGCTACCGGGTCGTGCCGAAGGACGACGCCAAGGCCCAGTTCCTCGACTTCTACCGGCGCGGCCACGCGGGCGAGGCCGGCATCGTCTACTGCCTCTCGCGCAAGTCCGTGGACGCCACCGCGGCGTGGCTGCGGGCCCGCGGGGTCGACGCGCTCGCCTACCACGCCGGCCTGACCGGCGAGGAGCGGCGCGAGCGGCAGGAGCGCTTCCTGCGCGAGGACGGCGTCGTGATGGTCGCGACCGTCGCGTTCGGGATGGGTATCGACAAGCCGGACGTGCGGTTCGTCGCGCACCTCGACCTGCCCAAGAGCCTCGAGGGCTACTACCAGGAGACGGGCCGCGCCGGCCGCGACGGCGAGCCCGCCGAGGCGTTCATGACCTACGGCCTGCAGGACGTGGTGCAGGTGACCCGCCTGCTGTCGGGGAGCGGGGGAGACGAGCGCCACAAGCGCGCCGAGCGGCAGCGCCTCGAGGCCCTGCTGGCCTACTGCGAGACGGCCGGGTGCCGGCGTCAGGCGCTGCTGGCCTACTTCGGCGAGGAGCTCCCGGGCCCCTGCGGCAACTGCGACACGTGCCTCGAGCCGGTGGAGACGTTCGACGGCACCGTCGCCGCCCAGAAGCTGCTCTCCACGGTCGTGAGGACCGGCCAGCGCTTCGGCGCCGGCCACCTCGTGGACGTGCTGCTGGGCAAGGCGACGGAGCGCGTGCGGAGCCTGGGCCACGACAGGCTCTCGACCTTCGGCATCGGCACCGAGCTCGACGCCGCCGGCTGGCGGTCCGTGGTGCGGCAGCTCCTGGCCGGCGGGCAGCTCGTGCCGGACCCCGAAGGCTTCGGGGGGTTGAGGCTCGGCCGCGCGGCCGCCGAGCCAGAACCACTGCACGCCGAAGACGCTGAGCGCCACGATCAAGGCGTCCGTCACCCGCAGGCGGCGCCGGTACTGCGCCGCATGCGGCGAGCTCGTGCTCGTGCGCCACAGGGACACGCTGCCTCCCGTCTTTCCGGAACGACCGCTCGGTAAGGGGCCCGCGGGTTCGAGCCTAGGCGCGCAACGCGAATTCGGCCCGAGCGCGCGACGTAGTCCAATTCTGTCATGCATCCAGCATTCCCACGACCACCGCCCGGCCGGCCATCGGGCCCGGGGCTAGACTGATGAACCGTGAAAGCGCTGCTCCTCGAAAACATCCATCCCGACGCCGCCCGCGTGCTCGAAGGCGAGGGCATC